>Ga0105047_10020698_pt1 | contig 10095 bp, 7 predicted proteins | sample MAT04_FD_78384 | JGI IMG/M metagenome (GOLD analysis project Ga0105047, IMG submission 78384) | Freshwater microbial communities from Lake Fryxell liftoff mats and glacier meltwater in Antarctica - MAT-04 (megahit assembly) | ecosystem: Environmental > Aquatic > Freshwater > Ice > Liftoff... | reverse complement strand
TTTTTGGTTAAGATCGCCGGGGTTCCACAAACGTTTACGCCAAATGCTTTCGTAGAGGATTGCGTAAAAGAATTGCAAGAAAAAGTAAAGGAAGACAAAGTGGTTCTCGGACTTTCGGGTGGTGTAGATTCTACGGTGGCAGCAGTTTTACTGCACAAAGCTATTGGAAAAAACCTATATTGTATCTTTGTAAATAACGGCTTACTTCGTAAAAACGAATTTGAAAGTGTTCTGCATCAATACAAAGATATGGGATTGAACGTCAAAGGCGTTGATGCATCTGAGCGTTTTCTTTCTGCTTTGGATGGAATTGAGGAACCGGAAGCCAAGCGTAAAGCAATTGGAAAAGCGTTCATAGAAGTTTTTGATGACGAAGCCCAACAAATTAAAGATGTAAAATGGCTGGCGCAAGGAACAATTTATCCGGATGTCATCGAATCGGTTTCGGTAAAAGGACCATCTGCAACTATAAAATCACACCACAATGTCGGCGGTTTACCTGATTATATGAAGTTGCAGATTGTAGAACCTTTGCGCATGTTATTTAAAGATGAAGTACGTCGAGTAGGAAAAACATTGGGCATTGACCCAGAACTTTTAGGAAGACATCCATTTCCAGGACCAGGATTGTCCATCAGAATTCTGGGAGCAATCACACCTGAAAAAGTTAGAATTCTGCAGGAAGTTGACGCAGTGTTTATCAATGGATTAAAAGAAGATGGTTTGTATGATAAAGTATGGCAAGCCGGCGCAATTTTACTGCCAGTAAACAGTGTCGGAGTTATGGGTGATGAGCGTACTTATGAGAAAGTCGTAGCACTTCGCGCAGTAGAATCAACAGACGGAATGACAGCAGATTGGGTTCATTTACCATATGAGTTTCTGATGAAAATTTCTAACGAAATTATCAACAAAGTAAAAGGTGTAAACCGCGTTGTATATGATATCAGCTCCAAACCACCAGCAACAATAGAATGGGAATAGTTTTTGTTAACACAAAATAGTTGATGAAAAATGTAACATTAAAGATTTGATTTAAAAAGATTTGTTAACTTAGATGTAAATAAATAGTAAGTAAATGAAAAAGCGTATTCTTTTTACCATATTCCTAACAGTATTTTCCTTCGTGTTTACTGTTGCTGCAAAGCAAGAAAAGTACATTAAGCATACTGTCATTAAAGGGGAGACCATTAATAATATTGCTCAGAAATATAAGGTTACGCCATATGATATCTATAAGTTAAACCCAGATTCTCAAAACGGAATTCAGTTAGATAGCGTTTTATTAATTCCTTCTTCGGGAGAAACTGCTCCCTACGTTGCTCCAAAAACAATTCCAAATGTAGCTAGTACGCCAGTTCAAAGCAGCAAGCCTATAATGCATTTGGTGCAGCCAAAAGAAACAATGTATAGCCTTTCAAAGCAATATAATGTTACTGTGGACGCTTTAAAATCTGCCAATGGTGATTTGTTGAATAATGGATTGAAAATAGGAATGAATATTAAAATTCCGGGCTCTGATGGACAAGCTGCTGTTGCATCCAGTCCGATTGTAGTGAAAGAAGTTGTAAAGGAAGCTCCAAAGGTTGTTGTTCCAAAAGCAGAGCCAAAAACGGAAATAAAGAATGTCTCCTCGAATTCAGGAACTGCATACCACGTAATCGAACCAAAGGAAACTAAATACGGTATCTCAAAAAAATACGGAACAACTATTGCTGAATTAGAGCGACTGAATCCACAAATTGTAAATGACTTTCCAATCGGATTTAAACTGGTCGTGTCCGGAAACAAGCCAAACCAAGGTGCGACGGACGTTGTTAAATCTTCAACAGAAACCATAAAAAATGATACCGAATCTTCAGTTGCCCCAACAGCAAATACTAAGAGATATTTGGAGGAATATGTAGTAAAGCCAGGCGATACAGCTGCAAGTATTGCCAGCGATTATGGGATAACAGAACAGGAATTGATTTCACTTAATCCTGAATTAAAAAAGGGAATAAAATTGGGAATGATTCTTAGAGTTCCTAAAGGTCAACGCAAAGAACCGGTCAAGAAGGAACAAGGTAACTTAATTAAAACAATTAACACTAATGCGAGGAAACAGCTCGCATTACTTTTTCCGTTTAATATCTCAAACATTGAAAGCGACACGATAAATTCAACACAAGCGCGATTGAAAAAAGATAAGTTTTTGAATCTTACGTTGGATTTTTATTCTGGAGCATTAATGGCAATCGACTCTTCTAAAGTTTTGGGAATGAATGTGGATGTTAAAATATTAGATACACAGGAAACGAAAAACACTTCGAGCGTAATCGAATTAGCAACACAGTATGATTTGAAAAGTATGGACGCCATTGTAGGTCCGTTTTATCAATCTAATGCAGAAAAACTTGCTGAATTCTTAGAGCCAACAAAGACTCCAGTAATTTCCCCATTGTCGAAGGATGAAGCCGGAAGGTATACTAATTTGTATCAATCAATGCCCACAACTGATCTTATGAGAAGTTCAATATTCAATTATATGAAATCTAAGAACGGAAATATTATCGCGCTCATCGATAATAAAAAAGGAAGTATAACTCAGTATGTTAAAGATAATCAGAAAGATACAAGAATTATAGGACTAAGCGAGAGAGGAAGTGTTGTTGCAGATAGCTTGAAGATTTTGCTTCAAAAAGACAGATTGAATTACGTTGTTTTAGCTTCCGAAAGTACAGGGATGATTTTGGCAACAACCAATGCAATGTTAGCTGCTCAAAAGGATTATGAAGTACAATTAGTTATTTTGGAGCCCAACGAAACGCTTGATTTTGAAGAAATTTCATTAACGCGATTGACCAAGTTGAACCTTTTATACCCATCGCTTTCTAGGCCAAATGAAACAGCTGAAGCAAATCAATTTGATGTTAAATATAAAAAACTCAACAAGATTATCCCGAGTCAATATGCAATTCGTGGTTTTGATGTAACATTTGATACATTGCTACGATTATCACAAGTTGCAACTTTTGAAGAAACTGTGCTGTCATCAACTTCGGAACAAATAGAAAATAAGTTTAATTATGTTCAAAATGCAACTTATGGGTATTCTAATAATGGAATCTATATTTTGTATTACGACACCGATTTAACCATAAAAGAAGCATTATAATGGCAACATCAATTGTTAGATATTTAGGCGAACTGCGCACGTCTTCCATGCACATGCAATCTGGGACAGAAATCCTAACTGATGCTCCAACAGATAATCACGGTAAAGGGGAAACTTTTTCGCCAACTGATATGGTGGCGAATTCTTTGGCAACTTGCATGCTTACAATAATGGGCGTTAAGGCAACCGATATGAATTTAGAACTAAAAGGAACAACGGCAGAAGTAACTAAAGTTATGGCTGCTGATCCGAGAAGAATTTCCGAAATTCACATTAACTTTCAAATGAACCTCGCCGATGATAAGAAGATTTCAACCGTTTTAGAACGATCAGCAATGACTTGCCCAGTTTTTTTTAGTCTGCACCCCGACATTAAAAAGGTAATTACTTTTAATTGGAAGTAAATCAGTCAAACTTCAAAAGTCAATCGGTTACATAGTATGATTTTTCACTATGCACCTTTGTGACGATAAGATAATAAACTTTGGATAAAAATCAACAACTTCTAATTAAACTCGCCCATACTAAAATGCCTTTCGGTAAATACGAAGGACGCTATCTAATTGATTTACCTGAGTATTATGTGGTTTGGTATAGTCAGAAAGGCTTCCCAAAAGGTCAACTAGGCGAACAATTGCAACTCGTTTATGAACTCAAATTAAACGGTTTGGAAGAACTGGTGCGCAATATCAAAAAGCAATATCCGAAAGCTTAATTCAGAATTTATAGGCTTCGGACAAAGGTTGAATTTCTAGATAGTACGAGTTAAATCTTTTTATAAAAATCTAACAATCTAACAATCTAACAATGGAAATATAATCGTATTTTTGCATCGTTTTTTACAATAACAACAACAGCACAGCAACTATGTACAGACGTAAAATTTTACGCCTTTACGAAACAATTACCTTAAAATGAATCAAACAAAATACATTTTTGTTACAGGCGGTGTGACTTCTTCTCTTGGAAAGGGAATCATTGCAGCCTCTTTGGCCAAGTTACTACAGGCTAGAGGCTATCGAACGACCATTCAAAAATTTGATCCCTATATTAATGTAGATCCAGGAACTTTGAATCCTTATGAACATGGCGAGTGTTATGTTACAGATGATGGCGCAGAAACAGATCTAGATTTAGGACACTACGAAAGATTTTTAAACGTTCCTACTTCGCAAGCCAATAATGTCACAACTGGAAGAGTTTATCTTTCTGTAATCGAAAAGGAAAGAAGAGGAGAGTTTTTAGGTAAAACAGTTCAGGTTGTTCCTCATATCACCAACGAAATTAAAGAACGCATGCAGTTGCTTGGAAAATCAGGCGATTTTGATATTGTAATCACGGAAATTGGCGGAACAGTAGGGGATATTGAATCGTTACCTTATATAGAATCTGTGCGGCAATTGGTTTGGGAATTGGGCGAAGGCAACGGAATTGTAATTCACTTAACATTGGTTCCGTATTTGGCCGCAGCCGGCGAATTAAAAACAAAACCTACGCAACATTCAGTTAAGACCTTGATGGAAAGTGGTATCAAAGCAGATATACTGGTTTGTAGAACCGAACATGAATTATCGGACGAATTGCGTCAAAAACTAGCATTATTCTGTAACGTGAAACGCGAAGCTGTTATCCAATCTATTGATGCTTCTACAATTTATGAAGTGCCAAATTTAATGCTTGAAGAAGGCTTAGATATTGTAGCATTAAAGAAATTAAACTTACCTAAAAAAGCAGCTCCAGATTTAAGAAACTGGAATACTTTTTTACATCGATTAAAACATCCCAAACAAACAGTAAATGTTGGTTTAGTTGGAAAATATGTAGAATTACAGGATTCTTATAAATCAATTATTGAATCCTTTATTCATGCTGGTGCTTCGAATCAAACTAAAGTTAACATTGTGTCGATCCATTCTGAATATCTTGATGAAAAATCAGCAGAAGAACAACTTCAAGATTTAGATGGCATATTAGTGGCTCCTGGATTTGGCGGTCGTGGAATTGAAGGAAAAATTGATACCGTTCGTTATGCACGTGAAAAAAACATTCCGTTTTTAGGGATCTGCCTTGGAATGCAAATGGCAGTAATCGAATTTTCAAGAAACGTACTGGGTCTAAAAGACGCTAATTCGACTGAGATGAATGAGGAAACTCCTGATGCAGTAATTTCAATTATGGAAGCGCAAAAAACGATAACCGATAAAGGCGGAACAATGCGTTTGGGTTCATGGAAATGTGATATTTTAGAGGGAACATTAGCGCACAGAATTTACGAGAGAACGCAAATTGAAGAGCGCCACCGCCATCGGTACGAGTTCAATAATGAATATCGAAAAAAATTAGAAAAAGCAGGATTAGTGTGCTCTGGAATCAATCCAGAAACAGGTTTGGTGGAAATTATAGAATTAGAAAACCATCCATTTTTTATAGGGGTTCAATACCATCCTGAATATAAAAGTACTGTTGCGAATCCGCACCCAATTTTTGTTAGCTTTGTGGCCGCGATGGTGAAACATAAAAACAATTAAAAGCCTTAACTAGGTTCAGCATTATTATGGAAAAAAAGAAATTTGATTTTAACACAATTATTGGTTTCGGATTGATATTCGTTATCATAGTTTGGATGAGTTATAACAGTCAAGCTGATGAAGTAAAGGAGCAAGCAAAAGCCAAACAATCAAAAGTAGAACAAGCTAAATCGGTTGCGCCCAACGCCAAAGAAATTGCGCCTACAACAATAGATTCAGCCACAACTGATTCAATTAAAATTAAAGAGCTGGCTGGAACACTTGGAAGTTTTGCCTACTCGGCTACATTGCCTTCCGCAAAAGAGAATTTTACCACTTTAGAAAATGAGTTTGTCAAATTAAAAATCGCTAATAAAGGCGGACAAGTTGTTGAAGTTATTTTAAAGGAGTATGAAAAATTCACTAAAAATTCAGGGCAGTTAATAGAGTTGGTTAAAAACAATAATGCGAGTTTTAATCTGGAATTGCAAACAAAGGATAACCGAGTTTTAAATACTAAAAATTTATATTTTGAGCCTACTTTAACAAAAATAGGTACAAATCAAATTTTGTCGATGAAATTGAAAGCAGGTGCGAATGCGTATTTGGAATATAAATATGTTTTAGCGCCAAATGAATATTTAGTAGATTTTGATATTCGTTCGCAAGGATTAAATTCGGTTTTAAATACTACTACGCCTATTAACTTACAGTGGGATTTGCGAGCGTATCGTAATGAGCGAAGTATATCGTACGAAAACCGTTATGCCGAAATTTATTTTGAACATAATGACGGTAAAATCGATTACGTAGGTCAAGGAGAAGATAAAGAAGAGAATCCAGAAAAAACAAGTTTTATTGCTTTCAAACAGCATTTCTTTTCTAGTATATTATTGACTAAAACACCATTTGCAACAACTAAACTTCATTCTGAGAATTTAGTCATTGACGAAAAAAAAGATACAATTTACACAAAGCAATACAAAGCAACAGCGCCATTAGCTTTTACAAATGGTGAACTTGATTATAAAATGAATTGGTATTATGGTCCAACAGATTATAAAACCTTAAAAAAATATGACAGAAATTTGCAGAAAATTGTACCGCTTGGATGGGGAATTTTTGGTTGGATTAATATGTTTATTTTCATTCCGTTATTTGGATTCTTAACTTCGTACATGGGATTTGGAATTGCAATTATTGTGTTTACCATTCTGATAAAAATTGCAATGTCACCAATTACGTTTAAATCTTTCTTGTCGCAAGCGAAGATGAAAGTATTGCGTCCTGAGATTACAGAAATTGGAGAAAAATTTTCAAAGGATCCTATGAAAAAGCAACAGGAAACAATGAAGCTGTACAATAAAGCTGGAGTTAATCCGATGGCCGGTTGTATACCTGCTTTAATTCAACTTCCGTTTATGTATGCGTCGTTTCAGTTTTTCCCTTCGGCATTTGAACTAAGACAAAAAGGCTTTCTATGGGCAGACGATTTATCTTCTTTTGACCAAATTGCAAAATTACCTTTCCACATTCCTTTATACGGAGATCATATTAGTTTGTTCCCAATTTTGGCTGCAATTGCAATTTTCTTTTATATGAAAATGACTTCAGGTGATCAAGCAATGGCGCAACCACAGCAAGAAGGAATGCCAGACATGGCTAAGATTATGAAAATCATGATTTATGTTTCTCCGGTTATGATGTTGATTTTCTTCAACAGCTATGGTTCTGGACTAAGTTTGTACAACTTTATTTCCAACTTAATTACAATTGGAATTATGTTGGTCATCAAAAAGTACTTTATCAACAGCGAAAAAATTCATGCGCAAATTGAGGTAAATAAAACTAAGCCAAAAACTGAAAGTAAGTTTCAAAAGAAGATGAGAGAAATGATGGAAGAGTCTGAGGCTCAAAAGAAACTTCAAAACAAAAAGAAATAATAGTTCGATAATACATTTTCAAAACTCTGTTTAAAAGCATATCTTTAAACAGAGTTTTTTAATTTAGAGCATATGAGAGTCTTAATAGTGGGTTACGGAAACATGGGTAAAACCTATGCCAATAGTTTTATTAGTTCGCGATTCATCAAACCAGATGATATTTTTATATTGGTTAGAAGTGGGAACGTCTCACTGACTGAGAATGGTATTCCAATTACTAATTTTTCAAATTTGGCATCCCAAAGAATTAGCGATTTTGATATTGTAATAGTAGCAGTAAAGCCACAAGATTTTCCAGTTTTAGCACAGTCTATCAAGCCCTACTTGAAAGATACTCAAATTATATTTTCGGTTATGGCCGGAATTACTTTAGCTACGTTACAAAGCTATCTTTCCTGCCCTAAAATTGTACGCTGTATGCCAAATATTCCAACTCAGATCGGAATGGGAATGACTGTTTTTACAGCTTCGGCGACTGTGGATCGGAAAGAATTATTCATTATTCAGAACCTCATTAATACCACTGGAAAATCGGTCTATGTTGAGAATGAGAAATTGATCGATGCTGCCACTGCCATTTCAGGAAGTGGGCCAGCTTATGTGTTTTATTTTATGCAATCAATGATCAAAGCAGCAGTCGGTTTAGGCTTTAATGAATCTGAAGCAGAATTGTTGGTAAACCAAACTTTTATGGGATCTGTGGCAATTCAAAATAGTTACTCTTTATCGAATGCAGACTGGATTGCGAAAGTAGCGTCAAAAGGAGGAACAACAGAAAAAGCGTTACAAGTTTTTCAAATGGGATTTTTAGAAAATACAATTGTTGATGCGGTAAATGCTGCTAATGATAGGGCGGTAGAATTAGGGTCATAAAAAAAGCGCGACTAAAACAGGTCGCGCTTTCTTTTTCCATAGCAAATGTGATTATAGGGCAGGTAGTAATACTTTGCTTACTGCGTGAACAACTCCGTTTGAACACTGAACGTCTGTTAAAACAATATTGATTTGTTCGTTAGCCTCATCAGTAATTACAGTACCAGCAATTGTGAATGTTCCTGTTTCTAACGTTGTAATTGGAGTAGTAGGAATTGCGTTAGCTAGAACATTTGCTCCAGCTACTACGTGGTATGTAAGAACCGCAGTTTTCTCAGCTGAAGATAGTGACTGATATAAATCGAGAGTTGCAGTGTCAAATGCTGAATTTAAGGGTGCAAATACTGTAAATGGAGAACTTGCAGTTCCGTTTAATGTCGTTACTAAATTTTGCGCAGTTAACAAACTTACAAGTGTAGTAAAATTTGGATTTGCAGCAGCATGCGTAACAACGGTTGGAAGTGTGATTACTTTATCAACAACGTGCACAACACCATTAGAGGCAGTAATATTGGCGCCACCAGCTACAACTGTTGAAACACCATTGAATTTAACACTTGGTGTAGTTTGAATAAATAAACTTAGTGTATTGGTGCTTGAAGCTGCTCCTTTTGCTAAGGTTTTAGCGTACGAATTATTAGTTAAATCTGAGGATAATTTAACGCCTGTTAAAACATGATTCAACAGAATTTCTTTTAGAGCAGGAATTCCACTTGCTGGAAGTGCGTCAATTGCTTCACTTGTCAAACCTGCATCTATGAACGCTTGATTGGTTGGAGCTAGAACAGTAAAAGATCCCGACTTAAGTGTATTGTACAAATCAGCTTTTTTTAATGCTTTAACAAGTAATGTTAAATCTGAGTTCTTCGAAGCAATTCCAGATATTGAATTGTCAGTGCTGTCATCACTACTACATGATAGTGCAAATAATGCAATTAAAGTAATTCCAATAATTCTTTTTAAATTTTTCATTGTTTTTTGTTTTAAAGTTTGTGTAAATTTATAAAATATTTGTTTAACAAAAACATAGATTTGATAAACAAAAATGATATTGTGAAAAAATTAACAGTTTTGTTGAACTTATTTTTGCTATATAACTTTTAAATTTGTTAAAATACGCGTGATCGTGTTAATATTAAAAAAATAAGCGTTAGACAAAAAAATGAATTTTTAGTTAGTACTGTAATGCAAACGCACGTAGCTTATTAAAATTTACTCACAAAAAAAGAGCCTCTCAGTTGAGAAGCTCTTTTAGATATTTTTTGTTTAAAATTACTATAAACTTAAAAAGTCGCTGGAAGTAAAACAGCATCAATTGGATGAACAATGCCATTACTACATTTAACATCTCTTGCTATCACTGTAGCGGCTGTTGGTATAACTGTGTTACTTCCTGTTAAAGTGATTTTGTTTGATTCGCCAGGATACGTCGCATCCGCTGGTGCAATTGGATCTATCGTTACTGTAAAGTCTTGACCATACAAAGAAGTTACACTTTGATTGTTTACTAATGACGTTGACAGCACTCTTGATGTCAATACATGATATCTCAAAATGTTTCTTAACGAATCTTTAGCTGTTGGATATTTAAATACAGAGTCAAGTCGTGCATAAC
>Ga0105047_10020697_pt1 | contig 10095 bp, 5 predicted proteins | sample MAT04_FD_78384 | JGI IMG/M metagenome (GOLD analysis project Ga0105047, IMG submission 78384) | Freshwater microbial communities from Lake Fryxell liftoff mats and glacier meltwater in Antarctica - MAT-04 (megahit assembly) | ecosystem: Environmental > Aquatic > Freshwater > Ice > Liftoff... | reverse complement strand
CGAGGCCGGCGTCGGCAAGACGGCCATCGTCGAAGGCTTTGCGCAGATGGTTGTCGAAGGCGAAGTGCCCGAGTTGCTGCGCGGCCGCAGAGTCGTGGTGCTCGATCTGGCGATGATGGTCGCCGGAACGAAGTATCGCGGTCAATTTGAAGAGCGCATCAAGGCGGTGATGAATGAAGTACGCCGCAGCAAGAATGTGATTCTGTTCATTGACGAACTTCATACGCTGGTTGGCGCAGGCGGCGCCGAAGGCAGCATCGATGCCAGCAACGTGCTCAAGCCGGCTCTGGCGCGCGGCGAAGTACAGTGCATCGGCGCAACGACGCTCGACGAATATCGCAAATACATCGAGAAAGATTCGGCGCTCGAACGCCGCTTCCAGACGATCATGGTCAATCCTCCGACGCAGGAAGAGACCATTGCGATCCTTAAAGGACTGCGCGACAAATACGAAGCCCATCACCGCGTGCGGATCACCGACGGTGCGCTCGAAGAATCGGTCAAACTTTCCGACCGCTACATCACCGGGCGCTTCCTGCCCGACAAGGCGATCGACGTGATCGACGAATCCGGGTCGCGCGTGCGCTTAAGCAAGATGACGCGTCCGCCGGACCTGAAGGACATTGAAAAAGAGATCGCCGAGCTTGAGATGGAGAAAGAGCAGGCGGTTGCAGGACAGGATTTTGAGACCGCCGCTGAGTACCGCGACCGCGCCGAGATCCTGCGCAATCAGATGAAGAAGATCCAGAAGGAGTGGCGCGAATCGTCTTCCGAGACTGTCGGCACCGTCGACGAAGAAGTCGTGCGCGAAGTCGTCAGTAAGATGACCGGCATTCCTCTGCGCAAGATGCAGGGCGAAGAAACCCAGCGTCTGCTGAAGATGGAAGATGCGCTGCACAAACGCGTCATCAGCCAGCACGAAGCGGTCACCACCATCGCCAAAGCCGTCCGCCGCAGCCGCGCTGGATTGAAAGATCCGCGCCGCCCGATCGGTTCGTTCGCGTTCCTCGGACCGACCGGCGTCGGCAAGACGCTGCTGGCCAAGGCGCTCGCCGAATTCATGTTCGGCGATCAGGAAGCGCTGATCCAGATCGACATGTCCGAATACATGGAGAAACACGCCGTCAGCCGGCTCGTCGGCGCGCCCCCGGGATATGTCGGATACGAAGAAGGCGGACAGCTTACCGAGAAGATCCGGCGCCGCCCGTACTCCGTCGTGCTGCTCGACGAAATCGAAAAAGCGCATCCGGAAATCTTCAACATCCTGCTGCAGATAATGGAAGACGGCAAGCTGACCGACAGCTACGGACGGCACGTCGACTTCCGCAACACGATCCTGATCATGACCAGCAACGTTGGAGCAAAACTGATCAAGGATTCAGGCAGCATCGGATTCGGACGGCGCAGTGAGGAGTCCAATTACGCGGACCTGAAACGCAAGCTGACGCAGAAGATGGAAGAAGAGTTCCGGCCGGAGTTCATCGCGCGCCTGGACGACGTCATCGTCTTCCACCATCTGACCAAAGACGATATCTCCAAGATCGTGCATCTTGAAATCGCCCAGGTCTCCAAGCGCCTGCGCGAGAAGGAAATATCGCTGATGCTCAGCGAGGACGCGCTGAACTTCCTGATGGAGAAGGGTACCAATCTGGACATGGGCGCCCGTCCGTTGCGCCGCGCGGTCGAACGCTTCATCGAAGACCCCTTGAGCGAAGATATTCTCAGCGGACGAATCCCTTTGAAGACGAAGATCGAAGCGCTGCCCGACGCCAAGCGCGAGAACCTGGTCTTCCACGTCGTCGGTGAATACGAACCGCTCGCGGTCCCGCAGTTGGCCGAGGCCGGCCCCAGCAGCGGAACGTCGGCGCCTCCGAGCCTGCACAAAGGCGGAGCGCATGGCGGAGCGGGTGCGGCGAGCAACTGAGACTGATCAGGAACGAATAAATGCGAGCAGAAGAGCGCCTTCGGGCGCTCTTTGTTTTATGAGAATTCCTTTCGTTTCCCGCCAGTTTCTGCGTAGCTTAAACGTCTAAAGTAGTGAAGCCGTTCAGATCGCGTGCGCATTCGAAAAATTTATCGATATTTTTTATCTGACCGCACATGACGTTGGACGGTGAAATAGAACGCAAGGCAGATGCAATTAACCTCGCGCGAAGAATAAAAAAGCTTACGATGACCCGGCAATGGTCAGGAGCAGAACTGGACTGAATGGCAACCGAACTCTCCAAGTATCTCGACCCCAAAACGCTGACCAAGCTCGGTAACCTTGACCTCAAGGCGCGCCTGATCGTCGAAGGTTATATCTCCGGTCAGCACAAGTCGCCTTACCACGGCTTCAGCGTCGAATTTGCCGAGCATCGCGAGTACACTCCGGGCGACGACCTCAAGCATCTCGATTGGCGCGTCTTTGCCAAATCTGATCGCTACTACATCAAGCAGTACGAACAAGAGACCAATCTCCGCAGCTACATTCTGCTCGATACCAGCGAGTCGATGAAGTACGCATCGCCCGGAAATATTTCCAAGCTGGAGTACGCCTGCTACATCGCCGCCAGTCTCTCCTATCTGCTGATCAAGCAGCAGGATTCGGTGGGCATGGTTCTCTTCGACAGCAAGATCAAAAAATTCGTGCCGGCATCGTCCTCGCCGGCGCATCTGCGGCTGCTGCTGCATGAGCTTGGGCAGATCACGCCCGAAGCGCGCACCGACACGGGAAGCATCTTTCACGATCTGGCCGAGCGCATCAAGCGCAAGGGGCTGGTGGTGATTCTGTCGGATCTCTTTGACGATCCCGAGAAGTTGCTCTTTGGCCTGCAGCACTTCCGGCACAAGCGCCACGAATGCATCGTGTTTCAGATTCTTGACGACTTCGAGATGGGTTTTCCGTTCGACAACATGACTCAGTTCGAAGGCTACGAAGGCTGGCAGGAGCTGATTTGCGATCCGCGTAATCTGCGCAAGGGATACATGGAAGAGTACCAGGCATTCACTGAAAAAATGCGGCGCGGTTGCCGCAATAACAAGATTGATTTCGTGCCGATCAACACCAAGATGCCACTCGACGTGAGTCTCAGCGCTTATCTGGCAACACGAGCAAACTGTCGGCAGAAATAAAGCAGCGCGTGCCTCTGTGCCCGCGCAGTCCGCGCACTGGAAGATGGACATACTGAAAAGGAGCGTACCGCAACGAAGCGCCGGCCCCACTTCGCGGTTCATCTAACACTAAATGTTTCCATTCCTCCAAAGTCTTTTTGCCAATCCCCTGATGCTCGGCGGCGCCATCGCCGGCTCCATCCCGATCGCCATTCACCTGCTCAACAAGCAGCGTTTTAAAAAGGTGGTCTGGGCCGCCATGCACTGGCTCTGGGCGAGCTACAAAAAGTCGCAGCGGCGCCTGCAGGTCGAACAGCTCATCCTGCTTTTGATACGCATTCTCCTTTTAGTGCTGCTGGCGCTGGCGTTGGCGCGGCCTGCTCTGCAGGAAGGCATTGGCCTGATCAGCGGCCGCGCTTCGGTTTACCGCATCATCGTTCTCGACAATTCGTATTCGATGGCGCAGCGCGCGGGCGGCGCGCCGCTCTTTGATAAGGCCAAGGCCGCAGCGGTCGATCTTGCCGAAAAATTATCGCTCAGCGATGAAGCCGACGTGCTTGTTTCAAACAGCTCCGGCGACGATGTCATCGCCACGAGCACTACGCCGCGCCCCGAGATGGTCAATCAGATCAAGGCCGCCGCGATCAGCGACGGCGGAAGCGATATTCCGCGCGCCATTGCCGCCGCATGCAGGTTGATCAACGAACGCAAATCGAAGAACCGCACCGAGATCATCGTCATCACCGATCAGACGCGCGCGGGTTGGGAGCGCTCGGACAATCTGCCGCGCCGCGTCAGCACTGACGACGATGCCGCGATTGCAAAAGCCTTCGCCGATGTGCGCACGCGCCCGCGCATTCTTGTCGCCCGCGTCTCCGGCGACAAGGACACCGAAAATCTGGCCGCAGTCAGCATCGAAGTCGACGAGAAGGTTGTTCCCGTGGGAGTGGATACGCAGTTCATCGGTACAATTGCAAGTTTCGCGTCCTCCGAAATAAAGAATGTAAAAGTGAAATTGAAGGTGGATGGCGAAGAGACCGCGACCGAAGTGCTGCCGTCGATTTCTCCGAAGAAACCCGAGACGGTGATGTTCCATCATGCGTTCGCCGATGCGGGATCACATTCGGTGGCGATTGAGATCGAGAGTGACGTGCTGCCGGTCGACAACATTGCGTACCTGGCGCTCGATGTCGAAGAACAGATGCGCGTGCTATGCGTCGACGGACAGCAGCGCGTGGGGCCAAACGCCAGCGAGCTCGATTATTTCCGGCAGGCTCTGGCGCCGAGCAAAAGCGAAGAGATCAAGTCGGGGAAGATGCCGCTTTTTCCTGAAGTGATCAGCGACAGCGCCTTCCCCGAAGCCAATCTCGATAACTACCGTCTGGTGGTGCTGGCCAATGTGGCGATTATTCCGCGTGAGAAAATCGTGGCGCTTGAACAATTCGTCAAACGCGGCGGCGCGCTTTGGATATTCACGGGCGACCGCGTCGACCCGGCGATCTACAACAAAGATTTATCAGAACTGCTGCCAATGACCCTGGGTGAACTGGTCGGAACCGGCGATGCCGATGGGCCGCGCGAAAAGATAAATGAGAAAGACACAGGTCATCCATCGATTGCCAAGTTCAGCGGCATCAAAGGTCTTTCGCTTTCGAATCTCGAGGTCTTCCGCCGGAACAAGCTGGTGCCGCGCGTGCCTGCCGATCCCGCCGTGCGAACTGTGTTGAGTTATGAAAATGGCGAAATCGCCGCCGCCGAAAAACGTATGGGCGAGGGCAACGGGCGCGTCATGCTGTTCGGAACCACTGCCGACAAAGCGTGGAACAACTGGCCGGGCAAAAATCACTATATGCCGCTGATGAATTTTATCGCGCTGGACCTGATTCAACCCGCATATATCGAACGTAACCGCGCATTCGGTGAAGAGTTTGTCATGCACATTCCCCGGCAGGATCTGGGTGAGTTCCGCCGGCAGGGCCTGCGCCTGCTCGACCCGCTCGGCGAGTACACGCAGCTTGAAATTTTCAATGAGCAGTTTCTGGCGCGGAGTACTCCGATCCGCCGCGCTGGAGTTTTCACTGCGCAGCTGCCCGGAGACAAAAAGCGCACGCTTCATTTCGCCGCCAACCGGAACATTGAAGAGTCCGACTTGAGCACGATCGAAGATCGTGAAATTTTGATGTACATCCCTAAAGAGGGCGACACAAAGGGCGACCGCCCCGGCTATTTCGGCACGATTACCCAGGCCGACCTGGTACTCTCCGGCGGCGAAGAGATGAAGAACGTCGAAGAGCAACTGAAGAAGGCCGGCGGCAGCCGCGAGATCTGGCGCTGGTTGGCTGGAACAGTTCTTCTCTTGCTGCTGGTTGAATCAATCTTCGCGCGGCGCTTCGGAGACTTCAGCCGATGACCTGCAACGAATTGAACCGCCAAGACGCCAAGAACGCCAAGAACGAACCGGATGAAGATTTGGATCGATTGGCGCACACTGTGATTGGTGCTGCGATTGAAATCCATAAGGCCCTTGGCCCAGGTTTTCTTGAAACAGTCTCAAAAGAGTCGTTCTATCCAAGCAGCAGCAGTTCTTGGCGTCCTTGGCGTCTTGGCGGTTCAATCTGTTTTTAGCTGTTGTTGGGAGTACTTGATTGCGTCCACTGATCGAATGGCTTTTCAATATCGACCCCAAAGTGGTCGGCCCCGACGCGGAGCTCAGCCTGCGCTTCAACGAATCGTTGGAGGGCTGGCAGGTCCTGATGTTGATAGTGGGGGTGATCGCGTTCGCGTTCTGGATTTATCGCCGCGATGGCAAAGGCACGGCCTCGCCGGTTTTTCGCACGTTACTCGGCGTGCTCCGAGCCAGCCTGATCGCGATCGCTATTTTCATTCTCGCTGAGCCGATCCTGCTGGCGACGCATGTGGAAACGCGCCCCTCGGTTGCGCTGGTGCTTGTCGATGATAGTTTTTCCATGGAACTGAAGTTCGCGGATGCCGAGGAGGCGCTGCGCAAGAAACTTCAGGCTGCCATGGGCAACACGAAGATCTCAATTCTGAACGCAGACGGAAAAGAACAGAAGTTCGACGCGCAGAAACTTGACGCGTCAAACTTCAAGAATATCTCTCGCCTGACCGTTGTCTCCGCTGCGTTAAATGTGCAGCAGAACGGAAAGACCTTCCTTGAGACGCTTAAAGAGAAACACGACGTCCGCTTTTATACGTTCAGCCGTAGCGTCTCGTCCAGCGGCGACGACAACAAACCGCTCAATCCCGAGAAACTCGAAGCCAGCAATAAACGTGGCGGTGAGACGCGCATTGGTGACTGCCTTCGCGCCGGACTGAAGGAATTGCGCGGCCAGCCTCTGGCCGGAGTGGTGATCATCTCCGACGGGCGTCAGAATGCGGGTGAGGATGCCGTGCAGGCGGCGCAGCTCTGCAAGACGCAACGCGTGCCGCTATTCACGGTCGGCGTTGGCGATCCGTCCGAGCCGAAAGATTTTGAGATCAGCGTCGATGGCCCGGACGCGATACTTCCTGACGATCCGACGGACGTCACACCGATGATTCGCTTCAAGGGCTATACCGGGATCGATTCAATCAAGGTCACCATGAAGAGCGGCGAGAAGGTCATCGCCACCGAAGACGTCAAGCTCGGCAAGCCCGGCGAAAAAATCAACGTCAGCATGCGCATCAAAGAATCCAAGCCGGGCAAATACACCTACGTGTTCAGCATCCCTGAACACCCCGGCGAACTGCGCACCGACAACAATTCGACAACGTATAATTTCCAGGTCATAGACAAAAAAGTGAAAGTGCTCTTCGTCGAAGGACAGGATCTGCCGCGCTGGGAGTACCGCTATCTGAAGAACGCACTGCGGCGCGACCACACCACAGAAGTCGATGTGCTGCTGGCGACCAGCGACGGCTCGTTTCTCTGGGACGGCACCGAGGGAAAATCGCCGCTGGATCAGTTTCCGATCAACAAGAAACAGATCAGCGATTACGACGTGCTCATTTTCGGCGACGTCAATCCCTCGATTTTCACAACAGAGCAGGTCAATCTTGTGCGCGACTTCGTCCGCGAAGGCGGCGGTTTCATCATGATCGCCGGCGAACGTTACGCGCCCTCGGAGTACGGCCAGGGCACGTGGTACGAGATGCTGCCTGTCGTGCCCACGCGCGGATACCAGGCGCCGGCCGAAGGTTTTCAGGAAGCTTTTCCGGTTGAGCTGACCGTTGACGGCAAGAAGCAGCCTTGGACGCATCTGGACGCTGAAGAGAACGCGAACCGCGAAGTTTGGGAGAACCTTCCGAAGCTCTATTGGTACTTTCCCATCAAGCGCAAAAAGGAGAACGCGGTCACGATCGCGGTCCATCCGTACGATAAGGATGAACTGGGCGGAAAAATGCCGTTGATCGTCACCATGCAATATGGAAGTGGCAAAACCATGTTTATAGGCGTCGACAGTCTGTGGCGCTGGCGCCGTTCGGTTGGCGACAAGTACCACTACCGCTTTTACAATCAGGCCATTCGCCACTTGAGCATGGCCAAACGCCTGGGCGGGCAGAAGCGCTTTTATCTCGGCATTGACCGCAACGCCGTGGCCATCGGCGACAGGCTCGTCGTCAGCGCCATTGTAAAAGATGAGAACCTGAAAGAGAGCACGGTCGAAAAAGTTCTGGCGTACGGCAAGACCTCTAAAGGAGAGGACTTCACCGTGGAACTCAGCCGCCTGCACGACCGGCCGGGGCATTACGAAGGAAATTATTTTCCGGCGATGACCGGCGATTATTCGCTCTGGCTGCGTGACGAATCGCAGCCGGAACTCCGGCAGTCGGAGATTTCATTCAAGGCCGAAAAGCCGCAGCTCGAATTCGAGAATCCGCGGCTCGACAAGGAACTGCTTGAAAATATCGCGCGTGCCGGCGGCGATGGCGGCGCCTACTTCGAGATCGACAAATTGAACGACATTCCCGCGAAGATCACTCCGATAAAGCTGGAGATTCCGCGCGAGACCGCGATCAATCTGTGGGACAACTGGTTCGTCTTCGGCCTCTTCACCGTGTTGATTACGCTGGAATGGGTGCTGCGCAAACGCGGCCGAATGATTTAAAGTAACGCAACTTTGTAATTTGCGAGTTTTCAAGTTTCAACACCGGGCAAATTTACAGGCCAATTTGCCCTACGGCGGTAGCCGGACATTATAGAAAGTCAGCCCGTGAGCAGCAGTCTCAACGCCGACATCCTTGCCCAACTTGCCTTGCTGGGCACCCCCGAGAACGAGCTCAAAGATTTTCTCACCGACGAACAGCGCGGTTTGAAACTGCTCGCGGGCCTGCAGGCGCTTGATCCGGGACAGACCGGATTCCGCAGCGAGGACGTCTACGCCGCGGCGCAAGGACTGGCGCGACTGACCGAAAGTTTGCTGCGACATCTGATCGAAAAATACAACGGCCATCAGCGCATAAAAAATTTGGATGCCAGCGGCAAACTCCTGCTGGCGCTAAGTCCCGGCGGAGTAATCGACCGCAAGACGCTCAATCGAATATTGGGAACGTTTTATCTGGACTGGCCCTATGCCGCGCACTGGCGCCGCGACCTCTATCGCATTCCCGTCGCCGCACTGACAGTGATGGCGCTGGTCTTCGGCGGGCTGCAGAAGCTGCGCGATCTACTGGATGAACAGACGGGCCTGATCTAGAGCGACGCGATTGGGCGTCATTTCGCCTCAACCGCAGCAGGTACGGCTGGAGCAACCTTTTGCAGCAGCCTTTTTTTCTGCTGCGAGTTTCTTGTCTTTTTCTTTCAAGACATCGTTCAGCAGGCGATTGACGAATTCCTTTATGCTTTTGTTGGACGGCTGATGCTGCAGATCGAAGTGAAGCAGTCGAGCGCCATGCCGGCAGTCGTCGAGTTGCTCCGCGAATTTACGAAGCGCGATCCGTTTGAGAAGATGGTGCTGATCAGTTTCAATCACGCGGACTTGATTGCGGCGCGGCAGCGAGGGCGCGGCGGCGAAAACCCTGATCCACAACGGCGTGGACGGCTGTACCTTCGATGATCCGTCCCAACTGCTCAACTAGATGAAGGAAAATGGATTGTAATCCGGTTTCATCATTTGTCCTCATAATGGATATGTGGCAAATTTCACAGAGTGCACGGTACGTAGCTTGACAGTAACACCGTCCAATGAGAAAGTCGGTTTCACTCATTGTGCCAAGGTCTGTTTGAGTAAAGCTGGCGCGAGAAGCGACGATGAATCACAGACCGGTTGCCTTAATCGTACATCAGGCTGGAGCATGCCCGCATGTTCAGGCCGGTGAGACATGGATTATCGGCGACCGTGAGTTGATGACGTCCGGCAATAGCCCGAAGCTCTGCGGCGCCGGAGTCTGCTCCTTATATAGCAAGCTGCAGGACCTTCGCCAGACGCTCTCGCCAAATGCCGGACTACCCGACGACCTGCTGCTCTGTGATGCGCCCGGTTGCGATACGGCGTTCCGCATGGAGTACACGACAATGCCGACAGGTGGATCGTCCAAGTCGACGACCATCACTGGACGCTTTGCACCCGCGGTTATTCCAGCGCCGGCACCGCGCAGCGCCGGTGTCTCTGGTACGCTCACGGCTATGACTCCGCCGACGGCGTCGGTGCCTGCTGCGACCAGACCCAGGCAGCCGGCCACGGCTATTATTGACGTGCCGCCGCCACAACCCGCGGCGCAGGTGGGTAACGCATTCATGGCGCCGACGGCTCCGGCGATTAGTACGATCCAGCCGTCGCCGCCGATGGGACCGGGCGGAACGTTGATAAATCAGCAGTCGCCAACTTTCGGCCCCAACGGTACCGCGATCGCTCCGCCCGCGCCGCCGATTGGCCCTGGCGGCACGCAGATCTCTGCAGCCGTGGATGCGGGGGGCGCTCCCAGTGTCAAAGGTTTCACGCGCCGATTGGAACGCGGACCGGGCGCCAACGGACTGGTCAAGCTTCCATTCTTAAACCGCCT
>Ga0105047_10020696_pt1 | contig 10096 bp, 9 predicted proteins | sample MAT04_FD_78384 | JGI IMG/M metagenome (GOLD analysis project Ga0105047, IMG submission 78384) | Freshwater microbial communities from Lake Fryxell liftoff mats and glacier meltwater in Antarctica - MAT-04 (megahit assembly) | ecosystem: Environmental > Aquatic > Freshwater > Ice > Liftoff... | reverse complement strand
GTTTTATGCGTGGCGGTACAAGTCCGTTCGGCGTAAGGACAGTGGAGCCTTTCGCGGCCTCAACTCGACAGCTCGTTGCGAACGCAACAGAACCGAGATTCAAACACCCCACATGGAAATTATGTTTCTAATTCCAAGTGTCTACTATTTCTGAACCCCCTCAAAAATCTTTCCTACTTAAGTAATCCTTAAGCTTGGTCTTTTATTCTACGCACCTCTTAATGCAATCCATGAGGTTAAAAATGTTCCGCAAATTTAATGTGTCAATTTTAACGTTGGTGGCTGCTGCCGGGTTGATTTCACATTCGGCTTTCGCGCAAACGCCTGAAGTGACACTGTCTTCCATCCGAAGCGACGCGACAAAGGCTAGCTCGAGCTTTCAGGGATTTTCAGCTGCACGCGGGGAGAATTTTTTCAAGACAAAACACGGTAATGAATGGAGTTGCGCCTCCTGCCATACCGAAAATCCTGTTACGCCGGGCAAGCATGCAAAGACCGGAAAAGTCATACGTCCGTTTGCGCCGTCTGCCAATGTGGAGCGATTCACTGATCCGGGCAAGGTCGCAAAATGGTTCAAGCGTAACTGTAACGACGTACTTGATCGCGTCTGCACACCACAGGAAAAAGGCGATGTGCTTACTTACCTGCTCACCGTTAAAAAATAATTTAGGAGATTGATATGTTGATACGTTATAGAAAATTTCCCCGTGGAATGGTAGTGGCCTTGCTGGCGATGGGTGTGATGATACCCATCGTACAGGCAGGTGATAATCGCAGTAAACCAGCTCAACCTGCGCAAGTTAATGCTAAATTTCAGCAGGAATGTTCCTCCTGCCACATTGCCTATTCGCCGGGATTGCTGCCTGCCAAATCCTGGCTCAAGATCATGACCGGTTTGGATAAGCACTTCGGTTCGTATGCTTCGCTAACCGATCAGGAGAACAAGGAAATTACCGCTTTTCTGGTGAACAATGCTTCCAACCGCTGGAGTGGTCCGTCAGCGCCATTGCGGATCACTGAGACCACATGGTTTAAACGCAAGCACGACTACCACGAAATTTCACCAAAGGTTTGGAAGAATCCGAAGGTGAAAAATCCGGCTAATTGTACGGCCTGCCATCAGCAGGCGGAGCGCGGTGATTTCAATGAACATAATGTAAAAATACCCAAGTAAAAGGAGTCCATCATGAAACGTATTTTGGTTTGGGATGTACCGACACGGGTTTTTCATTGGTTGTTTGCGCTGTCATTCACGGGCGCGTATCTAACCGCTGAGTCGGAGCGTTACCGCGATATTCATGTGGTGCTTGGCTACACGCTGTTGGGCTTAATTGCGTTCAGGTTGCTGTGGGGGTTCGTAGGCACACGCTATGCGAAGTTCCGTTCTTTTTGGTTCAAACCCAGCGAAATAATTACTTATTCGCTATCGCTGCTCAAGGGTAAGCCGCAGCAGTATGTGGGACACAATCCCGCGGGCAGTGTAGCGATTTGGCTGCTGCTGGCACTGGGCATTTTGTCAGGGATGACCGGAGTGATATTGTTTCAAGACATCGGTGGTGATGTGATGGAGGGGTTGCATGAGGTCACATCCGAAGCCATGCTGGCATTGGTATTTATCCACATAGCCGGGGTGGTGGTGAGCAGCATAATGCACCACGAAAATCTGGTGCGCTCCATGGTCACCGGTTTCAAATTTGCACAGCCGAGTGAAGGCATTCGTCGCTCATACCGCTGGCTGGGAGTCATAATGCTGGTGGGTGTTGTGACATTCTGGGTTGATTACTCAGCAACCGGCTTGATCACAACAAGTGAGACTGTGGCGCAAGCCGGGCATCACCGCCACGACTAAAAATTATTATTATTTGTTTTTATACAATAATCTTAAGCAAGGTTGCTACAGTTCTTCGTTTTTGTACAGGTGAGAATATGCGCATTTTAGTAGTCGAAGATGATGCCCTGTTGGGCGATGCGATTCAAGTTGGTTTGAGACAGTCCGGCTATGCCGTGGACTGGATGAAAGACGGGGTCTCGGCAGAGCAGGCACTCCTTACTGAGTCGTACGCGGCAGTGGTTCTGGATTTGGGGCTGCCGCGTCTTTCCGGACTGGAAGTGCTGCACCGTCTGCGCAGCCGTAATGTCCAAACAAAAGCCCAGATACCCGTATTGATCTTGACCGCGAAAGATACAGTGGATGATCGCATTAAAGGATTGGATACCGGTGCAGATGACTACATGGTCAAGCCATTCGACATGGGGGAATTGGCGGCGCGTTTACGAGCACTGGTGCGTCGCGCCAGCGGGAAGACTGATCCGTTGTTGCAGGTTTCCGGCGTCAAGCTTGATCCCGCTGCGCATTGTGTGCATTACCTGGATCAATTGGTTGAGCTTTCGGCTAAGGAATTCGCGCTGCTGCACGCGCTGATGCTCAACTCGGGAAAAGTGCTATCGCGCGCTCAGCTAGAAGAGCAGCTTTATGCTTGGGGTGATGAGGTTGAAAGCAACACGGTGGAAGTGCATATCCATCATCTACGCCGCAAGCTTTTTCCAGCACTGATTGAAACTATACGCGGTGTGGGCTACCTGATGCCGCGCGACAAGGTGGCCTGAAATGTGGCGACGCGCATCACTTAAGCAACGATTGCTTGTTTTAGCACTGACGGCGATCACGCTGGTCTGGTTCGGTGCGACTGCATTTACATATCACAATGCGCGCGAGGAGTTCGACGAGGTGCTGGATGCGCACTTGGCGCAGGCGGCCGCGCTGCTGGTTGTCCAATCGTCGCATGAGCTGGACGAACTTGAAACAGACCATGCGCCGCTGTTGCATAAATATGCCCGCCGAGTCGCGTTTCAAGTATGGAATAAAGAACACCAGCTCCGCTTGCATTCTGCCAACGCTCCGTCACAACCTCTGGCAAATGAAGAGCGTGGATTCAGCAACCACACCATTGATGGGCACCGCTGGCGTGTATTCAGCACTTGGAATGAATCTGCTGAATACTTGATCCAGGTGGCGGAGCGTACCGATGGTCGAGATGAGTTGGCACGCGGTATCGCTGGCAATATGCTCAAGCCGTTGCTTATTTCTTTGCCGTTGCTGGCACTTCTGCTATGGATCGCAGTTGCGCGCGGTTTGCGCCCATTGGACAATCTGACCCGCGAAGTGGATCAGCGCGAGCCAGACAATCTTGCCGCGCTGGATGCGTCATCCGCCCCGCGCGAAGTGGTGCCGCTGATCGAACGGCTTAACCGGCTGTTTACCCGCATCGATGCTTCCATGCAAAAAGAGCGACGTTTTACCGCAGATGCCGCGCATGAGTTGCGCACCCCGGTAGCCGCGATCAAGGCGCAAGCGCAAGTGGCCAGAGCAGCTTGCAGCGAAGCGGAGCGCACCCATGCACTCGACAACGCTATTCTCGGTTGTGACCGGGCTGCCCATCTGATCGAACAATTGCTGACTCTCGCTCGCATCGACATTTTGGGCAATGATGCGACCGAAGCCTGCCAACTCAGAGTTGTTGCCGCTGAGGTTCTCGCCGAAATCGCCCCGACTGCACTGAGCCAACATGTACGACTCGAATTGACAGAAGGCGCCGAAGGTGAAGTGCGCTGCAACCCCGTATTCCTGCGAATCCTATTGCGCAATTTAATCGACAATGCTGTGCGTCACACACAGCCGGGAACCTCGGTTTGGGTCAATATCACCAATCAGCATGGACTGGTTTGTCTTTCAGTCAATGATAATGGGCCTGGTATCCCAGCAATTGAGCTGACAAGGGTCACGGAAAGGTTTTATCGCCCCCTTGAGACAAGCGCCAGCGGTAGTGGTTTGGGGTTATCTATTGTCAATCGTATCGCCGAGATTCATGGTGCTTCCCTGCGAATTTTGCCACAGAGCGATGGCAAAGGATTGAGTGTAAAGGTAATATTTAAATCATAAAGCTGGGTATTAAGTGTTTAAAACATGACTCTTCATTTATGAGATGCCATGTTCGCGATGCTTCTTATCGACACTCTAAAAATTCAAGTTTCTAAACAATACAAGGCACTAGTAAAAATTTTAGCGCGGCATATAGTTGATATATCAGCGAAAAAATTTCGAGTAACGCCGCATTGTGACGAAACGGGGTAAGCAGGCAAGCTGCGAAGCGGCTTGCCTGCAAAATTGGATTTTTAAAGATGCCTTTATGTCAGCAGGCAACAATATAAGGTTGATTATGAATCAAAAAAATCTATGTTTCCATTTGTGTATTTGCGCAGTAGCGATGGCATATACATTAACAGCTACCGCTCAAGCGACTAATCGGTCGGTCAAATTTGCTGTTCCAAATAGTCAGATTGAGGTATTGGGTATTAAGAGCGTGACATTACAGAGCCAAACCGACTTGATAAAGGCGCGTTTTCCTGCGGAAGTAGTCGCCCCCACAACAGCGAGACAGGTTGTCAGCTCGCCGGTGGCCGGCTTGGTGGCGCAATTGTTGGTTCAGCAAAATCAGGCAGTGCAACCGGGCACACCACTGGTACGCATTGCCAGCTCAGAACTTGGCCAATTACAGTTGCAGTTGCTGCAAGCCACTGCCCGCGCCAAACTTGCACGACAATCGGCTCGGCGCGAACAAGCTTTGTTTGATGAAGGCATCATTCCGCAACGTCGGGTGCAAGAAGCTCAATCAGCTTTGATGGAAGGTGAAGCCGTGCTCAATCAAGCTAAGGCGGCGCTTCGTTTAAGCGGCATGTCGGACGTTACAATCCAGCGCATTGCAGTTTCCGGCAAGCCACAAGATAGCATTACGTTGACCGCGACGCAGGCCGGAATTGTGACCGAGATTGCGGTCAAGTCTGGTCAACGGGTCGGGGCTGCAACCGCATTACTGCAGGTGGCTCAAACTGATTCCCTCAGGCTCGATATTCAGATTCCGGTGTCGGAAAATATGAATTGGCCAGCTGGAACAAAGATCAAGGTACTTGGCCGAAATGTCGCGGCGCGCATTTTGAGTGTCAGTCCGATCGTTTCTTCCAGTAGTCAGACGCTGAACATGCGAGCGGAAGTCGAGGGCAATACTGGGCAGATTCGATCTGGAGAGTTTGTAACGGTTGAGTTGCCACTGGCGGCCACGCCAGGTAGTTGGGATGTGCCGCTTTCCGCTGTGGTTCATGACGGCAACCAGGCGTATGTGTTCGTCCGTACTTCACAGGGCTTTGAAGCCAGACTTGTGAAGGTGGTGGTGAGCGCTGGGCAGCTTGTGCGCGTGCAAGGTTCGCTTAAGGTTGGCGAACAAATCGCGGTCGGCGGCGTGGTCGTTCTCAAGAGCGCATGGCTCAATGCGCTGGAGACCAAATAATGCTTTCCCATTTTGTCCAGATATCTTTATCGCAGCGCCTGTTCACATTGCTGGCGACACTGATTGTTGCGGGTGCAGGGTGGTATGCGTACATGGGGTTGCCGATTGACGCTTTCCCTGATGTGTCGAGTGCCCAAGTTAAAATTATTATGCAAGCCCCCGGCATGACACCAGAAGAAGTTGAAAGTCGCATCACGGTGCCGATTGAAGTGGAAATGCTCGGTATCCCTAAAACAAAAAATCTACGTTCTGTCTCCAAGTATGGCCTGGTCGATGTGACGATCGACTTTGAAGACGGCACTGACCGCTATTGGGCACGGCAGCAGGTTAGCGAACGCCTTGGCGGGCTGACAAATATTCTGCCGGACGGTATCACGGGCGGTATGGCGCCGATCACCACCCCGCTCGGGGAAATGTTCATGTTTACCGTGGAAGGAGGGGGGTTGTCTCTGGCCGAGCGTCGCAGTCTGCTTGATTGGGTTATCCGTCCAGCGCTCAGAACTGTACCCGGCGTTGCCGACGTGAATGTGCTGGGTGGCGTCGTTCGCGCCTTCGAAGTAGTACCTGATTTGCTCAAAATGGCTGCCAGTGGTGTGACGATTGCACAGCTCAGGGATGCAGTTAGCGCCAATAACAGTAACGACGGCGCTGGCCGGCTTGGCGAAGGAGATGAGGTGCTTCTGGTGCGTAGCGAGGGAAGGATTATTAATCTGGACGACCTGCGTGCGATAGTAGTGACGATAAAGGAGGGCACACCGGTCCGCGTCGGCAATTTGGCCGAGATTAAGATCGGCACGGTGACACGCAATGGTGCGGTGACCAAAAATGGGTCGGAAGAGACCGCCCAAGGGCTGGTGCTGGGGCTGGCTGGTGCAAATGCACAAAAAGTCGTCCAAGGCGTACGAAAAAAACTGAAGGAACTACAGCCGACGCTCCCGCAAGGCGTGCAACTGGATGTTTTCTATGATCGCGCCTCCCTTGTTAGCAAGGCGGTTGGAGTCGTCTCGACCGCATTGTTCGAAGCGACCATTTTGGTCTTCATTTTGCTTGTTCTGTTCCTGGGAAATATCCGGGCGGCATTGACAGTGGCCCTTGTTCTGCCCTTGGCTGCGCTGATTACCTTCATTCTTATGCGTGGTTTCGGCATGTCGGCGAACCTGATGAGCTTGGGTGGCTTGGCCATCGCGATCGGTATGCTGGTGGATGCCGCAATCGTGGTGGTCGAAAACATCGTGCAGCGTTTGGCGACCGATCCTACTGCCGGCAAGTTGCCGCGGCTACACACAATATATCGTGCAGTGAGAGAGGTTGCAGTTCCGGTCACATCCGGAGTATTAATTATTATTACTGTGTTTTTGCCGCTATTGACGCTACAGGGTCTCGAAGGAAAGTTGTTCGTGCCGGTAGCGCTCACAATTGTGTTCGCCCTGACTGGATCTCTGGTGTTGTCGTTGACCGTTATTCCAGTACTGGCATCCTATCTACTGCGTGAGATCAAGCACGAAGAGCCGTGGCTACCGCGTAAGCTGCTGGCGCTTTACGAGCCGATGCTTTCTTGGGCTTTGCGCCGACAGCGTGTCGTAGCTGGGTCGGCTGTATTGATGTTGCTGGTGGCCGGTGTCATCTATACCCAGGTCGGCAAGACTTTTATGCCGGCGATGGATGAAGGTGACTTGATCGTTGGTATTGAGAAGCTGCCTTCCATCAGCCTGGAACAAAGCGTTGCGCTCGATCTGAAAATCCAACGCGCCATCATGCAGGCTATCCCAGAAGTACATGGAATTGTAGCTCGTGTTGGCTCCGATGAGATCGGCCTTGATCCGATGGGTCTCAATCAGACTGACACCTATTTGCTGTTGAAGCCGAAAGGCGAATGGCGCATGAAGAGCAAGGAAGGGCTGATGGACGAAGTGCGCAAGGTGCTCGATCCCATACCCGGCATTAAATACAGCTTCACACAACCGATCGAAATGCGCGTATCAGAAATGATCATAGGTGTGCGTGGCGATCTTGCGGTTAAAATTTTTGGCCCCGACCTCGATAAACTCAATGAGTATGCGAGCCGAGTTAAAGCACTTCTCAAGACGGTCTCGGGGAATCAGGACGTGTACACGGTCCAAAATGATGGTGTGCAGTATTTGAGGGTAGCGGTAGATCGCCTAAATGCGGGCCGTCTGGGTTTGAGCGTTAAAGAGATCCAGGATTCGCTGCGCACACAAATTAATGGTCAACGGGCCGGTATCATAATCGAGGGTATCCGCCGTACGCCGATCATATTGCGTGGCACTGAATCGATGCGCATATCGCCGGCCGAATTTCGAGCTATGCGGATTACGACCATGGATGGCAGCACGGTGCCATTGATTAGCGTCGCAAAACTAGAACGCGCCGCAGGTCCGGTAAAGATCGATCGCGAGATGGCTAGCCGCTACAGTGTGGTTATCGCTAACGTTGGCGGTCGTGATCTGGTCGGTTTTGTCGAAGAGGCCAAAGCCCTTGTTGCGCAGAAGCTACTTTTACCCACTGGCTACTATATTACCTGGGGTGGACAGTTCGAGAATCAGCAGCGCGCGGCTGCGCGTTTGACGGTTGTTGTGCCTATCGCTCTAGGGCTCATTTTTATATTGTTGTTCTCGACCTTTGGTTCGGTTCGCCAGGCTTTGCTGATTCTGAGCAACGTTCCTTTCGCGTTGGTCGGCGGTATCGTAGCTTTGTGGGTCACCGGTGAATATTTATCGGTGCCTGCGTCTGTAGGTTTTATTGCACTGCTAGGTATCGCCGTCCTGAACGGTGTGGTTCTGGTCAGTTATTTCAATCAACTGAAAAGCGAAGGTATGAAGTTAAGCGAAGTTGTCGTGCAAGGGGCGAAGCGGCGCTTGCGCCCAGTGTTAATGACCGCTTCTATTACGACTTTCGGGCTGATTCCACTGCTGTTTGCCTCGGGGCCAGGCTCCGAAATCCAGCGCCCGCTGGCCATCGTCGTAATCGGTGGATTGATTACCGCCACGGCGCTGACGCTGATGCTATTGCCAATTTTATATTTACGTTTCGGTTTTTCGAAGCAGGAGGTTCCCCATGTCTGAACTATGTTTAACGCTACTGTGTCCGCCAACGATTAAGGAAAAGCTGCTCGATTTGTTGCTCATGTTGCCCAGCACTACTGTTTTCACCAGCAAGCCCACAGCTGCACATGGCGTGGTCGTCTGGGATTTAAGTCAAACCGAGCAGGTAATGGGGCAGGCGCATGTCACCGAAGTACAAGTGGTTTTTGCAGCGGCCGACAAAGCGATGTTGCTCGATACTATCCGCCAGAAATTGGCTGGCACAGGTCTGCGCTATTGGGTGACGACAGTCGTTGAAGCGGGAGAGATCGCATGATAATTCGATTGTTCCTGATTGGTCTGTTGACCGTCTCTGGTTCCGGGCATGCAGTGCAGGCTGTGAATCCACCGGGACTCTTGCCAGCCGAAATTGCACAACCACTACTTCAGCAGGATCCTGGCGTTGCTGCTGTGCGGGCCAATTTGAATGTTGCTCTGCAAGAGGCGAGCATTCTTGATAGATCGCCTTATGAATGGACCGCCACGGTTACGGGACAACGCCGAATTCAGAATTATGGCCCCAACAATAATTCCAATGGCACTCGTGAGGAGTGGCATGTAGGTATCGAGCGAGCTTTCCAGCTTCCTGGCAAAGCCATGGCCGATCGCAATATCGGCAAAGCAACTATCGAAGAGTCCCAGGCACGCTACGGTGAGGCAATGCACGCAGCGGCTCGTGAACTGATGGTTTTGTGGATAGATTGGCTGGCGGCGGAACGTGCTCGCGAGCTGGCCGAAAATAACCTTCAGTTGACGCAAACCAGCCTTGCAGCAGTGCAAAAGCGTGTCCGCGCCGGCGATGCTTCTAAGCTAGATTTGAGCATCGCTCGCGCCGAATTGGCCGTGCAAAAACGCTTGGGTAATGACGTGAAAACGCAAGCTGCCGCCGCTTGGTCGTATCTATCCATCCGCTTTCCCGGTATGAAGCTTCAGGTCATGGCACTGCCCACGCCGTTGCCGATCAAGGAGGATGTGGCATTTTGGCGCGACCGCATACTGGATAAAAGCGATGAGCTCAAGGTTGTACAAATTCAAATGAAAAAGGCTCAAGCCTACGCAGAACAGGCACGTGCCAACAAGACTCCTGATCCCACGGTGGGAATCTATCAAGCTTCGGAAATTGATGGGCGCGAGCGTATATCAGGATTAATGCTCCGCATTCCCATTCCGAGCGGCATCCGCGACTCACGTAGCGCTAAGGCAATCGCAGCCGTTGAGGTCTCGCGCCAGGAAGTCGAACTCAAAAAACGCCAGCTTGAGTCGAAAATTGTGAGCGCCGTTATGATTACGCGTGGTGCCTATGTCAGTCTGCAAATTGCCAATGAAGGCGCAGCAGCTATGCAGGAGAATGCCAGGCTTATGCAACGCGCTTACTCGCTCGGCGAAGCGGAATTGCAAGCCATGCTGCTGTCGCGTCGCCAAGCAATTGCTGCGGTGACCCACGCGCTGCAAGCGCAAGGCACAGCCTTGACGGCCTATTACAATTTACTTGTTGATGCTCACCTGATTTGGGGGTTGGGTCATGACTGAAACTTGGTGACTAGTACTCATCTGGCACTGCCATGTGGGTAGGGTCGACACAGTTGGATGAGATAGCGTAGTAATCGGCCCCGTGCCGCAAATCGCGCCGAAGAAACACGCCGCTCTCCGAAT
>Ga0105047_10020694_pt1 | contig 10096 bp, 6 predicted proteins | sample MAT04_FD_78384 | JGI IMG/M metagenome (GOLD analysis project Ga0105047, IMG submission 78384) | Freshwater microbial communities from Lake Fryxell liftoff mats and glacier meltwater in Antarctica - MAT-04 (megahit assembly) | ecosystem: Environmental > Aquatic > Freshwater > Ice > Liftoff... | reverse complement strand
TCGACGCCCGAGCCAACTTCTATATCCCGGATCGATTCGATATTCGCGCTCCGCTGCCGAATCTGTTTCAAGGAAATAATCTGATTATCAATCGAGCGGAGGTCGCGATGACCGGCTTCGACGCTGAACTCGGTCTGAACCTTCCGGTGCTGCTCAACACTCGCTCTCGCGTGCTGGCTGGTGGTTACAACTTCAATGGGAATGGGACGCCGGGAACGACTGGCTGGAAGGTTCGCGCGGAAGCCGAGTACAACCGCCAGGTGTGGATCGATGTTTCTGTTCAGGACGACAAACTCTTTGGCCACACATGGAATATGGCCCTGACCTGGCGTTACTCGCATCGCTTCATCGACCACAAACCCTCACCCAGCTCGATGGATCACAAATATTTTCGTGCAGAAGATGTCAATTCGAATTACGACCTCTCGGACCGCTTGAGTGATCCAATCCATCGCTTGCAGAAAGTCGTCATCACGCGTGATCCCGGTGTCGTCGCCACCGATACCGGTGGGGTTCCTCTGGATTTCATTCATGTGGCGAACGGCTTCGCCGGGACGGGGACATTCGAAAACCCCTACGGCACGCTGACCAATGCTCTGGCCGATCCTGCTGCGGGAACCAGCATCATTTACACTCCCTTCGGTGGGACGTATGCCGAGAACGTGACTCTTGTTCCCGGGGCGACCGTCCTTTCCAACGGGCCAGTCCAAGCGGTCACCACTCAGTTCGGAGATCAAACACTCCCCTTCTCCGGAAGCAGCACCGATCTCTCTGCTCTTCCCACGCTCACCGGCAACGTGACGATGGCGGACAACACACGCTTCTCTGGGTTTAATGTCACAGGGCAGGTTTCGGCAACGGCAGTCACCGGGTTTGCCATCGACAATAGCGTGATTGCAAATGCCGCCGGTGATGCGGTCACGGTCACCGGTGCGACAGCCTCCACGCTTACTAATTTGCGAGTCTCCTCTGGAGCTGGGCGGGGTCTGTTCCTGAACGACAGTTCCGCGTCTGTCTCTGACTTGCACGTGACATCAGCGACCACGAACGGATTCGAGGTTGCCACCGCAGCCACGGCCCGAACTGTGACGGTGAACAACTTGACCGTCGACGCCAGCGGTCAGCATGGTGTCGACCTGAACGCCGATGGGGCAGGAGCCTTGACGTACACCGCATCGGGCACGAGCTCGGTGACATCCACCGGGAATGCATTTGACGCCGCCCTCGGTGCGGCATCGACCGGCAACATGAACCTCACACTGGGAACCTTCACTCTGGCTTCCACCGCGGGAGCCGGTGCGAATCTCGACGGCACCGCCGGGACCGGAAAACTCAACGTCGTGAACTTGACCAACGGCACGATTACCAAAGCCGCCACTGGTGGATTCCTGGCGAACAAAGTCACATTCGACAGCAACCTGGCGACTGTCGGAATTCAACAGGTCGCCACCGCTTCTCTGACGATTGGTAGCTCGACCGATACCACGCAAGTGAAGGGGGACGGTTTCCGCCTCATTGATCCGACGGGCAACCTGCTGGTCTCCAATTTGAATGTCTTTAACGATACGGGCACCGGGGTTCTGGTTGATACCACCGGAGGCGGCACGGCCTTCGTGCTGTCGACCTCCGCCGGTCAGATCTCCACGACGAATGGCCCCGCGATCAATCTCAATACACTGACCGCATCCATGGCCTTGGGTTCGATTCGATCGACCAACAGCCTGACGAACGGAGTTCTGCTCAACGCGGTCTCTGGGGCTCTTTCGGCTGGAAACACGACGCTCAATGGCGCCGTGGGCAAAGCCATCCTCATCAAGAACACCCCTTCGCCGCTCACGGCCACCTTCGGTGCTACCAATATCCACAGTACGGTGAGCACCTTACCAGCGGATAACGTCGACACCACAATTGGCAACGGCACAAACGTGACGACCAGCTTCACTCCGCTGACAATCACTTTTCCGTAATCGGGAGTTCAATTCTCCGTTGCTGGCGGGACAGTCCACTTCCGAATTGTGTAGTTCTGGGTTTATTTGAGAGTGCTGACAGGCTTTCTGGCGATCCCGGTTGCATCTGCCGCGAAACTCCCGAGAATTACAGATCCGGGTGTTCGAAGTGAGGTGTACAGTGTCAGTTCCAAAAGTTGTGATCGTCGGGCGCCCGAATGTGGGTAAAAGCTCGATCCTGAACTGGCAAGCGGGCCGGCTCGTGTCTGTGGTCGACCCGACAGCGGGGGTGACTCGCGACCGCGTGGGCCATCTGATGTTCGTGGGCGACCGGTATTTCGAGATGATCGACACCGGCGGAATCGGGATTGTCGACTCCGATGACCTGTCCGAAGACATCGAACGACAGATCCAGGTCGCGATCGATCAAGCCACGATCATTCTCTTCGTCGTCGACGGAATCACCGGCATGACGCCGCTGGATCGCGTGGTCGCAGAGCGTTTGCGCAAAGTCGACAAGCCCAAGTTGATCGTCATCAACAAGTGCGACTCCACCAGAACCGACGCGGAGCTTCACGAGTTCCACGGACTGGCCGATGCGGAACTGCTCCAGACCAGCGTGCGAGCCAATCGCGGGCGAGATGAACTCATCAAGGCGGTATTGGCCATCCTTCCGCCCGCAGCTGAGGGAGAAGACGCAGAAGGCCAAACATTGGCCGAAGAGCCCGAATTGAAGATGGCGATCGTCGGACGTCGGAACGTCGGGAAGAGCACGTTCATTAACGCCTTGGCGGAGACCGAGCGGATGATCGTCAGCGAGATCGCCGGGACCACGCGCGACAGCGTTGACGTGCGTTTCGAACTCGATGGAAAGTCGTTCGTCGCGATCGACACTCCGGGGGTTCGCAAACGCAAGAGTCTCGCCAACGATATCGAGTTCTACGGACTCGTCCGCGCTCAAAAGAGCATCCGTCGAGCCGATGTGGTCCTCATGGTCTTCGATGCCACACAGACCATCTCGCAGGTCGACAAGAAGCTGATGGAGGAAATCCTCGACAACTCCAAGCCCTGTATCTTCGTCGTCAACAAATGGGATCTCGGCCTCGAACTCGGGCAGACCACCGAAAAATGGGGCAAGTACTTCGAAGACAGCTTCAAGAGCATGCGGCATGTCCCCGTGGCGTTCATCACCGCCAAAGAATCTCATAACATCAAGCAGCTGATTAACCTCGCCCAGTCGATCTTCAAGCAAGCTCGCGAGCGCGTCACCACGGGGCAGCTCAACCGTGTGTTGCAAGAGGCGCTCAAGGCCAACCCGCCTCACATCGCCAAGAACCGCACTCCCAAAGTGTTCTTCGCCACCCAGGTCGCGATCCAGCCCCCAACGATTGTGGTGAAGGTTAACGACGTGGAACTCTTCAGCCCGTCGTGGGAGCGATATCTGCTGGGTCGATTCCGCGAGGATCTGCCGTTCAAGGAAGTCCCGATCCGGCTATACCTGCGAGGGAAGTCCAAAGACGACCCCGACGACTAGTAATCGTTCACCCCCGGTGAGCATATCGGCGTCAGCCCTCCGAGTCCTCTCGGCACTCACCTGCCCGGAATCCCACTTCGACAGCAAACGACGGACATGAATCTGTTGAGGATTTGTGCCCTCTCACGATTGAGCGTTCATATGACGCCATCCGTGTTTGATCACTCGCGGTTTTGAGGTCATTCTCCGGGAACACGGCGGGCTGACGCCCGGCGCTCGCTGTTGGTTTGCGTGAGGGAGATTGTTGTGATGTGTCGGCACTACCCGGCCCAATACACGCGGTCGAGGGTGCGGTAGCCGATGGCTTCGCTGAGATGGATCGCGGTGATGTTCTCGCTGCCATCGAGGTCGGCGATCGTGCGGCTGACTCGCAGGATCTTGTCATGGGCGCGGGCGGTCAGGCCCATCTCTTCCATCGCCGCCTTGAGCAGTGATTCTGCGTCCGACCCGAGTTTGCAAACGGTCCGAATCTGGCGCGGGGACATCGTGCCGTTGAGAGCACCGGGAGTCTCGCGAAAACGGTGCGTCTGCCGCTCGCGAGCTCCGATGACGCTGTCCCGCATCGAATCACTGTTGGTACCGACCTTGTCGTTTGAGAGTTCGCGGAACGGGACCGGCGGCACCTCGACATGAATATCAATCCGGTCGAGCAGCGGACCGCTGATCCGCGAGAGATACCGCTCGACCTGCATCGGTGAGCAGTTGCAGTTCCGCTTCGGGTCGCCGCGAAAGCCGCAGGGGCACGGGTTCATGGCCGCCACCAGCATCAGACTGGCCGGGAAGGTCACGCTCCCGATGGCCCGCGAGATCGTCACGCACCGGTCTTCCAGCGGTTGCCGCATGACTTCCAATGTCCGCCGATTGAACTCCGGGAGTTCATCGAGAAACAAGACCCCGTTGTGGGCCAGACTGATCTCGCCCGGCTGCGGAGTGCTTCCCCCTCCGACGAGACCGGCCTCGCTGATCGTGTGATGCGGCGAGCGAAACGGTCGCGTGAGCAGGAGTGGTTGTGTGGCGGGCAGTCGACCGACCGCACTCCAGATCCGCGTCGATTCCAGACTCTCCTCCGGAGACAAGTTCGGTAGCACCGTGCCCAGGCGTTGAGCCAGTAGCGTCTTCCCCGTACCCGGCGAACCGATCATCAACAAGTGGTGACGACCAGCTGCGGCCACAGTCACAGCGCGCTTGGCTGACTCCTGCCCCTTCACATCGGCGTAGTCGACGGAATAGCTGCCGTATTCGCGGAGTGCGTCCTCCCAGCGAAACACCGTCGGGGCAATCGGGAGTTCGCCGGTGAAGAAACCGACGGCTTCAGCGAGACTGCCCACGGGGATGATATCGAGTTCCTCGACCACCGCAGCTTCGCGTGCGTTCTCTGCCGGGACGAGCAGCCCTTTGCGGCCCTCGTGGCGAGCTTGCAGCGCCATCGAGAGCGCTCCCTTGATCGGGCGCACGTTTCCGTCCAGTGCCAGCTCCCCGACGACGGAGTATTCCGCAAGGCGTTCAGTCCCGACTTGCCCGCTCGCAGCCAGCATCCCCAACGCGATGGGCAGATCCGATGAAGGAGCCTCCTTCGGCAGATCCGCCGGAGAGAGGTTAATGACAATTCGGTCAATGGGCCTGTGATAACCGCTGTTGACGAGGGCCCGTTCGATCCGCGGGATGCTCTCTTTGACAGCTGCTTCGGCCAGCCCGACGAGTGTCGTCTTGGGGAGCGAGGCGGGTGAGATATCGACTTCGACCTCAACGGACTTCGCGTCGATCCCGAACAGCGAATAGGTAAACAGCTTCGCAAGCATCAATCCGGCCCGTCGTACAAGAGATGGGAAACGTGAACAAACGCACCCTCCTTGCATCTTGGATGGAATCGCCGGGGGAAGCAAGCGCCCGCGCTCTTCAATCAACCCATCGAGTAAGTTCTCGGGAAGATCAGGAAGTAGACCTCCATCAGAAATGTTCCCACCAGAAAGTCGATGACGAGGATCGTCACAAAGGAAAAGACAAACGCCTCAGTGGCTGCTCGTCCCACACCTTCGGCCCCGGCTCCGGAGTGGAAGCCCCGGTGGCACGAGATGATCGCGATCGCACCGCCGAACATCACGCTCTTGATGATCCCCTGGAAGACATCAAACCCCGTTACGAAAGCGCGGGAGTAGTGCCAGTAGTAATAGCTGTCGACGTGAAGGACTTGTGTACTGAAGATCCACCCCGTCAGGACTCCGATGCCATCGGCAAACAGCGTCAATGCCGGGATCAGCATGACGCACGCCAGGAATCTCGGCACCACGAGATGCGCCACCGGATTGGCCCCCAGCACGGTCAGTGCGTCAATCTGCTCCGTGACCCGCATTGTTCCCAGTTCCGCAGCGATTGCGCTGCCCACTCGCCCGGCCAGCATCAGCGCTGCCAGCACAGGCCCCAGCTCTTTGACGAGCGTGACATTCACGACCGTCCCCAGCTGGTTCTCCATTCCCATCAAGGCGAACTGGTCGTACGCCTGAACTGTCAGCACCATGCCGATGAAGGAACCTGTGATCAGAATCACCGACAGACTCTGCACGCCGATCTGGTCCAAGATTGGCCACAGCACATTCCTACGCGGCCAACCGGCAAACAGCCACCCCAGCATCCGCCAACCGAACAGCGTGATATCCCCCACCATGCGCATGAGATCCAACACCATGCGACCAAGGGCATGAATGGGAGTCAGCGGGGCGTCGAGAGTCTGTGACATGCGGAATCGAAAGTGCAGTGTGGGAGACCTGGCCACGGACAGACATGTCCGCCGGAAAGAATTTCGAGGGCTGGGTTTGTAAATGAATTCGAGAGTCGCAGCGAGATCAGTTGCCCCGCAAATTAGTCTGGGCGGGCTCCTCGGCTCCTGACGGGATGATCTCCGGCTCCGTGGGGGAGGATCTCGGCGATTCTCCGGTAATCGATTCCGCGAGCGCCTCGGCATAGAGCTGATGCCCCAGAGCCGACAGTCCAGGCGATTTTCGCAGGAACAACAGTTCCGGATTCGGGGCCCCTGTGAACGCGTTCAGTGGGATGACGTACTGAACCTTCGCCGTCTTACAGGCGGCGACCAATCGCTGGAATGGTTCGGTACTCCGCCAACACGCGCCCTTCGGAATTCCGTTCACTGCCCGGGCCTCCGGGGTATTGCTCGCCTCTCTGCTGACCTGCCAGGGCTTGGGTGTCGTCGAGACCAAGAGCTTGGCTCCCAGCATGTCGCACAATTCGCGGATCGAATTGATCGGAGCCATCGCCGACTCAATCACACCGTCCAGGTCAGGGGGATTATCGGCGGTCCATCGATATCGCTGATTGCGATCGATGACTGATTCTCCGGTCGCTGGCATCTCTCGATCCCAAAGCTTCGCCAGTTGGAGTTCCACTTGCTGCACGACCAGGAACTCGTCCGAAAGCCGCAGCCGCCGCAGCTGACATGCTTTGCGTGTCGCTGGATGTGTGGCCAGCGTGGGATTTCCCTGACGATCCAGAGCGACAAATCGCCGCACAGCTGCGTCTTCGGCCACATCGGACATGTCGAAATGCAAGACCACCAAATCGGGTTGCAAGGACATCAACCGAAGTCTCAACTGGAGGGCCGCAATTCGTGGGCAACTACCGGGAACGCCAGCGTTGATGACTTCGACACGAGCCCCCATGTGTTCTGTCAGAAGCACTTGCAACTGGGCCGGGTAAGCGTCCGACTCGGGGAGCTCTGGGGCGAGTGTTGTCTCATCACCCAGGCACAAGACACGCAAGACGCCTGGCGGCTTGGGGACTGCGGGCTCGAAGCCGCGCGCCCCGAAGCTGTTGGTCTTAAACTCGACAGGCTGGCCCGTGTCGGGGTCTTTGAGCGTGGCCCTGGCGTTGGGCAGCAACTCGATCCAGGTGCTCAGGCTCGGGGCGACCAGTTGGTCTTCCAGTGGCAAATCCGCAGTGGCCAGAGCCGGTTGGTGACTCAGAGCGGATTGAAAGCGATCGACGCGCAGGCCGATTTCCACAGCGCATACGACGAACGCCAGCAAGCAGGCTGCGGTGAGCAACCCTTTCAGATTCCGTCCCAGTGATTGCCACATCGAGTCGCCGTCGACTCCTTTCCGGCAGCGTTCCGTTCGGGGATGCCATTCCCTTGCCTTGGGATCGTACGCGATTTCTGGAAATTCGATCAATTGGAGTCCGTCCGCGAGAGAAAAGACGGGGAACCAATCCGACTTTACCGCTCCGGGATTCCGTTTCACGAAGTCCGTGTGGGATGCCCCACCCCGACTTGGTCAATGCAAACAGGGGCTGGCTTGGAAGCCAACCCCTGTCGAGAGTTTCGAGAAGAACCGGTCTAGCGGTGCAGTGATGTGAGGAAGTTGAACTGAATCAGACTAAAGGCCGTGTTCAAGAGTTCTTCAGCACATGTGTATCGCACGATCACGATGTCTTCCGGCTGGATCAGAATTCGCTCGCTGGAGTCAACCAGAGCACGATTCAGATCGATGCGGATCGGAATCTGCCCCCCATCCGGCAACTTGCGAACGACGATGGCACGGGATGGAGGAATCGGAGCCTGACGACCGCCGCCTCCTCCTCCGCCACCACCACCGCCACGTCGCTGAGACGAGGAGAAGGCATTCCCTGCTGAGCCGATTGGGCCACCCGCCAGAGCGATCGCTCCTAGAATATCCAGGTCATAGTCTCGGGGGATCAGGTGATCTCCACCACCCAGAACACCACCAGTATAAAACTTCTCGCTCTCACGAGACTGGATCATCACGATGTCGCCTGTGTGGAGGAGGATGTCATCTTCAGTAAACGAAGGGGGCTGATCGGGATGAAACCGCAGTGGAATCCGCAAAACATTCGGAGCGTCAGGAATAATGGGGGGAGCTTGGCAAGGCATCTTCGACATCTTCACCTGCCCGACGAACTGGTCATATCGAGCCCCCTTCTTCCCATCATCTCGAATGATGAGCACTTCGTTCTTGGCATCTGTTCCGGGCAATCCACCGGTCACGTTCAGAGCGTGCAGTAGATCGTTCTCATAGGCAGGCAGATCGATCATGTGACCATCCCCTCGCTTCGTGACTCCGTCCTTTGAACCAGACTCTTCACGAACGACAAGGACCCGATAGGTGCGACGCTTAATCAGCGTCACGATGATGCGATCTTTGCCTGTCGGCAGCAGCTTCTGATCCTGGGTGTATGCCTTCCGGACAATGCTCGTCACTTGCTCGACGGTCAGTCCAGCTACTTTCATCGGAGGAATCAGTGGCAGAGCAATCGTGCCATCCTCACGGACAGGGATCGGGAAGCCGATCGAGGGATCACGCTCGCCATCCTCAGGAAAGTTGACTGGCGGTGGCTCTCCGGTCTTTCCGAGAACGTTCTCGATATAAATACCGAGAATGTCATTCGGCCCGAGCTGGTGATGCTCAGGAGGCGTCTGCCGCAACCTGGACAGCGAGATCTCTTGCATGTCCGAACGTGGGCGAGCCAAGACGAGCCCCGGCACCTTACCGGCTGGGACAGCATCTGGACCGCTCAATGAGGTCATCAGGGTTGAACATCCCGAGAAGGCAGACACTGCCGATCCGAGAAGAACAAGACCGAAGTATTTGAAGCATCGCATGTGAATCGCTCCGCGATTAACCGTAGCCAGCAGTAGACGAGTGGAAGAACAGGAAATCATTGAACTGAGGTATCAATTCGAGGGGGAGCCGGTGGAGTCAGTGAGTCCTCAGTAAACACACGACCATCCACTTTCTGGATCCGCAGTACCGCTTCCGGAGTGGGATTCGCCGGTGGGTTGTACTGCTCAGCCGGTGGAATCGGGTCCTGAGTCCCAGGTTCGGCGTCACCGTTCAAGGGAAACGTCCCGTCTGCATCAGGCTGCAATGGCTGCCCCTGCAGTTCGGTTTCCCCATCCTTGCTGACACGCCGCAAGTCCTCGGGCAACTCGACCGGGTAGGGGTTGCCTGTGTGGTAGATATCCTGTGCCGTAACGATCGGACCGGAACCCATTCCATCACGTTGAGCTTGTGCAACACCGCTGTCCCAGCCGTTGTACCAGGCAACCACCCGGCAGTTGTTGTCCGCCCCGCGAGTACAGAGACTCCAGTATTTGCGAGGTGGCAACGTCGGACGACAGCATCCTCCGCCATTCATCACATGGATATACCCTGCGATGAAACCATCTCGAAAATCGGTATAGTTCTCGACCTCGCGGAAGCAGCTCTTGCACTGATGCCAGGCAAACTTGGCTTCGAGGTGGTCGTGGCAACCCGTAAATGAGTCGTCAAAGCAGTCGTACATATGACTGGTCGAGCAGCCAGATGCAGCACATGCCAAAGCGACGACAAATCTTTTTCCGAAGGACCGCAGCATCGGACCCTCACTTTGTGAGAAACATCCTGTTCACCCGGATGATGCAAGCACCATCCGACGGATCGACAACTTCCAAGATCCGCCAACAGAGGTATCGAGTTTTCCGGTTATTCTCAGAAGTCTTGATTTGACTCTTGTGATACGAATAGCGTCTGAAGTAATTGTGATTCCGGTTGGTTAAGATGCGTAAACTGTAACGGCAAGTGTTTCGGCAACTCCTGCCGGTCGATTC
>Ga0105047_10020692_pt1 | contig 10096 bp, 10 predicted proteins | sample MAT04_FD_78384 | JGI IMG/M metagenome (GOLD analysis project Ga0105047, IMG submission 78384) | Freshwater microbial communities from Lake Fryxell liftoff mats and glacier meltwater in Antarctica - MAT-04 (megahit assembly) | ecosystem: Environmental > Aquatic > Freshwater > Ice > Liftoff... | reverse complement strand
TGGCGGAGGCGGATCGGAGGGCGGAAGATGAGCCGCACCGGGTTCGGAAAGGCGGCGATACGGGCCTCGTAGCTCCCATCGCGGCGCCGGCAGACGTCGTCCACGCGGGGGCGGGTGAGGAGGGTGGAGGCGCTGCGGTGGGCGAGGGCCGGCATCACGCAATCAGGCCTTGCAGGTGGCTTGCCAGGCGCGACGTGAAGCTTAGTCGGGGCTTTGTGCAGCCCGGTGCACTTGTACTAAGCCTCGCCGGTGCCGATGCCCCAGCCCGGGGGATCGCTGCGGGCTTCGTGGGCGCGGATCATCAGCGCGCCGAGCGCGCCCGAGGCGATGCTCAGGCGCTTCATCACGTCCACCTCGGCGAGGATCTTCTGGCGGTCGTCGGCGTCCTGGAGCGCCGCCGCCGCGACCATGTCGGCCAGGACGCCGGGCTCCGCGATCTCGCCGAGGCGCTCGACCACCTCGGGATCGCTTCCGCCGAGCTCGGACACCACCTGCAAGCACAGCGCGCGCAGCGACGCGGCGGCGTCCTTTAGGGTCTCGGGGCTCTCGTCAGAGTGATCCTGGAGCGCCCGCGCGCGCACGCGGCGGTACGGGATCGAGGCGATCGGCGGCAGCTCGTCGCTCACGTCGGCGCGCATGATGCCCTCGACCAGGATGTTGTAGCGGCCATCGGGGAGCCGCGCCGAGCGGCGCACCACGCCGACGCCGGCGACGCCGCACATCGGGGGGCGGCCGAACGCATCGGGCGCGCCGTGCTCGTCGAGCATCGCGACCGCCAGCACGCGGTGGCCCTCCAGCACGTGCTCCATCATCCGGCGGTAGCGTGGCTCGAACACGTGCAACGAGACCAGCGTCTGCGGCAATAGCAGCGTGCCGGGGAGCGGGAAGACGGGGAGGGCCAGCAGGGCCTCGGGATCGATCGCGTCAGTCACGCACACCTCGCGACGGGAAGATCTTCCCGGGGTTCAGAATATTCGAAGGATCGAAGACCGCCTTCAGCTTGCGCTGCAAGTCGATGAGCGGCTCGGGCTGCTCGAGCCCGATGAAGGCGCGCTTGGTGAGGCCGATCCCGTGCTCACCGCTGATGGTGCCGCCGAGCGCGACGGTCGCCTCCATCACGGCGAGGACCGCGCGATCGGCGTTCGCCTGCGTGGCCGCATCGAACAGCACGTTCACGTGCAAGTTGCCGTCGCCGGCGTGCCCGTAGGTCGCCATTCGCACGCCGGTCGTCTTCGAGATCGCGTCAACGCGGCGGAGCATCTCCGGGATGCGCGAGCGCGGCACCACGATGTCCTCGCTCATCTTCTTCGGCGAGCTCTCGGTGAGCGTCAGCGAGAGCATGCGGCGCGGCTCCCAGATCTTCTCGCGCTGCGCCTCGTCGGCGGCGACCAGCACGTCGAGCGCGCCGTGATCCATGCAGAGGCTCGCGGCGTGCTCGAGCTGGGCCATCGCGCCGTCGGCGTCGCGGTCGTCGGTCTCGAGGATGAACAGCGCGCCGGCGCTCTCCGGGTAGCGCCCGGGCGTCTTCTTGCGCAGCGCATCGAGCGCGTTTTTATCGAGCATCTCCAGCGTGCGCGGCGTGACGCCGCCCAAGAAGACGGCGTCGAGCGCCCGCGCGGCGGTGTCGGCGTCGGCGAAGGTGATCAGCGCGGTCTTCACCGCGCGCGGCAGCGGGATGACGCGGGTGGTGATCTCGGTGATCACGCCGAGCGTGCCCTCGGAGCCCACCATCAGCGCGACCAGATCGTAGCCGGTGACGCCCTTCAGCGTGCGGCGGCCGAGCCGCATGATCTCGCCGGTGGGCAGCACCACCTCCAGCCCGAGCACGTAGCTCTTGGTGACGCCGTACTTCAGCGCGCGGGGGCCGCCGGCGTTGCAGGCGACGTTGCCGCCGAGGCTCGAGATCGTGAGGCTGTTCGGATCAGGCGGATAAAAGAGCCCCTCCGCCTCGACGTTGCGCATGAAGTCGGCGGTGACGATGCCGGGCTGTGCGACCGCGACGTGATCGCTGCGATCGACCTCCAGCATGCGGCTCATCTTCTCGAGCGAGAGCACGATGCCGCCGTGGATGGGCAGCGCGCCGCCCGATTTCCCGCTGCCCAGCCCGCGCGGCGTGACCGGCACCCGGTGCGTGGTCGCGGCGGCGAACACCGCCTGCACGTCGGCGGTGGTCTCGGGGCGCACCACGAGATCGGGCAAGAAGCGGCCGGAGAGCGAGTAGTCCTCGCCGTACTTCACGAGGAGGTCGGGGTCGTCGATCAGCTTCGCGTCGCCCAGAGTCGCGCCCAGCGCCTTTCGCACCGCGGTCAGCGAAGCCGCCGCGGCGCGCGCGGGGGGCGCGGCGTTCAGCACACTCGGCCGCCCTTCGGCAGCTCGACGATCTCGAGATCGGGCTCGGCGATCAGGCGACACGCGCGCGCGGGGTACGTCTCGCCGGTGGCGGAGTCGCGCACGGTCATCGTGCAGCAGCCCTTGGTGTCGTTCCAGCAGTAGCGGCCCCACTCGAGCCGCACTGCGCCGGTGCGCACCTCGAGGTACTGCAGCACGCGCAAGACGGTGTTGTGCTCGGGGACGTGGTGCTCTTTGCCCTGGATGTGGATGGGGATGAGGGCGGAGTAAGGACCGAACAGATCGACCTCCTCGTCGGAGAGCGGCTCCTCGATCGGGATTCGCCTGGGCGCAGGGGCGCTTCCGCTCATGAATCCGAGCATGCGGCGGCGGGGCGTCCGAGGCAACCGCAGGCCAAAAATCAGGCCAGCGAGCGATAGATCGTGGCATATCGCGCCGCCACGGCGGGCCAGGTGCGCGCGCGCGCCGCGACCGAAGCGCGCGCCGTCGACGAGGGATCCGCCGTCGACAACAGCGCGAGCGACCAAGCCTCGACGTCACCCACGGGCACCAACCGAGCGAGCGGCGCGCCCGAGGCATCGCGCAGATCGGCCGCGATCATCGGGAGATCGTGCACGATCGCCGGCACGCCCAGCCGGTACGCCTCGAGCAACAACAGCGGCGAAGCCTCGCTCGAGCTCGGCATCACCAGCGCCGACGCGCGCGCCAGCGTCGCCAGCAGCACGTCGTGCGCGAGCCACGGCAGAACGATCGCGCCGAGCCGCGAAGCGCGCGTCCGCACTTCCAGAGCGGCGCTCCCATCACCCGCGAGCACCAGCGTCGGACGCGACGCCGCCGGCACGCGTTCGTACGCGTCGAGCAGCAAAAACACGCCTTTTGCAGCCTCGAAGCGCCCCGCGAAGAGCAGGAACCCCGGCGGCAGGTCCGGCACGGCCGCCCCTGCGATCGAACCGCCCACGCCGTTCGGGATCACCGTCACCGGCACGAGCGGCCGGAACAGCTCCGCCTGCGCCGCGTTCAGCGCGATCGCGTGCCGCGCGCCGGACAGCGCTCGCCGGATCCGCCCCGACCCGAGATCGATGCGCATGTCGTGGTGCGTGATCAGGTACGGCTTCCCGGATCGCGCCGCGTAGTACGCCGGCGGCCCGAGCATGAACGCGTGCAGCAGCGCGATCGGCCGCGCGCGATCGATCTCGCGCAACACCGACGCGATCCGCCCCGCGAGGAGCCAGCTCTTCCAGTCCTTCGAGGAGGGGCGCTGATACGTGACGTGGGTGAACGGCTCGCCGCTCAGCGGCTGCGTGTCGCGGGTGAGGAGGGTGATCTCGAAGCCGAGCGCGCACAGCTCGCGCGCGAGCTGGCGCTCCACCTTGCTCGAGCCGTTGTTCGCGGAGATCGCGGTGCCCGAGAGGAGCGCAATATGCGGGAGATTAGTCAGCGTCCGCCCAGGTGCGCTCGTTCTCGTCGCGATCGTACATCGTCGCGGTCTCCATCGCGCGCAGGTACACCGGGAAGAGGTCGGTCGCGATCTGCGCCATGGTCTTGTCGCCGCCCGGCTTGAGCGGCTCCTTCTGGCCCTTCTTGCCGAGGCCCTCGAAGCGCGAGAGCGACTTGTTCACGAGCTCGGCGTTCGCGACGCTCTCGTGCACCGCCAGCTTCTTGATCTTGCCGCTGGCGTCCATCGCCACGCCGATCTCGCCGTCGAAGCCGGTGGTCTTGAACGGCAGGAACACCAGGTAGCCGACCTTGTCCTTCTTCTTGAGCGCATCGAGCTTGATCGGATCCTGCGGGACGTAGAGGAGCGGGTTGTCGTCCTTCTTGAAGAACGTGAACACGGCCGCCTTCTTGTCCTTCGGGGCCTGGCCCGCCGCGTCGCCGATGCGCTTCAGGCCGTGCTCGTCGATCTCGTACTCCTTCGCGACGTAGTGGCTCGCGTCGGGGAAAAAGCCGCCGAGCTCGAGGTGCAGCGTGTCGACGTAAGAGATGACGTCCCAGATATCGAGGAGCGAGAGCTTGCTCTCGAACTTGTGATCCTTCTCCTTCTTCACGCCTTCGCCGCGCGCGATCACCGCGTAGACCTGCTCGTCGCGGAGCAGCGTCATGCGGCTCGAGTCGGTGAGCGCGACGCCGCTGCGCCCGCCCTTTCCGCCGTCGCCGTGGCAGGCGCTGCACTGCGCCGCGTAGAGCTTGCCGCCGTTTCGCGCGTCACCGACGGCTGGGACCTCGTCCTGTGCGAACGCCGTGGCGGGGAGAGCGAGGAGCAGTAACAACGTCGTTTTCATGTTCGGTTCCTCACTCAGTTCCCGGAGATCGGGCCACGGCGGCCACCGGTGGCGCCCGCGGCGCCGGTGCCTTGCAGCTCGGGCGGGAGCGGCCAGACCTTGACCGGCAGCTTGAGCTCACCGCTGAGCGCCTCGCCCTTGGCGGTCTTGCCGGTGAGCTTCAGCGTGTAGAGGCCCTCCTGCGTGGGCGTGAAGTGCATGCCGAATCGCCCCTTGGTCAGCGGCATCGCGTGCGTCTCGTAGCGGCCGACCAGCTGCCCGGCGGGGTTCGTGACCTCGACGACGATGCGCGCGTCGATCAGCGGCACGTTGCTGCCGTAGACCGGATCGGGCCGCTTCGGCAGCGAGTTCGCGTTGATCATGATCTCGGTGACCTGCTCGGGATCCGGGATGCCGGGCTTCATGTCGATCGTGTACGCGAACTTCCCGCTCTCCGTCTCTTGCGCCACGTTCCAGGTGCGGCGATCGGGCTTGGGACCGGACGCGGCCTCGGGCTTGGCGTCGGCGAAAGGAGGCCCTTTCTTCTCCGGCGCGCCTTGCGCGGACGCGACGCCGGCGGAGACGAGCAGCGGCAGCAATAGGATCATTCGCATGGTGAGGTCCTCTCTCAGTCGCAACGCCCGCGCTCCGATTCCATGTCGACGCGCAGCTTCAGGTTCTCGAGTGTCCGGCCCAGCCCGAACGGGCGGCCATTGACGAAGATGCTCGGCGTGGACTCGACCTTCGCCGCGTCGCCGGTGCGTCGATCGGCCAGCACCTTGTCCTTGTGGGTGTGCTTGTCGAGCGCGAGCTTCAGCTTGTTGACGTCGAGGCCGGCCATCGCGGCGTACGCGATGAGGTTCTCGAGCTCGAGCGCGTGCTGGTTCTCGAACAGGATGCGCGCGTAGTCCCAGAACTTGCCCTGGACGCGCGCCTCTTCGGCCGCCTCGGCCGCGAGCACGCCGGGCGCATCGGCCCCGCCGAGCGGGAAGTAGAAGTACACCAGCTTCACGTCGGGGTTCTGGGCGACGAGCTGCGCGAGCGGCTCGAACGCGGCGCGGCAGTGGCCGCAGCGGAAGTCGGCGAACTCGACGATCGTGTACTTGGCGTTCTCGTTGCCCTTGAGGGCGTGGTTCGCGAGGTCGAACGTCTTCGGCGCGGCGTTCCAGCCCTCGCTGAAGCCGTCGAGCAGCTCGACCTCGACCTCGGGCGCGCTCATGCCGCCTTCGAACTGCTTGATGACGAAATCGACCATGCGCTCCGAACAGCGGACGCACGAGCAGTCCTCTTTGTTCGAAAGGCAGCCGGAGAGCGTGCGCGGGCACCCGCAGTAGCAGGAGCTCTCGCCGAGGATGCGGTGGAAGTCGGCCCGCAATTCCGGGCGGATGCGCGAGATGTCGACGCCCGGGATCTCGGCGGCGGCGGCCGGCGCTGCGCCCGTGGCGTCGGGCACCACGTCGGGGCGCGCGGGCGGGGTGGTGGCCTTGGCTCCGCTGTTTCCCTTGCAGGTCGCGCCCGCCACGCTCATGGCGAGCAGGACCAGGAGGATCGCGGGTCGGGTGCGCATCGGTCGCCTACGCCTAGCGAGGCGAAGCTGTGGGGTCAATTCAATCTTCTGTCTTGGGCACTGCCAGGAGCTGCTTGATCGAGGGGCGGATGCGCAGCGGCGCGAGGTCCGGATCGAGGCGGCCGAGCAGGCGATAGCGCGGGCCGTCGAGGGCCACGGCCAGCGCGAGCTCCCGCTCCGCGAGATCGAGGTTCCCGCCGCGGGCGTGGGCGCAGGCCAGATCGTAGGCCGCGTCCCCGTAGGTCGCGTCGGCGGCGAGCGCGGCCTGCCAGTGGTGGATCGCAGCGTCGAGGTCCCCGCGCGCGTAGGCGCGGCTCGCTACGATGGCCTCGAGCTGGGCGCGGGCGCGGGCGAGATCCACCACCTCCAGGCTTCGGCGCGCGCCGCGGTCGATCGCGACGATGGCGTGATCGCCCACCACCCACGTCGGGCCGAGCGCCAAAGGGCCCACCGGCGGCGCGAGGCGAGCGACCTGCGCCTCGACGTCGCCCCGCACGATGGTCAGAGACGCCCGGCCGCGATCCCCGACCGGCCGCGTCAGCGCCAGGCGGATCCCGAGGCCCCGCGGGCTGGTGGGGATGAGCGGAACGCCGCCCCGGGTGTCCGGTATGGGGCGGGCCGGGCCGCGGGGGAGGTCCACCGACCACAGCGACTCGAGGCCGTCCGCGGCGCGCGCGCGTACGATCAGCGCGCCTGTCGGTCCGATGCCCCATACGTCGAGCGAATCGAGATTCGGTGGCCCGATCCCACTTGCCCACACCGAACGCGGGCCTGCGGCGAATAATTCAAGCAGCGCGAGGCACAGAAGAAAAACTCGGAGTGTTTGAAGCCGGGAGGGAGCCTCGCGTACGATGCCTTCGGTTCGCAGCATGAGTAACGACGACGAGGATCCCCTCGGGAGCGGCGACGACCTCGACGGTACGATCGCTGAGCCCGACTATGTCGACACGACGAAGACCAACGTCTTCGGCTATGTCCCCATCCTCGGGCCCGCCGCTGCAAAGGCCAAGCGCGCCGCCCTGATCGTGCTCTCCGGCCGAGCTTCTGGGAAGAGCTTCTCCCTCGGTGACGAGGAGACGCTGATCGGGCGCACCCCCGACTCGCAGATCCGCCTCGACGACGACGGCGTGTCGCGCCGGCACGCGAAGGTCGTGATGAGCGAGGGCCAGTGGATCATCATGGATCTCGGCTCGACCAACGGGACCTATCACGACGGCGAGCGCATCCAGGTCCTGACCCTGTTCGACGGCGCCAAGATCCAGCTGGGCATGGGGACCATCTTGCGGTTTCAGCACCAGGACGAGCACGACGAGCGCTTCCATCAGCACATGTACGAGTCGAAGACTCGCGACCCGCTGACCGAGGCGTACAACAAGGGCTACTTCCTCGACGCGATCGAGCGCGAGATGGCCTACGCGACGCGCCACGCGCAGCCGATGTCGCTGGTCATGATGGACATCGATCACTTCAAGAAGGTGAACGACACGTACGGCCACCAGGCCGGCGACCTGGTCCTGAAGATCATCGCGAGCTCGGTGATGCAGATCGTGCGCAAGGAGGACGTCTTCGCGCGCTACGGCGGCGAGGAGTTCGCGCTCATCCTGCGCAACACCAACGCGGAGTCGGCCTTCATCCTCGCGGAGCGGATCCGCCGGCTCGTCGAGAAGCTGGAGATCGTCCACAACGGCCGCCGCATCCCGGCGACGCTCTCGCTCGGCATCTCACCGACGCACCCCGATCGCTCGACCTCGGCGCAGCTCATCGAGGCCGCCGACGGCCTGCTCTACAAGGCCAAGGGCAACGGGCGTAACCGCACCGAAGCCCCGTTCTTCGACTGATCGAAAAAGATCCTCAGCGATCATCCGACGGGCGTTAGAGGCACACGCCCGTGCCACCCGGCATGGCGCCGGTGCACGTGAACCCGATCGGGCAGTCGCTCGTCATCGCGCAGCCGATGGTGCAGACGCCGCTCATTCCGCCGGGCGCGAGGATGCACAGCGCGTCCTGGCGATTTTCGATGCCGCAGCCGGGGTCGGTCTCCGTCGCGCTGAACGGGCACGCGGTGCCGACGTGGTTGTACGCGGTGCAGGTCGGGTTCTGCATCGGGTAGCGCGGGCGGCAGACCTGGGCGCTGTTCTGGCGGACGTCGATGCAGTCGAAGCCGGCCGGGCAGGTCATGCTGCTGCAGTCGAGCGCGCAGGTGCGATCGATGAAGCCCGCGCCCGAGAGCGTCCCGATGCACAGATCGCCGGCCCCGCCGCACTGCGCGTCGTCGTCGCACGGCTCGCAGAGGCCGCGGCCGGTGCTGGAGGTGACGCACGCGGCGATGCTGGTGTCGCAGACGCCGAACGAGCAGTCGTTGTCAGAAGCGCAGCCGACGCACTCGTGGGTCGCGGTGTCACAGATGCTCTCGCCGACGCGGGTGCAGTTCGCGCTGGTCGAGCACTCCACGCACTCGCGGGTCGGGAGGTCGCAGACCTCGCCGTTCTGGCAGCCCGTGTTGTCGAGGCAGTCGTAGCAGGCGTTGCTGGCGGGATCGCAGGTCTGGCCGGGCGGGCAGCGGCCGCCGGCGAAGCAGCTCGTGACGCAGACGTTGCCGTTCACGAGATCGCAGGTCTGGCCGCGGCGGCACTGCATGTCCTCGAAGCACTCGACGCACTGGCCGCTGGTGGGCTCGCAAAAGACGGTGATGCCGCCGCCGCGACCGCAGTCGCGATCGACCATGCAGAGGCCCGAGTCCGGGACCGCGCCGTCGTTGGTGATCACGACGCTGGCGTCGCGATTCGGGCGGCCGGTGTCGGGCGGATCGGGGATCCCGCTGTCGTCGGGCGGGACGCCGCTGTCGGGCGAAACGACGGCGCCGAGGTCGTCGATGATGATCGCGTTCGCGTCGGAGTAGTCGGTCCCGATCGCGTCGGGGTTGCTCGCCGTCTCCGTGGCGTCGTCGTGCGCAATATCGGCGTCCCCGCCACAACCACTACAGGACGCGTCCGGCAGGATGGTCGCGCCGCTGTCGACGCCTTCGAGGTTCTGGGTCTCCTGGCGGCCGCAAGCGAGGGAGAGGAGGCAGAGCGACAGGGCCCAGGAGCGCATGGGGCCATTCGTGCGCCTTTTTGCGGCCCAACCCATCGGTCGATAGGTGGAGTAGGCTACCTCCGTTGATCACGGTCCGGGCCGAGCAGGGCGAGGAGACCTTGTCCTTGGACGAGTTCGAGGCGCGCGTCCGCCATGGCCGCATCGCCCCGAACACGCCCGTGCGCTTCCCGATCCTGACCGGCGAGCGGTGGGTCGACGCGCGCGAGCTCGAGCTCTTCCGCCGCCTCTACGAACCGGCGCGGATACATTTTCGCGAGGCGTTCACGCTGCGCGGGCTGCCGGTCATCACGATCGGCCTGGTGCTGATCAGCGCGGGGATCTTTTTTTTGCTGGCCGGGACCGCGCGCAGCTTGCCGATCGACGTGCTGATCCACGCCGGCGCGAAGGTCTCGGCGAACGTGTTCGAGCTCGGCGAGACGTGGCGCCTGCTGACCGCGAACCTGCTGCACCGCGACGTCCTGCACCTGGCGTTCAACCTGTTCTTCCTCTTCAACGTCGGCGGCACGATCGAGAACGCGTACCGCTGGCAGGACTATCTGTTGATCGTGATCGCCGCGGGGCTCGGGACCACGGTGACGTCGGCGCTCATGTCGGCCGAGCCTTCGGTGGGCGCGAGCGGGATCGTGCTCGGCCTCTTCGGTGCCGCGTCGGTGTTCGGCGCGAAGTACGGCGACATCTTGCCGCGCCGCTATCGCCGCTACTTCGCCGGCGCGGTGCTGCCGTACGCGCTGTTCATCATGTACGTCGGGCTGGCCACGCCGAGCACGGACAATTGGGGGCACCTCGGCGGGATGCTCGCGGGCGCGCTGGCCGCCGTGCCGCT
>Ga0105047_10020687_pt1 | contig 10098 bp, 8 predicted proteins | sample MAT04_FD_78384 | JGI IMG/M metagenome (GOLD analysis project Ga0105047, IMG submission 78384) | Freshwater microbial communities from Lake Fryxell liftoff mats and glacier meltwater in Antarctica - MAT-04 (megahit assembly) | ecosystem: Environmental > Aquatic > Freshwater > Ice > Liftoff... | reverse complement strand
TACCACGGTGGTACTAAAGCAAGGACACCATGTAGATATTTTAAGCCCCGCTGCTCCCGATGATGCCATTTATCCTGTGCCAGAGGGGGCAAGGGTGATAGTCTGTAAGCGCACTACGCCCATTAGTCGTTTTTTTCCTGAGTTTTCGATAGAAGTATGGCAATTTCTCCGCAAGCACATCCATGAGTATGATGTAGTTCATTGTCATGGAATATGGCATTTTGGAAGTGTTGCTCCGTTTTTATTTAAAAATAATACGCCCAAAGCTGTCACCATTCATGGATTATTGGACAAATGGGCTTTGGCACATGGATTGTGGAAAAAGAAGCTATTTTCGGCATTATTTCAAAAACGTTTTCTCAAACGCGCCAATCTTATACAAATCAACAACCATGATGAGTTGAATGATTTGCGGCAGTATCTTGGTTTTCAACATCCGAATGTAGCCATTATTCCCAACGGAATGCAGTTGGAAGAACTAAGTCATTTGCCGCCAAAAGGCACTTTTAGAGAAAAATACAATTTGCCCATGGATAAAAAAATCGCCCTTTTTATGGGGCGGTTGAACATCAAAAAAGGATTAGATTTATTGCTCCCAGCTTTTCAAAAATATAGTCAAGGGCATGACGATGCACTCCTTATTTTAGCAGGGCCAGACGACGGCTATAAAGCTGACACGGAGCGGTTTATTGCTACACATCAATTGCAATCTCAAATCAAGATGGTAGGAATGCTGACAGGCGACGACAAAAAGGCAGCCTTATCCGATGCGACTATTTTCGCATTGCCATCGTACTCTGAAGGGTTTTCAATCGCTGCTCTGGAAGCCATGACGGCAGGGATTCCTGCTTTGGTTTCCGACCGTATTGGATTTGATGGTACGGTGGCCGCCTATCTAGCGGCACACGAAGTGCCGCTAGATATAGAAGGCGTTTATGAGGGGTTGGTGAAAATGCTTCAAGACCCCGCGTATTGCCAAACGCTACGCCAAAATGCCCAAAAGATGGTGTGGGAACTCTACGACATTGAAATCGTAGCCACCAATTTGGCAAAGGAATTTGAGAAAATTGCGTCCAAAGGCAAATAGTTACTAAAGCCCTGAACCGTCAGATTTGGCACGAGAAATAGCAAATTCTCCTATCTTCCTACCATGCTCCAAACCAATTTCACAATCAAAACGGAAGTGAATTAATCCATAAACTCTGGAATTAGAAACCTCCAATGCCAACGCATCAAACTCAGTAGCTCTCTCTGGAAAAATATAACCTAATACCGTCGCCGCTGCTGCCGAAAAAGTAGAATGTCCAGAAGTGTAAGAGGGGAAATTGGGTAAGCCTATGGAAGTTTTTAGGCCAAATTGTTGGGGTCTTGGAAAGTAGTAATAGGATTTTGTATCCCAGCAGGCAATTCCCGCATCCATAACGGCGGTACCCATGATTGCCAAAGTGCGTGCCATCCGTACTTCGCTATATTTGGCATCGTGGCTTGCGTTGGCGGCTCTTGTGTACCAATGCCCGGGGGGCGTGTAAGAACCAACGCCATCCGACCAAAGGTTGGCAATTCGTGCCTGCTCGCGGGTTTGGCGTTTGTGGATTTGCTCCAACTCTGCCAAATCTTTCTTAAATTTTTCGCTGTCTAAAGCAGGCGGAGCTACAGGGCGTATTTTAATCAGTGTAGCTCTGTCAAAATTCCAAGTCGTTAGATTCCCATAAGTAGGCAGCATCGGCGGACGAATAGGGACCTCTTGGCTTTCCCAGGTTTTACTCAAACCCATTTTTTTTACATTTTCTATCATTGCTGCTGTTGCGACTTGGTTGTTTGAAGCACTCATACCATCGGTTTTAGCGCGTCCCATCACTGTAGCTGCTACAGCAGAGCCAAGCTCTGAACCAGCTGTCAAGTCGCTCAAGACATTCATCCCTGCCCATTTGCGAGCGGCAAGATGCTCTTTCATTTTGGCTTCTAAATAAGGCACTTCTCCTGGAAACATTGCTTTTAGCACATTTACAGATGCAGCAGCAACGACGGCATCCTCTGAAGGATAAGTTGGCAACGCCGAAACTGGCAAAGCTACTTGAATCGTCACATCGTTTTTGGAAGGAGCAGCACGTTTGTATTTATACTTATAATTCCAGGCCGATACCAATGCATCGTATTGGGCTACCGAAAGATAAGCCAAGGCACGCGCTGTGTAGGGCGGATTAGCAAAAGGAAACTTGGGGTCAGCCAATGGATTGGCGGCATCAGGGATAGGGTATTTGCCATCGGCATTAGAAGCAGGTGGAATATTATAGCGAGCTGCCAGCTCACGGGCGATTTCGTTCCAACGATATACTGCTCCTGCGCCCCAATAGACTACGGCTTCTTTCTGTTCTTGATTCAGATTCGTAGCCAATCCTTTGAGTGTGGCCAATTCAGCAACGTATTCTGGAGAAGTGATGTTACTTGGGGCAAGTACATTGATTTCGTTGGAAGAAGTCAAAATGTAGGTTTTCCAACTCCCTGCTTTATCGTCCACAAAAGTAGGTGTATATCCAAGCCTTAGTGGTTCTTCGATGGTTTTGTCACAAGACGTTACTACCAGTAAAAGAATGGCAAACAGTATGGTATATTGGAGAAATTTTAAGCTATTTTTCATTGGAATTGATTCATTTATTTTTGGTTACATTAAATAGATACAACACACCCGCCATATAGCTGGTGCTTTGTCCCACGTTGAGCCCATTGGTGACATGGCTTATCCTTGCATTTATACCTATGTTTTTAGGTTGAAATTTCCCGTACCACCCTACCGTTGTGGCTTGCATATTGTTGGTTGGAAAAGGCATATCATTGCGGCGAATATTATCGCCACTAACACAGGTAAATCGTTCGGCAAAGACTTCTGTTTGCCATTTTGGTTTTAAAATCCCAACTCTTATACCCATGTCAGTGGCGTTTGGAACACCTACTTCATTGGTATTATAGACGCGGTCATTGGCTTGGTAGGCATTTCTATCTATAAAAATATTACTACGCCATGTGTAGGTTGCATGACCTGTAAAATAAAAGCCTGTTCTGGGGTGTGTATAGTTAGCCAAAATACGGCCTGATACGGTGCGGCATTGTAAGCCAATAGACATAGGCAAAAAATCAGGCATATATTTACTGGCGGGCAAAGAAGCACCCAATAACCCATTGATTGAAAATCCTTTCGCATCTATTGCCTTCACTTTTAGCCATACTGATAAGTCTTGCAATCCTTTCTGACCCATTAAATTGCCCGCACTGGTTTTTGTCCACACATAGGGAAGTCCCAAAATAATATTAAATCGTCCTGTAATACCTATGGAGGGCATAATCATTACGCTCTGTGTTGTGTGCATACCCATGTTTAAATTTTCGCGTTTGAGTGTATTTTCCCAGTATTCTTTCCAGCTACTGTTGGTGTACATCGTACCCGCACAAACGGTACCTTTGGGCATATAGATTGCATCATTGGGCATTTGTGCTTGTATGTCTAAACAAGTGTACAGTATCCCTATTAAAATGAATAGTTGCTTCATTACATTTTTTCTTTAAGAAAGTATTGTGAAAATGAGTTCATTTAAAACCAACGACTCACATTGACTGACACCAAATAATCAGCAAAAGCAGCATCTCCGTGTTTGAGACCCAGTGGGTCGAGGCGATCGGAATAACTCTTGGTACGGTTGCGATAAAGGGCATAAGGAACAGTAACTGCCGCCGAAAACTTACCTTTCATATAAGCCACTCCTGGTTCAACAGACACAATATAACCAGGGCGACGAAAGCCTTTGCTACCCCCAAAAACATCAATGGCTGGTACTCCCTCGATACGACCGCCTAACATGAGTGCAAACCTTTTGCCGAGTGATTGACTGAAGCCAAAACGACCCGCAAATTGATCGGCCACAGAGAAAGTACCAGTCACTAAATCAATCGTGGTGGATTCGGGGCTTCTGACTATGCCATTGGTTTCTTGAGGATTGAACAGATAAAACCCATTGAAATAGAGTGTTGTTTTAGTAGCGATTTGCCAATATCCCTGCGTTTCTAGACTATACCCAACGCCTCCGTCGCCTAACTGAATAGATTGGTCCACAGGCTTGGTAATGGTATAGTCTTGTTTCTCTTTATTCAGTTTATGAAATTCATCTGTTGCACGGTAATTACCAGTAGGTAGTTTGATACCCACACCAAGGGCTATATTAAATTTGGGTATCTTATTAGGATTTTGCAGCCAATAGGTAGCCGAAAGTCTCAAATCACCAATGCCTCGTGATTGGGTATGGAAGCGTATTTGCGCTGGATTGGCAGTTACTGCATTGCCGTAGTGTTCATACAACGACGAACGGTCATTGTATTGAATAGGTAAATTAACACTAAATGACAAACGAGCAGTAGGCTGATAACTAAGCCCTAAATCAAGGGCATGTGAGAGATTGATAACCTCTGTACCTTGTTCTACCCGTTGCTTTTGTTCTACCTCCCCTACAAAATGTTTGTAAGACCGAAAATAACGATAGCCTGTACTTAGCTGCCACTTGGCATTTTTTTGTTTGAAATATTCAGAAGACGATAGTGCGTTGGTAGCCGTACAACTCATGTGTCGAACGGCTATACAGCCTTGGGGAAAACTTTCGTTTGCGAAAAGCAAAGATATCAAAAAATAGAATATACGTTTCATAGTAAAAGTCATTTGATAACTCCTAAAATTGACTGGAGTCGTAGTTGAAAATAGGATTGTTTTTCAGCTAAAGGGATTCAGTATTATTAAGCTTATATTACCAATGAGACATAAGAATAGCCATATAAGCAAAAAACCTAATAAAACATTTATCGTTAGCTTTGTTTAATGCATGATTGTAAGAAACTAGGCTTGATTAAAAAAAATCAGACATGAAGCAACACATAACTCAAGGTTGGTTATGGCTTACAAAAGTCATTAAGCTAACTCAGGAGGGGGAGAATGAAGCAATCGAAGTGTTTGAAGTAAGGCTTGGTTTGGCGTAGCATGTTGATGCCGAGTAGATAAACTAGCTACTTGTTCAGTAGGCCAAATCACCGATGGGTTTGAAAGATAAACTTTCAATAAATCACTTAAATGTTTGATGGCTTTACTAAATGGACTTTCGGGTGAGTCAGCATTTTGGTTCGTGATTTCTTGAATCATATTGGCCAATTCAAAGAAGCGATCACGCGCATTTTGATTGGATTTGAGAGTCACATAGAGCGTATCATTTTCGTGACGTTGCCCGGTAACGTTATAAAAGTTATTGCCTTGCCGTATCAAACCTTCTTGCCCGTCGGTATTTTCCCAAGCCGTATTATAAGGCAAAGTGGGCAAGTGCATTTTTACTGTTTGCCAATTGTCATCTTCGCTGATTGCTGACGCTATTTGGTAGTCATCTTCAAAAAACAAAACAGCAACCGTCAGCCCAAACATATTGTGGAGCAACAGGATAAAAAGACCGACAGCAGTTAATTTTTTCAAGAAAAAGTTGAATTAATTGTCAAAGGTATTCAATTTTTCTAAAAAAGAAGAAGGTTGTCACTCATGCAACACACCTTCCAAGTCCAACTCATTGATATCAACCAAGTTTTTCTCAATGATACTTTCGGGTACAAAAATAAATTTTTTGTCAAAAATTTGATTGTCAATAAAATAGCTTACCCAATATTCATTGTTGAGATGAAATACGTCGGGCATGATGGACTCTACTAACACAGCTTGTGCAGCTAAGATTTCAGCAAAAAAGTGACGAAGAGTAGAAGTATGCTGCTGGTTGTCTGCTTGTTTTTCTTCGCCCGAATAACCCCTCGAAGTGACAAATACGTTGGTGATGGCCGTGGCATTGCGGTTGATGAGATATACGTGCCATTCGGGGTGGTTGAGTTCGTTGATGCGGCGGGCAATCGTGACGTAAATGCCTGTGACAGGTGTAATGTGTATGTCTGCTTTCATATAGGAGCTACTTAAAACCCCAAAAATAGCAGTTTTAAAGAAGATACCTTGTTACTTTTTAGTTTTTGCCTCCAAGGGTGTATCAATAGGTAGAACGGCAATGTGCTTCTTGAGCTGAATAAGTTCTTCTCGCAAGCGATTTATTTGTTGATTTTGCACTTTTAATGCACTCTTTTGGTCATCTATTAGTTCCTTGAGCGCTTTGATAGATTCTATAACTGCCGGGTCATAACTGCCATACGAAGCAGATAAATAACCCTCTTTATCTATTTTTATATTGTTAGGGAATACTTCTTGGAGTTCTTGTGCTATAAAACCATATATTTCCTCTTTCCCTTTGGTTTTATCTTTCCAGTTAAAAGTTACTCCTTTCATTTTTAGTACCTTGTCCAACATTTTTTGGCTATCCAGATAAACAATATTCTCTTTCAGCCTTCTATCAGAGGGAATAATCCAGTTCCCTGTACCTACCGTTTTGAAGGCTTCGCCGGTTACCTGAAAGGCTTCCCCACGACCAACCAGGTCGGCAAAAGTACGATTGATGCCTAATTTGTCGCTGGAAAAATCTCCTCTAATGAGGGGTTGTGCAGAGTTAGAGTTTTCGATAACAAGATTATTACTACTATTGGATGAACCTGCCTGATAGCCAATGTATATATTGTTATTACCCGATGTATTAGCCGACCCCGCTTGGTAGCCAATTATAGTATTGTTGCTTCCTGTTGAATTACTTTTCAACGCATCTTTCCCTACGGCAACATTGCCCGAGCCACTTGTATTGTCAGACAAGGCCAAATCACCTACTGCAGTATTATTAGTACCTGTATTGTTTGCAGCCGTTGAACTACCTCTAAGTGCGAAAACACCTACCGCAGTATTGTAGGTATCTCGTCCTGTGGTACGATTATCTGCACGTTCCATTGCCCCACGTCCAACAGCCGTGCTGCGGCTATTGGATACATTGTTCAATAACGTATTTACACCAATGGCTGAATTGAAATTTCCAATAGTGGTATTAGTCAGTGCACTAAAGCCCAAAGCCACATTGCTTGAACCCGAAGTAAAACCCTGCAAGGTCAAATCACCAATGGCAGTATTATATCTCCCTGTATTGCTGGCTGGTGATAGGCTGCCGTACATAGCCCGATAGCCCACTGCCACGTTGTAATTATCTACAGCGGTAGTAGTATTATTCGCATTCTGGAGAGCATCTGCCCCTATTGCCGTAGATTTAGAGCCTGCCATATTATTCTTCAAGGCATATTCGCCTATTGCGACATTATAAAGACCTAACGTACTGTATCTCATAGCCTCATTCCCTATTGCTACATTTGAACTTCCGGAACTATTTGCCTCTAATGCCGCAAAGCCAAGCCCAATATTGCCATCTCCATTTGAGTTATTGATTAGTGCACTCCAACCCATTGCTACATTGCTTGAGCCACTCGTATTACTTGATAGTGCCGATGAACCAAAAGAAGAATTATAGGCACCTATATTATTTGAACCTAAAGCACCTGTACCAAAAGCCGAATTATCCCAACCAGTGGTATTGCCTATTAAAGCGTTATATCCAAAAGCAGAGTTGCCAATCCCGTGACTAGAATTGCTTGCTCCTACCGAATTGTTTTTGAGTGCATTTGCACCAAAAGCGGTATTTCCCGTTTTGCCTACATTCATTTTTAGTGCATCCAGCCCCATGGCCGTATTGGTAGCATCGTTGCTTGGCGGATGATTGGTTTGGATTCCTTCTGGTGTAATAGAAATGCTCGTAGTATTGTTTTGAATGACAGATTGAGCAAAGATTGTGATTGAAAAAAGGCTCAACAACAGCAGATTATATAATATTTTCATAGTGCTTTATCAATAAAGGGTTTGTATAAATAAATACCGCAGACATAGGCATTACATCTCTTTTTTAGCAAATACAGTAAGCATTTTTGTAGGATCAGGGTCAGTAAAAATCATTGTCAATTCACCGTTTTTGAAAATAATCACTTTGGAAGTCCCATTGTATCCTTCAATTTCACCGCTACTCGCTTTTTTGAGGCTAAGGTTTTCGAGTTTACTGTTCGAACTTGATGCTATGCCCGACTTAGTTTGGGTAAAAATAAACGTAAATGAAGCCGTATCTTCACTTACTTTGGTGCTGGTTATTTTTGCCGTAGCTGTTATGCCCGTAGTAGTAGTGGCTGGAAGATTGATGGTAGTAGTTCCCACTTTGTAAGAGGTTGCGGTATAACTCCCCATTATTTGGTCAGCAAGAGGGGGCTCAGGGTCAGCTTGTTTACAGGCGGCTACCGCACTCAACAAGATTATACTAACAATCCATGTGATTGATTTTTGGGTGCTAAAAACATTTTTCATGTGTTACTGTTGTTTAAAAGTGAGTAAAATAGTTTGGTCAATAATGCCATCGAAAGTCAGGCATTAGACTTTTTTCAAATGTCCTCACTATTTTTTTTCTGTACCATCCTGTATTTAGGTAATTTTTCATAAGACCCAAAAATTGTAGTTCCAATCCGATTGCCTATTTTTACCTATCCAACAGCAGGAAAATGGTAAAAATAGCCTTGATTGATGACCACGAGATTTTTCTAAAAGGATTGCAAAAATTGCTTTCTGAAAGCACCGATTTAGCCATTGTGGGTACTTACGGAAGCGGCAAAGCCTTGGTGACTGCATTGCCCTCATTAGAAGTTGATTTGCTGTTGTTGGATATTCAATTGCCTGATATTGAGCCAGAAGAGCTTATCGAAAAGATAAGAGCGAATCGCCCTGATGTATTGGTCTTGTATTTGACTATGATGCGGGGGTATCGTTTGCTACATCGGCTCGAAAAGCACAATATTCAGGGATATGTGCTTAAAGATACGCCCGTGGAGGAATTGCTTGCAGCAATTAAGGCAGTGAGTTTGGGTAAAAAATATTTTGGTGATAGTATTACAGAACCTGACAGGAAATTGGTGGGTAACACTGTCACTATGCCTGTCAACAAAATAGTGGGGATGTTGAGTAGTAGGGAGCATGAGGTGCTGACATTGGTTTGCCAAGAATTGAGTAGTGCCGAAATCGGCGAAAAGCTGTTCTTGAGCACAGGCACAGTAGATACGCATCGAAGAAATATTCTTGTCAAACTGGGCGTAAATAATACCGTAGGTTTGGTGAAATTTGCTCTTCAAAACGGACTCTTGGATGAAGACTAACTATTTTATCATTGCCTTTTTATCGCTCGCTCAGCTATCAGCGTTAGGCCAACTTACTCCCCAACAAGTAGATGAATGGATTGCTACTTGGCCTTATGATGATGCTGCAAAGCGCGACTCAATGCCCATTTGGTCGGAGCAGTTGATGAAAGCAGCTAAAACTCTCCACTATCCGCGAGCAGAAGCATACGCACTCAAAATCAAAGGGTTATACTGTGATTTTAATAACAACACAAGCGAGGCAACCAAATATTACCTTGCATTTCTAAAAAAAGCAAGAACCTATAATAGCACAACCGACGAGATGTCGGCGGTGGCCGATTTAGTCTATGTTTATATTTTGACCAACCAATTGGACAAGGCAAAGCCGCTGCTGTTGGGCTACACCAATAAGACCGATAAAAATACACTCAATCAAAAGAAACTGAGTGCGTTCTACAATAATTTAGGGATTATTTATCGAAAAGAAGGCAAAGAAGACAGTGCTATTGTAGCCTATAAAGCCTCTTTGGGCATTAAAGAAAGGCTCAAAGACAACAAAGGGCTGGCAGATTTAAGAATAAATTTAAGCTCTTTGCTGGTCAATCAGCAGCGATATACCGAGGCATTGAAACTCACCGAACGAAATCTTAGATACCTACAAGATAAAGAAAACAAAGCAGATGTTTGGTATAATTTGGTCAATAAAGCGGCGGCATTGGACGGATTGAAACGCTATGATGAATGTATTTTCTACTTGAATGAAGCCCTTACATTGGCCAAAGATTTGAAATTAGAAAACTTTGAGCAGCAGACCATTGAGCAACTATCAGGCACTTTTGCCAATCAGAAAAAATTTGCCAATGCTTTTGAGTACCTCAGAAAAAGCAATGATCTCAAAGCCAAGTTGATTAATAAACAAACCAATGAAAAAATAGCCGAACT
>Ga0105047_10020686_pt1 | contig 10098 bp, 5 predicted proteins | sample MAT04_FD_78384 | JGI IMG/M metagenome (GOLD analysis project Ga0105047, IMG submission 78384) | Freshwater microbial communities from Lake Fryxell liftoff mats and glacier meltwater in Antarctica - MAT-04 (megahit assembly) | ecosystem: Environmental > Aquatic > Freshwater > Ice > Liftoff... | reverse complement strand
TGAGCCGCCATGCGCGAGCACAGTGCCGATGCAGCGCTGGTGGCATTGGTGGTCCAGAAGAGACGGGTCAGCGGACGGTTGTTCGTGGTGAGCAGTTCGAGGCTGGCGAAGGTGTCTGTGTTCACGCCGTCGGTGGCAGCGTTGCCGCCTTCGAACACGACATCGGGCTTGAGCGGCCAGGCACGCTCATTCCACGTGGACGAACTTGAAGTGAATGGGCTCAGCCCGCCACTCGTCGCAACGGCATTGAAGTGCGCAGTGTTGGGCTCGGTAATGGTGGTCTTGTCGGTGAATGCGCCAACGGTGAGCGCATTCCAAGATTGACCGGGGTCATGGACTTGATTGAGGGACAGGCTCTCCGGATATTGCGCCCAGTGCACTGGATCGTCCGTGTTTCCTGCTGACAGAACGAAGAGGCGGGGGAAGTCGCCCTCGCCAAGGTCGTCAGACGCCAGTGAGTCGACTGTCGATGACCATGCCGATGGACGGCCGAAATCGCGGTAGTCAGACGCAGTGACTGCCGACGTGAAAACGCGCCGTCTTTGACCGAATTGGGCTTCGGGCGTCGTGACGCCGTCCAGGAACAGGCGTGCATGGTGTTTGTCGTCGCCCGCGTTCGCGCCTTGGTTTGGCGTGAGCTTGACAGACTCGATGCGATGGGAAACAGCGATCGGGCCGTTGGATGCCAGTGCTGCGTGCAGATCGCCGTAGCCCACCAAGCCGGCCAGCCCGGTGCCGTGGTTCGCCGTGTCATTCGTTCCCCACGCGGCATTGACGGTGTGCAGGTCGGCGGTGTCGATCAACGGGTCCAGCAGCGGGTGGCCGCGATTGACGCCGGAGTCCAGCAAGCAGACGCGCGGGACCTCGTCACCCGCGCCCGGCGCCTGTAGCCTGGCCAACAGGTCCACACTCCACTGTTGCTGATCTGCAGCGCCCATGCCGACAAAGAACTCGGCGGTGTCTTTGGCTCGCCGCAGCTCAGCCACACAGTTGAGCGCCATCACAGACTGGGCAAGCTGCTTCTGCGATCCGTACATGACGACCACGGACCGCTCTGGGAAATCAACCACGGCATCGCTGACCTGGCACTGCGACATTGCAGCCAGGCGGCGGAAGTCCTCGACTGCTGACGCGCGGTGATCTATGCCGCGACGGAGCCAAACTTCCCACCAGAACGGTTCTTCGGGGTCGGCGGGCAGCAATTCGGGCGAGTCGGTCCACAGACCTTCAATGGCAGCGGCGCGGATGCTGCCGATGGTGTTCAGCAGCTTCTTGTTATCCCTGGGGTTGCCGTTGCGGTCGGTCTTCTCTTCGAGGTAGTCGGTGACCAAACGCTCGAAGTGTTGAAGCTGGCCGTCGGGCACGAACACGTTTGCCAACACGGCCTTGTTCTCGCGCTCCTGAATGCTGAGCAGCTCGATGCCCTTGTTCTTGCCTTCGGCCGCCAAGCGCTCGAATGCCAGGTCCGCGTCCGGTCTTGAGAGGAACTGGATTTGAAGGCCGAGGCCGGATTCGAGGCCGATCTCTTCTTGGCGATGCTTCGCCGCGTCAGCCAAGGGTTGTAAGGCTTGTAGCTGGCCTCTTAGGGCAGTTCCGTGTTGCTGGCGGTCGAGCTGAGGCACCGTCGCCTTCGCACCGCCCTTTGGCGAGTGCGCCGTGAAGGGCTTCGCCTCAGACGTGTTCTGCAGTACGAAGTGCGGTCGCTTATCGGGTGTTTGGTCCGGCATGGGTTGACGTGTGCACACTGTTTTTTGCGAGCTTGGCACTGATAAGGCGGCGTTCCTCTAACGCACGCCCTAGCTCTGCTCGTTGCACTTTCGTCTGGTCATTCATGATCGCGGCCTTGATGGACGCATCGACGGCACGACAAATCTCTGCGTAGCTCAAGCCCTCCGCCTGCTCAACCAAACCATCCTTTTTGAATGGTTTAGGAGCGAAGTGACCCAGGCGTGATCGGATAAGCGCCAGGGCGTGTTCGGGGGTAGGCAGGTGGTACTCCACCACATCGTCGAATCGCCTGAATAAGGCGTAGTCGAGAACCTCAGGATGGTTGGTGGCCGCGATGATCAGGCTGTTCGACTGATCGCTTTCGATCATCTGCAGGAAGCTATTCAAGACCCGGCGAATTTCGCCAACATCGTTGGCTAGGCCGCGCTGCGATCCGATGGCGTCAAACTCGTCGAAGAAATAGACGCCCCGAATATCGGTGATCGCGTCGAAAACCTGCCGGAGCTTCGAGGCGGTCTCACCCATGAACTTGGTGATCAGCGAATCGAGTCGCACCAAAAAGAGCGGAATACCAAGCTCGCCTGAAAGCGCGGCGGCTGTCATGGTCTTGCCAGTCCCAGGCGGGCCAACCAGAAGCAACTTGCGGCGCGGCGACAGGCCGTGTTCTTTGATCCGCGCCAGCTGTCGCTGCTCCAGGATCACGCGCTGAAGCTGGTTGGATGCCACTTCGTCGAGAACCATGTCGCCAAGTCTGTCTGCCGGATGCGACACCGTCAGCAGGTTCGCCAGCTCGCCGCGCGGCTTGGCTGCACTGCCGATCGCAACAAGCTTGCCGCTGGGGTCCTGGCCGATCCGATTTTTGGCCGCGTCGATCATCTCGCGCAGCTCTTCCGCCAGCTTCCCGTGGCCGAGCTTTGCCTCGTGGGCCGCGACTTGCATCGCGACCGACAAGAAGTGTCCATCATCGCGACTGATGTGCGACTTGATGAGCGCCTTGAGTTGTTCGGAGCTGGCCATGGAAAGGCTTACGTCGTGCGTCGTTGAAGCGATAGGGCATTGTGCCTGCCGAGCCTGGCCACCTCTCCAAGGGTCGTCCCGGAATTTGAGCGCTCTCCAGCCTCATCCCAACTCGATGGGGCCAAGCACCTGCGCTCCCTGGCGCTTCAAAGATCAGCGGGAAAGCGTGGCGAGCGTTCGCAAAGCCTCCTTCGGTCTGCTACGTGTCACGCTGGCGAGCCTCACGAAGGCGACCTGCAGCTATGGGCAGGACCTGTAAATCGATTCGGTCAGGTCACAACTGCACCGTTTAACCCCAATCAAAACCCAGTCAGCGACTCGGGTATTGAAAATATTTTCCCCTCTAGCGCCTCGTTCGGCTGTCACGCTTTGTGGATGCCAATTTTCCAGTGCCTCGTTACGCTGAAACGCTTTTCACATGTGATTTTAGTAAACCAATTGTGTGAAATTAACGCTTCAAATTTGGAGACTGCGGGGCTGATCTTTCGTTACTCCGAAACGCTTCAGTGAATCGTTTCGGAGTAACGAGCGAGCGGTTGGCCGAGCATCTATCTGGATTAAAAACTATTTGCCAAGCAGACTTTTGGCGAATAGAGTTTCTTCACCGAGCCACTCCCTTACACGCCGCAAGCAGCCAACTCACTATCTCGCGAGAACGATCACTTACCCACTCAGTGGGCACGTCGATCGCCAATCGAGAACGGTACTTCGATCAGACACAAGAATGAAAACTACCTACTTGCCCCTGATCGACTACTGCGGCTCCGAGGTAGTGGGTCGGCCCTGCGCATTGCGGGCAACTCCGCGACATCAACCGATGCCGCGCCCATCGCCCGGCAGGCGCGTACGAGGAACGCAAAGGAAAACCGACCCCGGTTGACCTTGTTGATGAGGGTCTGAACCGATTCGGTCGGGCCCTCGGCTGACGCGTCCAAAGCGTCGGCCAAGTCTTTAAAGCTGAACCCGTGGCGCTCCATCGCCGATCGGAGGATCCGCTTTGCCTCATCGGCAAAGTAGTCAGGGTCCTTGCCAGTGGAGCGCTCGGGTGGAGGCTGCTCGTCTGCAACTTCAGAAGTCATCCTCGCAGGATAGCGAGAACTACTTCACGCGTAATTTGCTTTTCGCATACGAGTTATTTATGTCTTAAACGATTTGCCGAAGTTGCTGACACGCAGATGCGCTGCAGAACTTCACCACCAATCTGGAGATTTCTAAATGAACCGTACCCAACATCTCACCTCCTCACAGCCACGGCCCAAGCGCCGAATGGCGCGTCCCGGCGCATGCCCGCTGGGCGTTGTGGCCCGCAACGCTTCGGCCGCGAACGACCATTACATGGGCCCGTTCGATGGCGGGCCCGTCAAGCCTGGCGCAAGCAGGATCGAAGCGCTCGCCGGTATGGCGGGCACCACTGCCGGCAACGCTATCCAGCTTGTCGAAGCAAGCGTCGATTTCATCAATCGATTCGCAGCGAAGACCGACCCGGCGTGGTGGCTGCCTCGCCGCACCGTGGTCGACAACGGCGCGGAATTGCACAGCACAGAGGCGGCTGACGTCCATGCGGTGCTGCTTCCCCCTGCTAAGGCCGCGAACAAGAGCACGCGAGGTGCCGCATGAACCCGCGCGCCATCAACCGCTGGACGCCCACCCCTTCAATGCGCAACCGCCTGGACAAGGCGATGTTCGACGTGCGGCTACCGCAGTCGGCCAGGGAATATGTCGAAGCATGCATAAACCTCGGCCCGTCCCGGGAAGTTCAGGGCCGGAATGGCAACAACACGTTCACTTACTACAGCCACAAGACTCAGGCCACGCTGAAGCTGGAGAGCAGGCGCGGTGAACACGTCATGGCGGTGCTGCTCGAACGCGATCCGAAGGTCATCGCATTTTTTGCACAGCCACCACAGGTCTCACTCGTTTTCGTGGACAAGGACGGAAACCGAAAGACCACCCGGATGTACACGGCCGACTTCCTGGTGGTCCGCGAAGACAAGGTTCTCGTGAGCGAGACCCGCGCCACTGAGGAACTGCTGGAGTCGCACAAGAAGAACCCCTATCAGTTCTACCGTGACATCGACGGTGTGTGGCACTTCCGAGCTGCAGAGGAGCATTTCAAGAAGCTCGGCCTCGAGTACGAGCTGAAGGCCAACTCGGACCTGCCGGCAATCCTCGTTGGCAACGTGCGCTTTCTGGAGGACTACACGCACGCGTCATGCCCGGCATTGACGGAGGCTGAGGTCGATGCCGTGCAGAAGCCGGTTGTAGAGCGCCGCTTCATGCCCATGCTCGAACTCATGCGCAGCGGTGTCTCGGCGGACCATATCTTCAAGGCAATCGTTGAGCGGCATGTGTACGTCGATCTGAAATCGGACAACCTCGCAGCCATCGACGATGTGCATCTGTATGCCGATGAAGAGACGTGCACGGTCTACCGCGCAGTCGCCGGCAAAGCGTTCGAGCCGGCGCCGCCGATTCCCGGGTCCCTGTTCCTTCGCTCCGGTTCACCCATCTCGATCTATGGCTGCGAGTACACCGTACTGCTGGAAGGCGAAGGGGACGTGTGTCTCACAGACGAATTCGGGACGCAGCACTACAAGTCGCGCCGCGAGATTGAACTGCTGCATGACCAAGGGCACGCGGCTGGCGAAGCAGTTCGCTTGAGCACAGACCCCAAAGACCTTGCCAGAATCCCGAGCCACAAAATTGAAAAGGCTCGGGAGAAGCTGGAAGCGCTGAACAGCCGCCGCACGGACAAGTACTCACTGCGCAGCCTCTCACGGTTCCAGGCCCGGATCGCAGGCGCAGCGACGCTGCTCGACCAACTCATCGCGCTGGTCGACAACGAAGCGGACAAGGGCAACCGCTCGGACCGCATCTCGAAGGTCAACCTTAACCTCATCGAGAAAGCCATCGAAGAGGGATACAACACGCCGACGCGACAGCGCAAGAAGGGCGCCTTCGCCAAGTATCTCGGCCTGTGTGAGGGGTTGGACGATGCGAGCGTGGCTGCTGGCACCGGACCGAAACGCGAAGAGTCAGGTGCGCCGGTGAGCCCGGTGTCGTACCAGACCTTCTGCCGCTACTGCACCGACCACTACGACGTGGTGAAGCGCGAAGGGCGACGGGCGGCCTACCAGCTGCGGACCATCGTGCCAAGGCTGGACAACCGGTACCCCACCCACGGCACGCACCCCCACGATGTCTGCGAGATTGACCACACGTCGGCCAACATCGTCTTGAAGTCCACGGCAGGCCTGGAGTTCAAGGCCAAGCCCACGCTGACGATCGGCGTCGACGGATACACCGCTCACGCTCGCGCACTGGTCATGAGCTTCGACCCACCATCGGCCGCTACTGTCCTGCTGATATTGCGGGACTACGTGCGACGGCACCACCGACTACCTCGCACGCTGATCGTCGACAACGGCAAGGAATTCCACAGCCACGAGCTGGAGTTCTTCTGCCGCATGTTCGGCATCGAAATCCGCTTCCGGTCGCCCGGTGAGCCTCGTGGCGCAGCAATGATCGAACGGCTGCTGGGCGCGGTCGAAACCGAGGTGTTCTCCGAGATGGAAGGCAACTCTCGCATCATGAAGGAGAACACGCGCCAGGTCACCAAGAGCGTCGACCCGTGGCGTCGAGTGGAGTGGAATCTGTACGCCGCGTACAAGGCCGTCGAGCAGTACCTGTTCGAGGTGCGTGCCCAGCGCGTTCACCCTGCGCACGGCCAGTCTCCTGATGCGTTCGAACTGGCCAGCCGCAAGGCCACTGGTGAGCGCGAGTTCCGCATGTTCAAGCTGGACGAGAACATGATGCTGATGACCTGCCCTCACGCCAAGCGGCCCAAGCGCAAGGTCATTCGTGGTCGCGGCGTCAATGTCAACGGCATCTACTACCGACACGAGGCGCTCGACCGTGTGAAGCGCAACACCCCGGTGGAAGTCCGCGTCGAACCGTTCAACGCCAGCGTCGTGTACGTCAATGTCGGCGATCGGTGGGTGGCGGCGGTCGGCACCAGCAGCCGCTGGCTCGGGCAGCGCACCTACCGCGAGGTGGAGATTGCTCGCCGTGAAGAGCAGCGCATCAAGCAGCTGAATGCAAAGCGTGACGGCCTCAGCCCTTCGGCGCTGAAGAACCAGATGCGCCCGCTCCTTCCGCAGGACTTCGACCCGGCCCACGCTGCACAGCAGGCTGAGATTCGCGCTCTCAACGAAAGCCTGGGGATGGCCATCGCGCTGCCGGTGCCAGCGGGGTTGGTGGACGTGCCGGCTGCGAACGATGCTCCTGCTTCGCCGCCAGCTGCTGCGCAGCTGGCGCGGCCTGCGCCGGCCCCGAGCACTGCGCCGGGCGAGGAACGCTCTCAACTTCTTGCGGCCTCAGCGCTTCACATCAACCCTGAACTGCCTGCAAACGACAACAACTTCGAAGACAGGCTCGGCGCACTCTGCAATCTGCAGTGACGCCACATCAAAGGAATCTCATGAACACCGAAAAGCAATCCGACGCCGACGCCGACGGCGCTGACAAGAACGCGACAGTGGCACTCGACGACGCCATGCTCGCCACCGTGACCAGAAATCAAGCCCTGCAGCTCTGCCCAGAACAGCGCATGCGCTGGTTCTACCTGCGCCAGGTGAATCACTCCGAACTGTCTCGTGTGGCGCGTGACCTCGACGAGCTGCTCGACCCCAACAACGACACCAAGATCATCGCAATCATCGGACCGACAGGCATCGGCAAGACAACGCTGGCCACCAACATCCTGACCAAACTCGTGGGCCGGTTCACCGCGCAGCGGCAGCCCCACGAAGTGCCGGTCGTCTACGTCAGCGCGCCGGCCAACGGAGACAAGTCAATGTCCTGGAAGACGCTGTATCGGCGAATTCAGGCTGCCGCAGGAGAGAAGCACATCGACCTGCAGCGGCAGACGCAGGTGAGCGAGGGCGAGATGCATGCCGTTCGCGGCGAACGCGCGAGCCTTGCTCACATGCGTGAGACGCTGGAGGCCGTGATTCGAAAGCGCAATGTTCGTGTGATCGTGATCGACGAGGCGCTGCATTTGCTTCGTTTCGATCAGAACGCGGCAATCATGGACACGCTCAAGAGCTTGGCCGACATCCATCACACCAAGCTCGTCTTGATCGGCACGTACCAAATTTCGCCGCTGATGATCGAGTACGGTCAGCTCGCACGGCGCAGCGCGATCCTGCACTACCGACGCTATGCGATCCCGCAGAAGTCGAATCCCCAGAAGCTGACCGACACACAAACCAGCTTCAAGGAGGCAATCGTCAGGCTGCAAGCGCAGTGGCCCTGTACGGAGGTGCCTCAGCTTGAGGCAGTTTGGGAGGCTCTGATGAACGCATCCCTCGGGTCGGTCGGCCTCCTGAAATCGCAACTTCTTCAACTCGCATCGCTGCAGATGCGTCAAAAGGGTGAGAAGTTCGACGTCAAGGACCTGCAACGAGCGATCAAGCCCCCGAAGCAATTGCGGATGATCGAAGCAGAGACGCTGGCAGGCGAGCAGGACCTCATTGGCGCCTGCTACGGCGATGCAGACCTCGGCTCCGAGGAGGTCATGAAGGAGCTATTCGCCAAGCTGAAGGGGACCGGCCGTGGCTGACGACGAATTGTTCTTTCTGCTGCGCCCCGAGTTCCCGGCGCCGACACCGATGTACGGCCGGCGCCCGATGGGTGAAGGTACGGGCGACATCGAATCGCTCTTCAGTCACTTCCTCAGCTTGGCCCATGACCATCGGCTCACGCCAAAGAAGGTCATCGACCTGGTGCTGCCGGAGGTGCTGGCCAAGCTATCGCGCTTCGAAGGAATGCGTCTGGGCTGGGGCTGGGACAAGCACGCTGGAAAGGAAATGATCAACTCCGGTTACGTCGCGGAGCGATGGTCAACCATCCTGTCCAGTGCAACTGGCCAGGCCGGTCTTCAGCTAGCGACAATGGCGCCACTGGCTGCACACGTCTACGGGGACATGACGACGGACCAGGATCGGGTCTGTCACCAATGTCTTGCCGACGACGAAACGCATGGGCGTCTTCCGTACGGCAGGTTGCTGTGGCGCATGAAATGCGTGACCTGCTGCCCCACTCACAGCAGTGCGCTGGTGATGCCGGTCTGTGGTCGGCCAGCCGACACCACGAAGCGGCAGTTTCTCCGCGTGAAGCTCTCAGGAGTGTGCAGCGACTGTGGATCGATCGGGCATCGCTGCAACTCGGTTGGGTTTGCGATCGCCAGCGCCGACGAGGTCTGGAGGGCCGAACAGTGCCGGCGAATGATCGCGGCCTTTCCCGCCATCGAAGCCTCTAACCCGGCGCAAATGCCTCGGCGCATCAAGGAGTACTGCGCAGAGCCGGGCTCGCTGACAAGCTTGGCGCTTCGTTCGGGTGCAACCATCTCGGTGCTGTCGCGGTGGCTCAACGAGCCCGGCGCGCGGCTGACCTTCGATCAGATTCTCGACATCTGCGGAACTGAAGGCCTGGAGTTGGCCTCGCTTCTGCAGGGGCGAATCGAGAAGACAGATACGTCCGGCGGGCCGGTTTCGCCCAAACGAATCCGGCGTGTCGTGCGACCGGTGGACCACGCCGCAATCAAGGCGGCACTGAAGGCCGCCGTCGAAACGGGCGACTCGGTGACTTTGGTGGCGGAGCGCCTGCGGGTGGACATCGCCACCTTGGCGCAGCACGCCGATCTCTATTCCGAAGTGCGCGAGGCGACGCGAAATCGAAAAGCGGCTTCGGATACCGCCCGCCAGGATGCCGCCATCGCCAAGGCCGAGGCAGTCGCGATCAAGCTTCTGCGCGACGGCCGGCGCCTGACACCTCGTAACGCCAGTAGCGAGGGCGCGGATTTCTATCCCAGTGCCGTAGAGTGGACGGTGCTGGCGCTGATCCGCATCGGGCTGGGTGACCGCTCGGTGCGACATCCGACTTCCGCACTACGAATGAGCGAAGTTTTCCTTAGCAAGATCGAGGCGGCGGCCCGGCGTGTGCGAGCCGCGTTTGGCGAGACCCAGGAGAAGCTGCAGCTGGACTACCGGTAGTACCAGCCGCATCGTGCGGCAACTGGCACAAAGCAAAACGGCTGCTGGAGCGATCCGGCAGCCGTTCTTCGTTTTGAAAGAGCGTTGCGCCCTTCAGCCCCAGGTTCAGCCACAAGCTGGCGCGACTTGCGGTAAGGCATAAGCTGTCAATAAAGCCATCTTGTGCCCGACCTGGCACAGCCGTCTTTGAGTGTGTTCGCCAAGCCTGGTGCGACCGGCAGGAATCGAACCTGCGACGTGGCCTTCGGAGGGCCGCATGATATCCACTTCACCACGGTCGCCTGTGTGGGAGCGGCAT
>Ga0105047_10020685_pt1 | contig 10098 bp, 8 predicted proteins | sample MAT04_FD_78384 | JGI IMG/M metagenome (GOLD analysis project Ga0105047, IMG submission 78384) | Freshwater microbial communities from Lake Fryxell liftoff mats and glacier meltwater in Antarctica - MAT-04 (megahit assembly) | ecosystem: Environmental > Aquatic > Freshwater > Ice > Liftoff... | reverse complement strand
GGCGATGGCCGGTGACGGCATCAACGACGCACCAGCCCTGGCGAAAGCCAACGTCGGCATTGCGATGGGCACCGGCACGGACGTGGCGATGAACAGCGCACAACTCACGCTGGTCAAGGGTGATCTGCGCGGAATCGCGACGGCCCGCGCCTTGTCAGTCGCGACGGTGGCCAACATGAAGCAGAACCTTGCCTTCGCATTCGTCTACAACATGCTCGGCGTACCGCTCGCGGCCGGGGTGTTATTCCCGTTCACCGGCTGGTTGTTGTCGCCCATGATCGGGGCGCTGGCGATGAGCCTGAGTTCGGTTTCTGTCATTACCAATGCGCTGCGCCTGAGGATCAGCGTCCTCAAGCCTGAGTGATCACCGCATTGAAGGAGACAGTGCTGATGCGCTCCCCCACCTGCCCTACCATCTACAAGGGCACGACGTTGTTACTTACTTTCACAGGGAATTGATGTATGAAACGCCTTCTTTGGGTTTTTGCCGGATTGATCACAGTGGGCAGCCTTTCCGGGTGCGCTTCCTATTTCGCCTCCCAAGCACCCATGACACGTGCCGCGCGATCCACCTTTCAGCCATTTATCACTGAATCCGGTGAAGCACGATTCGTCACCGAGAACACGTATTTTTCTTCCGAGCCGTCTGAAAGAAACAGTCCCTATTTCAGCGCATGGCTGCAAGAATGGCTTCTGGAATACGACTACTGCCGCAACGGCTATGACGTTATGTGGACCAAAACAGAGCCTTTTGTCGCGATCCCGACTCTGGGAGGCCATTTGGTGACGATGGCTCGCTGCAAATAGCAGAAGACCGTTGCAGCCGGGTGGTCTGGACTTGGGCATATCCCGGACTGGCGCACTTTGGGGGTCATTCTTGGTGTGACAATAAGCCCATGACACCAGCGCAATATGTTCAGGAAAAGGCCGCCGCCTCGGGCAGCAGCTTCTACTACGCCTTCTTGTTTTTGCCTGCGCCCAAGCGCGCCGCCATCACCGCCTTTTATGCGTTTTGCCGGGAAGTGGACGATGTGGTTGACGACATGGTTGACCCCAGCGTTGCCGCCACCAAACTGGCATGGTGGCAGACTGAAGTCGCCAAAGCCTTCGGCGGCCAGCCCAGCCACCCGGTCATGCAGGCCCTGATGCCACTGGCAACCGACTTCGGCATTGAGCAGCGCCATCTGCAGGCGGTGATTGAAGGCTGCCAGATGGATCTGGAACAAACCCGTTACCTGGATTACCCCGGCCTGCAGCGCTACTGCCACTTGGTGGCCGGTGTGGTGGGCGAGGTCGCGGCGCGTATTTTTGGCCAGACCCAGCCCCAAACCACCGAATACGCGCACAAACTGGGCCAGGCGCTGCAACTCACCAACATCATTCGTGACGTGGGCGAAGACGCGCTGCGCGGGCGCATCTACCTGCCGGTGAACGAACTGCAGCAGTTCGACGTCAAGGCCCATGAAATTTTGAAGCGTACTTATTCAGAGCGCTTTGCTGCGCTGATGCAGTTCCAGGCGCAACGCGCCCATGGCTTGTACGACGAAGCACTGGCGCTGCTGCCCCCTGCAGATCGCCGCGCGCAGAAGCCCGGATTGATGATGGCCAGCATCTACCGCACGCTGCTACGCGAAATAGAGGCCGACAAATTCCAGGTGCTGAACCAGCGCGTGCGCCTGACGCCGCTGCGCAAGATGTGGCTGGCGTGGAAAGTCCAAGCATTGGGAAGCATGTGAAGCTTGCCATCGTGGGTGGTGGCTGGGCCGGCATGGCTGCCGCGATGGCCGGTTGCGAGGCCGGGCATGCCATCACGGTGTTTGAGGCGGCCCGAACATTGGGTGGCCGCGCACGCGCCCTGAGCGCTGCGCTGCCCGATGGCACCGCCATCACGCTGGACAATGGCCAGCACATTCTGATCGGCGCCTACACCGAGACGCTGCGCCTGATGCGGCTGGCGGGCATCGACCCCGATACCGCGCTGCTGCGCCGCCCACTCGCCTTGCCCTTTGCCGATGGCACCGGCCTGCAAACGCCCCTTTGGGCCGCCACCTGGCCCGCGCCACTGGATGCGCTGGCAGCCATTGCCACCGCGCGGGGCTGGCTCTGGAGTGACCGGCTGTCGTTGATGCGCGCCTCCATCGCCTGGCAAATGCGGGGCTTCACCTGTGCGCCGGGCCTCTCGGTGGCGCAACTCTGCACCAGCCTGGCGCCCCGCGTATTGCACGAGCTGATTGAGCCCCTGTGCGTCTCGGCCCTCAATACCCCCGCTTCCCAAGCCAGCGCCCAGGTCTTCTTGCGCGTGCTCAAAGACGCGCTTTTCGGCATTCGGGGCGGCTCCCACCTGCTGCTGCCGCGCACCGACCTGACGACCCTGTTCCCGACTGCGGCTGCCCGCTGGATCGTGCAGCGCGGGGCCAACATCCATACCGGCCAGCGGGTGGAGCAGTTGCGCTGGCAGGCACCTCACTGGCTGGTTGACGGGGAACCCTTTGACCGGGTTGTCTGGGCGACTTCATCATCCCACGCGGCTCTAGCCCTTGCAGATACTGCGCAGGCAGCTCCTGATTTCATAGCAAAGAAGCTGGCGAGCTGGGCGAAGACTGCCGCTGCCTTGCGCTTTGAATCCATCGCCACCGTTTATGTCCTGGCGATGGATCCAAAGCGCAAGGCCCGTTTGCCGCACCCCATGCTGGCGCTGCGCAGCGCACCCGATGCACCGGCGCAGTTTGTCTTTGACCGGGGTCAGCTCGGTGGTCCAGAAGGCTTACTGGCCTTTGTCGTCAGTGCCAGCGACGGTACGCGCGAGGCCCTGCAGGCCGCCGTCCTCGCCCAAGCTGAGCGGCAACTAGCCGGTTTGGGCTTGCCCACGCTGCAACCGGTTCAAACCGTCGTGGAAAAGCGCGCCACATTTGCCTGCACGCCCAGCCTGGTGCGCCCACCGCAGGCCATTGTCCCCGGCCTGCTGGCGGCCGGTGATTATGTCGACGGGCCCTACCCGGCGACGCTCGAAGGCGCCGTGCGCAGTGGTTGGGCAGCCGGAAACTTGCCCTAAATCAAGAAACCGCCATCCTTCGGTTTCCTTCCAGCGCAGTCCGGCATACGATCTCTTCAAGAGACCCTAGAGCCTGTCAACCGGAGACCTATTCATGGACAACAACGATCTGCTTGCGCTACTGCGCACGATGGTGGAGTGCGGCGCTTCAGACCTGTACCTCACGACCGGCGCCGCACCCAAGGTCAAGATAGATGGCAAGGTCCAGACCCTGCCGCTGCCCGCGCTGCAGAGCGGTCAGGTGCGCAAGCTGGCCTACTCGGCCCTGACACCGCAGGCCATTGCCGACTTCGAACGCACCATGGAATGCAATATGTCGTATGCGCCCGACGGCATTGGCCGCTTTCGCGTCAACATTTACCAGCAGCGCGGCGAGACTGCCCTGGTCGCCCGGCAGGTGAATGCCCAGATACCGGGGTTTGAAAACCTCGGGCTGCCCCCCGCGGTGCGTGAACTGGCGATGCTGCCGCGCGGTTTGATACTCATCGTGGGTGCTGCAGGCTCGGGTAAAACCACCACAATGGCCTCCATGGTGGACTACCGCGCCAAGCACCATGCCGGCCATATTCTCACGGTAGAGGACCCCATCGAGTACCTGTTCAAGCATGACCAATCGACCGTGGACCAGCGCGAGGTGGGGGTAGACACCCTGAGCTTCTCCAGTGCCCTGCGCAACGCCATGCGCCAGTCGCCCGACATGATCGTCATGGGAGAGATCCAGGATCAGGAGACGATGCAACAGGCCATCACCTATGCGGAGACAGGGCATCTGTGCATCTCCACCCTACACGCCGCCAATGCCAGTCAGGCCATCAAGCGGGTCCTGAACTTTTTCCCCGAACCGGCGCACGCGCAACTGCGGATGGATCTGTCCCTCAACCTGCAGGCCATCGTTTCACAGCGCCTGCTGCCCGGCCTCACCGGCCGGCGCGTTCTGGCAACCGAAGTACTGCTGCACTCAGCCCATATCGCAGACCTGATCCAGCGCGGTGCGGTGGATGGCCTGCGGGAGTCGCTGGAGAAAACCAGTGTCATGGGTACCCACAGTTTCGACCAGTCACTGCTGGAGCTTTTCCAGCGGGGTTTGATCGACCAGGAGACCGCTCTGGCCAACGCCGACTCGCGAACCGACTTGGGCTTGCGCATGCGGCTGCACTCGTCGCACGACCCCCACTAGACGCCGTTGATCCAGATCTGTGCCACGTCTACACCGCGCGCCATGCGGGTGAGGGGCTGTAACTGCAGAGGGTTCTGCCAGAAAACCCGCCGGAGACGGGTGCGAAGCTGACATCGCCATTGCGTATGATGACTCCATAAGAGGAGACGCAATTCATGCATATCGCGCTAAAAATAGGGGCGGCCACCGTCATCGCTGCCGTAGTTGCCGCTGGCGGTGCCGGCGCCTGGTTCATTCACACCAAACAGCCAGTGCGCAGTGGGTCCGTCGCCCTGAAGCAATTGCAGGCGCCGGTCAGCGTGGCGTATGACGAAAGGGGCGTGCCCCACATTCGCGCCGAAAATGAGACTGACCTGTACCGTGCACTGGGCTACGTGCATGCGCAGGACCGGCTGTTCCAGATGGAAATGGTGCGGCGCTTGTCCCGAGGTGAACTCGCAGAAGTGCTGGGGCCCAAGCTGCTGGAGACGGACAAGCTGTTTCGCACATTGGGCATCCGCGCCAAGGCGGATGAGATGGCGGCCAAAATGGATCCGGCCAGCAAGGTGGGAGTTGCACTGCTGTCCTACCTGGACGGAATCAACCAGTTCCAGGCGGGCCATCCGTCCCCGGTGGAATTTGACATTTTGGGTATTCCCAAACGCACTTTCACACCGCAGGACACGTTTGCCGTATCCGGCTACCTGGCGTACAGCTTTGCAGCCGCCTTCAAGACCGAACCCGTCATGACCTTCATTCGCGACAAGCTGGGGGCCGACTACCTGCGCGCGTTTGACCTGGAGTGGAACCCCGAGGGCGTAGTCGCGCTGGGTGCCAAAGACTGGAAGGGTCTGAACCAGCTGGCCGCACTCAGCCAGGATGCGCTGGAGGCCGCCCGCGTGCCCCAGTTTGAGGGCAGCAACGCCTGGGCCATCTCAGGCAAACGTACTGCCAGTGGCAAGCCCCTGCTGGCGGGCGACCCGCACATTGGGTACTCCGCACCCGCCGTCTGGTATGAGGCGCATCTGAGCTCTCCCGGGTTTGATTTGTATGGCCATCACCAAGCGCTCAACCCGCTGGCATTACTGGGACACAACCAGCAATTCGGCTGGAGCCTGACCATGTTCCAGAACGACGATGTCGACCTGATCGCCGAAAAAGCCAATCCGGACAACCCCAACCAGGTCTGGATTCAGGGGCAATGGGTGGACCTGCAAACCCGCACGGAGACCATCAAGGTGAAAGGTGCAGCTGATGTGCAACTGGCATTGCGTCGCTCGCCTCACGGGCCCATCATCACCGACGCTTTCAAGGATAGCCTGGGTGGCACGCCAATTGCCATGTGGTGGGCGTTTCTGGAAACCGAAAACCCGGTTTTGCAGGCTTTCTACGATCTCAACCGCGCTGACACTCTTGAGAAGGCACGGGCTGCGTCTGAGAAAATCCACGCACCCGGCCTCAACATCGTGTGGGCCAACGCCGGCGGCGACATTGGCTGGTGGGCCGCGGCCAGACTGCCGATCCGCCCGGAGGGCGTTAACCCGACCTTTATTCTGAACGGCAGCACCGGCGAGGCCGAAAAACCCGGCTTCTACAACTTCAGCTTCAACCCGCAGGAAGAGAACCCGGCGCGGGGCTACATCGTGTCGGCCAATCACCAGCCCAAACCCAGCAGTGGTGTGCCGGTACCCGGCTACTACAACCTGCCGGACCGGGTGCAGCGGCTGGACTCCGCGCTGCGCGAGCCCGGACGCAAATGGGACACCGCTGGCGCTGAGGCACTGCAACTGGACAGCGGCAACGGCTATGGCCCGCGCATGCTCAAGGACCTGATACCCATACTCAAGGCCGTCACCACAGACCCCTATGACAAAGCCTTTCTCGAACCCCTGGAGCTGTGGGATGGCGACTACACCCGGGACAGCATTGCCGCACTCCTGTTCAGTCAGTTGTTGTACGAAGTGGCCCATGCGGCCATGGCCGACGAGATGGGTGAAGTGCAATTCAACAATCTATTGAAAACCCGTGCACTGGACAACGCGTTGCCACGGTTGGTCGCCGATGCCAGCGCCCCCTGGTGGGACAACGTGAACACCAAACCCGTGGAAAGCCGCTTTGAAACCATACGCATCGCCTGGAACAACACGCTCAGACACCTGGAATCGCAGCACGGCAAAGACCTGTTGCAGTGGAAATGGGGCAACGCCCATACCCTGACCCATGGCCACCCACTGGGCATGCAGAAACCGCTGAACCTGCTTTTCAACGTGGGGCCGTTTGCCGCTCCTGGTGGGCGTGAAACACCCAATAATTTCTCTGGCAATATCGGCACCTCGCCCTGGGCGGTAACCTACGGCCCGTCAACCCGGCGGGTGATTGATTTTGCGGATGCCAGCAAAGCGGTGGGCATCAACCCGGTGGGCCAAAGCGGCGTGCTGTTCGACACCCATTACTCAGACCAGGCCGAGCGTTTCATGGCCGGCGTCTACGTGCCGCAGTACCTCAGTGCAGCAGACGTCAAGGCACATACCCAAAGTACCCTCATACTGCGGCCCTAGTTCTGGCTGGTGCGACCCAGCAGATCGCACAGTTCCGCCAAATCGGCAACCGTGGCGTGGGGGTGCTGGCCCTGGGTCCACAAATGCTCCGCGCGGTTCACCCATACCGTCTGCATGCCTGCGCCCAGGGCACCCACCACATCCAGCGCGGCATCGTCGCCCACGTGCAGCACCTCGTGCGCGGCCAGATTCACGGCTTTGGCCGCGGCGTGAAATATCCGCGGGTCGGGCTTGCCCACCCCGACATCGCGGGCGTTGACACTCGCGACAAAATATTCACCAATACCGACTTTGTGTACATCGGCGTTGCCGTTGGAAACCGCGACCAAGGGCATGCGCTCCGCTAGCCAGGCTAGCGCAGGGAGCACATCGTCAAACAGCGTCACCTGCATGCGCCCGACCATAAAGACCTCGAAGGCCGGTTCTGCCAAGGCGGCACTGTCTCCCGCGCGCTGCAGCTGCAAACGGATGGCCTCCCGGCGCAGGGCGCCCAGGTCATGTACCAGTTCAGGCCACAGGGCCTCCGTCTCTGCCCGCAAGGCACGCCGTGCATGCGGGTCGGCGGCCAGCGCTGCGGTGGCCGGAGCGTGCACCTGCAGCCACGCATGCAACTGCTTTTCGGCTTGCACAATGGTCGGCCAGATGGGCCACAGGGTGTCGTCCAGGTCCAGGGTTATTGCCTTGATTTTCGAAAGTTCGAGCATAGGTGCGGGAGAATACCCCATGCCTTTTGAAAAAGAACCCCCCTTCTCCCATGGCCAGACGCCGCGTACTGCCATCCTGTTTTGCAACCTGGGCACGCCCGATGCCCCCACTCCGGCGGCCGTGCGCCGCTACCTGGCGGAATTTTTAAGCGATCACCGCGTAGTCGAAATCCCGCGACTGCTGTGGATGCTGATTCTGCACGGCATCATTCTGCGGTTTCGCCCGGCCAAGTCCGCTGCCAAGTACGCCAGTGTCTGGACGCCTGAGGGCTCGCCACTCAAAATATGGACCGAAAAGCAGGCCAAGCTGCTGCAAGGCTGGCTGGGCCAGCGCAACCACCAGGTCAAGGTGCGTTACGCCATGCGCTACGGCAGCACATCGATTGCATCCCAACTCGATGCCATGAAGGCCGAGGGAGTAACCCGCGTGCTCATCGTGCCCGCTTATCCGCAATACAGCGGCACCACCACGGCCAGCCTGTTCGACGCGGTTTACACCTGGGCGCTCAAAACACGCGCACTGCCCGAACTGCGGTTTATCAACCACTACCACGATGACGCGGGTTACATCGCCGCACTGGCGGCCAGCATCCAGCGCCACTGGAAGGCCCACGGTCGGCCCGATCAGCTGGTGATGAGCTTTCATGGTGTGCCTGAGCGCACCTTGCATCTGGGTGACCCCTACCACTGCGAGTGCTTCAAGACCGCGCGCCTGGTGGGCGAGAAACTGGGCCTCAGCAAGGACCAATACAAGGTCACCTTCCAATCCCGGCTTGGGCGTGCCAAGTGGCTCGAGCCCTACACCGAACCCACGCTGATCGCGATGGGCAAGGCGGGAGTGAAGCGGGTCGATGTGGTGTGCCCCGGCTTTACCAGCGACTGCCTGGAGACTCTGGAAGAAATCAGCATGGAAGCCCGCGAAGCCTTTCTTCATGCGGGCGGCAATGAGTTTTTCTACATCCCCTGCCTGAACGACGATCCAGAATGGATCACCGCCCTGTGCAATGTGACCCAGCAGCATCTGGCGGGCTGGCCTACCCAGGTTGAGCCGGACGCCAGTGCAATGGCAGCGCAGCGCGTGGCAGCACTGGCTTTGGGCGCAAAGCAGTAAACCCATGGAAGCGGTATGTCGCCGCTCATTTTTGCCCGGGTAAGATTCAAGTCCAATAAATGGACTGGATCGGTATGAAACGTATTTTCATCGCATTGGCATTTGCTGTACCCCTGATCTGGGTCTGCCCTGCACACGCGCAGACGCAACAATTGATACTGGGTATCAGCGAAGGAACCTCGGGTGGGTTGGACCACGCGCAAGCCGTCGCCAAATACAGTGGCCTGGCTGATGTGATTGGCCACGCCGTCAAGGCCAAGGTCAATGTGGTTTTTGCGCGTGAATTCAAGCAGCTTGAAGAGGGCATGAAGGACGGCCGGTTTGACCTGGTGATGGCCCGACCAAGCGACTACCCGGCAAGAGCGCTACGCGACTACGGATACCACTACATTGCGAGCGCCAAACCTGATGGACAGTGTTTCATCATCGTCCCCAAGGACTCGCCACTGAACTCAGTCAAGGACATCAAGGGCAAGAAAATCGCCTTGCCTGAACAGATTTCCTACATGTCGCGTGTTTGCGCAGCCGAGCTCAGGGACCAAGGGATACCCATCGACAAAGAAAATGTCAAATATGTGCGCGAGCAGGCTGCTGTCGGCTTCTATATTGACAACAAATTTGTTGATGTGGGAGGTGTGGCGTCTTATTCAAGCCTTGCCAAGAAGTGGGAGAAGGACGGCAACCGCATTCTGCACAAAAGCGCACCGCAGCCTTACTTTCCCTTGATCGCAAACAAAAAGATGCGCCCGGAGCAACTCGACGCCATCCAGGCCGACCTGATGGCGTTACCCAGCAACGAAGCTGGCCGGGAGTTGCTCAAACGCATCGGCATCGACAAGTTTGACACCAGCTCCGAGCCGAGAATGCGCGAATTGCTGAAATGGCTCAACTTGTAACGTTGCGCAGGCACGGCAACGACAGAGGTTTTCCGACTATTTTGCTATATTTTTAATAGCGTCTTGCGCATATTCCACGGGGGCTGGAGGCCTATTTAATACTGAAAACCATACTGTAGTCAACCGACTCCTGCCCGTGAAACGTTAATGGAGCTGCGGGTCTTTACCCGGCCTTCATCAAACTTCAACGCATCGGGCGGTGCATTGGAGCATGCTGGAGCCATTTACACACTTCAAAGTTGCTATCGTGAAAAAACTACTACTGGTAACCGTGTCGATTGCTGCAGGCGGGTCGTGCTTCGCGCAGGATATGGGCGGCGCAGTGGGCCGGGTCATTTCTTCCACGCCGATCGTGCAACAGGTGGGCGTTCCCCGGCAGGTGTGCTCTACCGAACAAATCGAGGTGCTACAACAGAAATCAGGTGGTGGAGCGGTGATGGGTGCCATTGCCGGCGGGGCCTTGGGCAACGCCGTGGGACAGGGCGCAGGGCGGGCTGCTGCCACGATGATTGGCGTGATCGGCGGTGCGGTCGTTGGGGACCGCATTGAAGGTGCACCACCCTCGCAGTATCAAAATGTGCAACGGTGTTCGATACAAACCTCTTTTGAAAACCGAGCTGT
>Ga0105047_10020683_pt1 | contig 10099 bp, 7 predicted proteins | sample MAT04_FD_78384 | JGI IMG/M metagenome (GOLD analysis project Ga0105047, IMG submission 78384) | Freshwater microbial communities from Lake Fryxell liftoff mats and glacier meltwater in Antarctica - MAT-04 (megahit assembly) | ecosystem: Environmental > Aquatic > Freshwater > Ice > Liftoff... | reverse complement strand
CTGGCAGGAAGTGGTCACCAACGGCCGCTGGCAGGGCGAGCTGATCTGTCGCCATCGCGATGGCCATGATGTGCCTTGCATGGTGACGGTCGCCTCCGTGCGTAATTCAGCCATTGGTCTGAGTGGCTATGTGGGCTCGTTCGCAGACATCTCCATTCAGAGAAAGGCGCAGGAGGAAATCCGGCAGTTGGCCTACTACGACCCCCTGACACAACTGCCCAACCGACGCATGTTTCTGGAAGCCCTGCGCGTGACCATGCGCACCGCGCAAAACAACGGCATGCTGGCTGGCGTGATGTTCATCGACCTTGACCACTTCAAGAACCTCAATGACGCCCATGGCCATTCGGTGGGCGATCAGTTGCTCAAGCTGATGGGGCAACGCCTGCAGTCGCTGGTTGGCCCCGGTGACCTGGCCGCGCGCCTGGGAGGTGACGAATTCGTGGTCATGCTGCCCAATCTGGACACGGGCGAAGAGCGGGCCATGGCACGCACCATGTCGGTGGCCGAGCGCGTTCACCAGGCGCTGCTGGTGCCTTTCGAGCTGGACACGCCGAGCCGTTTCGGCATTCACGCCCAGGCGCTGCGCTACACCTGCAGCGGCAGCATTGGTGTGGCGTTGTTTGGCCTGATTGACGAGCCGCTGACCGAGGTGCTCAAACGCGCCGACGTGGCCATGTACAAGTCCAAGCAGGACGGGCGCAACCTGATTCGCCAGTACGATCCCGTGGCACAAAAGGCACTCAATGAGCGCATGGCCCTGAGCAACGACCTGAACGTGGCGCTGCGCGACGGCCAGTTGAAGCTGCTTTACCAGTTGCAGGTGGATGCCCGTGACCAGGCAGTGGGCGCCGAGTGCCTGATGCGCTGGCAACATCCACGGCGCGGTGTGGTGTCGCCGGTTGAATTTATTCCGCTGGCCGAAGATTCTGGCGCGATTGTGGCCATGGGGGACTGGGCGGTGCGCAGTGCCTGCAGCACGCTGGCGCGCTGGTCAGCTGAGCCCGCCCTGAGCCAACTGACCTTGAGCGTGAACGTCAGCCCGCGCCAGTTCACAGAAACTGACTTTGTTGCGCGTGTCTCGGGCATTCTGGCCGAGACGGGTGCGCGGCCACATTTGCTGCGCCTCGAAGTCACCGAGGGCATCGTGATGCAGGACACGCAGGAGGTGATCGCCAAAATGCGCGAGCTGTGTGCCCTGGGCCTGAGTTTTTCGATTGATGACTTCGGCACCGGGTACTCGTCGCTGTCCTACATGCAGATGCTGCCGCTGGCCGAACTCAAGATTGACCGGGCGTTTGTCAACGACCTCACCACCAGCCACAGGTCAGAAGCCATTGTCAAAGCCATCATTGCGCTGGGGCACAGCATGGACATCATCGTCGTCTCGGAAGGTGTGGAAACCCAGGCGCAAAAAGACCGCTTGCTGGCGCTGGGTTGCACGCTGCTGCAGGGCTACCTGATCACCCGCCCGATTGAGTGTGCCGAGTTGGAAGCCTTGGTGGTGTCCCGGCGCGAGGTGCTTGCGGCCAGCCCGTTGCCGGCCTAGCCTACGCTACAACTGTGCCAGCGGAATGGTGCCTGCAGATTCGTCTGCCTTGAGCAAGCCGATCAGCGCCACCAAGTCATGATCCAGCCGTTGCAGCGTCGCCGGATCGAGCTGCGCCAAGGCAGCGGGCAGCACACCTTCAAAAGGCCCCGGCACATCGACCAGCAAGGCCAGTGCCTGCGGCGTGATGTGCAAATGCACATGGCGTTTGTCGGTGGCGTCTTTGTCCATGCGGATCAGTTCTTTTTTCTGCAAGCTGCGCACCAGGTTGCTGGCGGTGGACTGGTGCACATCCATGCACCTGGCCAGCTCGCCCATGCCCAAACCAGGCTGGTCGCGAACCACGCTCAGTACCCACACTTGCGCGCCGCCCAGGCCAACCTGTTTTTCAATTTGTTTGAAATGGCTGCGCACCGCGCTGAACACCACACGGAACCGGCGCAACACCTGGCTGGGTTGGGTTGGTGGCGGGGTGTTTGAATTTGTGCGTGGCATGAAGGGTGATCAGGCTGGGATGAAGTGCTGAATCATAGAGCGTGAAGGCCAGGCTTGGCGTTGGCAGTCAGGTTCGGGGCTGCTCGTTCAGCAGCTCAAGGCGCACCATGCGCATCAACAAATCGTCAAAGGTGTAAAAGCCGTTCTCGCATTTTTGCAGCTCTGCAAGCGCAAACGCGGCACCCGTGCCGAAGGCTCGGCGCTCAATTGAGTTGTGAATCAGCCGCACGGTCTGGTACGGAAAACCAAAAATCACCTCATGGTGGCCCACAATGCCGCCCAGCCGCAGCGAGGTGATGCGGTCTTCGTCCACGTTGATGCTTTGGGCGATTTTGCGGGCCGTGCCCGACACCTCCGGTTTGTCGCGAAAGTGTTGCTCGACAATTTCCACGTCGGCAAACGGCGCAATCTTGCGCAGCAAGCGTGCCGCCATGATCAAAAAGTTGATGCCCACCGTGATGTTGGGCGAGCACAGCACGCGGGTGTCGGCAGCCAGGCTGCGGGCATAGACCAAGTCTTCCGGGCTGTAAGCCGAGATGGCGCTGACCAGCATGACGCGGCGCGCGCGCAGCGCTTCGCCATAGAGAGCCAAGCTCTCGGGGTTTGAAAAATCCACCACCGCGTCCACCGGGTGCGCGTCCAGCCAGGCGCTCCAATCTTTTGAGCTGGCCAGCGCAGCCACCGGCACGCTGACTTCGGGGCTGATTTGCACCGGTGCCGACGCCGATCGGCGGGCAATCCAGCACAGTTCATAGCGTGGGTCGTCTTGCAGCACCTGTGCCACGGCTTGACCTGCTTTGCCAAACCCCACCAAACCGACTTTGATCATGATGCCCCTCCTTGTTGTTGACTGTGGTGCTTGGCCAACTCGGCATGCCACGTGAGGGCATTATCGTTAAATATATTTGCAGGAATGCAGTTTGCCCACACAATCTGTCCTAACTTGTTCCCCGCCAACGGGTGTCAAGGCAGCATAAAAATTCCATGAATTCAAACGTCAACAGCGATGAAATCCTGCATGCCATCCGCGATCAGGTGGTCGACTGGCGCGCCTGGGCTGGCCGTGCGTTGGTGATGGCGTTTGCGGCTGCGGCGGGCCTCACGGTGGTCGCGTTCACCTGGATGACCGAGCGGGCCTTTGGCCTGTTTGAGCAGATGCAGCAGAGTTATTGGTGGAGCCCCTTGCTGTGGACACCCTTGTGCGCCGCCGCCATCGTGTGGGTCATGCGCCGTTATGCCGTGGGCAGCGCTGGCTCCGGTATTCCGCAGGTTATGGCCGCGCTCGATGGCAGCGTGAGCCCGGCCAACCGCAGCCTGTATGTGTCGATCAAGCTCACCGTGGCCAAAATGGCGCTGTCCACCTGGGGCTTGTTGGCAGGCCTGTCGCTTGGGCGCGAGGGACCCTCGGTGCAAATTGCGGCAGGGGTGATGTACCACGCGCGGCGCTGGCTGCCTGACAAATCCCAAGTCTCAGAGCACGGCCTGATGATGGCCGGTGGCGCGGCGGGCATTGCGGCTGCCTTCAACACGCCCCTGGGTGGCGTGATGTTTGCCATTGAAGAGCTGTCGCGCAAGCCCGAGCAGCGCTCCAGCGGTCTGCTGCTGGCCGCGATTGTGCTGAGCGGTCTGATGGCGGTGTCAATCTACGGCAACTCAACCTATTTTGGCGTCATCAGGGTAGACAACCTGAGCCTGGCGCTGTTGCTGCCGGGTTTGGCGGTGGCCGTGCTCAGCGGTTTGGCGGGTGGGCTGTTTGCCAGGGTCATGCTGGTTTCCATTCGCGGCGAATCTGCAGACCGATTCAGCCGCTGGCGCAAGCGCAGCCCCGTGGCCTTTGCTGCGGCCTGCGGTCTGGCGGTGGCCGTCATCGGGTTGGCCAGCCATGGCCACACTTTTGGCACCGGTTACGCCCATAGCCGCGCCATGCTGGAAGGCAACAATGAAACCCAGCCGCTGTATGTGCTGTTGAAATTCATGGCCACCTGGATCACCGCTTGGGCTGGGGTGCCGGGAGGCATTTTTGCGCCGGCTCTGTCAATCGGCGGCGCTTTGGGCAACGATATCGCCCAGCTGATCAGCTACCCGAATGCGCCCACGCTGATTGCGCTGGGCATGGCTGGGTTTTTGGCGGCGGTGACGCAAGCGCCACTCACGTCGTTCATAATCGTGATGGAAATGGTCGATGGACATGGCTTGGTGCTGAGCCTGATGGCCACCGCCATGGTGGCCAGCGGCGTATCGCGCCTGCTAAGCGTGCCGCTGTACAGCGCCTTGGCGCAGTTGCAATTGCAGCGCCTGCCCAAAGTTTCGTCCCCGCACCCCGCCGATCAGGCATAAAAAAGGAGCCCCGAAGGGCTCCGAACTCGCTTGCTGTTCTGATCGCTAAATAAGAACTGCAGCATGCATTGTATTTGAACAAATGCAATAGCCCACCAAGGGGTATCCCTTGGTTCGACAAGTTTTCAGCTTTTTCTGTGACTTGGTGCGATTTGGCTTGGAACTCGTGGGTTGCCGATCGGGTCGGCAACGACAGTCGTCATTCATCACCTGAAGCGTCGCTCGGGATTCATGGCAATCACGCGGAAACGCCAGATCAACGCCGTGCCAGCTGCGTCTGGTCCATCCAGTTGCGCAGATCACGCCACATTTTGAGCATGTCGGCGTCCAGCGGCGTGCGCAACGCACTGGGCAACTCCACGGTGACCACCGGCATGGCGTTTTGCACGCCGCCGTAGTTTCCCAGCGAGCCCGGAAACACCCCCACCTGGTCCAGGTACAGGCGACCCAGCTTGGTGGGTGGCATCACCGGACCATCAAAGTCCAGCACGCCGTAGGGGGCGTGGATGCTGACGATCACATCAGGCTTGAAGCTGGCCATCTGGTCAAACAGGAACTTCGATTCCGGCTCGCTCAGTGGCGCTTTGCCGGGCCAGCGGCGCGGGTCTTTGCGGGTCAGCGTCTCCCAGTAATGTTTGGTCTCGCGCTGCCAGTTGGGCGTGGGAAAGTTGCGGTTCAAATCGACGCCGTTGGCGTTCATGCGGCGTGCCGGCTGTCGCAGCAAGCCGTCCGGGTTGAGCACCGGGATGAAACGCCAGTGCGTGTCCTCAGGCGCGGCCTGCGCCAGCTTCAGCCAGTGCAGCGCCACTGAGGCTGATGAAAACTCGTCACCATGCATGGCGGCCACCACCAACACGCGCAGGCGCGGTGCTTTCGGGCGAATGTCACGCGCCAAGAGCGGGCGGCCCTGCACACTGCGCGCGCCGCTTGGCTTGAGTTGCGCTTCCTCGCAGAGGGCCTGAGACACGTTTGGTAGTTTTAGATAAATGTCGTCACAAGCCTTGGCTGCATTAGCGTGACCAGCTATTAAATATGTAGTGAAAAAGAAAATTGACAGAATCGGGTGGCGCATGGCATGATTTTAGAAGGGGTGTGCCTTGGCCTTTTTTCACGCACTTATCTGGGCGGATGCGATATCGGTTAAATTGATGGATATGTCTTTGACCCCCACCAGCGCCCGCGCTCGCCCCCCCCAATTTTCCAGCACCGAATTCCGCACCGCTTTGGGCATGTTTGCCACCGGGGTGACCATCGTCACTGCCCGCGCCAGCGACGGCACACTGGTCGGCTTGACGGCCAACTCGTTCAACTCGGTCTCGCTCGCGCCCCCTCTGGTGCTGTGGAGCCTGTCGCAGGCCGCCAGTTCCATGGACGCGTTTCGCAAGGGCAGCCACTACGCTATCAACATCCTGGGTGCAGACCAGCAGGCGCTGGCGCAGCGTTTTGCCACCCGTGGCGTCGATCGTTTTGCCGACGTGGATTTTGTCGAAGGCACTTGTGGTGCGCCTTTGTTGGCGGGCGCTGTAGCCACGTTTGAGTGCTTCAACCGCAGCCGTTATGTGGAAGGCGATCACGTGATTTTTGTCGGTGAAGTTGAGCATTGTGCGCACCGCGCCGGGGCCGCGCCACTGCTCTACCATGGTGGCAAGTTCTATACCGAACACCCTCTTTAGCTACTTTTTATATAGCTACTAACGCTTATTTAGTATGGGCTAGATACCAATTGCACTCATAAAACGCGAGTCTTTTCCAGAGACAGTGCGTGCGGTTTGGTTCGCGTCTGACAGGAGCTTTTGTTGCAATCCCTGAAACTCTCCGAACTCATGGGTGCCTTGAGCCACGCGCTCGACATCACTGAAGGCCAGCCCGAAGGCCATTGCGTACGCTGCTGCTGGATTGGCATGCACATTGGGCATCGCATCGGCTTGCGCAATGACGAGCTTTGGACCTTGTACTACACCTTGCTGCTCAAAGATTTGGGTTGCTCCAGCAATGCCGCGCGCATCTGCCAGCTTTATGTGGGCGATGATTTAAGCTTCAAACGCGATTTCAAGTGGGTCGATGGCAGTTTGCCGCAGGTGCTGCGTTTTGTGTTGCGCCACACCGGGCCGCAGGTTGGCTTGATGGAGCGGCTCAAGGCGCTCGGCGGCATTCTGAAAAATGGCGAGGGTATTGCGCAGGAATTGATCCAGACCCGATGCACCCGGGGCGCTGACATTGCCCGTCAGTTGCGTTTTCCAGAAAGTGTGGCGCTGGGTGTTCACGCGCTCGACGAGCACTGGAACGGCCAGGGTCGGCCCGACCGGCTGGCAGGCAGAGCCATTCCCATCAATGCCCGCATTGCCTTGCTGGCCCAGGTAATTGATGTGCACCACGCCGCCAGCGGCCAGGCCACTGCGATGGCCGAAGTGCTGGCCCGTCGTGGCAGCTGGTTTGACCCTGAACTGGTGGATGCCTTTGCGGCGGTGAGTCAGGCGCCGGCATTCTGGGCGATGCTCAGCTCCAACCTGCTGGAGCCTGCGGTGCATGCACTCGAGCCCGGTGGCCATGAAGTGGTTGTGGATGAGGATTACCTGGACGACATCACCGAAGCCTTTGGCCAGGTGGTGGACGCCAAGAGCCCTTTTACGGCAGGCCACAGCGCGCGCGTCGGGCTGTACACCGCGCTGCTGGGCGAATCTATGAACGTGCCCGAACCGCGCCGGCGCTGGCTCAAGCGCGGCGCGCTGTTGCATGATGTTGGCAAGCTGGGTGTCAGCAACTGCATTCTGGACAAACCCGGCAAGCTTGATGACACCGAGTGGAAAGCCGTGCAGCGCCATGCCAGCTACACCGAGGCCATTCTGGGCCGGGTGCGGATTTTTGACGAATTGGCCGTCGTATCGGCCGCGCACCATGAGCGACTGGATGGCAAGGGTTACCCCAAAGGGCTGTCCGGGGCAGACATTGCGCTGGAAACCCGCATCATCACCACGGCAGATATTTTTGATGCCATCACCGCCGAGCGGCCCTACCGCGGCGCCGTGCCCATCGACAAAACGCTGGTCATCATGGCCGAAACCGTGGGCACGGCCATTGATGCTGATTGTTTCGATAGCCTGAAAAAAATCATCCGCCAAAGCCCGGAACTCTTTCCCGGGTAAACAGGGGCTGAGCAAACGCACTGCATGGATGTATGACCGACGTCAAGGTTTGCCTGCGGGGGCTGGCGTAGACTGGTTGCCTCCCCCTTCATTCCAAGGTATTGTCATGAACAGCAACAAAACTCAACACATCCGCAGCGTGGTTTTGCTAGGCCACGGCGCGGTCGGTAAAACCACACTGGTAGAAAGCCTGCTGGCGGCCACCGGGGCCATTGCCAGCCGCGGCTCGGTCGAAAAAGGCAACACCGTGTGCGACTTTGACCCGGTTGAAAAGCAACTGGGCCATTCCTTGCAATCTGCCGTGGTGAGCTTGCAGGCGGCTGGTACCCAGGTGTACCTCATTGACACCCCCGGTTACCCCGACTTTGCCGGCCAGGCTCTGGGTGCGCTGGCCGGGGCCGACACGGCGTTGATCGTGATCAGTGCGCAAACCGGCATTGAACTCAATACCGAGCGCATGTTCACCCAGGCCGGTGAGCGGGGTCTGTGCCGGATGATCGTCGTCAACAAAATTGACGCCGACAACATCGACCTGAGCGCCCTGGTGGACGATATTCGCGCCCGTTTTGGCCCGCAGTGCCTGCTGCTGGACCTGCCCACCGCGCATGGACAAGATGTGGTGGAGCTGCTGGGCCATGATGACGGCGCGAGCGACTTTGCCTCGGTGGCCACGGCGCACCGGGCTTTGCTGGACCAGTTGATCGAAGAAGACGAGCAACTGCTGGCACGTTACCTTGAAGACGGTGTGGAGCCCTCTGCGGCAGAACTGCATGCGCCGTTTGAGGCCGCGTTGCGTGCCGGGCACTTGATTCCGATTTTGTTTGTCTCGGCCAAAACCGGTGCTGGTGTGCCACAACTCATTGACGCACTGGTCAAACTGGCCCCGAATCCGGCCGAGGGCAACCCGCCGCCGTTCTACAAAGGCGACACCCTGGCAGACGCGCAAGCGTTTGCGCCCCAACCCGATGCCAGCCTGCATGTGCTGGCCCATGTGTTCAAGGTGGTGATGGACCCGTTCATTGGCAAGCTGGGCGTGTTCAAGGTACACCAGGGCACGCTGCGCAAAGATGCCCAACTGTTCGTAGGCTCCGGCAAACGCGCCTTCAAGGTGGCGCATCTGTACCAGTTGCAGGGCAAGGACTATGTGGAGGTCGATGCGCTGGTGCCGGGCGACATCGGGGCCGTGGCGAAGGTCGACGAGATTGAATTTGACTGTGTGCTGCATGACTCACACGATGAAGACCACATCCACCTCAAACCTTTGAGCCTGCCGCTACCCATGCAGGGCTTGGCGGTGCAGACCCAGCGCAAGGGCGACGAACAGCGCCTGTTCGAGATTTTGCACAAACTGGAGCTGGAAGACCCCTGCTTCAAGGTCGAGCGCCACCCCGGCACCAATGAGACGGTGATCCGTGGTCTGGGCGACATGCACCTGCGCGCCAAATTGCTGCGCATGCAGCAACAGTTCAAGCTGGAGCTTGACACCAGCACACCGCAAATCGCCTACATCGAAACCATCACTGGCAACGCCGAAGGTCACTGCAGGCACAAAAAACAAAGTGGTGGCGCCGGCCAGTTTGGTGAAGTCATGCTGCGCGTGGAGCCATTGGCACGCGGTGCTGGCTTTGAATTTGTCGATGTGGTCAAGGGTGGCGCGATTCCCGGCGTCTTTATGCAAGCGGTTGAAAAAGGCGTGCGCCAGGCTTTGTCTGAGGGTGTGGCGGCAGGTTTTCCGGTGCATGACCTGCGTGTGACCGTGTTTGACGGCAAAACCCACGCGGTGGACGGCAAAGAGGTGGCGTTCGTGGCCGCCGCCCGCAAAGCCACGCTGGACGCCATGCGTGCAGCCCGGCCCGTGGTGCTGGAGCCGCTCGTCAATATTGAGGTGACAGCGCCCGAAGCGGCCATGGGCGACCTGACCGGCGACTTGGCGGCCAAGCGCGGCCATATCACCGGCTCGCAACCCCGCGCGGGCGCCACTGTGGCCATCAGCGGAAAAATGCCGCTGGCTGAACTGGGCGATTACCAGAGCCGCTTGAAGTCGCTCACCGGTGGCCAGGGCTCTTACAGCCTGGCGTTTTCGCATTACGCGCAGGTCAGCCCCGAGACCCAAATGCGGCTGGCCAGTGCCTTCAAGCCAGACAACTCGGATGATTGACGTTGCCAGGAGCGAACATGGCTGAACGCCTGTTGCTGGTTTACGCCACCACCGATGGCCATACGCTGCACATTTGCGAGCGTTTGAAATTTCTAATGACGGCACTTGGCCAGCGGGTGACCTTGGTGCCGGTCGAGCAGGCCGATGCGCTGCAACTGGATAATTTTGAGCGCATCGTGATTGGCGCCAGCATTCGCTACGGCCACCATCAGCCGCAGGTGGCACGGTTCATTGCAAAGCACCAAGCCATTCTGGAAAGTCGCCCCAGTGCGTTTTTCAGTGTCAACATCGTGGCGCGCAAGCCCAACAAAAATACCCCTGACACCAACCCTTATGTTCGCAAATTCCTGCAAAGCCTGGCCTGGAAACCGCAACTGGCGGCGGTATTTGCCGGCAAGCTGGACTACCCGCGTTATG
>Ga0105047_10020682_pt1 | contig 10100 bp, 9 predicted proteins | sample MAT04_FD_78384 | JGI IMG/M metagenome (GOLD analysis project Ga0105047, IMG submission 78384) | Freshwater microbial communities from Lake Fryxell liftoff mats and glacier meltwater in Antarctica - MAT-04 (megahit assembly) | ecosystem: Environmental > Aquatic > Freshwater > Ice > Liftoff... | reverse complement strand
GGCGACCGCCGAGCTGTTCGCGCAGTGCGAGGGAATGAGCGGCCAGGAGCTCGTCATCGACGGCACCTCGATCATCTGCCCGTAACTTGATCCACCCGGATGGCCGGCCGGACTGCCGGCCGGTCGTTCGGCGCCTGGCACCTGGCACCCGGCACCCGGCTCGCCCGGCACCCGCCCCGCGCCCGGCATCCCGCACCCGCTCCGCGCCGCGCGCCCGGCATCCGGCTCGCCCGGCATCAGGCATCAGGCATCAGGCATCAGGCATCAGGCATCCCCCATCCCGCATCCCGCATCCCGCATCCCGCATCCCGCATCCCGCATCCCGCATCCCGCATCCCGCATCCCGCATCCCGCATCCGGCATCCGGCATCCGGCATCCCAATGTGCCGCCCGCTCGCCCGATTCGTTGGCTCCGCCCCCTGTTCAGCACACTGGAGCGTCGGTAGTCTCGGCACCGTGAACCATGTCATCTTCGGCACCGGTCCCATCGGGCGCGCAACGGCAGAGGCGCTGCTCCGCCGCGGCGAACGGGTCACGATGGTGAACAGGTCGGGCACCGCCCCACTACCCGACTCCGTCGAAGTGCTCGGCGGGGATGCGCGCGACGCCGACTTCGCCAAGTGGGCTGCCGGGGGCGCACGGGTCGTGTACCAGACCCTCAATCCGCCCTACCACCGGTGGGCAAAGGAGTTCCCGGCGCTGCAGGCCGGCGTGATTGCGGCCGCCGAGGCATCCGGGGCCCGGTTCGTGAATATGGACAACCTCTACTCCTACGGCAGCTCAGCCGGCCGGCCCCTCACCGAGAGCAACCCGATCGCGCCGGTCTCGCGCAAGGGCGCCGTGCGCGCTCGCATGGAAGAGGACCTTTGGGCGGCGCACGACGCCGGACGCATCCCGGTCGCGAGCGGGCGGGCATCGGACTACTTCGGCCCGGGGGCCGGCCAGTCGTCGGCGCTCGGCGATCGGGTGTTCCTGCCGGCAATTGCGGGCAAGCCGGTGCGCCTGTTCGGCGATCCCGACCTCCTGCACAGCTACACCTTCATCCCCGACATTGGCGAGGCCCTCGCCGTGCTCGGCGAGCATCCGGATGCCGTCGGCTCGACCTGGCACCTGCCGAACGATCCCACGGCGCAGACGAGCCGCGCAATGGTCGAGACCGTGTTCCGCCTGGCCGACACGTCCCCGCGCCTTTCCCGCCTGCCGACCATCGTGCTGCGGCTCGTCGGGATCGTCAACCCGACGGTGCGGGAGCTCATCGAGATGGAGTACGAGTTCACCGAGCCGTTCGTGGTCGACAGCTCCCGTATCCTCGCACTGGGGCTGCGGGCGACCCCGGTCGACGAGGCGCTCGCGGTGACCTTCGCGAGCTACCGCTAGCGGGCCAGCGCTCCCCTTTCATCATTCAGGAGTTGGGCCCGGGCTGGCTTTCATCATTCAGGAATTGGGCGAAGGGCGCCTATTCATCATTCAGGAGTTGGGCGGGGGTCCGCACTTCATCATTCAGGAGCTTGGCGTGATATCCGCTTCACCGCTCCGAATCGGCGAATGGAATGCGCTCCAATGTGGGGCTGAGCGAGCAAACCCGAGCCAGTCACCGTCAGCCCCGGCCCAAACTCCTGAATGATGAACAGATGCCCGGGCCCAAACTCCTGAATGATGAAAGCCCGCCCGCCGTCTAACTCCTGAATGATGAAAGCCAGCCCGGCCCCAACTCCTGAATAATGAAAGGTCAGCGGGCGCGGGGGTGCGCCGTCGTGTACATGTCGCGCAGGGTGTCGGCGGTGACGAGGGTGTAGATCTGCGTCGTCGCGACCGACGAGTGGCCGAGAAGCTCCTGCACGACGCGCACGTCCGCTCCCCCGGCCAGCAAGTGCGTCGCGAACGAGTGGCGGAACGTGTGGGGCGAGATCTCGATGCCGAGCTTCGCCTGCTCGGCCCTGGCCCGGATGATCAGCCACGCGTTCTGGCGCGACACGCGGGCGCCGCGCACGCCGAGGAACAGCGCCGGCGTCGCCGCGCCGCGCCCGGACAGAAGCGGGCGCACCCGCACGAGGTACGCATCGACCGCCGCCCGGGCATAACTCCCGAGAGGCACGATGCGCTGCTTGCCGCCCTTGCCGAGTAGCCGCACGACGTCGCCGTCGATCACGTCGTCGACGTTGAGGTTGACTGCCTCGCTGATGCGCGCGCCGGTCGCGTAGAGCAGTTCGAGCAGTGCCTTGTCGCGCAGCGCGAGGGGGTCGTCACCGGATGCCGCATCGATCACCGACGCCATCTGCTCGATCGTGATCGCCTTCGGCAGCCGCGACGCGAGCTTCGGCGGCTTCTGGTCGGCCGAGACGTCGTCGGACACGACGCCCTCATCGAGCAGGAACCGGTGCAGCCCGCGCACGGAAGACAGCATCCTGGCCACGGAGGAGGCCGCGAGTGCGTCGCCGGGACGCGAGCGCAGCTCGACCGCGAACGCCGACACGTCGGCGGAGGAGATCTGTACTGGACCGGTGACCCCGCGACGCGCGAGCAGCCCGAGATAGGCGGCGAGGTCGCGCCGGTACGCGCCGACCGTGTTGGCCGACAGACCGCGCTCGATCGACACGTGGCGCAGGTAGTGATCGACGGCGCGCTCGAGCTCCGTCGGCGCGCCAGGCGCCTGGGCGGTCACCGCAGCACTTCACCGAGCTTCGGATGCCACGGCCACACCTGGGCGGCGTCGCCCAGGCTCGCCCAGCCGCGCGCCCGGGCGGCCGAGGCGGCCAGCACCGCGAATCCGAGGATCGAGTTCGTGACCGAGCGGTCGAGCACCGCCTGCACGACGACGTCGAGGTCGACCCAGCGCGTCTCGATGTCGGCCTCCTCGCTGAACCGGGCGAACTTCTCGGCCGTGGGCGACAGGCCGCGGGCGAGGAAGATCCTGATCGATTCGTTGCTGCCACCGGGCGAAGTGAAGAATTCCGCGAGGAGCCGCCAGTCGGTGGCCGTGAGGTCGGCCTCCTCCGCGAGCTCGCGCACCGCTCCGTCGACCGGCGACTCGCCCAGTTCGTCGAGCAGGCCGGCGGGAAGCTCCCAGTCCCGACCGCCGATCGGATGGCGATACTGCTTGATCAGCAGCACGCGCCCCTCGTCGTCGAGGGCGAGGATCGCGACCGCGCCGGGGTGATCGACGTACTCGCGGGTGAGGGTCGCCCCGCCGTACTCGAAGGAGTCCCGCACGAGGTCCCAGACGGCGCCCTCGAAGACCCTGTCACTCGAGACGATGTCCCTCGGGGTCGGCTCGTCGGCGAGAGCCACCTCATCCGCGAGGGTCGTCACATCCGCGAGAGCCACCTGACCCGTCGGAGCCGTCACATCCGCGGGAGCCGTCCCGTCCGCGGGCCCCGGCTCGTCCGGCGGAGCTGGCTCGTCCGCGGGAGCCGTCTCGCCGGCGAGTCCAGTGTCAGCGGCGTCCGCAGCGGAAGCGGCATCAGCGACGTCAGCGGCATCCGCGGCATCCGCGGCATCAGCGGCATCAGCGGCATCAGCGGCATCAGCGACGTCAGACAACTTCCGCTTCCGCGACCTCGAACAGCCTGCTCGACTTCTGGCGGTCGAGGGCTGCCCCGATGAGTCCCTTGAACAGCGGATGCGCGCGGTTCGGGCGCGACCGCAGCTCGGGGTGGGCCTGCGTTCCGACGTAGAACGGGTGCACGGTGCGCGGAAGCTCTGTGAACTCGACGAGCTGCCCGTCGGGCGAGGTTCCGGAGAACTGCAGGCCGGCGGCCTCGATGCGACCGCGGTACTCGTTGTTGACCTCGTAGCGGTGACGATGGCGCTCCGAGATCTCGCTCGCGCCGTAAAGCTCCTCGACGAGGGACCCGCTGGCCAGGACGGCCGGATAAAGGCCGAGGCGCATCGTGCCACCGAGGTCGCCGTCCGCGATGATCTCGACCTGCTCGGCCATCGTCGCGATGACGGGGTACTGCGAATCGGGGTCGAACTCCGACGACGACGCGCCGGCGAGGCCGGCCTCGTTGCGGGCGTACTCGATGACCATGCACTGCAGTCCGAGGCACAGGCCGAGGGTCGGCAGCTCGTTCTCCCGGGCGAAGCGCAGGGCGCCCAGCTTTCCCTCGATCCCGCGGATACCGAATCCGCCGGGCACGCAGATGGCGTCGAGGTCGCCGAGCTGGCGCAGCGCGCCCTCGGCGGTCTCACACTCGTCGGAGGCCACCCAGCGCAGGTTCACCTTGGCGTTGTTGGCGAACCCGCCGGCCCGCAGCGCCTCGGTCACCGAGAGGTACGCGTCGGGGAGGTCGATGTACTTGCCGACGAGCCCGATGGTGACCTCGTGCTTGGGCTCGTGCACGGCCCGCAGCAGGTCGCTCCAGCCCGACCAGTCCACATCCTCGGTCTCGAGACCGAAGTGGTCGATGATGTACGCGTCGAGGCCCTGGTCGTGCAGCATCGTCGGGATCTCGTAGATGCTCGAGACGTCGACGGCGTTGACGACGGCCTGCTCATCGACGTCGCACATGAGCGCGATCTTGCGCTTGTTCGCCTCCGAGACCGGGCGGTCCGAGCGCAGCACGAGCGCGTCGGGCTGGATGCCGATCGAGCGCAGCGCAGCCACGGAGTGCTGCGTCGGCTTCGTCTTCTGCTCCCCGGATGCGCCGAGGTAGGGCAGCAGCGAAACGTGCACGAAAAAGACGTTGCTGCGGCCGAGCTCGTGCCGCACCTGCCTGGCCGACTCGATGAACGGCTGCGACTCGATGTCGCCGACGGTGCCGCCGATCTCGGTGATGATCACGTCGGGCTTGGGCTCCGAGGTCGCCTGCAGGCGCATCCGCCGCTTGATCTCGTCGGTGATGTGCGGGATGACCTGCACCGTGTCGCCGAGGTACTCGCCGCGCCGCTCACGCGCGATCACGGTCGAGTAGATCTGCCCGGTCGTCACGTTCGCGGCCTGGTTCAAGTTGATGTCGAGGAAGCGCTCGTAGTGGCCGATGTCGAGGTCGGTCTCCGCGCCGTCGTCGGTCACGAACACCTCCCCGTGCTGGAACGGGTTCATCGTTCCGGGATCCACGTTGAGGTAGGGGTCGAGCTTCTGCATGACGACGCGCACACCGCGCGCCGCGAGAAGGTTGCCGAGGCTGGCCGCCGTCAGTCCCTTGCCCAGGGACGATACGACACCGCCCGTGACAAAAATATGCTTGGTCGTATCCGTGTTCTGTTTGTCCACCACGGGATTCAAACCTATCAGCAGCGCGCCGACGAAACGCCGCGCATGGAGGCGCGGTTCGCGCGGTCGCCGTGGGGATCCGGATGCCGGGCTCAGCCCGCCATGCCCCTGGCAGTTTCGAGGAGCTCCCTGGCGTGTGCGAGTCCGCTCCCGCTGTCCTGCAGGCCGGAGAGCAGCCGCGCCATCTCGGCGGTGCGGGCCTCCCCGTCGAGGCGTTCGACGCTCGAGGCGGTGACCGAACCCTCGTCGCCCTTCGCGACGCGCAGGTGGTTCGTGGCGAAGGCCGCGACCTGCGCGAGGTGAGTGACGACGATGACCTGGGAGCCGAGGGCGAGGCTCGCGAGGCGGCGGCCGATCTCGATCGCCGCGGCTCCCCCCACCCCGGCATCCACCTCGTCGAAGACGAACGTGGCGACCGGGTCGGTGCTCGCGATGACCACCTCGATGGCGAGCATCACCCGCGAGAGCTCTCCGCCGGACGCGCCCTTGCCGAGGGGCCTCGGATCGGCGCCGGAGTGCGGTTGCAGCAGGAACGACACCTGGTCGGCGCCGTGCTGGCCGAGGTCGGGCCGCGGGGACACCTCGATCGTGAGACGCGCGTTCGGCATTGCGAGGGCCGCGAGCTCGCGAGTGACCTGCTCGGACAGCCGGGCGGCGGCGGCGGTGCGCACGGCGGTGAGGCGCTGGGCGAGGCCGTCGACGGCCGCGTGTGCCCCCGCGACCAGGTCGTGCAGCGTCTCGATGCGGTCGGAGTCGGTGTCGAGCTCGAGGAGCCGGGCGCTTCCGGTGTCGAGGTAGGCCACCGCGTGCTCGAGGGTGGGTCCGTACTTGCGGGCGAGCGCCGTCAGCTGCGCGCGGCGCTCCTGCACCGCGGCGAGTTCGCGGCCGGTGTCGGCATCGAGGTCGCCGAGGTACGCGGCGAGCTGGCCGGAGATGTCGACGACGAGGTAGGAGGCCTCCCGCAGCGACTCGATGATGGGTGCGAGGGCCGAATCGTGCCCGGCGACCCGGTCGAGCTGGCGGCGGGCGGATTCGAGCAGGCCGATGACATCGGCCGGCTCGCCGATCTCCTCCGAGGAGACTCGTTCGTGCGCGTGCGCGGCGGCGCTGCGCAGGTCTTCGACGTTTGCGAGCCGCTCGGCGCGCTTGGCGAGCTCGTCGTCCTCGCCGACGACGGGGGCGGCCTCTTCGATCTCCGCAATCGCGATCCGCAGCCCGTCGGCCTCCCTAGCTCGGCGGTCGCGCTCGGCGACCAGCAGGTCGAGCTCATTCGCGGCCGCCTGCCACTGGCCGAACGCGCCGGCGTAGTCCGCGGCAACGGCGGCGAGCTCCTCCCCGCCGAAGCGATCGAGCGCCTCACGCTGCGCGGTGGCCGATCGCAGCCGCAACTGGTCGGACTGGCCGTGCACGACGACGAGCTGCTGCCCGATCTCCGTGAGCACGCTGACCGGTGCGGAGCGCCCGCCGATCACCGCACGGCTGCGTCCCTCCTGCGTTACCGATCGGCCGAGGATCAGCTCGCCGTCGTCGAGTTCGCCGCCGGCGTCGCGCACCCGGTCGGCGACGGACCCAGCCCGGTCAATCGTCCAGCGTCCCTCGACGACCGCCTGTCCCGCGCCGGAGCGGATCGCCTGCGAATCCGACCTCGCGCCGAGCAGCAGCCCGAGCGCGGTCACGACCATCGTCTTGCCGGCGCCCGTCTCGCCGGTGAGCACCGTGAGCCCGGGGCCGAGCGGGAGGACCGCCTCGCCGATCACCCCGAGGTTGCGGATCGAGATCTCCTCGATCATGCCGTCGCCCCGCGGCTCAACTGTGCCCGCCGTCGCCGTCGTGCGGACCGCGCCAGCCGTTGGTCGGCAGGGCGAACTTGCGCACGAGGCGGTCGGTGAACGGGCCGGGGTGCAGCCGGGCCAGGCGCACCGGCTCCGGCGAGCGTCGAACGACCACGCGGGCGCCGCGCGCGAGGTCATGGGTGCGGCGCCCGTCGCACCAGAGCACGCCGATGCCCTGGGTGCGGCTCAGCACCTCCACTGCGAAGACCGAGTCGGGCCCGACGACGAGCGGCCGGGCGAAGAGCGCGTGCGGACTGAGGGGCACGAGCAGCATCGCGTCGAGGCTCGGCCAGACCACGGGCCCCCCGGCGGAGAAGGCGTACGCGGTCGACCCGGTCGGCGTCGACATGACGACACCGTCGCAGCCGAACGAGGAGAGCGGGCGGCCGTCGACCTCGATGACGACCTCGAGCATCCGCTCCCGGCTGGCCTTCTCAACGGTCGCCTCGTTCAACGCCCACGTCTCGTAGACGACCACGTCGTCGACCTTCACTCGGACGTTCAGCGTCATGCGCTCCTCAACGAGGTAGTCCCTCGCGAGGGCGCGCTGCACCGTCGCGGTGAGGTCGTCGCGCTCCGACTCCGCGAGAAACCCGACGTGCCCGAGATTCACCCCGAGCAGGGGCACGGAGGATCCGCGGGCGATCTCGGCCGCCCGCAGAATGGTGCCGTCGCCGCCGAGCACGATCACGAGCTCGAGGTCGCCGAGCTGGATGTGCTCGCCGAGGATCTGGAGGCCGGCGAGATCGGGAGCGGTGGAGACGATGTCGTCGTGCCCTTCGCGGTGCGTCACCGGGATCACCCCCGCGTTCACCAGCTGGCGGCCGACGACCACCGCCGCGGCGAGCGTCTCGGGGCGTCCGGTATGGGCGACGATCAGGATGTGGCGGTGTCGCACTGCGTGTTCCTCACCTGTCGTTGGCTTCCGTCATGGCGGTCACCGCGTCAGACCATTCTGCCGGACTGCGCCCGGCGGATGCGTCCAGCCAGACCAGATACTCCCGGTTTCCGCTCGCACCGGCGATCGGCGACGGCAGCACACCCGCGGTGGGCAGTCCGAGGTCCCAGGCCGCCCAGAGCACGCCGTTGACCGCATCCGTGCGCAGCGGCGCCTGGCGCACGATGCCCTCCCGGATTCCCGTGCGGCCCACCTCGAATTGCGGCTTCACGAGTAGCACGTACTGCGCGTCGCGGCCCACCGTCGCCACGATCGCCGGGAGCACGGTCGGCAGGGAGATGAAGGAGAGGTCGGCGACGACGAGGTGCGGGCGCACCTCTCCCCCGGCGGCGACCTCGAGCAGCGCGGTCGTCATGAACCGCGCGTTGAATCCCTCGACGACACTCACCCGGTGGTCGCCGGCGATCGACGGGGCGAGCTGGCCGTGTCCGACGTCGAGCGCGACCACCCACGCGGCGCCCCGTTCGAGCAGCACTTGAGTGAACCCGCCGGTCGACGCTCCAACATCCAATGCGATCCGCCCGGCGACCGGAATGTCGAACGCATCGAGCGCGGCACCGAGTTTGTGCGCCGCCCGGCTCACGTAGTGGTCGGATGCGGCGACAACGATCGTCTGCTCCTCGCCGACACGCGCCGACGGCTTGACCATCGGGCGACCGTCGACGGTCACGACTCCGTCGGCGATCAGGGCGGCGGCGTGCGTGCGCGAACGGGCAAGCCCGCGCTGCGCGATCGCGGCGTCGAGCCGCGAGTCAGTCATGCGCGACTGAATCGCTGCCCTCGAGCCGCGCCTGCAGCGCGTCGTGCACGCGGGCGAATGCCAGCGCCTGCGCCTCAAGCGGCTGACTCTCGATCTCACCCAGGCGCAACAGCACATCGTCGCCGTCGCGGGTTGTCGAGTCGTCATCGGTCATGAAGACAATTCTACGCGCCCGACCGTCGGCGCACGTCGGCGGGGATCCCCGACATGATGGCTGAAATCGGGGATTGGGCACTACGCTGAACGCCAAGCCGAAGAGGGGTCGAGATGACGATCGAACAGCCCAAACTGAAACGTGTCGACAAGGCGGCCTACACCGCTGAACTGCGCCGGTTGCAGGCCGAACTCGTCGTCATGCAGGAGTGGGTGGCCGAGACCGGCGCGCGCGTCGTGGTGATCTTCGAGGGGCGGGACGCGGCAGGAAAGGGATCGGCGATCAAACGGGTGACCGAATACCTCAGCCCGCGCATCGCCCGCATCGTCGCCCTGCCTGTTCCGACCGAGCGCGAGCGGGGGCAGTGGTACTTCCAGCGCTACATCAAGCACCTCCCGGCCCGCGGGGAGATCGTGCTCATGGACCGATCCTGGTACAACAGGGCCGGCATCGAACGCGTCATGGGCTACTGCTCCTCCGACGAGTACCGGCGCTTCCTGCACCAGGCACCCCTCTTCGAACGGATGCTGGTCGAAGACGGGATCATCCTGCTCAAGTACTGGTTCTCGGTGTCGGACCACGAGCAGGAGAAGCGGTTCCGCTCACGACAGAACGACTCCATGCGGCGCTGGAAGCTCTCGGAGACCGACGTGCTCTCGATCACAAAGTGGGTCGACTACTCGAAGGCGAAAGACGAGATGTTCATACACACCGACATCGTCGAGGCGCCCTGGTGGGTCGTGGAGAGCGAGGATAAGCGCTCCTCCCGGCTCAACGTGATGAATCACCTACTGCTGACCGTTCCCTACGAGCAGATGGAGCCGCCCGCGGTCGCGATCCCGCCCCGGCCGCCGGCCTCGGACTACGAGCGGCCGCCGCGCGCCGAGATGAAGGAAGTGCCCGACCATGCGGCGACGATCGGCCGCAAGCGGAAGCCCACGAAGAAATAGCCCAGGCCGGCGCGCCCCCTGACACAAAAAAGCCACCCCGAAGGGCAGCTCTAACGCAAAAAAGCCACCACGAAGGGCGGCTCTGACACAAAAAGGCCACCCCGAAAGGCGCCTTAACGCAAAATGGCCACCCCGGGGGGTGGCCATTTTGTGTTGTTGCTAAGTTGAGTCCGGCGGTGTCCTACTCTCCCACAAGGTCCCCCTTGCAGTACCATCGGCGCTGAGAGTCTT
>Ga0105047_10020681_pt1 | contig 10100 bp, 9 predicted proteins | sample MAT04_FD_78384 | JGI IMG/M metagenome (GOLD analysis project Ga0105047, IMG submission 78384) | Freshwater microbial communities from Lake Fryxell liftoff mats and glacier meltwater in Antarctica - MAT-04 (megahit assembly) | ecosystem: Environmental > Aquatic > Freshwater > Ice > Liftoff... | reverse complement strand
TCAGCAAGCCGGTCGTGTTCAAGGTGGCACTGGTCGTGGTGCTGGCCGCTGTTGCCGAGTGGATGGTGCAGGGCTGGAGCGAGCGCGCCAGCGCCGACCCGCAGTACAACGCTGCACTCCGCAAGCGCATCCTGCACCCGCTCGAGTTCCCCATCCTCGGCGCGATTGCGCTGGCGTTCGTGGTTTACTCGTTCTCGAGCATCCTGCTCGGCGCCAGCAAGCAGACCGGGCTCGTCGTGTTCCTGGTGTTCGGCGCCCTCATCGCCGGTGGCGGCTTCCTGTTCGCCTCCAAGCGCAGCCTCAGCCGCAGCACCATCGTGGGTGTCTGCGGTATCGCCGCGGTGGCGCTGCTCGGTGCCGGTGTGGCCTCGGCCATGAAGGGCCAGCGCGAGATCGAAGTGCACGAGACCACCGCAACGAACCCCGAGGTGTGCCTAGAGCCCGGCGTCGACTACCACATCGACGAAGAGGCATCGCAGGACGTCTCGCTGAAGAGCAATGTCCTCGCCAACGTCTACCTTCAGGCCGACGGCGACCTCGTGGCCTTCGTCAGCGGCTACGGAAACCTGGAGAAACACGAGATCCCTGTGTCCCGTAGTGCAACCGTCGGCATCATCTTCCACAATGACACTGGTCAGCCGCAGCGGCTCACCGCTCGCCTGGGTACCTACGGCGACAACGAGGAAGTCATCAAGTGCACCACCGCAGTCAACTCTGGCAAGCAGTCGTATCTCGATCTCAAGTTGACGAAGTCCAATGCCGCCAGCAGCACCCCAGTGGTGTTGCAGGTGCCCGGTCGCGACGACCAGGTCATTCAGATTCTGGTGCCGTAGAACATGAAGCAGAGTGAGGAAATGGTGAGCTCCAACGAAGGTCGATTCAGCGGTCGCCGCCGGCGCATGGCCGGTGCGGCCGTGGGCGTGGCAGTGCTGTTGGCGGGCTGCGCGAAGAACGCACCACAAGACATTTTCCAGCCGGAGGGTTCGAACGCGCGCAACATCGACACTCTGCAGCGCGAGCTGTTCTACATCTCCGGTTTTGTCGGCGTGCTCGTGTTCATCGCCGTCGGCTACGCCATCTGGAAGTTCCGCGACCGAGGCCAGGAAATCCCCGAGCAGTCGCACGGCAACCCCAAGCTGGAGATTCTGCTCACCATCATCCCGGCCGTCATCCTCGTCGTGGTGGCCGTGCCGTCCATCGTGACGGTGTTCGAGCTCGCTGATCAGCAGAACGATTGCGTCATCAACGTCACCGGCCAGCAGTGGTGGTGGGAATACGACTACGTCAAGGGCAGCGTCTGCGGCGGCGTCGAGATCACCGACTCCATCGTCACCAGCGGCGAGCTGGTCATCCCGGCCGGCACCGACGTGCTGTTGCGCATCACCAGCCGCGACGTCATCCACAGCTACTGGATCCCGAAGCTCAACGGCAAGCGCGACGCCGTGCCCGGCCGCATCCACACGCTGCGCATGCAGGCCGACCAGCCCGGCCTCTACACGGGCCAGTGCACCGAGTTCTGCGGTCTCAGCCACGCTCGCATGCGCCAGGCCGCCGTCGCACTCGACACCGCCGACTTCCGCACCTGGGTGGGCATCCAGACCGAGGAGTACGCCGCGAACGCACCGGCGGCGAGTTCGCTCGCCGAGGTCGGTGAGGGCACGTTCCTCGCCCAGTGCGCCCGCTGTCACCAGATCGACGGCCTCACCAACGACGACGGTACGCCGGCCCTCGCCGACCCCGACCTGTACATCGTGTCGGGCGCTGCCCCAAACCTGACCAACCTGATGACCCGCACGGCCATCGCCGGCTGGACCTTCGACATCATCAACGAAGAGTGCCGCGACAAGCTGTGGAATGCCGACCCCGCCGAGTTCGGGTCGATGTACCTGGGTGGCGTCACGGCCGACTGCTTCGACGAGTCGGTGCTGCGCGAATGGCTGCGCAACTCTCCTGCCATGAAGCCGATGTACGCCGACCCCGCACTGCTGGGGCCCACGGGCGGCAAGACCCGCGGCATGCCGAACCTGAACCTCACCGAGGCCCAGATCGACGAGCTCATCGCCTACCTGTTCGAGCGGAAGTAAGGGAACCCACTGATGGCAATCATCGAACGACCCTCCTCAGTGCCCGCCGTCGTCGGCGACGCCACGTCGCCGGCACTGGTCACCCCCACCGAGGCGCTCGGCGTGTTCAAGCGCCCCGTCAGCTCCACCGGCTGGAAGTCGTGGGTGTTCACGGTCGACCACAAGAAGCTGGGCATCATGTACGGCGTCGTCGCGCTGTTCTTCTTCCTGGTGGGAGGCGCCGAAGCGCTGCTCATCCGGTTGCAGCTGGCAGCACCCGACAACACGGTGCTCAGCGCCGACCTGTACAACCAGATGTTCACGATGCATGCCACCACCATGGTGTTCCTGTTCGTGATGCCGATGGCGGCAGCGTTCGCCAACTACTTCCTGCCGTTGCAGATCGGTGCTCGCGACGTCGCGTTCCCACGCATCAACGCGCTGGGTTTCTGGCTGTTCCTGTTCGGCGGCATCTTCCTCAACACCTCGTGGTTCCTGGGCGGCGCAGCCGACGGCGGCTGGTTCATGTACTCGCCCAACTCCAGCCCGCTGTACTCGCCCAGCCACGGCATCGACTTTTGGCTGCTCGGTCTGCAGATCACGGGTATTGCCTCGCTGATCGGCGCCATCAACCTGATTGTCACCATCATCAACATGCGTGCGCCGGGCATGTCGCTGATGCGTATGCCGGTATTCACGTGGATGCAGTTGGTCACGCAGTTCCTGCTGCTGTTCGCGATGCCGGTCATCACGGTGGCGCTGTTCCTGCTCGGTTTCCAGCGAAACTTCGGTGCTGCGTTCTTCGATGTCGAGAAGGGTGCCGACCCGCTGCTGTGGCAGCACCTGTTCTGGATCTTCGGGCACCCCGAGGTGTACATCATCATCTTGCCCAGCTTCGGCATCATCTCCGAGGTGCTGCCCACGTTCGCCAGAAAGCCATTGTTCGGCTACAAGTTCGTGGTCTTCTCCGGTGCCGCCATCGGTTTCGTCGGCTGGGGTGTGTGGGCTCACCACATGTTCGCCAGCGGCCTGGGGCCGGTGAGCGTGGCGGTGTTCTCGGCGGCCACGATGCTCATCGCGATTCCGACGGGTGTGAAGATCTGCAACTGGACGCTCACGCTGTGGGGCGGCAAGCTGTGGTTCACCACCGCGATGAACTTCGCCATCAGCGTCATCGTGCTGTTCACCATCGGCGGGCTCTCGGGTGTCACGCACGCCTCGGCTCCGGCAGATACCCAGCAGACCGACACGTACCACATCGTGGCGCACTTCCACTACGTCATCGTCGGTGGCGCTGTCATGGGCCTGTTCGCCGGGTTCTACTTCTGGTGGCCGAAGATGTTCGGCAAGCTGCTCAGCGAGCGCCTGGGCAAGTGGAACTTCTGGCTGATGTTCTTCGGTGTCAACCTCACCTTCGCCCCCATGCACATCCTGGGCATGCAGGGGCAGCCGCGACGCATGGTGGTGTGGCCCGAGAAGCTCACCGGCGAGGGCTTTTTCAACCTCGGATTCTGGAACCAGGTGGCCACCTGGGGCTCGTTCATGATCGCCACCGGCGTGCTGGTGTTCATCATCAACATCGTCGTCACCACCAAGAAGGGTGCGAAGGCACCGCTCGACCCGTGGGACGCCCGCACGCTCGAATGGATCACGGCCAGCCCACCCAAGGAGCACAACTTCGACCGTGTGCCCACCGTGCATGCGCTCGACGAGTTCTTTCACCGCAAGTACGAGGAAGTCGACAGCGACTCCGGCACTCGACTGGTGAAGGTGAAGACCGCAGAGGAGATCTTGGCCGAGGAAGAGGCCAACGCCGACACGAACATCCACCTGCCGTCGCCGTCGTACTGGCCCATCGTGCTGGCCTTTGGCTTCCCCATCATCGCCTACGGCGTCATCTACAACCTGCTGCTCAGCGTGGTGGGTTTGGCAATCGTGTTGCTCGGCATCTTCGGATGGGTACTCGAGCCATCGGTCGCCGACGACAGTGACTACGACCCGCCCGTCGACGGCAGCGGTCCGACCAAGGAGTTGGCGTCAATTGGCTGACATCGCCGTTCACGAATCAGAGCCCGCGCACGACGATCATGGCCATGGCCACGACGACGGGCACGGCGCGCATGTCACCAGCACCGGGCTGAGCAACAACAAGCTGGCCATGTGGCTGTTCCTGGGCAGCGAGTGCTTGCTGTTCGGTGGCCTCATCAGTACCTACATGCTGTATCGCGGCCGGCGAGGCGACGACCCGGGCCCGGCGCAGCTGTTCGACATCCCGCTCACCTCGGTCAGCAGCTTCGTGCTGCTGATGAGCTCGCTCACCATGGTGCTCGCCGTGAATGCCGCCAAGCGCAACGAGCACAGCAACACCAGCCTGTGGCTCATCGTCACCGGTCTGCTTGGCGCCCTGTTCGTGGGTGGCCAGGTGTACGAGTTCACGGTGTTCTACAACGAAGGCGTCGGCTTCACCACCAGCCTGTTCGCATCGAGCTTCTTCACGCTCACTGGCTTCCACGGTGTGCACGTTGCCATCGGCGTCATCATGCTCATGGCCACTGCGGCCATCGCCAAGCGTGGCCGTATCTCTGGCGACAAGGCCGAAGTGGTCGAGATGGTGGGCCTCTACTGGCACTTCGTCGATGTGGTCTGGGTTGTCATCTTCACTCTCGTCTACCTGATCCCGGCCTGAGGTACCTCACATGAGCGCAGCCACCGAACACGTCGAGCACGCCGGCCACGGCCACAACACCGACGAGCACGACCCGCACCACACGCCCAGCGACCGCTACTTCATCAAGGTGGCGCTGTTCCTGGCGCTACTCACCGCCGCCGAAACCGCCACCTACTGGGTGCCGCTGGGGGCGTTCGCCACCCCGTCGCTGCTGCTGATGATGGTCATCAAGTTCTGGATCATCATCCGCATCTTCATGCACCTGAAGTACGACAGCAAGATCTTCGGCACCATGTTCTACATCGGGCTAGGCCTTGCCGTGTTCGTCTTCTGCGTGTTCCTGTTCACCTTCCAGTTCTTCGAAAAGTTCTGGTGACCCGATGAACGCTGCCGCTCCGTACGCGGACCCGTGGCGTTTCGTGTCCAACGTCGAGGTGTACCTGCTCGTCGCGTTCCTCGTCGGCGCCTACGTGTACATGGTGCGGGTCATTGGCCCCAAGGCCGTGGCGCCCGGCGAACCGGTGATCACCCGCAGCAACCTGCGCAGCTTCGTGGGCGCAATGCTGCTGCTGTTCGTGGGCAGCACCTGGCCGCTGCACCAGATCGCCGAGGGCTACCTCTACAGCGCGCACATGCTGCAGCACATGATGCTCAGCTACTTCATGCCGCCGCTCGTGCTGCTGGCCACGCCCGAGTGGCTGCTACGAGTGCTGGTCGGGAAAGGCACCACCTACCGGGTGGTTCGGTTCTTCTCCATGCCAGTGGTGGCAGCGGTGTTGTTCAACGGCATCGTGATGATCAGCCACATCCCCGATGTGGTGAACCAGTCCACCTCCAACGGCCCGCTGCACTACCTGGTGCACTTCGCGATCGTCTCCACCGCCATTTTGATGTGGATGCCGGTGGTCGGGCCGTTCAAGGAACTGCACATGCGCCCGGCCGGCAAGATGATCTACCTGTTCCTGCAGAGCGTGGTGCCCACCGTGCCCGCCGCGTGGTTGGCGCTCGCGGAAGGCACCGTCTACAACAGCTATGAGCAGCCAGTGCGCGTATGGGGCCTCGGCCCGATCAGCGACCAGCAGGTCGCCGGAGTCATCATGAAGATTGGCGGTGGCGTGTTTCTGTGGGCGGTGGTCATCACCCTGTTCGTGCGTCGCTTCGGCGACAGCCCCGACGCTGAGAACAGCTATCGCCGGCAACCGTCAGACCCTCCTTCCCCCGCCGCGCTGGTCGACGAAGCCCTCACTTACGAGCAAGTCGCGGAAGCATTCACTCGCAGCGAAGCCCCTTCCGAGCCACGCCGCTGACACAGTGGTGATCAGTCCCAGCGGAACGTGAATGCTGCCACCGCTGGTGTGCACAGCGCCCAGCCGGCGAGTACCAGCCAACTGGTGCCGGCTCGAGTGCCGATGCCGCCGAGCGTGTCGTGCAGCACGTCGGCCAGCGCACCGCTGGGAAGCGCCTGAGCCACGGCCCGCAGCACCGACGGCAACTCGCCAAAGGGGATGACCATGCCGCCGAGCAGCAGCATGACCAGATACAGGCCGTTGAGCGCGGCAAGGTTCAGCTCGCCGCGCAGCCGACCGGCGAAGGTGAGGCCGATGCCCGCAAATGCGACTGTGCCCAGCAGCGTGGCGGCGATGGCGGCCGGCCAGTTGGTTGCCGACGGCGACCACCCCAGCAGGTAGGCGACCGGCACCAGCACCGCGAACTGCACCAGCTCGACCACCGCCACCGACGTGATCTTGGCGGCGATCAGCCGGCCGCGCCCCAGCGGCGTGGTGCCCAGCCGCTTGAGCACGTGGTAGCTGCGCTCGAACCCGGTGCCGATGCCAAGGCTGACCATGGAGGTGCTCATCACAGCGAGCGCCAGCACGCCCGGTGCTAGAAAATCGATGGGGTCGTCGGTGCCGGTGGGGAGTACGTCGACCGTGCTGAAGAACACGAGCAGCAACACCGGGATGCCGAGGGTGAGCAACAGTTGCTCGCCGTTGCGGGCAACCAACTGCAGCTCGGTGGCCAACTGTGAGCGGAATCGTTTCATCGGCGCCTCCGTCTGCGGGTTCCGACTGGCTCGGCGGGGGCCTCCGTGCCGGACTCGCTGGTGTCGGCGCGGTCGGTCGTGAGGCGTCGGAACACATCCTCCAGGCGTTGCGCGCCGGCACGCAGGTCGGAGAGCGGGTGCCCCTGGTCGGCCAGCCAGTTGGCGAGCTGAGCCATCAGCCGTGGGTGTGGCGGTGCGTCGATGACGTACTCGTCGTGACCCAGGCGGCTGGCCACCATGCCAATACTGGTGGCAAGGGCGACGGTGTCGAGGTCGGGGCTGCTGCGGAAGCGGATCTCGTCGTGCCCGCGGCGCAGCTCGGCCAGCGTGCCGTCGGCGATGACCTGGCCGCTGTCGAAGATGATTACCCGGTCGGCGAGTCGCTCGGCTTCGTCGAGCTCGTGCGTGGCCAGCACCACGGCGCAGCCGCTGTCGGCCAGGCCGCGCACGATGCCGCGGATGGTGTCGCGACCGTTCACGTCGACACCAGACGTCGGCTCGTCGAGGAACGCGACCTCGGGCCGCGCGGCCAGCGCCAGCGCCAGCGACAGTCGTTGCTGCTCGCCGCCGCTGAGCCGGCGCCAGGTGCTGCGGCTGCGGGCGCCGAGCCCCACCTGCTCGACCAACTCGGCGGCGTTGGCGCCCATGCCGTAGAGCGTGCAGTAGTGCTGCACAGTGGTCAGTACTCGGGCGCTGGGGTACACGCCACCCTGCTGCAGCATCACGCCCATCCGTTCGCTGAGCAGCCGCTGCTGCGTAGCCGGGTCGAGGCCCAGCACGCGGACGGTGCCGGCGCTGGAAGTGCGATAGCCCTCACACACCTCGATGGTGCTGGTCTTGCCGGCTCCGTTGGGGCCGAGCACGGCGGTGACCTGGCCGGCTTCTGCGGTGAACGACACGTCGTTCACCGCGGTGAGCTCGCCGTAACAAACCGAGAGCCCAGTCACCTCCACCGCTGCCACGAGGTTCGACGCTAGCGCCGACGGTCGGATCAGCACCCGATCTCCGATGACTTCGTGCCGGCGCCAGCAGTAGCGTGGGGTCGTGATCGACGTCCGACTTCTGCGTACCGACCCCGAGGGCGTCCGCGCCGCGCTGGCCCGCCGTGGCGGCGCCGAGCTGCTGGCTCAGCTTGCAGAAGCCACCACGTTGGAAAGTTCAGTGCGCGAGCTGCAGGCCCGCCGCGACACGATGCGCGCCGACGTCAACGATCTGTCGAAGCAGGTCGGCATCAAACGGCGCGACGGCGACGCCGAGGGTGCCGAGGCGTTGCAGGCCCAGAGCCGTGCGCTCGGCGACCAGGAGAAGGCTCTGGCAGAGCAACTCGACGGCATGCAGGCGCAGTTGAGAGACCTGCTGCTGCGCATACCCAACCTGCCGCACCCCGATGCCCCCGACGGCGCCGACGAACGCGACAACCCCATCATCAAGGGTCCGTTCCTGCCCGACGAGTTCCCGGCGCACCAGCGTGTGCCCCACTGGGAGACCGCTGCGGCGCTCGGCATCCTCGACAACGAGCGGGCCACCAAGATCAGCGGCGCCATGTTCACGATGCAGCGCGGCGCCGGTGCCACCCTGGCGCGGGCGCTCTGCCAGTACGCGCTCGACATGAACGCGGATGCGTTCGAAGAGGTGCGCCCGCCGTCGCTGGTCACCACTGCCACGCTCACCGCCACCGGCCAGCTGCCGAAGTTCGCCGACGACGCGTACGCCATCGAGCGCGACGACCTGTGGTGCATCCCCACCGCCGAGGTGCCGCTCACCTCGCTGTACGCCGGTGAGGTGCTCGACGAGGCACGGCTGCCCATTCGGCTGATGGCCTATACCCCGTGCTATCGCCGCGAGGCCGGCTCGGCGGGCCGCGACACGCGAGGCATGCTGCGCGCGCACGAGTTCGACAAGGTCGAGATCCTGTCAGTGGCAACGCCCGAGCAGGGCCCGGCCATGCTGATCGAGATCCTCGACCGCGCCGAGGCGCTCATCAAGGGTCTGGCGCTGCCGTACCGCATCATCGAGATCTGCACCGGCGACATGGGGCAGAGCCACCACCGCAGCTTCGACATCGAGGTCTATGCCCCTGGTTGCGACAGCTGGCTGGAGGTCAGCTCGTGCAGCTGGTTCAGCGACTACCAGGCGCGACGAGGCGACATCCGCTTCCGCACCGCTGGCGAGAAGGGCACCACCATCGCCAACACGCTCAATGGGTCGGCGCTCGCCGTGCCCCGTGTGTGGGCCGCCATCATCGAGAACTACCGCCAGGCCGATGGCTCGGTAGTGGTTCCCGAGGTGCTGCGTCGCTACATGCGTGGCCTGGAAGTGATCGTCGCCAAGTGACCGAGCAGGCGGGCTCCAACGCATTCGAGCTGATGGCGCGCTCGCGCTTCGACTACGAGACCGCCGGGCTCGACGTGCCCGATGTGCATTCCGACCCGACGGAGCAGTGGCAGCGCTGGTTCGAGGAGGCGTCGGCTGCCGGCTGCGTCGAGCCGCATGCGTTCGTGTTGGGCACGGTCGACCACGAGGGCTGGCCACAATCGCGCTATCTGCTGCTGCGCGGCGCCGACCAGCGGGGCTTCACGTTCTTCACCAACTACTCGTCGGCCAAGAGCGAGCAGCTGGCCGCTTCGCCGAAGGCCTCGATGCTGTTCACCTGGTTGCAGCTGCACCGTCAGGTGCGGGTTGTGGGCCTGGTCGAGCGCGTGCCCGACGAGGAGAGCGACGAGTACTTCGCCTCGCGACCGCAGGGCTCGCAGATCGGCGCGTGGTCGTCGCCCCAGTCGCAACCCATCCCCGATCGCGCATGGCTCGAGCAGCGGGTCGAACAGATGGCACACACCTTCGGCGACGGCCCCGTTCCGCGCCCCGCATTCTGGGGTGGGTGGGTGCTGCGTCCCCAGCGCTTCGAGTTCTGGCAGGGCCGCCCCAGCCGCCTCCACGACCGCCTGCGCTACACGCCCGCGGCTGGTGACTCGCCCGCCGCTGGTGACCCGCCCGTCTTCGGTGATGCGGCCCACCGTGAGTGGCGAATCGACCGCCTCGCCCCCTGAACCGCCCCGCCCTTCGCCCGGCCCCCCGCCGGCCCCCCGCCTCACTGCGGGTGCCTCCGGTTGGCCAACCACCATCCGGTCGGGCGCGAAACCCTGCCACCACTGTCCGCCCCCGGTTGGCCAACACCATCCGGTCGGGCGCGAAACCCTGCCACTCCTGTCCGCCCCAGCCCCCACGGGCGCGAAGCCCGGCCAGATCTGACCTATATCCGCGCCCGTGGGCGCGAATGTAGGACACGCCGGGAGGACACGCCGGGTGGCCGGGCCGGGTGGCCGGG
>Ga0105047_10020678_pt1 | contig 10101 bp, 10 predicted proteins | sample MAT04_FD_78384 | JGI IMG/M metagenome (GOLD analysis project Ga0105047, IMG submission 78384) | Freshwater microbial communities from Lake Fryxell liftoff mats and glacier meltwater in Antarctica - MAT-04 (megahit assembly) | ecosystem: Environmental > Aquatic > Freshwater > Ice > Liftoff... | reverse complement strand
CGTCACTTTCTAATTTTACAGCTATTTGCAAGTAAATGACAAACTATTAGGCGAACTGACTCACAGAAGGAACAGGCTGATAATGCAGCGTATTTCCCACTTCCTGATACAGCAAATTAAGGGTGTACAACAGAGTGATTTGAGCCTGTGCCTTTTCTGGAGCCATTGATAATAGCAGTTCGAACTGCGTATCGGTCAATTTTCCTGAAAAGATCATTTCTGCCAATGTACGAGAGGACGCGGTGACGTAAGATTTTCTACTGTCAGATAAAAGGGGCAGTAACAATACGCTGAGTCTATTAAGGAAGTTTTGATCCATCGAATGGCAAAGATAACGCAGTGATCGCATAATTGCTATTGCATCTAATGCGTCATCCTCTTGACTTTTTGCTAATAACCCAAGCAGGTTCTCCGCTGTTTCGCTCAAAGATGGAGGGTACTCTGGTTCTTTGACACGTGCGGCATAGATTTTTTTTAAGTTTTCTGCTTTACCAGATAACTCACTGTTATTTGCAGTTAGTGTTGTGACCTGAGGATGCAGTTCATGCACTTGTGGTGGACTGATTTCAAATGCCAAATGGATTAAAATATCATAAGTAATGGCGTGTAAATCATTGTTGAAAGAACTTAAGCAAGCTAATAAAAACGCATTAACCTGTTCAGCCTGCGATGTTTTTAATACTGGCAGAAGGTTATAAATGACTTGTAAATCCTGCATACTAAAAGTCGGGTTGGTTAGTATTTTTTGAAAAACAGTGTTAACCAGGGATTCCGGTATTTTTTTTAATAGTTCTGGCATAAACTCTGTTGTAATTTGCCGTACAAATTCATGGCAGCTATTTAAATTTTTCCAGACTATCATTAATATTTTATTTTTAACCGTGTCGTTGACTCGATGGAAACCAGACAGCAGAGTAATAAATGTTTCTCTGGAAATGTCTGCATCCTGAATAACGCGTGCTGCATACACATGCTGGTGGATTTTAGAGATTTGCTTTGAACCAGCGCGATCCACACATAATCTTAAAACTTCCAGCGCACAGAGTGTTTTTTCCTTGTTTTCGTGCTGACGGATGCTGTTTGTTTGGGTGTTAATTAAGGCATCAAAAACTGGGTCACTAATGAATTTGATTGTGGACTCCAATGCAGAAATTAGCGCGCGATCAAAATTACCTTCCTGATTAATTATGTGGCTTGTAATATAATGACACAGTTGATCTGCGTTATATTGATTCAAGCGCCCTGCATAGACTTCAAGAATATCTGGGATATCACTCGCATCTAGCACTTCATAGTTCATCATGCATAATTTGACAATTTCTTTAGCCTGATCAGGCGTTGCGTAGGGCGCAAGCAGGATTAGAATAGTACCCGCAGTTTTTATCAGTTTGCCTTGTTTGTTGAGTTCAGAAATAATTTCATTCATAGAGAGTACATTATCAGGGATACCGAATATGCATTTAACTAAAGACTGCAAATCATCATTTTCATCCTGTATCCTGAGCAAGGCTTCACGAATACTTTTTGGGCATATCAAAGAAATTCCACTAAGCCGGCTACAGAAAAACAAGCCATAAAGTTTATAACGAATATTCATTGATGAGTGAGTCAACGCTTGCATTATGCTTTTGATCACAGCTGAGGTTTCGCCTTGATCAAAGGCGGGCATTGTGCGCCAGCACCATTGTTGCAACAGGTGTAATTGAAATTCGTGTGATACTCTATCTTCTCTTGAAAAAAGGACTTTAGTGGCAGCGGATAAATAGGGTTCTGTCGAATTTTGAATTTTTCGGAAGAGATCGTAAGACGATGAGTTTATATAATATGAACTAATGTCGGCCGATTTTTTTTCAAAAAAAGCGGCAATCTGTTGTGTTACAGGGAAAGGATTCATTTTCTAACTTGCGCTAAATTGTAGGGAATTGTTAACAGTATCCATGAGCTTTCCATAAGCTTTAATCTGGCGGAGAGAGAGGGATTCGAACCCTCGATACGTGTTAACGTATACACACTTTCCAGGCGTGCGCCTTCAACCGCTCGGCCACCTCTCCAAGCGCGCAAGAATAACGCTTTCGTAAAATAAAATCAATCCCCATATTCTGACAAATGACGCAGATTTGCGTATACTCTAGTCATAGTGATTTAAAAAGGGCTTTGTTCAATGATGGTGCGATACTTAATGATTTTAGCCGGTCTGCTTTTAGCTCAGCAGTCTTTAGCGTTCACCTGCTACCTCACATTGGCAAAAGACAATTGCTGGACGGCTTACGATGTGAGCGTATCAGTCATTGATACCAGTAATAATCAGCCGATAGCAGTGGTCACTGTGCCCAAAGGTCAAAGCTGGATAAGGCAGCCGTTTACCTGCCAGCCCAATCAAAGCCTTCTTTATACGGCCACCTTTAGCCCTAATGTATGGGATGGAACCGGCAATGCCGCCTATCCTGCTAAAAAATTCTGGACACTGCCAGTCACTATTCGACCAGGACAAACGGCGTGGGAGCTTCCAGTTTGTTTTGCAGATGCTTTTTCAGAGGTTCCAGCCTCAGCCTCAGCAACAGGCGTTTGCCAATGCAATTTTGCAGAGATACCCGTACTTGTACCACCAGAAACTCATAATTAAGTAGCAAATGTTGTTGATTTTGTTATGCTCTAAGTGAATTTTCACGTCACTGGGGACTCTCTTGATTGGTTTAAGACAACAAATTGCTCAAATGCTCATTATTGGTTTTGATGGAACCCGATTAGAGCCTGCTAATCCACTGGTTCATTGTCTGTCTCATGAGGGTTTAGGTGGTGTTATCCTTTTTGATTATGATTTGTCCAATCAACAACCAGGTAAAAACCTCGTTAATCAAGCGCAAATTAAGGAGTTAACGCAGGAGCTGCAAGAAGCTGCGCAAAAAAACGCCCAAAATCTCCCTTTATTCATTGCTATCGATTATGAAGGCGGCGCTGTAGATCGTCTAAAACATATCGCAGGTTGCCCGCCAACGGTAACCCCTGAAAACTTTACTTTTTTGTCGCCCAGTGATCAGGAGTTGCAGCTTAAATCAATGACGGCTACGTTGCGCACTCTGGGGTTTAACTTGAATTTCGCACCTGTTGTCGATTTGAATATGAATCAGAAAGAGGGAATCATTGGCAAGCTTGGGCGTAGTTATTCTTCTGAGGCCGGTGAGTTAGCTCGTATTGCCAGACGCTTTGTCCGCGCATTTAGCCAGCAGAAGATTGTTTGCTGCTATAAGCATTTCCCAGGGCACGGCAGTGCAACCGGCGATACCCATCAAGGCTTTGTTGATGTTACCGAAACGTTTGAATTGCGTGAGCTTGAACCCTATCGTGCTCTAATGCAGGGGGTTGAAGCGATGCCGATGATCATGACAGCACATGTTATTAATCGTAAGCTTGATCCCAGCGGCTTGCCTGCGACCTTGTCCCAGCCGATTTTGACTACTTTGTTACGTGAGCAAATAGGCTTTGACGGCATTATCATCAGTGATGATTTGCAAATGCATGCGATTAGTAATCACTTCAGTGTTGAAGAGGCTCTTGGCCTAACGATTAATGCAGGAGCTGATATGGTAATCTTTGCCAATCAACTTGGAAAAATATCGGCAACGGAAGTCATCGATATCATTGAAAAGTTAGTCCATGAAGAAAAAATAAGTGAGGAGCGCATTCAACAAGCTTATCAACGTATTACCAAGGTGAAGCATGCTCAGCTAGCCCCTTGTTATTCAACGGCTTAAGACGGTTTTGGGTAACTTCTCACGTCATCCCGAACACTGGGAGGGATCTCCTGAAAAGTAGCGCTATGCCTGCGTCTGGAGATCCCTCGCGGCGTTCGGATGACGTAATTTCCCGGGGTGAGAAGTTACGGTCGCCAGTCAGATAGTCGCTTTATCTGACAGGCACGCCACTATGAAAACGAAAAACATCTTCTTCTTTAATAATGAGTGCATTTTCAATGTTTAAAAAATAATTCAGGCGATCGCTGATATTGCCGCAATAGAGCTTTGCCAGTCGTAAATAATCCTGAAAGTGACGGGCTTCAGATTTGACCAGAGAGCTGTAGAAACGCTTCAATACCTGATCATCGAGCAAGTCTACCAGTGAATAAAAACGCTCGCAGGAGCGTGCTTCAATGATTGCGCCAACAATTAACTGATCCCGTAATCGCTCATTACCCGCTCTTTTGGTGACTAATGAATGCAGCTGCTGTGCATAGCAGGCAGGCGTTAAGGGTTCAAAGGGAATTTCACGCTGCTTCATCAAAGTAATCACCTTTTCAAAATGCAGCAGTTCTTCACGTGCCAGAGGCGACATGACGTCAACAAGCGCTTCAAGTTCTGCATACTTGCTGATGAAATTGATGGCAGTCGCTGCGGCCTTACGCTCGCAATGGGCATGATCAAGCAATAACAGAGGAATGTTTGTCAACGCCGCGTCAAGCCATTCCCGGGGCGTTGGTTGATGTAAAAAATCAATTAGAATTTGCAAATCATCGGCAATTGCGCTTAGCATGTTCGAATACACTATAATTCAAAAAGAATGTGTTATATCACAGACGGCTGAAAATTCAAATTGGGTGAATAATGAACGAAGAAGAAACAGTAAACCAGTTGTCCAGCTGGTTTTCAACCTATGGGGTTATTACTGCGCAGCGCTTATTGGAAGGGTATCGTATCCGTCTAAAAGATGTGGATTTAATTTATGCGTTGAAAACGCCCAATACCTTTTACAACCGTTTATTGCGGATCCCCTTAAAAAATGTATTTAACGGTATCATTATGCAACAGGTTCGCGAATATCAGGTTTATTCACAGAAATTATTTGTTGATTATTTGCTATCGGGTGAAGACAGTAAAATAGAAGAGGCACCTGGTGCGGATACACGTGATGCCATTGAGCTGAAAAGAAAAGCATTAATCGCTCTGGGTAATGATTTTCATCAGCAGGAAATTGAACATGAAAAACTGGTGGCTGAAAGTCAGGCAACTCTAATCAAAGATGCCGACGCGTGGCAAAAAAAAATCAATGTTATTGCGTCAAAGTTAAAGCAAGGCTTTGATGGAGAAGGTGTTTCTCTTGCTGATGAAAAGATAAAAAAAGCACTCCTGGCGTTATTGACACAGTATGATTTCAAGGATGATCTGACCTCAATCCAGCCAGAACGCTGGCAGCACATTGCCGAGATACTCGGTGTGAAAGTGACTCCCGAAATGCGCAGAGTTTATGTCGAAACCTTAAAAGGATTGTCAGAGTTTGCAGATCAAAGCGAAGAAGCGATTGCTGATTACGGTGCAAAAGTTTTAGCGATGAATAATCAATTACGTGAGTATCGCGGTGAATTTAGCCGCTTGATTGTACAGGTTACTGATCTATGCAAGCGCTTGCCTGACTTTAAATTTAATCCGGCACAAACCACTGAAAATCTGTCACAACTTTACTTTAACGCAAGTTTAGGTGACGAGCAGGTGAAATAATCAATCTTCGGGTTTGCCAAAAATATAATGAATCATGTTGGTATTTCATGTATAATGGCGCCTTTTAATCTATACCTTGGCTTTGAGGTATTCATGTTCACTGGAGTGTTTTATGGCTACTGAGTTAACCCTGTCAATTATCAAGCCTGATGCTGTTGCCAAATCGGTGATTGGTCAGATTTCATCACGTTTTGAACAAGCTGGTTTGAATATTGTTGCTGCAAAAATGATGCATTTGACTCGCGCACAAGCTGAAGGCTTCTATGCTGTCCATAAAGAGCGTCCATTTTTTAATGATCTCGTCAAGTTTATGATTTCTGGTCCGGTTATGATTCAGGCATTGGAAGGTGATAATGCGGTATTGAAAAATCGTGATCTGATGGGGGCTACCAATCCTAAAGACGCAGCGCCTGGCACAATTCGTGCTGATTTTGCAGACAGTATTGATGCTAATGCCGTTCATGGTTCTGACAGTGCTGAAAATGCCGCGATTGAAATTGCTTATTTCTTCGAACCACATGAAATTTGTGGCGGAGCCAAGTAATAATGAGTGCTAAAACCAATCTATTGAATTTCAACTATCAGCAAATGCGCGAATTTTTTCACCAACTCGGTGAAAAACCTTATCGCGCACAGCAGGTAATGCAGTGGATTCATCAGGCTGGTTTTAGTGATTTCACGCAGATGACCAATATTGGCAAAGTTCTGCGTGAGCGTCTTTCTGAAACCACAGAAATCAAATTACCCGAAATTGTCACGCGCCAGCAATCGGCAGATGGCACTTGCAAATGGCTATTAAAACTTGATTGCGGTAATTGCATCGAAACAGTTTTTATTCCGGAATCGACGCGAGGCACACTTTGTGTGTCATCCCAAGTAGGATGTGCATTAAACTGCAGTTTTTGTTCTACCGCCAAGCAAGGTTTTAACCGAAACCTAAGTACTGCCGAAATTATTGGCCAGGTCTGGTTAGCGGTGCGTGAACTTTCGCGCCAGGAAGGACAACATGACAAGCGCGTTACCAACGTCGTAATGATGGGCATGGGCGAACCCTTGCTTAATTTTGATAACGTTGTTGCTGCGATGGATATCATGATGGATGACTTTGCTTATGGCCTATCGAAAAAGCGCGTGACCTTGAGTACGTCAGGTGTTTTACCCGATTTGGAACGATTACGAGAAATAAGCCCGGTATCACTGGCAGTATCCTTGCATGCGCCAAACGATGAGTTACGTAATATTCTCGTTCCCATCAATAAAAAATACCCATTGGTACAATTGATGGCCATGTGCAAATCTTACTTTAAAAATGAACCCAAACGAAAAGTGACTTTTGAATACGTGATGCTTAAAGGCGTGAATGATCAGCCCGAGCATGCAAGACAATTAGTCAAGTTACTGAAAGATGTACCCTCCAAGATAAACCTCATACCCTTTAATCCTTTCCCCATGACCGAATACGAGCGCTCTCCCCAAGCGGCAATTGAGGCATTTCGAGATATATTGGTCGCCAAGGGAATTAACACCATTACTCGCAAGACCCGTGGTGATGATATTGATGCCGCATGCGGCCAATTGGCTGGAGAGGTTAAGGACAGAACCAGTCGGTCACAGCGCTGGCAAAAAATGCATTTTAGCCCTAAAGTTGCTGCGAATCTTTAACTGTAATCCTTAACGCAAAGCCGTCATCATGAACGCATGCCCGTCATCCTGAGTGCCGCGAAGGATCTCCTGAATCTGGCTCACGACCTTGCTCCATGGAGATCCTTCGCGGCACTCAGGATGACGGGCAGGGCGGCAATTCCTCACCAAGAATCACCTATCCTCAAACAACAACCCTAGACAAAAACATAGCGGTGTTATACATTGACCCTTTTTAGCAGGAAATGCGAATGCGTATTGCCTTGGCGGTTGAATACGATGGGAGCCAGTATCATGGCTGGCAGGCGCAATCAGGTTTACACACCGTTCAGCAGGTTGTGGAAACAGCATTAGGGAAGGTTGCGGATGGCGACATTTCTGTTGTTTGCGCTGGTCGTACTGATACAGGCGTGCATGCAACCCATCAGGTTGTCCATTTTGATTGTGCCAATGAACGAACCATTCGTGCGTGGATTCATGGCGCTAATTCCTTTTTGCCCAAAGACGTTTGTGTTAAATGGGGGCGGGAAATGCCTGACGATTTTAACGCACGTTATTCAGCGCTTTCTCGGCGCTACCGTTATATTATTTATAATTCCCCTATCCGGCCAGCCTTAATGCGAAGCAATGTAACCTGGCAGTATCGACAGTTGGATAACCGTTTAATGCAAGAGGCTAGTCAGCTTTTACTGGGAGAAAATGATTTTACCTCTTTTCGCTCAGTTGAGTGTCAATCCAATACACCCATGCGGCACGTGCATCATATCGATGTGACCCGGCGTGGTGATTTGGTGATGCTAGACATTACAGCCAATGCGTTTTTACACCATATGGTTCGTAATATTGCCGGAGTGTTAATTGCTGTCGGGTCAGGAAAAAAGCCAGTACCCTGGGTTTCAGAGGTTTTGCAGGCAAAAGACAGACGCATGGGGGCTGAAACGGCACCTCCTTATGGTTTATACTTGGTAAATGTAAGCTATCCAAAGGAATATGGTGTGCTGCAGTCACCATTAGGGCCATTATTTCTTTGGGAGCGATAATGAAAAAGCATGTTCGCATTAAAATGTGCGGTATGACTCGTAAAGAAGATCTGGCTGCCGCAGCGGCTCTTGGTGTTGATGCTGTGGGATTAATTTTTTACCCACAAAGCAAACGCTTTGTGAGTATCAAACAGGCTAAAGAGCTCTTGGATGCTAATCCTTTATTTGTTGATGTGGTTGCCGTACTAGTCAATCCTTCTGAAAAAGAGGTGCGTGAAATTTTGGCCCAACTGCCCATTCAGTGGTTACAATTTCATGGCAGTGAATCACCGGCCTTTTGCCATCAGTTCCATGTTCCTTACATCAAATCCATTCCGGCAATCAGCGAAGTACAAATCAGACAGGCGATGTCTGTCTACAGTGATGCGTCTGCATTGTTACTGGATACACCGGCAGATGATGAGGTTCATGGTGGGACTGGCAAAACTTTTGACTGGCGCCTTATCCCTTCAAAAAGCCCTTTACCATTGATTCTTGCGGGTGGGCTAAAAGCAGATAATGTCGCTGGAGTGATTAAAAAATATTGGCCAGACGCGGTGGATGTTTGCAGTGGCATTGAAGCCAGCGCTGGAATAAAAGATCATCAAAAAATGGCTTCATTTGTGAATGCGATGGGAGAATGCCGATGACTATGAAAGAACTGCCTGATGAATTTGGCCATTTCGGACCTTACGGGGGCATTTTTGTCGCTGATACGCTGATAGAAGCGTTAGAGGAATTAAAAAAGGCGTATGCCTTTTATCGTAAAGATCCTGAGTTTATCGCCGAACTTGAGGCTGAGCTTAAGGATTATGTGGGCAGGGCAACTCCTCTTTATCATGCGCAACGATTAAGTGAAAAAATGGGTGGTGCACAAATCTATCTCAAGCGCGAAGATTTAAACCATACCGGTGCTCATAAAATTAATAATACTGTGGGACAGGCTCTATTGGCCAAACGCATGGGTAAAACACGGATCATTGCCGAGACAGGTGCGGGTCAGCATGGTGTGGCAGCAGCCACTGTTGCTGCCAAACTGGGGATGGAATGTGTCGTGTATATGGGTTCTGAGGATATCAAGCGTCAAAGCACTAATGTTTATCGCATGAAACTGTTGGGTGCGACAGTTGTGCCTGTAACGGCTGGCTCTAAAACCCTTAAAGACGCCCTTAATGAAGCGATGCGTGATTGGGTCAGTCATATTGATAATACCTTTTATATTATTGGCACAGTCGCCGGCCCTCATCCTTATCCTGCTATGGTTCGTGATTTTCAGACGGTAATCGGACGTGAGGCTCGCCAACAAATTCAAGAGAAAACCGGGCGGCTACCTGATGCTTTAGTTGCCTGTGTTGGCGGCGGCTCCAATGCGATAGGCCTGTTTCATCCGTTTCTTAACGATGAAAGTGTTGCCATTTATGGTGTGGAAGCGGCAGGCAAGGGGCTTGAATCAGGCGAACATGCTGCGTCGTTAATCGCTGGAAAACCCGGTGTTTTGCATGGCAATCGAACTTATTTGCTCTGCGATGATTTTGGTCAAATAAAAGACACTCATTCTATCTCCGCAGGACTGGATTATCCCGGTGTAGGCCCCGAACATGCCTATTTAAAAGACATCGGCAGGGTGAGTTATGTGCCCATTGATGATGAAGAGGCGCTCAATGCATTTCGTGAGTTGACGCGTGTTGAAGGTATTATTCCCGCACTTGAATCAAGTCATGCTGTGGCTTATGCGATGAAGCTTGCGAAAACAATGAAACCTGAGCAAACCATCATTGTCAATCTGTCAGGACGCGGTGATAAAGACATGCACACCGTTGCAAATATCGATGGCTTAACGGTTTAATTATGGAAAGGCTATGAATCGAATTGAAAGCAAATTAGCGGATTTAAAGCACCGCGGTAAGACAATGTTAAGCCCATACATCACAGCAGGTGATCCAACGCCTGCT
>Ga0105047_10020675_pt1 | contig 10103 bp, 6 predicted proteins | sample MAT04_FD_78384 | JGI IMG/M metagenome (GOLD analysis project Ga0105047, IMG submission 78384) | Freshwater microbial communities from Lake Fryxell liftoff mats and glacier meltwater in Antarctica - MAT-04 (megahit assembly) | ecosystem: Environmental > Aquatic > Freshwater > Ice > Liftoff... | reverse complement strand
GGCGTAGAACTCGACAGCAGGGTCGAGGTTTACGCCACAGATCCGACGAACGGGGATTCGTCCAGCGCCGCCAAGGCAGCGGCACCCGGGTCATCGGCCCGACCCTCGCCACATCGGTGAGTCAGTCGTTCAAGACCGCTCCCCTGTTCGCTCCCGGCGATGTGGTGCTGGCCGAGGAGTACACGTGGCCCGGCCTGTTCGATGTCGTGGAACGCCAAGGCGGTCGCTGCTTCGGGGTCCGCATGGGCGAGGGCGGAGTCGATACCACCGACGTCCGAGCCGCGGTGAAGCGGCTGCGGCCGATCGCCATCGCCCTCAACCCGCATCACCACAACCCCACCAGCACCCGCCTGCTCCCGCACCGCCGTCGCGAGGTCGCTGACATCGCCGCCGAGTACGGAGTCACCGTCATCGAGGACCGCGTCACTGCTCCGCTCGCGTTCGACGGCGTGGTGCCGCCGCCGCTGGCGATCCATCGAGCCGATGCCCCCATGGTCACCGTCGACTCATTGTCGAAGACCATCTGGCCCGGGCTGCGCATCGGTTGGCTCCGCGGCAGCCCCGACCTCGCGCATCAGGTACGCATGGCCAAGGCCATCGACGACCAGTTCTGTTCAATCCCGTCCCAGCACCTGGCGATCGGCCTGCTCGAGCACGCCGACGACCTCATTGCGCATCGCTGTGTGCAGCTGCAGCACCGCGCCATCGTCGCCTTCGACGCGCTACAGCGCCTCCTTCCCGACTGGGAGGTGACGATGCCCGAGGGCGGACTGGTGCTGTGGCCCAAGTTGCCGACGCCTTCCGCCAGCGCGCTCATCCGTCACGCGGCGCGGGCCGGCCTGTTGGTGGCGGGTGCCGAGTCGTTCTCGGTGTCGCCGCCGGGCAACGATCGCATCCGCATCCCGTTCACGGCACGCGAGGACCTGATCATCGATGCCATCGAGCGTCTCGCCGATGCGTGGCATACCCATGACTCGTCGTTGGTCTCGCCAGGACCGGCCCTCAATGGGCTGATATGACGCCGGGCGTCAGTCAGTAGAAGGCGCTGGCCGGTGCGGCTGGCGGGGCGACCTCGTCGGCCTCGCCGAACACTTCTTCGTAGGCGGCGACCGGGTCGGTCATCAGCGCGTCTCGGAACACCGAACGTGAGATATCACGGGTGGTGACGATGAAGTACGTGGCCCACGCCAGCACGCCGAGGAACTTCGACCCGTCCTCCATGACCGACCAGCCCTGGCCGGGGTACGGCCCGATGACCGAGTCGATCAGGTAGGAGGCTCCGAGGGCGGCGCCGGCAGCGAGGAGCAGGTGCACATGGGTGCGACGAATTTCTGTGCGCTGGGTCCACAGCCACGTCAACAGGGCCCCGCCGAGAGCGGCCTGGCCGAGGATCTTCGGGATGCCGATCTCGGCGGGCAGCAGGATGGCGTGGAACTGGAACAGGTCGTCGGAGAGCAGCAGCGCGCCGACGACGCCGCCACCTAGGAGGAACCTGCTCGCTGCCTTGCGTCCGCCGATGCAGCACATCCACGTGCCGGCGAACGCCGCCGACGCTGCGACGGTCCATGCCAGGATGCCGAGGTTCGACACCAGCCCGGTGTACCAGCGCGACCCGACCGAGAAGGTGGGGTCCATCAGGAGCTCGCCGGCGCGGTCCTCGGACTGGGCGGCGACGGCGATCATCACCACGATCCCCAGAGTCCACACCGCCATGAGCGGGATGGCGAGACGCAACGTCTCATCGAACGTGCGGTAGGTGCGGCGATCCTGCTCCGGCATATTCTTCCCATCGGCAAACGGGGGGCACCTGTTGAGGTCCCCGGCCACCGGTTGGGCCATTCGGCCCAGTCCCGTCGCTAGCCCGCCCGGCCCAGCCCGACCGTCCCAGCCCGTCCCAGCCCGGCCCGGCCCGGCCCGACCGTCCCAGCCCGTCCCCGCCCGGCCCGGCCGGACCCTCCCGTTCTGTCGCGCGATCCTTGCGTCTACCCGCGAGGTTGGCGCGACAGAACGGGTGCGGCGGGGCCGACCACGTTGGGTCAGTCGATGCCGGGGCGGCGTTCGGCCTCGTGGGCGGGGTCGACGTCCTCGACGCCCGACGGCAGAGCTCGGCGGATCTCGTCATCGGTGGGCTCGTGGGGCTCGCGAGCCGACGGCGGCAGTAGGCGCATGATCGCCTCCATGATCCGCTCGGTGTCGGCCTCGACCGAGTCGTACTGCAGCTCGACGGGAGGACCGATGCGGATCGTGACAGTCGGCGGGCTGGTCACGTTGGCGAGGTTCGGCACCTTGGCCGAACGGGGCCACACGTCCTCGGTGCCCCACAGCCCGATCGGGATGACCGGTACCCGGGCCTCGTGGGCAAGACGCGCCGCACCCCAGCGACCGCGCAGCTTCGGGTTGAAGAACTCGCGACCCCGCGGAATGGTGCCCTGCGGCATCATCGCCACCATGTCACCGGCGCCGAGCGCCTCGACGGCCGCCTGCAACGGGGCGTCCGAACCGCTCCCGCGCTCGACGCGGATGCCACCCATGGCCCGGGCGAAGTCTCCGACAACGGGGGCGTCGAACACCTCCTTCTTGCCGAGGAAGCGAACCGGCCGACCGCGCTGGGACAACGCGTAGCCAATGGCGAGCGGGTCGAAGTAGCTGCGGTGGTTGCCGACGATGATGGCGGCGCCGGACTCGGGGATGCGGCGCTTGCCGTAGAGGCGGAACCGCACGAACGGCATGAGTTCGGATCTGGTGAACAGCATGGCGAGGCGCTGCGGCTCGATGCCGGCGAGCTTGGGCACGCCGGCGGGGGCGTCGAGATACCGGGTGGGCCAGCGCCGCAACGTGGCGATGGCGATCATGCGGGGGTCGGGGTTGACCACGTGGGGGTGCCCGACGATCGACAGCATGGGGACGTCGTAGTAGCTGTCGCTGTAGGCGTGGCACTCGGCGAGATCGATGTCCTGCGCCTCGGCCCAGGCCTGGACCGATCGTGCCTTGCCCTTACCCCAGACGTATTCGCCGTCGATGGTGCCATCGAGCACGCCGCGGTCGGAGCCGTACCGGGTGGCGATGACGTCGTCGAAGCCCAACAATTCGGCGAACGGCTTGACCAGGTGATACGGCGTGGTGGTGGCGAGGACGAGCGCTCGGCCGGCGCTGCGGTGTTCGGCGAACTCGATGTGGGCGTAGGACTGCAGCCTGTCGACGAGGACCGGCGCCGCAAGATTGGCGGCGACGTCGACCGCCTCCATGTCCCACCCCTTCACCAGGCGGGCGCCCTCGCGTGTGAGCACCATGGTGGGGTAGTTCTCGCCGAACACGTCGAAGAGCTTGAACATCACGGACTCGGCTGGGTGCCGTTGCCCCGTCATGACGCCCGCAGTGCGCAAGGCATCGGAGAACACCGGCCCACTGGCGCCGGCCAGCAACGTGCGGTCGAGGTCGAAGAAGGCAGCTCCGGTGAAAGCCTTCTTGGCCGGAGCCTTCTTGGGCACGGCTTTTTTGGCCGGAGCCTTCTGGGTCGCGGACTTGGATGCGGTCTTCGGGGTTGCAGCCACGACTCCGACGCTACCTGCCGCGAGCGCGGGCCGGACGGCGAAGGTTCGCCGACGCCGTCCGAATCACCGGAAAAAAGACCGAAGGACCGGAGGGGGGATCCGGTCCTTCGGGAAGGTCCTCGGTGGAGGGGGGATTCCACCTACTAACCATGCCGAGCCGTGGAGGGGGGATTCCGTTGGCTCAGGCGCTTGTTGTTGTGTCCTTACTATATACAGTTGCAAGCAATCGTTCCAGCAGTTGTCGCCGATATGTAAGATCTCTCATAGAGATGGACCAACGACAACTCCGGGCCCTGGTCGCGGTAGGGGAGCACCGAAGCTTCTCCGCCGCCGCCAAAGCGCTCCATACGGTGCAATCGAACATCAGCACCCATGTCTCGCGCCTCGAAACCGAGCTGGGTGTGGTGCTGGTCGACCGTGCCACCACCGAACTCACCGAAGAGGGACGCATCGTGGCGGCGCGCGCCCGCCGCATCGAATCAGAGCTGGCCGCGCTGCAGTCCGACATCGCTGCCCTGCGCGACGTGGTGTCGGGCAAGGTGCGCTGCGGGGTCATCGGCACCACGGCGCGATGGCTCGTCCCTCCCCTGCTCAATTCGCTCAAGACCCATTATCCCGAGGTGCACCTCGTGCTCCTCGATGCGACCACCAGCTCGTTGGCCCTGCAGCTGGTCGGCGGTCAGCTCGACCTGGCCATCGTGAACACACCGCTCGAGATGGCCGAACTCACCACCACCGCGCTCTTCGACGAGGACCGCCTCCTTGTGGCACCGGTGGGACACCCCCTCTATGACCGCGAGTCGACCACGCTCGAAGAGCTGAGCCACCACGAACTCCTCCTCGAGGCCGAGGGCACCAGCTTTCGCATCGAGCTCGACGAGGACGCGGCAGCCGCCGGAGTCGTCCTGCGGGCCCAGGCCGAGGTCGACGGCATGCGCCTGCTCGCATCGTTGGCCTTCTCGGGTTTCGGGGCCGCCGTGCTGCCGGCAAGCGCCGCCCCCGGGTGGCTCGAGGGCGACTGGCGAAGGATCCCCATCGAGGGCATCGGACGCCGCTCGGTCGGGCTCTCGCGCCGCCGCCGGGGTCTGCCATCGGCCGCCGAGCGAGCGGTGGCGGACACCATCCGCTCGGTGGTGGCCATCGACGCACCACGCCAACGAGGCATCTATCCGATTGTGTAGGAGCTCGACCGGTACCAGACGGTACGAAACCGGGAAGAGACGACAAGATTACGGGCATGTGAACAGTCATCTCCCCTTGTCCACCGGCCGAGCCCCGGAGACGTAAGATGAAGCACGTGCCCGAAACCATCACCATCACCGACAACCGCACCGGCCAACAGGTTGAGGTCCCCATCGTCAATGGGGCCGTCGACGCCAAGGCCTGGTCGAAGTTGCTTCCGGGAGTGTGGTTCCTCGACCCTTCCTTCGGCTCCACCGCTGCCACCGAGAGCGCCATCACCGAGCTCGATGGCGAGGCCGGCATCCTTCGCTACCGCGGCTACCCCATCGAACAGCTGGCCGAGAAGTCGAGCTATCTCGAGGTCGCGTACCTCCTGATCCACGGCGAGCTTCCCACCTCGGCCGAGTTCGAGCAGTGGCGCTACGACATCATCCACCACACCTTCATCCACGAGAACGTGCGCAAACGTTTCATGGAGGGCTTCCACTACGACGCCCACCCCATGGGAATCCTCGTGTCGTCGGCGGCGGCTCTGTCAACCTTCTACCCCGAGGCCAAGGACATCCAAGATCCGGCCAACCTCGATCGCCAGATCGTGCGCCTCATCGCCAAGATGCCCACCCTGGCGGCGGGCGCCCACCGCTTCAGCGTCGGCATGCCCTTCGTCTACCCAGACAACTCGCTCGACTTCACCGCCAACTTCTTGTCGATGATGTGGAAGATCGCCGAGCCCCGCTACGACGCCAACCCCGTGCTGGCCCGCGCCCTCGACGTGTTGTTCATCCTGCACGCCGACCACGAGCAGAACTGCTCCACCACCGCCATGCGCACCGTTGGTTCGGCCCACGCCGACCCGTACTCGGCCACCGCTGCGGCCGCCGCCGCGCTCTACGGTCCCCGCCACGGTGGGGCCAACGAGGCCGTGCTCAAGATGCTCACCGAGATCGGCTCCGTCGACAACGTCGCGGCCTTCGTCGAGTCGGTCAAGGCCGGTCACGGACGTCTGCAGGGCTTCGGTCACCGGGTGTACAAGAACTTCGACCCCCGGGCCACGATCATCAAGAAGACCGCCGACGAGGTGTTCGAGGTCACGGGCAAGAACCCGCTGCTCGACATCGCCCTCAAGCTCGAAGAGGTTGCGCTGGCCGATGACTACTTCATCAGCCGCAAGCTCTACCCCAACGTCGACTTCTACTCGGGCCTCATCTACCAGGCCATGGGTTTCCCGCTGAACATGTTCACCGTGCTGTTCGCCATCCCCCGCACCGCCGGTTGGCTGGCCCACTACAAGGAACTACTCGAGCAGGACTCCCGCATCAGCCGCCCCCGCCAGACCTACATCGGCGCCCCGGTGCGCGACTACACCCCGCTCACCGAGCGCTGAGCCACCCGGATATGGCGCTGACAGGGCGCACTGGGCCGTATAGCCCAATTGCGGCCGGGAAGATCTGTACTCCTCAATAGGTCCGGGCGACCTGCCGAACCCTGGGGAATGCTCCCCACACGATCAACGGTCGCACGCTCTCTGCTGGCGGTGATGGCACTCGCTACCTTCTTGCCCACGTTCGCCGAGCCGGCGGCGGCGCAGACCCCGCCAGCGACCAGGTATTCGGCGCTCGTTCAGGGTGACTTCACCGTCACCGGCAACACGTTGAACGAGTGTTGCTTCGATCCCACCGACGGAGATTCCCTCGGTAGTGCCAATCCACCGACGTCGAGCGCCGACACCAACACGTCCAGCCGGGCGTCGTTCGCCATTCCGTCGGGAGCCGCCGTCGTGAAGGCCTACTTGTACGTGCTGGTCGACAGCAGCGCCACCGCTGCGGTGCCGACGACCATGAAGATCGCCGGCGCCGGGCGCGACTACGCCGATGCCGCCATGATCGACGTGGGTGAGGATGGTGGCGGCCGGGTGGTACGGGGCGACGTGACCGCCGAGGTCGCCGCCGGGGGCGCCGGCGAGGTCTGGGTCGGAGCGCCGAACTCGTTCCCCGCACCCGGCAATCTGCACTCGTGGGGCCTCTTCGTGGTGTACTCGGCGCCGACGCTGCCGTGGCGCCAAGTCGTCCTAGTGGACCAGGCCTCGATGATCGGTGGCGGAGGACCCTCCACCATGTCGGCCACCGTTTCGGATCTGGCAGTGGCCCCCGGCGGATCCGCCGATGCGACCCTCGCGATGTTCGAGTTCTACTCCTCGGGCGGTGACGCCGACACGCTGCAGATCTGCACCGGTACCTCCACCTGCCCCGACACGCCAGGCAGCTACGCCAACCCCTCGGTGTATGCCCGCAACGCAGCCAACCCGTACAACAACGTTGCCAACGCCTCCTTCACCATCGACGGGGCGCCGATGCCGGGGACCTCACCCAGTCCGACCCTCCTGTGGAGTGACCTCGACCTGTTCACGATGCCCGGGGCCATCCCGACCTCGGCCACAAGTGCCACGGTGACCGCCCGTTCGTTGGGCGACACCGTGTTCAGCGGCTTCATGGGTCTGTCGACCACCGTGTACGCGCCGATCAGTCAGCTCAGCTCGGCGGTGACCGGCACGCCGGCCGTCGGTGGCTTCATCGACTACGAGCTCACCTACGATCTCGACAACACCGGTGATGACGCCGGCAACGTCGTCATCGCCGACACCCTCCCCGGCAACATCACCTACGTTCCCGGATCGGCGTCCGTGACGGCCGGCGCCAACGCCGGCGCCAAGACCGACGCCGCGGGCGACGACCAGTTCGACATCACGGGCTCCGCGCTCACGTGGCGGGTCGGCACCGGGGCGACCTCGAGCACCGGCGGCGCCGTGCCCACCTCAGCCGGGCCGCAAACGCTGCGCTTCCGGGCGCAGGTGACGAGCGGCACCATCGGCGACGCCATCACCGACGATGCCACTGCGACCCTCAACGGGGTGCGCGCCGCGAGCCTCACCTTCTCGGCAACAGCGAGTTCCACCACCAACATCATCGCGATCCCCGCTGCACCGACGCCCGGGGCGCTTACCTCCAGCGCCGACGGTCCGGCCACCCAGTCGGCCACAGCGACCGTCCCGGTCGGCGGGTCGATCACCCTCCTCGACGGAAGCACCGCAGTCAGCACACTGGCGGTGACCGGCCAGGGCACGTACTCGCTCAACACGAGCACCGGCGTGATCAGCTTCGCCCCCGTTACGGGGTACACCGGTTCGCCGACACCGGTGAACTACCGGGTCACCGACTCGTTCGCCCAGACCGGCTCCAACACCTACTCGCCCGCGGTCACCACGCCGGCGGCTCCTTCGCCTGCGGCACTCACCTCGACCGGCGTCGGCACCGCCGCCCAGACCGCGACTGCAGTGATCCCGGCCGGAGGATCGGTCCGGCTGCTCGACGGCTCGACCCCGGTCACCACGCTCACGGTCCCAGGTCAGGGCACGTACTCGCTCAACACGAGCACCGGCGTCGTCACCTTCACCGCCGTGCTCGGTTACGCCGGTTCGCCGACGCCGGTGACCTATCGGGTCACCGACTCGTTCGCCCAGACCGGCTCCAACACCTATGCGCCGACGGTCACCACCCCGTCAGCGCCCGCCGCCACGGCGCGCACATCGACGGGCGTCGGTGTCGCCTCACAGACCGCAACGGTGACGGTGCCCGCGAACACCACGGTGACCCTGCTCGACGGCTCAACCCCGGTCACCACGCTCACCATCACCGGCGAGGGCACCTATGTGCTCAACCCCGGCACCGGAGTCATCACGTTCACCCCGGTGCTCGGTTACACCGGCATTGCCACGGCGGTGACCTACCGATTGAACGATACCTACGGGCAGTCGAACAGCTCGACCTATACACCGACCGTGAACGCCCCGGGCGCTCCGCCGGCGACCGTGCTCACGTCGACCGGAGCCGGTACCAGTCCCCAGGGCGCCACCATCGTGGTCCCGACCGGGGGCACCGTCACGCTGCTCGACGGGTCGACGCCCGTCACGACACTCGCCATTCCCGGTGAAGGCACCTATGTGCTCAACCCCGGCACCGGCGTGGTCACGTTCACCCCGGTGCTCGGCTACACCGGCACCGTGACGCCGGTGAACTACCGGGTCACCGACGCCTACGGCCAAAATGCCTCGTCCACCTACGCCCCGACCGTGACCCTGCCACCGGCGCCGCCCGCGACAACCCTGGCGACCACGGGGATCGGACCGGCCGTGCAGACCGACACCATCACCGTCCCGGTCGGCGGTTCGATCACCCTGCTCGATGGGATCGTTCCCGTCACGAGCCTGACGGTCCCAGGCCAGGGCACCTACGTGCTCAATCCGGCGACGGGTGACATCAGCTTCACGCCGGTACTCGGCTTCAGCGGCGCGGTCGCCGCCATCAACTTCCAGGTCACCGACGCCTACGGCCAGACGGCCACGAGCACCTACACGCCGGCCATCACCATGCCCACTGCACCCCTGGCTCCCACCCGCACCACCGAGGCCGCCGCAGGGGTGGCCCAGACCATGACGATCACCGTCCCGGTCGGGGGCAGTGTGGCGCTCATGGACGGGACCGCAGCGGTGAACACCATCACCATGGCCGGCCAGGGCACCTACACCCTCGATCCCGTCAGCGGCCTGCTCACCTTCACGCCGGTCGCCGGGTTCACCGGCAAGCCGACGGCGGTCACCTACCGGGTCACCGATGCCTACGGTCAGGCCACCACCGGGAGGTTCGCTCCCGAGGTGCTGGGCATCACCCAACAGCAGACCACCACGACCACCACGACCACGCCCGCTGCTACGTCGATTCCGGCGCAGTCGCCGGCGCCAGGATCACTCGCCTTCACCGGCTCCGATCTTGTGGGACGCGGTGGGCTGATCTCGCTCGCGCTGTTGGCACTCGGTGCGCTGGCAGTGGGTACCCGGCGGGTTCGGCTCGCCCAGCGCTGACCGCCGGGTGCTCCACCGCCAGTCAACTGGGGGTGCGAACCCGCACGATCTGCGACGTCGATCGCACCGTCTGAATATCGGAGGGTTCCATTGCTTCGCTGGGGAACACCCGAGCGTCGTTGGTGACCACCAGATACCGGCCGATGAGGGCGGCTTGGTGGCTCAGATCCTGGAAGGTCAGGTCGACCAGGGTCTGGCCCTTGGCCGACAGCACATACGCCGACTCCGCTCCGCTCGGGGTGCTCGACCAACGTGGTGCTCTCGCCGGTGAGAGGGTTGGCGTGGAAGAGGTTGCGGTCGAAGCGGCGGCGTCTCCTCGCCGGAGGCCGACGAACACTCACCGGCCACGATAATGAGGACGTCGTCGATGCGGGCGCCACCCGATCGCACCAGGCCGCCCGTGATCGGCAGGTCCGGCAGCGCCGTGTATCGGCGATCGTCGAGCGCCGTGTATC
>Ga0105047_10020674_pt1 | contig 10103 bp, 2 predicted proteins | sample MAT04_FD_78384 | JGI IMG/M metagenome (GOLD analysis project Ga0105047, IMG submission 78384) | Freshwater microbial communities from Lake Fryxell liftoff mats and glacier meltwater in Antarctica - MAT-04 (megahit assembly) | ecosystem: Environmental > Aquatic > Freshwater > Ice > Liftoff... | reverse complement strand
CCACAGGTTCGGCTTCATTACTTTCCTCGGCTTTCCTATCGCCAGCACCATCCCAGTCCAACATCGCCTTAGCAACAGGCACCACGTCGAGCATGTGTGCAGCTTGCAAGTACTCGTAATTAAAACCCAGCACACCAAGCCCAGTAGCAACCAAGCAGCTATTGAAACGCGGGCTGCTACAACCTCTTTGCCGCTGTGCTCGACTCATGCTTTGCTCCAGTCTTCGAAAAGGTATGTGGAGGAAGGTTTGACTCTAGACCCTAGACCCCCAAATCCAAACCCAGATCTTGGATGCACCGTGCTGTCTCAAAGTATTGCTAGTTACACTTCTTTGCTCGATAAACGACACTCGCTCGTTTCACCTCTAATCATGACCAATACATCTAGGGCATGAATGAAAAATCGTAGACCCGCATCGAGTTCTAAAATCACGCAACAACTGCATCGTTGCTAGAATATCGTTAAGATTGTACTTGGATCTGGGTGGAGTACACACGGAGGTTTCCTCGATGTTCACGGAACGCATCAGTACTATTTTCGCCCATACATCGAATCAAATTCCAAAATCGTCTTCAGTTCCAGAATCGTCTCCAGTTCCAACCGATCAGCCCTTACCCACAGGCGTCACCATCCAGAGGCGTAGTCTGCGTGCTAACGATTCCAGGCTTCTCGCAGGTACGCTTCTCGCGTGCGTAGCTCTATCAGCAGTCGGATGCGAAGACGGCGTCAGCGACGACAAGATCGAATTCGCATCCCTTGTAGAACTTCGTGAGATGCGCGCAGAACTCAAGAGCGACCCCAAAGCGGTCATCGTCATTGATAGCCGTTCGCCTTCAGTCTTTGCCTCTCAACACATTTCGGGTGCTCGAAACTACACTCTCGCAGAGGCTCCTCGTAACTCCAGTATCGATCAGCGTATCTCCGGCTATTCCTCCATCGTCGTCTATGGCCAAGATCGCGGCGACAGCAGCGCCAAAGGCCTTGCCAAGCGACTCATGGAAGTTGGTTACGATTCAGTCTACTGGTTCGACGAAGGTATGCGGGCCTGGCTCGAAGCCGGCGGCGAAGTCGAAGGCACCAACGCTTCACCAGCATTCAAAGTAAACTGACCATCAACGCCAAATCATTTCGTCGAACGCGCGTTCGAGTTCGTCGCTTACAGCCAACATCGATACACCCATGTTGTTGCTGTGTGATGCGCCTGTTTCTTGAACCCCCTGCTTGAATACCAATATTTAAAAAAGAAACCGGCCCACGCGTTATACGTGAGCCGTGGGTGAACTTTGGCAAGCCAAATCAGAACCCGACATCCCCAAAGGATGTTCTTATGGGATGAGCGAGAGTGGAGTCACTATGCCAAACGGTGCGCCATCGTTGGCCCAGCCGCCGCCGAGGAATAAGTCATAGTGCGTCATCGTCATGACGAATGGCACATTCGACGAGGCGTCGATGGCGAAGAAGTTGTCAACGGTCGGACGACCGAGGATTTCAGCACGCTCGTGAAGGTTGACCAAACGAGCCGACTTGGCGGGCAAGGTCACGGTGAAGGTACGGTTGCGGAAGCCAAAGAGTGGATCATTGGCCGCCGTGTTTTCAGCAACACCCTGGTTGAACAAGAGTGTGATCGAAACGGTCGTGTCACGATCGGTCGGGTTGTAGAAGTAGAGCGTCTCGAAGTACTGCGAGCCAGCCAGATCACGCTGGATGTAGGCATCGCCAAAGAAGTACCGCGTGCCTGCACTCGTCAGTGGACGAGACGAGTCCGCATCGCCACGTTGAAGTTGGCTTGATGCCGCATTAATTGGCTGATCCGATGTGTACGTGATCGCAGCTGGCTGATCCGCAACCAGGCCAAGCAAGTTGCCTGTGAGGGTCACGTTGCCGCGACCAGGCACCTGAATCGTCCGGTTGAAGGAAGGCAGATCCTGACGCACGTATGTCCCGGTCAGAACAACCGTCGCAGGAGCAAGGTTGGGGTTGAACAAGGTGATTTGCGAAGAGATGCTCGATCCAACCGCGAGGTTGGTGATCACGCCTTCGCGTGCCGCAGTGGACTGACCCAAGAGGGCAAAGCCAGCGCCCACAACCGTGTCATAGTGGCTCAGCGAAGCAACCACGCCGATGTACGCCGGTGCATTGGCAATGTTGGTAGCCCGTGACGTGAGAACAAGCGAGAAAGTTCCCGTGGGGAAGTTGGTGATGTCGTTGATCGAGAACCCGCCACGACGCAGCGCGTCGAAGCTGCGGCTCAAGGACACGGGGGCCTGGCCGTTGGCAAATGCCGTAATGGTCACGTCGATGCCAAAGTTGTTGGGGTTGTAGAACGTAATGAAGTCAAGAATGCTTCCCGGATCACGCTGTACCGAGGCAAACGTCCATGATTCCGAAGTTTCTTCGGTCATGCTATCGCCAACCGCAGTGCCAAAGTCATAGTGGGCGACCGTGGCTCCAAGCGGAAAATCAGATTCAAGAACAATCGCGTAAGGCTCATTAGCAAGCACGCCCGGCGTGCGGAAGTTGAGCCCATCCGAGATCGTCACGCCACCACGAGCGTTTGGCCCGATGGTGGCGGTGGCAACAACAAGGGGTGTGATATTGCGCTCGTACCGGAGCGTGAGGGTGTAGGTCGCCGTCACGGGATTTGGGTTCACGATCGAAACAAACTCGCGAACGATGTCGCTCGTGAAGCCTTCGGGGAAGACCAGTCGATTTACGAATGGTAACGTGTTCACCGAGATGGTGTACGACCCGACCGAATCGCCAAGCCCGTCCACGATGAGCCAGTATGTAGTATTCGTAGTAGCGTTGAACGCGATGTTCGCGGTCGCTCCGGGGATGCCGTCGGCGTCAAAGGTGACAGTCGAAATCGGCTGTTCATTCGCCGCGTTCAAGATGCGAAGCGAAGCGTTAAGAAGCGAGCCGTTTGGCGTAGTAATCTGAACGAAGGTGCGACCCGCTGCAAACGTAGTGAACCGGTACGCATCGCGATCGTTCGCGATCTCGATGATGTCGTTGACCGAACCATCGCCGGTGCGTGGATCGAGGTTGATCGCGGTAGCAGCCGGGAGATCGACGATGCTTGGGTCGGTGCCGCCGCCGCCGCCCGTACCGCCAATGGGCCCGGTGACCGTAACTTCGTACTCGCCTGTGGAGATCGGGAAGCTCGACGCAGCGTTCACCAGCACATAGAAGCGTTGGCCGACGATGGCGTTGAAGCTGATTGTAGTAACTACTTCCCGGCGGTTGGTGGCCGAGATGTCCTGCAGAACCGTGGTCCCGTCGGCATCGATGAGGCGAAGGCGTGGAGCCAAGCCCAACGGTGCAGCGGTCAAAGGCGTGATACGAACGGTGTACGCGCCAGCGGTAGGAGCGATGAAGGTGAGCAAGTCCGTATCGCTCAGGAACGACGAAACATTGATGTCGCCGATCTGTCCGGTGCGTGTGCCCACGCCCGTCAGTGTGTTGAGAGTGATGTTGGCCGTCGCATTCGAAAGAGCGGTCTCGCCTTGGTTGGGAAGGTCGTCGATAGGTTGGGCCGAGATCGTGAGCGTGTAGCGACCTGTAGTTTGGGTCTGGGTGTTTGGCGTGGCACCGCGAGCCACAACAAAGTACGTGCCGCCGCGGATGCCGATGAACGAAACAGTAGCGTTAAATGGTGCCGTCGCGCTATCGGCGCCAGTGTTGTTCCCAACGATGTTCCCCTGCGAATCAATCACATCAAGACGCAGACGCAAGAGGCTATCGATAGGACGGTTGAGCGTGATGACTACGTTGCCGCCCGCCGGTGCTGTAAAGAAGAAGAGGTCCGAATCAACATCGATCTCAATATTGCCCTCAGACGCGCCTTGGCCACTCTGGTTGTCAACCGTCACAGGCGTAGCAAAGTTAAATTCATCGATGCGTGGCGTGACGCTGAATGGTGTGTCAATCGTGCCGTCGCGGTTGGTATCGCCGTCGGCGTGATCATCGGTAGCGGGGAACGAGATGCTGACGTTGTATCCGCCGAAGTCCGTATTCGGTGCTGCACCACCAACAAGTATGTAGTAGAAGGGAAACGTGCGTATCGGCGGACCCTGCTTCTCTCTGTTGGGCGAAACCGAGAACGTCGTACGCGCGGCGGTTTCGGTCTGAACGAAATCATCATTCGCGTTGACCAAAAGCAGGACAGGGTTGCCCGCCGGGTCTTCGCTGACTTCATAGATCCAGACGAAGGGGTCGAGCGTTGCGTCGGTCGCCGTTACGGTGACGGTAAGCTGCTGGAACTGTTCCGCGCTGATACGGAAGAGATCAGTATCGCCTGCAACTTCGATGTTGCCACTGATGTTGCCTGTCCCGGCAAAGTCGCGGAGGATAATGTCCTGCGCGTCGGCGAAATTGCGATCGTCCGCGTAATCATCCACTTCCGGGCCAGTAGTCACATCGATGCGGTATCCACCCTCAGAGCCGCCCGAGCCAGCGACACGAATGAAATACTGCTCACCTGCAATCGCTCCGGTACGAGTGATCCGGAAGACGCCAGCGCCGACATTGGAGCCGGTGCCGACGACGTTACCGAACTGGTCAAGTAGCGTGACATCAGAGTTGATGTTGGAGCCCGCGGTCCGTGACACATTGATCGTGATTGTTCCCGATCCTGGAGCGATGATGCTGTAAAGATCGTCGTCCGCAGGGAGCGGCACGGGTGGGTTGTTGATCACGCCCGAGATCGTCCCAACGCCATTCAGGGTCGGACCCTCTTGGATCGTGCCGAGGGGGATGAACGTTGCCTGATCAAAGCCCGCTGCCTGGTTTGAGATGTCGTCACGAATCTCGGTGCCGTTCTCAACGAACGACAGCAAGTTGTTGCCAAGCTGGTTGATCTGCAACCGGTACGAACCCGTGGCATAACGCCAATCGATCTCGCGCTCGATGTTCGCAACGCGATTCGCCGGATCCTGATCCGCGCCACTCTTCCAACGCTGCGCACTCTCAACCTGGACGTAATAGACGTTGCCCGCGATGATCGGGATCACCAAGCGTGCATCGCGCGACCAATACGCGACTGGGTCCTGCTCGCTTGCGAAGAAGACTTGCTGCACCAATCCTTGAAGTGCAGGGTTGTCGTCGTTGTATGCGACCTGTTCAAAGTCGTTGCGGTACGCACGAAGCACAGAGTCGAGCTGGCTCGAAATTATCTTGTTGCCATCGGTGCCCGCTGCGCCAGTAGTGAAGTCTGCACCAAGCCACTGGCCGAAGGTGTCGATAATTCCAGTCGTCTGGACGCGAATTTCAACCGTGCCGGTAAATTCAGCACGGAATGAGAACAAATCCGTGTCGTCGATCGTCGAGATGTTCCCAAAGTCGCCACCGGTCGAGAACGCGCCAAAGAATGGCGAGAATTTCTGGTTGCGAATGATGTTGCCATTGGGGGGTGGGCCCGGGTTCTGAGTGCTCGAGTTGACCGCGTTGTCGCCATCGCCGTTGCCAAGCTGCGTGGTGATAAAGTTGGCCTGAATAAACTGCCCTTCGTCCGGCTCTTCCGTCACAACCGCGTTCACGTCGTTGGGGTTGAACGTAGGGAACGGGGCATTGGCAGCATCGCCGAAGGCATCTGCGACGACAGTGAGCGTGTAGCGACCAGTGCTCTGACCAGAAATTTCGATGTAGTACGTCTCGCCGCCCCACACCGGAATGCCGATGACCTGCGTCTGAGGCGCTGGGAAGCTCGACGCTGGATCGATCATGCCCGAGCGGCTCGTGTCGAAGGGGAAGCTGCTTCCGCCACGCGTCGTCGCCCAAGGCGTCGCATCAAGGTTGATGCCCGAATTGCCCGCGAACACAAGGTTGAACTGCGAATCAAAGACGCGAACCTCGGAGTTAAGGAACGAACCCTCTGCAGGCGCGACCACAATCTCAAGACGCGATGCGGGACGGTCGTGGCGGTCCCACTGAGCAGCATTCCCATCATCGAAGGCCGCGAGTGCAAAGACCTGACCAGGTCGATTTGGCTGACCAACGGCAACCGGGTTGCGCTGCACGCCACCAGCCGCGCCAGCAAACTGCGGATTCAAACTATCCCACGTCCCCGCACCAAACGCGTCGGGGTTGCCACCCGGCTCGGCAAAGAATCGCTGCGCAACGCTGTTGGCTAGCACGTTGGTGATCTGCGAGAAGTCGCCGCCGATGTAGAGCGTGCTCTGCAACACGTTCTCGTCAACGAATGGAATCGATGGCTCTTGCACATCGATGTAGCTCGTGAGCGCGCGAACCGCGCCAAAGGCCGCGGTAGGAGCCGCATTCGGGTTCGCCGGGTTGCGGCCAACCGTACCCGGGTTTAGACCAAATGCATCCGTGAACGCCGTCCAAATCGGTGCGCCCAACGCGTTGCGCGTAAAGCTAGCGATGTTGTTCGATACGTTGCCGCCCGCGTTGTTAAAGCGACCACCTACGATGAGTTGTGGCGCACGTACCCGCTCGCCCGGACGGGTTTCGTCCACTGGATCCCACACATTTAGCGCAAAGACTTCGCCATCGGCGACGCCCGCGCCCAGTGCGATCCAGTCAAGCTGCGGATTGAAAACACCCTGCACCCCGGTCGGATCGTCCGCGTTACGGTCGAGCCAGCCAAAGCTCGATACGCGGTTGGAAACAACGCCACCGATTGTAGTGAATGCGCCGCCCACAATGAGCACATTCTGCGATATGTACTGGCCGCCCGCAAAGCCATCTTCGCCAGGACCGTCCGGATCTGGCGCGTCATTCCAGACAACGAGCGAATTGACAGCGCCGGTGAGGGTCCACGCCGGCGGATTAACCGATTGAATCACAGGTGTAGCAAAGCCAGGCTGACCAGCCGCATCATTGCCAAGCTGGCCGTCCCAACGAATCAAGTTGGGCGAAACAGTGTTGCCAGCACCCGAAAAGACGCCACCGATCCACAAGCTGTTAGGAACGTCGATGGGGTCTGCAATAACAGGTGCCGGGTCGGTTCGACCTGGGCCTGGATCGGGCGCGTCGTATGCCACAAGTGCGCGAACGCTGGTCACGCCGCCCGCAGGATCGACGCCGCCATTTGGCGCAGCAATCCAGCCACCGTTGAAGATTGCCAAGCCCGCAGATGCCACGCCGCCGATGGTTGCAAAGTCGCCACCGACCGCGAGCCAAGGCTGCTGACCAGCGTTGGGATCTGCCAGTGTAATTGCTGGACCGGAACCGTCAGGATCGTATCCAATAGGATCAAAGATCGCAAAGGCGCGAACAGGTGCCGTGGGGTTCGCTCCACCGGTCACATCGATAAACGTGTAAGTCCCTGTCGCGGGGTTTAAGAACCAGCCCACGAGGTTGTTCAAAGACACAATCTGCCCTGTCGCTGGATCGATGAAGTTGACGGTGAAATCGCCGCCGACAAACAAGATTGGGTTGAAGCCGCCCGGTCCATCGAAGTCATAAGTCTGGAGCGCAAGGATCTGCGCCGTCGCCGCACCACCAGCGCGTGGCGTGAATCCAAGCTGCACGCCCGGTGGATTCAAGAGCTGTTGATTACCAACCGCCCAGTAGTCGTTCGCATCCCACGTGACAAGCCCGTTGGACGTAGTTGGGCGCGATTGGCCCGGACCAGCAAAGTTGAACGAGCCACCGACAAAGAGCGATGTGCCAAGATCGTCGTTATTGCCAGGCTTGGCCGCAAGCATGTCAACAGGCGCATCGAACCGGAAGAGGTCTGTATCGCCAGCGCCTTGGATGCGTCCCTGCCCGACGGCTCGAACCTTCTGGCCCAAGTCACGTACCAGATTTCCATCGCCATCGAATGTATCAAATGGCTGGCCCCAGCGAAGGCCCGTCGCGTCCTTCAATATTAACTGACGACCAGCGGGAGTAAACCCGCCTAATGGACCTGGATTATCGATGTGGTCGTCAACACCCGTGACTTGATCGCTCGTGTGATTTGATTCAACGAAGAGCTGGAAATCTCGGCCTGTATTGATCTCATATCCGTCTGCGATCACGAAGTAACGCCGTCCGCCGATCAACTGCACTTCAAGCTGTGCAGCCAATCCCTGGAAGTTATTATTAAACGCAATCAGGTTGCCCAAGTCGTCAAAGATACGCAGTGCCGCATCGTTCGTCGGCGTCTGCGACGAAAGTGTAACAATCGCAAGCCCAGTACCCTGCGCCGTGAACCGGTACAACTGAGTCTGGAACGCTGGCTTAGGAGTGACAGGGTTCGATGGCGTGGTTGGATCCAGGAAGCCATTGAAGATGATGCCAGGATCACTACCGCGGCGAAGCACCGGGTTCATCGCATTGGGCAAATCAGCAGCCGCACCGTCAAACACCAGATAAAACGAGCCCGTACCCGTTCCCGTCGTTACGACGCCAGGCCGTGTTTCATCGCTGCGTACGCGAATGAAGACCGTCTCGCCCGGGCGCGCACGAAACGTTGTAAACGCGTCGTTGCGTCGGCCCGAATCGCTATCACTAGCGATATTGGTAACAGCACCAGTCGTGCCATTGACGCGGTACACGTCAAGTCGCGAGTCAAGTCGAATCGTCTGATCGCCCTGCGTAACCTGCGCATTGAGCGAAACAAGGCTATCAAACGCTTCATTCGCATTGCCAACCGGCACCGTGTACGTATATACAATGTCCTGTTGCAAACGCCCAAGCTCGCCCAAGATGGGCGTCACCGCGTACGGAATCGGCGATGCTGGCGCAAAATCTGGATCGCCAATCGGCGCCCCTGACCCAGCTTCGCGCCCAATCCCGCGTGCGATATCGCCCGTGGGATCAGCCGGATCAACATCGGCTGTGGGGTTAAACGCCACGTTCCGCGCGTTCACACGCACCGTGTACGTATTCCCTGTCGTCAGTGCCCCCACGTTCTCCGCGTCAACAATTATGAAATAGCTCTGACCCGTCTCAGCAACAAACCCAACCCAGCCATCGTTGGCCGTGCCCGATGTAAGTACACCGTTGTTCGCGCCCGTTGAGATCAACTGCTGCGCATTGTTGAAGACGCGAACCCGCGTGTTGAGCGTGTTGGGCTGCGTTTCATTTCGAGTGTCAGCGAGCACGCTCACAAATCCGTTCGCCGTCGCGGTAAAGCGGAATGTGTCGTTGTTCGTTCCAACAACCGCAGGGTTGATGAAGTTCGCAGCTTCAAACTGACTTCCGCCAAGGTCTGTCAGCGGCAAAGGCGTAGCAAAGGATCCGTCCAAAAGTACACGATCTTCGAGGCGGTCAAATGCCGCCGAACCGCGTTCGTGCATTGCATCGCCAGCCCCCAGGGCTCGACCCATCGCACGTCCTGCGCGACGCATCATTCCCAATGGAAGCATGCCTTCTAAGACCAACTTGCTGTTCCTGCTCGAATTGCGAGTACGAACCAAGTTCGTCCCCGATACCTTCGAGAGCAACGCGCGAATATCCCATGCGCTCATCGCTGGCTCCAATAATTGATTCCCATCGACACGGCTAAATAGCCGCCGACGTTAGGTCCACTGTACGGGCTCGGGGCACGTCCCGCGAGGCTTGCTGTGACGCCCAAAGCATCATGTGCCCCGCAGTTACTCTGGGCCTCGCGCGTACGCCGCTGTCCCTGCGACTCGCGCGACCCAAAATTCTTGCGCACCATCCACTCCAAGCTTCAGCATACCGAACCCCTCATGCCGTGTCCAGTCGGTTCGTCCGCTTGCAACCGATTGTTCCGTACACATTGAGTTCATCTTCAACATCCCTGTAACTTTCCCAACCCTTGCCTTTGACCTAAACAGATAGTCCAACACACAAATCGCTCGCAAGTCTCTTTCACACAATCACACAAAAACCAAACAAACCGCCGTTCCGAACACATTTACAAATTGACTCTACAACTAAAATTATGCAGGTATTTCCAGAGTTCGCCGAATACATGCCTCCGCCAAAAGCTCAGAAGCGTCGTACACCGGCAAAGGTGAATGCCCCATATCATCCCCGATCCCCGTGCCATGCGATACCAGCATTGATCCCTCGCTCAGGGCCAAAATCACTGCTTCGCACCCACGCGACGCCAAATTCTCAATTGCCCTCTTCACAAAGTACTGGCTCTCCGGACGAATGTGTCCCAACAGCAACTCGCCATAAAT
>Ga0105047_10020672_pt1 | contig 10103 bp, 9 predicted proteins | sample MAT04_FD_78384 | JGI IMG/M metagenome (GOLD analysis project Ga0105047, IMG submission 78384) | Freshwater microbial communities from Lake Fryxell liftoff mats and glacier meltwater in Antarctica - MAT-04 (megahit assembly) | ecosystem: Environmental > Aquatic > Freshwater > Ice > Liftoff... | reverse complement strand
GTTGTGCGTGCTCGCGACGACGACCTCGATCGAGGGCCCGACCAGCTTCCGGATGCGCTCGATCGTGGGGTGCATCAGGCCGACGACATCGACCATCACCAGCGCGACGCGGCGCGCGCCGTCGTCCACCACCAGGCACTGCGCGCCGATCGGATCGCTGATCCGCTTCATCGGGCGATTCGGCCCGTAGCCCGCCAGCCAGACCTTGGCGCCCGGGGGCGGCGTGAGATCGACTGTCCCCGCGCCGACCAGCACCGTTCCGCGCGCGGGCGGGGCAGGGCGCGCGATGCGGCCGAGCGGGCCGCGCGGGTGGTGCACGACCGGCGGCGGTCGCGCTTCGAGGAGGCACCCCCCGAGACCGAGCGCGCCGAGGGCGAGGAATTCGCGGCGGGTGGTCACGACTCCGCCGCCTCGAGCTTCTGGTAACGGGCAAGGGACGCGAGGCCCATGATCACGCCTGCGGCCGCGCCGACGCCGAGCAAGCGGAGCCCGAGCGGCCGAGCGCTCGAGTTGCCGAACGCGTCGAAGAGGACGCCCACCATGCCGACCGAGAGCGCATCGCCCGCCTTCTCCACCACGCCCGACATGCCGTTGTACATGGCCTCTCGCCGGAGGCCGGTGGTCTTGGTGTCGCGATCGATGACGTCGGCGAGGAGCGCGCGGGGCAGCACCATCACGCAGGCCACCGGAAATCCCGCCATGACGAAGAGGGCGACGCCGTGGAACAGCGGGGGGATCGCGGGGAGCAGGCCGATCGTGCCGATCAGCGGCAGCACCACGACGAACGCCAGCCCGCCCCAGCGGAAGACCCGCGCCGCCCCGTGTTTGGCCGACCACTTCTGCACCAGCGGAAAGGCGAGCAGCGCGAACACGATGATCACCGCCTGCAGGTACCCGGCTTCCTCTTCTTTCAGGCCCATCAGCTGGGTGGCGATGAACGGCACGCCGATCACCGCGCAGGCGGTGCCCATCTTGTAGCCAGCCACAGCGCCCGCGTAGGGCAAAAAGCTCGGGTTTTTGAGCGAGGTCTTTGCCGCCTCGAAGAGCGACATGTGGATCTCGTGGGCGGCGCTGCGCGGCGGCTCGCGCACGAAGATCAGGATCGGCAAGAAGCACACGAGCGCGACGACCGAGACGACGACGCCCATCACCGCGTAGCCGCTCGGCAGCGCGAGGCCGAGGATCTTCATCGCGCCGAGGCCGATCAGCCACCCCGCGCCGATGCTGCCCACGATGTTGGCAACCACCTCGCTGACCGCGAGCCACAACGACAGCCGCACGCGGCCCGGCTCGTCACGCCCGAGCTCGGGGAGGAGCGACAGGTACGGCGACACGGTGGCGGTGAACGCGGTCCAGAAGAGGATGAGGAGCACCGCGCAGTGCAGCACCAGCCGCGGGTGGTTGGTCGGGAGGCCCTCGGGCGGCATCCAGATCAGCGCGAACGCGATCGACATCAGCGGCGCGCCGATCGCGATCCACGGCAAGCGGCGGCCGAAGCGGGTGTTGGTCTTGTCGCTGAGGTGGCCGATGACCGGCTCGATCATCGCGCCGACGATGCGCTCGAAGATGCGGATCACACCGATGAGGCCGGCCGAGATGAGCACGGTCCCCTCGGCGGCGGGCGGGCTGTAGAAGTAGAGGATCCACGACGAGAGCACCAGCGAGGTGAGCGTCGCGCCCAGGTTGGCGATCGCGTAGGCGACCACCGTCTTCCCCGCGAGCATTGCGCGCTCATAGCAGAAGACGCACTCGTGGTAATTGTGTCGACGTGAAGATCGCGATCATCGGCGGTGGGTCGACCTACACGCCCGAGCTCATGGACGGGCTCTACGCGCGCGCGACGGAGCTCGGTCTCGATCGGGTGACGCTGCATGACATCGACGAGCGGCGGCTGGAGATCGTCGGCGGGTTCGTCGAGCGCATGAACCGCTCGAGCACCAAGGTCACGCGCACGACGCGGCTCGACGAGGCGGTCGGCGGCGCGGACCTGGTGGTGGTGCAGATCCGCGTCGGCGGCCAGGAGGCGCGCGCCGAAGACGAGGCGATGGGCGTGCGACACGGCGTGATCGGCCAGGAGACCACCGGCGCCGGCGGGCTCGCCAAGGCGCTGCGCACGATACCGGCGGTGCTCGCGGTGGCGGACGCGACGGCCCGCGTCGCGCCGAAAGCGACGCTGATCGACTTCACGAACCCGGTCTCGATCGTGACCCAGGCGCTCCTCGAGCACGGCAAGGTGCGATCGATCGGCCTCTGCAACATCCCCATCGGCCAGCGGCGCGAGCTGGCCGCGCACCTGGGCGTCGATCCGGCCCACGTGGTGATCGACTCGGTCGGGCTCAACCACCTCACGTTCATCCGCGGCGTCGAGGTGAAGGGCCGTCCGATGCTGGGCGAGATCATCGAGAAGGTCGCCAGCGGGCTCGAACACGGGAACCGCCCGGCGAACCTCCCGGACCTCGACTTCCCGCCCGATCTGCTGCGGGCGCTGGGCATGATCCCGTCGGACTATCTGCGGTACTTCTTCCTCCAGAAGGAGACGATCGCCGAGCAAGCCGCGAAGCCGAAGACGCGCGCGCACGAGGTGATGGCGGTCGAAGAGGAGCTGCTCGAGCTCTACGCGGACCCGCGCACGACCACCAAGCCGGCGTCGCTGTCGAAGCGCGGCGGCGCGTTCTACTCGCACGCGGCGCTGGAGATCATCGAGGCGATCGCGCTCGATCGACCGGCGCGGCTGGTCGTCAACGCGCAGAACGGCGCGACCGTGTTCGAGCTACCGCGCGAGGCTTCGATCGAGGTGCCCTGCCTGGTCGACGCGAGCGGCGCGCGCCCGCTGCCGCAGCGCCCGCTGCCGCCGCAGATCCGCGGCCTCATCCAGCACGTGAAGGCGTACGAGGAGCTGGCCGTGCGCGCGGCGCGGACCCGCGACGTGCGCGATGTGCTCCTCGCGCTGGTCACCCACCCCCTGAGCCGCTCGGCGGCCGACGCCGCGGAGATGGCCCGCGCGATCGCGGCGCGCACCTGGGCTTGATGCGCGCTCTGATCGCCATGCTCGCGATCGCGGGCTGCGGCGCCGAGACGATCGTCTTCGGCCAGCTCGACGAAGGCGCGCCCGCGGCGCTGATCGTGCTCGATGGCGATCCCGGCGCCGGGATCCTCGCCTTCGAGCCGCTCCCCCGCCGCGTCACGATCGATCGCCTGGGCGATCGCGCGGTCGACATCCTCACCTACGACGCGCCCTTCGGCGCGCTCGGCGTCGAGATCCATAGCGGTCGGCTGGTCACGTCGGCCGAGGGCGCGCCGCTTCCGCTCGCCAACCACTGGCTCCACCGGGCGCAAGGTGCGCTCACGCTGGCGCCGGTCGACCTGAGCCAGCTCGACACCGTGTTCCAAGGCGTGAAGCTGCCAGGGCCCCGCTGCCCGTCGCTCTCACGCGTGTCCACGATCGAGATCCCGGACACGCTCGGCATCCACGCGATCGTCCCCGCCGACCCGACCACCGCGATCCTCGGCGCGCTCACCGCGACCGCCGGCACGCGCCTCTTCCGCCTCGAGATCACCGCCGCCGCCAAGATCGAGGATCTCGCCGAGACCTCCAGCGCGGCGCGGTCGATCGCCGGGTTCCGCATCCCCAACGACGAGGACCAGACGTGGACCGGGCGCGCCGATGGCCAGCACCTGATCCTCGAGCGGCGCGCTTCGGAGGGGGCGCTGATCGAGAGCCGGCGCATCCCGCTCGTGCTCGAGCTGGGCCTGCGGCGTATGACGGGCACGGAGGTCGGCGGGCAGCTGGTGATCCTGTTCAGCACCCCGAATGTGTGGGGCCGGGTCGATCTCGACGCGAACACGGCGACGATCCTCGGCCGCACGACGCTGGAGAACTGCACCGATGGCCTCGGCGGCGTCCTCACGCTCGAGGCCGACGGCACCGGCGTCGTCGGGTTCACCAACGGCGATCTCGTCTCGTTCACGCTGGGCACCGACGCGGCATCGACGATCACCACCCCGCTGCTCCCGTTCGATCCGCGCCCGTGCCGGGCGTCGTACGCGCGCGATCCGGCGAGCGGGCGCGAGGTCGTGATGACCGATCGCAGCTCTTCTGCGGTGCTGTACTGGCGCAGCCGGCCGACCGACGCCTGGCGTTCGGCGAACGAGCCCACGCTCACCGCGCGCGCGCTGACCTTCGTGAACGGCGCGCTGATCGCGTCCGCGGCGGGCGACGTGGTGGCGTCGCTGGCGTTCGACGGCCGGCCCGATCAGCCCCCGAGCATCTGCGACGGCGAGCCCTTCGCCGCCAAGGTCCTCGACGTCGTGACGATGGGCGACTACGTGCTGGTGAACGGTTTTGCGGCGACCGACGGGACGGTGCGGATAATCTGGTACCGCGTAGGCGGGTAGCTCAGCGCATCCGGCGCCACAGCGACGTGTACGAGATTCCGAGGGCCGCGGAGGCGTCCTTGAGGGATCCGGATTCGCGCACGGCCGCGCGGATGAGGCCGCGCTCGAACTGCGCCTTGGCCTCCTTCAGCGACTGGATCTCCTCGATCGAGGTCGGCAGCGGCGGGCCGCAGGGCGGGCCTTCGGGCGGGTTGTAGTGATCGATCTCGCCGACGTAGATGCGCGTCCGCGCCTCGCGGAGCTGGGCCGCGATGGCGTCGTGCTGCGCGCGGTAGGCCCGCAGATCGTGGACCTCGAGCGCGAGCGGCAACCACGCGGTGAGCCGCGCCTCGATCTCGCCAGTGTCCACCCAGCGCACGTGCTCTTTGCCGAGGACCGCGCCGAGCGCTTCCTCGTCGCTGTCCTTGCCGACGACCGCGGCCGGGACGCGCTCCTGGTGCTCGCGATCGGTCCACCGCAGGAGGTCGGCCAGGAAAGGCCCGGTCGCCTGCGCGCTCGCCACGAGACCCGCGGCCGAAGCCGGCCCGCGCTCACCGAGCACCTCCAGCACCGAGGCATAGGCCATCACGTCCACTTGCGCGCCGAGCCTGTCGGCGATCGCGCGGACCGTGTCCGCCAGCCCTGCGCGATCGACCACCACCAGCGTCGCTCGCCTTCGATCATTTCTAAGCACCATTGATCGCACCCGTCCCTTCCTTGCGCGTACGCCGCGCCAGCGTGGCTGCTGAAACATCCAGGTACTGCGCCGCCTCGCGCGCGCTGGCACAGAGGTGCTGCACGCGATCGATATACGCGCGCTCGAAGGACTCGCTGGCCTCTTCGAGGTTGTACGTCGAGATCGGACCGACCGGCAGCGGAGGAGGCTGGTACGTGTTGAGGTCGTCCGTCATCGTCTCGGGCGGATAGCCCATGAGGTCCATCTCGCGGCGCACCAGGCGGCGCGACTCGCAGCGGTGGGCCAGCTCGAGCGCCCGCAGCGCGCGCAGCTCCATGCCCCGGCGGATCAAGCCGCGGAGGCTGGTCTCGGTGGGATCGACGACCACCGCCATCACGCCCATCGCCCGCAGCGTGCCGGCCGAGGGGCCGTCGCCGTTGCCGATGGCGATCACCGCCACCATGCTGCTCGGATCACCGCCGAGCGCCTGGACGAACGAGGGCACCGCCTTCGCGTCCATCAGAAGTACGTAGTTCGCGCTCGATCGCGAGGCTTTGATCGCAGCCTCCGTCGTCGCGAGCGACTCGACGTTCGCGCCGGGCGCAGACGCTACGACGAGCGGGCGGAGGTGCTCGATGTCGAGGAGGCCGACGTGCGTGTCAGTGCTGATCCCTTGCAGGCGCAGCACGGACTCCATTTCTGGGCTGAGCAGAGGAGAATCCACGGCGGAACAATAGAGCGAATTCGCCCTCCATGCCTACTGCCAAAGACTCAATCGAGATCTGACGGTGTTAAAGGCAGTGCGGGGCCGGCCGGAGCGCCCCGCGCGTCTTCGCGCGAAGTGGCTGTCAGCGTCTGCGCTGACGGGTGCCACTCGGACAGAGTGCCCAAGTGCCCGACAAGTACAGAGGAACAAATGCCCTCGAAGCCCGGGTGAACAGCATCCCAGCTAGAGGCGGCTCGCGACCTGGTTGCGCTCCTCGACGAAGCGCGCGACGCCCGACGCGATGGCCTCGGCCACCTTCCGCTGGTAGGCGGGATCGGCCAGCCGGCGCTCCTCGTCGGGATGGCTGAGAAAGCCCGACTCGACCAGGATCGACGGCATCCGCGCCCCGAGCAGCACGTAGAACAGCGCGTGCTTCACGCCCAGATCGGCGATGTCGCTGGAGACCTTCCTGAGCTGCCCGATGAGGTGCGACTGCACGAGACCGGCCAGGCGGCGCGAGTCGTCGGTGGCCGAGCGCATCGCCAGATCCGCCAGCAAAAGCCGGAGATCCCGGCCCATCGCGCCGCCCGGGAGCGCCCCGGCGTCGCCCTCGGATGAGGGCTCGCTGGGATCGCCCGCGTCGAGCGTGTCGTCGTCGAACTGCTCCTGGTTCTCGCGCGCCGCGAGCCGGTTCGCGTATCGGCTGGAGGTGGTGTTGAGATAGTAGGTCTCGATGCCCTGGAACTTCTTGTTCCGGTGCGCGTTCGAGTGGACTGACACGAAAAGATCCGCGTCCGCCTTGTTCGCGATCTCGACCCGCCGTCCGAGCGACACGTACACATCCTTGGTGCGCGTGAGGACGACCTCCACACCCAGGCGCTCGTGCAGGACCTTGGCCAGCGCCAGGGCGATCGCCAGGTTCACGTCCTTCTCCTTGGTGCCCTTCTTCCCGGTCGCGCCGCCGTCCTTGCCGCCGTGGCCGGCGTCGATGAGGACGCGGCGAACCCGCACCAGGCTGCCCTTCTTCTCGGCGAGCGCCGCGCGGGTGGTCTTGTTGACGCCGGGCGGGCTCGCGCTGTCGCTGTCGGCGAACGCGGCACCGGGCGCGACGGGCGCCGCGGGCATGATCTCGATCTCGACCTCGCCGGCCTCGCTCTCGTGCTCGTGATCAGAGTCGTCGTGGAGATCGGCGACCATCGCCTCGAGGGCCTCCTTGGCCCGCGGCGTCACCGAGGCCGCCTCGCCGGGCGCGACCTGATCGAGCGCGCGCTGCACCTCGAGCAGGGCCGCGAGGCCGTCGGTCTTCTCGCGATCCGCGGCGCTGGCGACGTTCTGTTGCGCGTCCCAGGCGCCGTTCTTGCCGAGCCGGAGCCGGGGCGAGTCGCCGTCGATCAGCGTCAGGAGCTCCGGCACCACGCCGCCGACCGGGAGATCGAACACGAAACGAACGGTGTCGGGATCGTACTGACCGACCCGCAGGCGCGAGACGTTGGGATGGTCGATCGGCAGTGTGACGAGCGCCTCACGCGCGGCGACCAAGGGGCTGACGTCGAAGTACAGCCGCGGGCCCTTCCCCGCCTTCGCGACGAGGATCTCGGTGCGCGCGCGCAGGCCGGCGTTCTTCGGGAGCAGGACCTCGACGCCGATCTCGCGGGTCTCGAGCTCGACCTTGGTCAGCATCGCGGGCTTCTCGGGCGCTTTTGCTTCGGGCTTCTCGGCCGCCTTTGCGACCAGCTTTTCGGTTGGCTTTTGCGTCGTGATCTTCTCCGCGACCTTCTTCGGCTTGTCGTCGCTCTTCGCGCTCGCGAGCTGCGCGTTCGCCTTCGCTGCGGCGGCCTTGTCCTCGGCGGTGCCGGACCAGTGCGCGAGCAGCTGGAGCGCCCTCGCCTCGCCTTCCAGCGCGGCGACCCGATCGGCGCCGCTCGAGGATACCGCGAGGGCCCGCCAGTCCGCGGCGAGCTTGTCGAGGTTGTGGCGCAGCCGGAGCTTCGCGTTGTCCTTCACGAGCACGCTCTCCGCGGCGCGCAGCTTCTCGAGCCGACTGTTGGGCTCCGCGCCCGCCGGCGCTGCGATCAGCGCCGCCAGCAGCAGTGAAGAGATCGAAGTGCGATAGAGGGATCCGATCACGGCGCGAGCATGATCGCGCCCAGATCACCCAGCAAGTTTTTGACTCGCGTTAGGACTGACGGCCCAGCTCGCCGCGGGCGAGGCGGGCGAGGACGTCGACGATCGCCTTCTCGACGTCGTCGAGGCGGAACGGTTTGTCGATGTACGCGTCGGCGCCGTAGAGCGGCGCGGTCGCGGCGTTCATCTCCTCGCCGATGCCGGTCGCCATCACGATGCGGACGCCGTCGAGCTCCTCGCGATCGCGCACGTACTGCGAGATCTCCCAGCCGGTCAGGCCGGGCATCATCACGTCGAGCAGGACCACGTGGGGCCGATCGGTCAGGATCTTCTCCAGCGCCTGATCGCCGTCCTCGGCCTCGCTGACAGTGAAACCACGCTTTTTCAAGTACGGAACGAGCAGGTTGAGGACCTCCGGCTCGTCGTCGACGACCAGCAGGTGCACGTCCTTCGGCGAGGCGAAGCCCTTCGGGATCGCGACCGGGGTCTTGGGGCGGACGCTGTCGTAGACCCGCGGGATCTGCGACGGCCGGCTCGGCGGCGCGGAGGAGCGGCGCGGCTCGGCAGGCGGCGGGCTGGCCGCCGGGATCGAGATCTTCGGCTTGGGCGCCGCGTCCTCGACCTTCTTCGACTTCTTCGCCGAAGGGGCCTTTTCGGCTTTCTTGTCCGCCTTCTTGGGCTTCTTGTCGGCCTTCTTCGGCTTCTTGGCCGCCTTGGGCTCGTCGTCGGGCTTCTTCTTCTTCTTCTTCTTCTTGCCGTCGTCGGCCTTCTTGGCGGACTTGGCCTTGGACTTGGCCTCGGCCTTGGGAGCGGCCTTCTTGGACTTCGAGGCCTTCGCCGTTTTCTTCGCCGCCACGCGGGCCTTCTACCTCACTGGCAGGATCGATTTGAAGCCCTCGACGTCGATCTGGCCTCCGATCGACTCCGCGTGGCGCGCCAGCGCCGCCGCAACCCGCGCTGCCGAGAGGCTCGGCCCGTAGAAATTGCGCACCAAGCCCTCTGTCGGGCGAGCGTGGCCGTCGGCCCCGACCCCCGCGGGCACGTGGGCCACATCCACGCCATCCAGCAGCAGCACACCCAGTGCTGCGGGGTGCGCGCCGGGGAGGACCCCCGGCTCGGGGAGCGGCGCCACCACGATCGCGCCGCTCTTGGCGGCCCGCGCGATCGCCCACCCGAGATCCGGGAGCACGGTCTTGGTCCCGTTGGGCGCGAGGATGATCCGCGCGCCCTCGTCGATCGCCAGCTCCAGGCCGCGCGCGAGCCGCTCACCGTCCGTGGTGGGCCGATCGGAGGTCACCCGGATCGCGAGGAGCTCGGCGTCCGGCGCGAGCAGGTGCACCAGCGCGGCGCAGCAGGTGCCGTGGCCGAAGCGATCGGCGTGCGCGCCGGGCTTGATGACGATGTCGCCCTCCTCGCGCTCGACCGAGAAGCCGCGCCCCACGATGCGCAGGTGCGGGTGGCCGAAGCTGATGCCCGAGTCGACCACCGCGACGAGGATCCCGCGACCGGTCCGGTCGGCGGCGATCTCCGCGGGAGGGACCAGGGTCACGGCGCTTCCGCGGCGGGCTCGTCTCCCTCGGCCGCGCCGACGAACAACCCGCAGTCGGGGCACTCCTCGACGTTGAGCGGGACCTCGGAGCCGCACGCCGGGCACTTCCCCGCGTCCTCGGGGGCACCGCCGGCCGCGCCGACCTCGGCCTCGGCCAGCTTCTGCCAGCGATCGTGCAGCGACTTGGTCGCACGCTCGTGATCCGCCGTGCGGACGTGCACCTCGTAGCGCGCCTTCTTGTCGCGGAAGAGCGCGCCGTCGATCTCGCGCAAGACCGAGCTGATGTGTTCCTGATCGAGATCGCGCACCAGCTCGACCGCCACGTCGTAGGGGAAGCTGTTGCGCAGATCGACGTCGCGCCCCTCGAGCTCGACCATCTGCGAGAGCCCGCGCTCGCCGCTGATCCCGACCCTGAGCGTCGCGTCACCTTCGAGGATCGGATCGGCGTCGTTGGGCAGCGTGTCGACCAGCGTCACGCCTCCCGCGCACGTCTTGCAGGTGGTGATGCCAGCTCGATACTCAGATCGGCACTTCGGGCAGTACATGGCTGCTCCATAGCACGGATCGTCACTCGCCGAGGGCGGCCTGCATCTCCGCCAGCCGCGCCAGCGCCTGACGCGGGCTCATGTCGTCGATGACCAGCGCGCGCAGCTCCTCGAGCACCTTCTTCTCCC
>Ga0105047_10020671_pt1 | contig 10104 bp, 5 predicted proteins | sample MAT04_FD_78384 | JGI IMG/M metagenome (GOLD analysis project Ga0105047, IMG submission 78384) | Freshwater microbial communities from Lake Fryxell liftoff mats and glacier meltwater in Antarctica - MAT-04 (megahit assembly) | ecosystem: Environmental > Aquatic > Freshwater > Ice > Liftoff... | reverse complement strand
TCAAAATTAAAATGAATAAATTCCTCTACTTTTTCACCAAAAGGAATTCCATACCATTTTACATTTTTTCGATTATAGCCAGAATAATCGATATTATCCAGAGGTAAGTTATTGTCTATAAATGCAAGAGATTTGATGATTTTATTGCCGGAAGGATTTAGTGTCTTATTTAATTGATGTACTTTTTTACGATCATCTTCATTGGTACCGTCAAACAATATACAAATTGAAGATACAGGATTGATGGTGTTGGACATGTGTTTTACACGCTTACTTGTATCAAATTCTCTATAAAATAACCAATTCTTTATTATATCTACCATTTTTGTTTTTTAGTATCTAGCCATTTATTCGCTTTCAGCAATGGCATATCGACCCATATCGCTATATTTTTGGATTCTTTGAGTGATTCTTTCTTCCGCATCCATATTGATTAATCCGGCCAGCTCAGCCTTAATATGCGCCTTCAGGGTTTTGGCCATCTTTTCAGGATCAGTATGTGCTCCCCCAAGAGGTTCTTTGACGATATCATCGATGAGACCAAACTCAAGCATATGGTCCGGGGTAAGTTTAAGCGCTTCAGCGGCAGTTTCTTTAAAATCCCAACTCCTCCATAGTATCGAAGAACAGGATTCGGGGGAGATCACGGTATACCAAGTATTTTCGAGCATAAAAACTTTATCACCAAGTCCAATTCCAAGTGCACCACCAGACGCACCTTCTCCGATGATGTAACAAAGTACCGGAACTTTGAGCTGTGCCATTTCAAAAAGATTTCTGGCTATTGCTTCAGCTTGTCCCCGTTCTTCTGCTTCCAGTCCTGGAAATGCACCCGGCGTATCAATGAGTGAAATCACAGGCATGTTAAATCTTTCAGCCAACTTCATCAATCTGAGTGCCTTTCGATATCCATCAGGATTGGCCATTCCAAAATTTCTGTATTGCCTCATTTTGGTATTAATCCCTTTCTGATGACCTAAAATCACCACACTTTGACCATCTATTTTTGCAATGCCTCCTACTATAGCCTTGTCATCCTTACAATATCTGTCACCATGTAGCTCAGTAAATTTTTTACACATCTGATCAATATAAAACAATGTGTATGGGCGTTCCGGATGACGGGATAACTGTACACGCTGCCACCCTGTGAGATTAGCATAAATATCTTTTTTTGAAGTTTGAATTTTTTTCTCGAGCTCCTTGATGTTTTCTGTTACATCAATTACTCCTTCTTCTCCTACCTGTCGCAGCTTTTCGAGTTGCTCGTACAGATTTTCAAGGGGCTTTTCAAAATCGAGGAATACCATAATCTAAACTTTTGCGTTTTGATAAAATTGAACTGTGGGGACAAATTTAACCATAGTAGATAGAAAATTAACATAAATAGTAAAAATTAAAAAAATTATTATTTTATGTGCAAAGTATTTTGACAATTAAAAACTTCCTATATCTTTGCGTCGCTTTTGAAGGAAAGCAAAGAATGGATTGGTAGTTCAGCTGGTTAGAATACATGCCTGTCACGCATGGGGTCGCGGGTTCGAGTCCCGTCCAGTCCGCAAAACATAACGCCAAATAGAAGTAAATTTTTGTTTGGCGTTTGTTTTTCAAGGAGTTATGAAACTCAAAGGTGGTGGAATGAAGTGAAACAAAGTATAAAAAATTCAACCATATTGCATCCACCAGTTTTCTTGCAGCCAATGGCTGCAGATAAAAACGAGCCTACAAAGTCGTCCAAAATACTTAAGTTGAAATTTTTTGCATCAGATTTAACACAAAACACATTTGTTAATCGTTAAATTTATACCATTATGAAAAAAATGAAAACCAAGAATCTATCGTTCATCCTCAGAAAACAAAGAAGCACCCATAGAATGCATCCACATTAACCAACTGCTCGAAATCTCATTATAACAAAAATGTCAAAATTTCACATTAATGAATAAATTTGCAGTTTGAATTCAGGATTGATTTTATCAGCTTTGATTGATTCTATCAAATCTAAATCATAGACACAAATAAAAATTTTAATATATGAGATCATTCGTAAATTTTATTATTTTATTTCTTTGTTTCGTTCACCTATCTGCTCAGAATAATCTTTGCAATAAGTTAGGTGCGTGGTTATGGTATATTGAAAATACGGATTTTCCGAGCCACTCAGCCCTTGCTGCCAGACTTAGTTCATTAGATATCAGCAGAGTCTATGTCAAAGTAGCGGATGGAAAAGTGAATCCTGATGTATGGCCTGAGTTAGAAGACAAGATGGTTGTAGATGCATACAAACAAAAAGGCATAGAAGTATGGGCGTGGTCATACAATTATCCTGGCAATGATTCTCTTCAGGCAGAAGCTTTGTATTTGGCAGCAAAGACCGGTTATCAAGGATTTGTAGTGGATGTTGAGACTGAATTTGACAACAAATCACTTGAACTCAGAAGTATCTTTTCTGCATTTGATAAGGCAAAAAAAAGAGCCATAAACGAGAATCTTGTTTCCGACGATTTTAGCCTTTATGTGACCACTTGGGGCAATCCCATAGATCATAATTTTAAAATTTCAGAAATGGACCCTTTTGTAAATGGATATATGCCCCAAACATATGTGGAAAACTGGGGACCATCGTATATGGATAATATCCCAAAATGGATAGAAGAAGGCAACAAAGAATATAAACAATTGGGTGCAACAAAACCAATCCATCATATCATATCCACAGAAAAAGGAATACTTACTGCAGCGCAAATCAACAACTTTTTTGAGTATTCCGGAGGTGAAACTTCCATATGGAGAATTCCAGGCGGCAATGTTCCACAAAATATCTGGAACACCTGGCAAGATGTTAATTGGAAAAGAAATTTTTGCACTTCGTCCGTTAATGATGATTTGAAAGAGCAAATCTTCGTTTATCCTAACCCTGCTTTCGATGTAATTCATTTTGAAGGTGACTTTGAAAGTTTTTTTATCGCTACCTATTTGGGTGACGTCATCATGAGAAGATCAAGAATCAATCATGTGGATATATCATCATTAAAAGCAGGAATGTATATTGTAAAATTTGATACTGGGAAGGTGGTTAAGTTCATAAAATATGAATACTAATTTATGAATTTAAATACAGGATCGTTACTCCCAGAAACCTTGTCTTTTCATGATCTGAATTAAAATAAAACCGCTTTGAAAATGTTTAGTGTAGGTGGTTAGCCACTCTAAGCTTTTAAATTTGTTTTGAAAATATTGTGAGTTAGAAAAACGGCGTAACTTTACCTTTTGTGTTCCAATTTTCAAACTATCGTATATATAAATATGAATGCCAAATATTTAATATTTCTCCTGATATTATGTACTCCGTTGGTTAATTCAGCCCAAGAAAAATTTACACCCTATGACAACCTGCCGGGTATAAATAAATCATTCAAGCCTACGCTGCTTGATAATGCCCCATCATGGGCTACGATGATGTATCAGTACCCTGTCAACTTTCGTCAGCTCAAAACTGAGTATGAAAAATATCAGGCTTCAGGTAAAAAGAAAAATCCCTACACTAGATATTTTCGACATTGGAGTCGCATTATAGCTCCATTGGTTGGTGATGATGGTGTCATATCTATGCCATCAGAACAATATGTCAAAGAAATACTGACCTCTGAAAGAAGCAACAGAGATATTCTTCTCTCTCGGAATGCAAAAGAATGGTCATTTTTGGGACCTAAGGTTACGCATTGGTTGAAAGAAGTTAATAGCATTGAAGTACCAGGCCCATGTCCGTGGCAAGTAAATATATATAGCTTCGACATTGCTATGGCAGATCCGAATGTTATGTATTGTGGAACAGAAACTGGAGCTATCAATAAATCAACAGATAAAGGTCTATCCTGGCAATTGATGACCCTCGATTATTATATAGGTGGTGGAGTCAACGCATTGGTTATACACCCTGTCAATCACAATATTGTCTATGCCGCTGCTGGAAGACAACTTCATAAAACCGTTGATGGTGGAATGACATGGATAGCCTTACTTAAGGATATATTTTTTGATGCCAACACCCTTCAGATTAGTCCTGATGGCCGCAAACTTCTGGCTGGTTCCGAAGAAGGAATTTTTATAAGTGAAAACGAAGGAAATACATGGCAAAAAAAGTTAACCCTTAAAGCTTATGATGTAGAATTCAAACCCAACGATGCAAATGTCAATTATGCATTAGGTGCTGTAAATCAGAATTTCAGGATATTCATTTCGATAGATGGAGGAACTACTTTTAATGTTGTAGCCAATTTTCCTGCCAGTTATAAGGATGCTGCAGGTGGTGTATTGGCTGTTAGCCCTTCAAATCCCAATTTGCTGATGATGACCTTACTCACAGACAATGATACGCCTGTGATCATCAAAGGTCTGAACAGCAATGGCATATGGACTTGGACTGAAGTAGCACAAGGAAATACTACTAAACTTGGCATGGACAATGGTCAGGGATATTATGATTTGGATATGGAAATTTCACCTTTGGATGAAAAGAAATTTGTAGTCGCAACCACTACCATGTACAAAACGACCAACAGTGGCATATCATTTACTGCGGTAGGTGGCTATGATGGCCAATTTCCTATACATCCAGACATTCAGGATATAAAATTTGATGCTAATGGGGATATTTGGGTAGCTACGGATGGAGGTTTGTCGATGAGTACTGACTACTTTACCACCCAATCCCGATTTTTTATCCGAACAGATGGCATAGTTGGTTCAGATTTTTGGGGTTTTGATCAAGGTTGGAATGAAGACATCATCGTAGGTGGCAGATATCACAATGGGAATACGGCAATCTCGGATCTTTATCAGCCCAAAGCCCTTAGAATGGGCGGCGCCGAATCGCCTACGGGTTGGGTCATACAAGGTAAAAGCAGACATGTCGCCTTTGATGATTTAGGCGGTGGATGGGTTTTGCCAGAAAAAGCAGAAGATAGATATAAGGGCAGATTTTTGTTTTCCAAATTCCCCAATATGGAAGAATACGGAGGCAGACGGGGCAGCCTATTGCATCACCCATTTTATCATAGTCATCTTTATCTTGGTGAAGGCAATACAGTGTGGACAAGCCTAGATGCAGGAATGACTTGGGATATGCTGAATCAATTTCCGGCAAAAGTAATGACAATGGTAATAGGCGTAAATCATCCCGATGTCTTGTATGCTGATGTGGAAGGACAAGGACTGTATCGATCGCAGGATGGAGGTATTTCCTGGAGCAAAAAACCAGCTTTAACTACAGCACCTAATGGTAATTCTTATTGGAATGGAAAGCTTTCATTGGCCGTTTCGGCATATAACCCGGATATTATTTACGCCTGTTTACAAAACGGAACCTGGTCTGTTGATAAAGGCAAGATCTTTAAATCCAAAGATGGTGGCAATACCTGGCAAAATATCACTTACGGAATAGATGCTTATTTAAAAAGTTTGGTCATCCAGCCTGCCACTGGAAATACAGACATTTTATATCTCTTTACCAATGCCAGAAACAACTTGCAGGCGAATGTCTGGGTACTGAAAGATGGCAGCACACAATGGGAAAACTTTGACATGGGTTATCCCTCAGGTATGAGTGTCAATTACGCTTTGCCTTTCTACCACAAAAACAAGATCAGAGTGGCAGGAAATCTGGGCGTATGGGAAAGTGAGCTCTATGATACCGATTACGAACCGATCATCAGACCTTGGGCAGAACGACAGATGGTATCATGTTTTTCAGACACGATATCATTGGAAGACCATTCCATTATGGATCATCAAAACACAAGCTGGACTTGGGAAATCAGCCCTTCACCAAGGTATCTTTCTGATACAAATTCCAGAAATCCTAAGGTAGTTTTAGGAAAAGAAGGAAAATATAATGTAAAACTTTTGGTCAATCATAAAGGCAAATCCTTTGAAAAGACCATTGAAAATATGATCGAAGCCAAGCGATGTCCATCTGTTGAAACTTGTGATAATCCAGCAAGATTGACCAAAGATCAATGGAGAGTAGTCGGGTTCAATAGTGAAGAAGTAAACGATCCCGGTTGGGCTGCTATGGCTATAGATAATGATGTGAGCACAATATGGCACACCCGATGGTCCACAGGAAATGATCCTTATCCTCATTTTATAACGCTGGATTTAGGCAGGAATTACAAACTTTTTGAATTTATCTATTTGCCAAGACAAGATGGTGGCGAAAATGGAAGAGTCAAGAATTACGAACTTTATCTTTCGGAAAATCTCATTGATTTTGGTGCCCCAATTGCTGTTGGCAGCTTTGAAAATAGTGCTGCTCCCAAGGTGGTGAAGATTCAGGACGGAAAAGAAGCGAGGTATATCAGATTCAGGGCATTGTCAGAAGTCAATGGAAATCCTTGGGCTTCGGCTGCGGAGTTGGATTTTACAGGATGTTATGCTGAAATTTCGAGTGTAGATGACCAAAGTTTTTCATCTGTAAAAGTAAGTCCTGTGCCCACTCAAAATTTGTTGCATTTGTCTTTACCTTCCGGTCAATACCAATATTTCGTGTTTTATATGGCAAATGGCTTACATTCTCAAGGCGAAATGAACGTCAATAGCGATGGCATCACCCTGGATGTAGAGACATATCCAGCTGGCTTGTATCAGATGGTCGCAATCAAAGAAAATGGAACACAATTCAGAATGAAATTTTTAAAATTTTGATGTATGTATATTGAATATAATGAGGAACAAATAAAAGAAATAGCAGAAAATCTGGACTGTGGACGTAGGGTTTTTGTTCACAAAGAAAATGGATCACTTTTAACAATTCCAGAAGAAAACGAATCTTATCTTTTAGATTCGGAAGAGAGAGCAGACGAAAAGCAGCTGCTTGATAATAATTATCTGGATTACTTTGAAATAGAATGGTCTACAAGCGACGCTTTTAGGATAATGGAAGATTTTACAGACCATCTCGACACCAATCAACAACTGCAGACACAACTCAGGCAAGCAATAAGCAGAAAAAGACCCTTCAGCAATTTTAAATATGCTATAGATAGTGCTGGCCCCTATAGAGATCAATGGTTTGACTTTAAAAATAAAAAACAAGATGAACATGTCGAAAATCAACTTAATACTTTCTTGAAAAGCTAAAATGACTCTCCGCTCATCCCAGTAAAACAAATCATCTTAAGTTTTGTAACTAAAACCATAAGTCTAAAAAAAATTAATGTACATGATTCAAAGTTATATTATGCTTATTTTTTTACGATATTATTGATGATAAAGATAATCAGTACTTTACTAAGTTCATAAAACCGAAGAAAAAAATGAACTTTTATGGAAATTCAACACCTTTTTACTTTGTAGGGTGTAAGAACCAAGATTAGTGGATATTTTGTTTAACAGACGTAATATCAAATATGCGATCGATGCTGACTCGTAAGGATAAAAAAGTCTGGGATCAATTCATTTTACTACCATTCAGGTGGGTCAGCTTCATGAGAATACTAAACCAATCTAACATTCTATCATTTTATCACCACACCACCAAATGATCACAGCAAACTCTTAAACCTCGGTCTCCTCGGTGTCACATTGCCCAATCGCTCAATCTTTGCCTTCTCATAATCGCTAAAATTGCCTTCAAAAAATACCACCTGAGAGTCATCTTCAAAAGCCAATATGTGTGTCGCCAATCTATCGATAAACCATCTATCGTGAGAAATGACCAGAACACAACCTGCAAAATTCTCTATCGCTTCTTCAAGCGCACGAAGGGTATTAATGTCGATATCGTTGGTAGGTTCGTCCAGAAGCAGCACATTACCGCCTTCTTTGAGCGTCATGGCCAGATGAACTCTATTTCGCTCGCCACCGGATAGCACACCTACCTTTTTCTGTTGGTCAGATCCGGATATATTGAACTTACTTAGATAAGCCCTTACATTTACCTGTGTCTTACCTACCATGATGAGTTCCATTCCTTTGCCTACTGCTTCCATGACGGTGAGGTCGGGTTTAAGATCGGCATGAGATTGATCCACATAGCTGAGATGTACTGAATCCCCAATTGTAATGCTGCCACTATCCGGCTTTTCGACGCCCATGATCATACGAAATAGGGTAGATTTACCTACCCCATTTGGCCCTATAATGCCTACAATGGCATTTTTGGGAATAGATAAAGTAAAATTATCAATCAATACCCTTTGGCCATATGCTTTGGATACGCCGTTGATATCGATGACTTTATCTCCGAGGCGGTCTCCCGGCGGTATGAACAGTTCAAGTTTGGCTTCCTTTTCCTTCGCTTCTTCATTTTGCAGTTTATCATAAGCATTCAGACGAGCTTTACCTTTTGCTTGTCGGCCTTTTGCACCCATGCGTACCCATTCGAGTTCGCGTTCAAGCGTCTTTCGGCGTTTTGATTCTGTTTTTTCTTCCATGGCAAGTCTGTTGGCTTTTTGTTCCAGCCAAGAGGAGTAATTGCCTTCCCAAGGTATGCCTTCCCCTCTGTCCAGCTCCAGTATCCATCCTGCTACATTGTCTAGGAAGTATCGATCGTGGGTCACTGCTATGACGGTACCCGGGAATACTTTGAGATATTGTTCCAGCCAAAGTACACTTTCTGCATCCAGGTGATTGGTAGGTTCGTCAAGCAACAGGATATCCGGTTGACTGAGCAAAAGTCGGCACAAAGCAACACGACGTTTTTCACCACCTGAACAAACGCTAATAAGGGTATCGCCTTCCGGGCATCGGAGGGATTCCATAGCTGTCTCAAGTTTGTGGTCCAGGTTCCAGGCATCATAGTGATCCATTTTTTCCATCAGTTCACCTTGGACTTCAATGGCTTTCATCATTTCATCATCATCCAGCGGTTCACAAAGTTTATTATTAACATCTTCATAAGCTTTGATGATATCTACGATGTGCTGTACCCCTTCGCCAACGATATCCTTGACAGTTTTGGTTTCGTCGAGGCTTGGTTCCTGCTCCAGATAACCGATCTTGTATTCTTTGTCAAAAGTGACTTTCCCTTGATAGTTGGTATCAAGTCCGGCAATAATTTTAAGCAAGGAAGACTTACCAGAACCATTGAGACCAAGTACACCTATTTTTGCTCCATAAAAGAAGGAGAGCCATATATTTTTTAAAACAGTTTTTTGCGGAGGAAAGGTTTTAGTGACACCTTCCATTGCAAATATGATTTTATTGTCTGCCATTTTTTGTGGTTTTTGATTTTACAGATGGCAAAGATAAACAAAGTATTTGTAATGGATAACGCAGGATAAACTGCAGTGCGTTTAACAAATGGCACAAAAAAATGAACGCCATATACTAACCCGACTTCGGATGCGAGCCTCATTCCCAATATAACACCCCAATTCAATTCTTCCAATAGTAGCGATGCTCGCCCCTTCATGGGTCGGGGGTAAGCAGGGCAAAGTTTCTACACACTTCAATCGTATCCTAAATGTAGTGCTCTGTCCAGGAAAAATGTTTAATAATAGTGGCTGCTATTTTTACAGATCAAAGTAAAAAACCTGTATTGCCTACCGACGGTCTGTAAGGCCCTGATATAGCAGTGGGTATGGCGAGTGTGTTTAACACAGATAATTATGAATATGAGCTACATTTCATAAAGTGCTTTATCTTGACAGAATAGTAATACCCTTACTTTTTTAATCTTATAAAATTGCAATTTGATATCTACACAATTAATGCAAATATATCCACCACAAATTATGTAGCATAAATCATTTAATGCGGGCTAAAACAATTTATGTACCTTTATAATGTCACTCCTATTCCTAAAGCAATGTAGGGAGAAATCAGAATCACTTTACTGGAAATAACACTCAGATTGAAGTCATCAGAAAAGATAGAAAAAGTCGATCCTACACTAAGCTTGTAATACAATCTTTCCGTAAATCTGTTTTTGGCTCCCACTTGAATACCCACAAACGCTTTGGGTATAAGTTTTTCAGTTTCGATACCTAGATTTTCATCTTTTAAATGCAAAATAGAATGTTCATAATATAAAAAAGTACCGAGAGACGTCCTTAAATATATTCCTTCATTCTTTCTTTTGTGCCCATTAAAATAAACATT
>Ga0105047_10020670_pt1 | contig 10104 bp, 9 predicted proteins | sample MAT04_FD_78384 | JGI IMG/M metagenome (GOLD analysis project Ga0105047, IMG submission 78384) | Freshwater microbial communities from Lake Fryxell liftoff mats and glacier meltwater in Antarctica - MAT-04 (megahit assembly) | ecosystem: Environmental > Aquatic > Freshwater > Ice > Liftoff... | reverse complement strand
CGGGGCGCTCGAGCGCAGCGCAGTGACCGGAACCAGCGTGGCGTCGAGCTTGGCGACGATCGCCGCAAACGTCGTGCCGAACAGGATCGCGGTGGCGCACAAGAGGCCGACGGCGAGCCACACCGGCTCCAGGATCGAGAAGTCGGAGTTGTCGGGTGACAGCGGATCGGCCACCCGAACGTGGCGAGCAGCAACAGCCCGTGCACCGCCCCGGTGACCCAGGCCCTGCCCGGCAGGAGGCGACGCATGAGGATGAACGCGAACGAGGTAACCACCGGGATCAGCAGGCCGACGAAGATCACGAACCCGACCGTCCCGCCGAGTGTGATCTCGCCGACGAGTTCGTCTGCATCGGTCAGTCGGCCTTGCGCACTGTCGCCCGAGGTGGCCGCGAGGACGCAAATCACCAGCCTGCCGCCGAGCCCGGCGACGAGCCCACCCGCGACGAATCCGGCGGTGGTCGTGATCGCGAGCGTGCGCAGTGCGTCGAGCGCCGATGCGCCGGCGGTCGCAGCGACGGGCTCTCGAGCGGCGACCACCGCCAGGTTGCGTCCCCGCCACGAGATCACGAGCGCAAGCAACACCGCCGCGAGGCAGATCGCCACCACGAGGAGATTGTCGGATCGCATCGGCGGTTACGTCTTGTTCATCGGGGCGCGAACGCCGGCCCACAACGAGGCGGCGGCGAGGATCGGGATCGACACCAACGAGCCGACCAGCCCGACCTGATCGGCGGTGTCGAGCCCGTCGAGGTGACCGATGTGGAAGCCGAGGTGGAACAGGCCTTGGACCAGCCAGGCGATCGCCACGACCGTCATCGCCTCGCGCCGCCAGACCGACCACACCGTCACGATGATCAGCGCGAGAAAGAGCACTCCGACGTCGCGGACGAGGTGTTCGTCGTACGCGCCGCCCTCGACGGGGACCCAGTTCCTGCCGAGTGGGAAGTCGTCGTACCACGACTCGGGAGCGAATGTCGCCTGGATCGCGGTGGGCAGCATGAACAGCGCGATCAGACCCAGAGACCACCGTTGGACGCGTTCACGGCTCATGTGTCTCCCCCTGTTGCACCGAGACGGCTGACCGGTTCACCGACCGGCTCACCCAACAGCGGTCAACCCTCTCACAGCATGCGTTGGCGGCGAAACGACTGATCCTGAAGCGTTTGGCGTCGGATCCGAATTCCGGTGGTGATCGTGATCCCGCGGAGCGGTCCCCGGGCCGGTTACCGCCCGCCGGTGACGTCGACGAAGGCGCCGGTGACATACGACGCTGCATCGGAGGCGAGCCACACCACGGCTTGGGCAACCTCGCGTGGATCGCCGGCACGCTGCATTGGGATCATCGCGGCCATTGATGTCACGCGGTGCTGCGGATCCCAGGGCCCGAAGCCACCCTCGATCAGCCCGGGACGGACGGCGTTGACGCGAATCCCTTGCAACGCGGCTTCTTTCGAAAGGCCCGCTGTCAATGTCTCGACCGCGCCCTTGGAGGCGGCGTAGTGAATCCACTCGTTCGGTCCACCGATGACCGCCGCCTTCGAGCTGACGTTGACGATCGAGCCGGCGATTGCCCCCGCCGACATACGCCGCACGGCCTCGCGCGCGCAGAGAAACGCTCCGGTGATGTTCGTCGACCACGTCTCGGTCATGGCCTCGACAGTCAGATCAACGAACGGCCCGTACCCCGGGGCGACCCCTGCGTTGTTGACCAAGCACGTCACCGGGCCGAGGGTCTCCGCCGCGTCGTACAGCGCGGTCACGTCGGCTTCGACGGAGACGTCGGCCCGCGTGCAAACGGCGCGACGCCCGAGGGCCTCGACGGAGTCGGCAACGCTGCGAAGTTCCGTCATCGTCGAACGACACGACAGTGCCACGTCCCAGCCGCACTCGGCCGCGAGCAGCGCAGTGGCGGCACCGATTCCGCGGCTCGCCCCCGTGATGATCATCACTGACATCACCCCACCGTAATGACGAACTCGAGTGGCCGGCGTGAGCCGAACCGCGACGATTCTCAGAGGGGCCCGGAGATCCCGCCGTCCTTGCGGACTCGCCAGAAGTGGATCGCCATGAAGATGACGATCACGAACGGCAGGAACAGCACGTGCAGCACGTACCACCGCAGCAGCGTGTCGGACCCGATCTCCTTGCCGTCGAGCAGCACGAACCGCACCTGCTCGCCGAACACCGGCGTGTACCCGGCCATGTTGCCGCCGACGGTGACCGCCCACAGTGCGAGCTGGTCCCACGGCAGCAGGTAGCCGGTGAACGACAGCCCGATCGTGAGGGTGAGCAGGATCACGCCGATCAGCCAGTTGAACTCGCGAGGCGCTTCGTAGGCACCGTGGTAGAAGGTGCGCGCCATGTGCAAGAACACCGTGAGCACCATCAGGTGTGCACCCCATCGGTGCATGTTGCGCACCAGGAGCCCGAACGTCACCGAGGTCTGCAGGGCCCGCATGTCGTTCCACGCCGCGGTGGTCTCGGGCCGGTAGAAGAACATCGAGAAGATGCCCGTCACGGTGAGCAGGATGAACAGGAAGAAACTCAGCCCGCCACAGTCACCTTCGTACCCGGCTTCAGCACGTTCTTCACAAAGCCGTCATTGGCCTTCTTTGCCTCGGAGCCGAGCGCCGCCAGCTCGAAAGCGAACCGAAGGCTCTCGACGATCGTTGACTTTCCTGATCGGCGACCACCGATCAGGACGTTCAAGCTGTCGTTCAGCGGTAGTTGAATCCCATCGAGGAAACCACCCTCCCACGAGATCGCCGTGATCTGATTTCGCTCGATCAGATCCGGATCCGATGAAGCCGAACCCGGGACTATGGATCGAGAAACGCCTGACGAGCCCCCTCCACTGCGGGCTTTGTGAGTTTCAGCCACGTCCACGTTCGTCCATCCGAAAAGTCGGCGGGCGAAGACACGGCCTGTGCAATGACGACCGCGATCGGGTGCTCGCGAAGGTGAGCAACATCTGTGTTGTTGATGATCACCCTGTAGTGGTGCGGGAGATCATCAACTGACCCCGGAATTGCAGCTGCGAGCGCCGCCGGGCTCCGTGGGATCAGGCCCTCGTCGATGGCTTCAGTCAACGCAGTGCGCAGCGCCGTCCGACAGATCTGCACGCTCCGCTTCGACAACTTGCCGCCGTGAGCCAGCCCCTCGATTAAGCCGACAACATCTTCACGGTCGAGCATCGCCAGTCGGATCGCTCCGAGTCCGGCTTCGATGTGCGGGATTGCCCAGGCGTACTGCTCCTGCGCCTTCGGCGTGATGTCCGTTCGGCCGGCAACGTAGCGACATACGAGCCAGCTCACCGTTCCCCTGTCGGCGAGCACATCCTCGCCCTTCATCTCTCGGGCAACGACGAGCGCGGAGCGCCGTAACTTTTACGTGCCGAGCTGTTTCGGTTTGTGCTTCCCGTGACGGTGTCGAGTCCATCGACACGTACTCTCACTTGTTGCGCTGTGTGGACTGTCGGAGACCCCGTTGCCTTCCAGGCCATGACCTACTCCCTCGGCGAGAACCGAGCCGAAGTCTCATACATCGGTGATACATCGACACTTCGGTCGGAAGCTGTTGGTGCATCACGCCTGATAGATGTGGTCGGGATGGGGAGATTCGAACTCCCGGCCTCCTGCTCCCAAAGCAGGCGCGCTAACCAAGCTGCGCTACATCCCGGACATAGCGGGTTCATGTTACTGACCAGGCGGTCGTTCGGTCTGGTCTCCGGTCACCCGCGCATCAGAGTGCGATCGCGGTGCCGGTCGACTCGGGCGGTGGCGGCCAACGGCGTTCGCCGACGCTCAATCCCGCGTCTCGGAACGCCTCAGCCAATTGCTCCACGTGAATGTGGTGACGTCGGTCGACCGAGTCGATGTTCGTCATCACGGCAACCACGTCGAGATACGCAGCGCGATAGAGCGCCCGATGCCCCGCTGCGGGGCCGGCGAGGGCGTGAGCGAGTTCGTGCGCGGCAGTGGCCACGGTCATCTGCTCGGGTGACAGCCGGATCTCGGTGGCCGAGTCGTCGACGAGGTGGGCGCTCGACGACCGGGAATCACGTCGGGTCGACGTCACCCGAACGCCCGGACCGGGCCACCAAGCGCCCGACGTGACCGCATCGATGGCTGCGACGACCACCTCGAAGGGTCGCACCGATTCGAGATCGGTGCCGTCGAACGCGGCTTGTTCCGCTGCGTACACCGCTGTGCGCTCGGAGTCGATCATCCGCCTGGCCCGATCTCGCGTCGGCCGCCGATCCGGGAACGGCCCACATCGGCTCGCTCGGCGGCTGCCGCCCCGGCACTGAACCCGCCGATCTGGGCAGCACCTGCGGGGCGGGCGCTGCGAATTCGACCGAACGACTGCGCAAGGAACTCGTCGACGCGTTCGTTGCGTTCACGCAACGCCAGATTCGTCGATGATGCCGACGCCTGAGTCGCCTCGGCCTGCGACTGGACTGATCGGCGGACCTCGGCGAGGACGTGGTCGAGTCGGTCGGCGAAACCGAACAGGAAGGAACGCCGGAACTGCTGCGTCGCCGCCGCTGTCGCCCGACGCTGATCGGCCATCTGCGCCGCCGCTTGGGTGTGCAGCGACTGGTACAGGATCTCCACCACATCGAGATCCGAGTTGAATCCTGCGGCGTGCGCCACGGTGCCGGTCGGTGTCGCCGCGAACACGACTCGGACGTCGTGGAACCGCGCGATCGTGTCCAACAGGGCGAGTCGACCTCGAACGTACGCGCCCCGTCCGAGGGCGAACTCGCGGATCGCGAGATCATCACCAGATCCGTGAACAACTCCACGAAGTCGGGACGGTTCGATCCGATGACGGGCCACCAACTCCGCCGCCTTCCTGGCGAAGGCGTCAGCCTCGTGGGCATTCCGGGTCGCCTCGGCCTTGTCCATGAGCTTGCGGACGAGGACGATCAGACTCTCGTCCCCGTCGAACGTGATACTTTCATCACCCGTCATAGATAGATTCACCTCCTGACAAGGACTCGCGGGCGGCGGATTCGCCGTACCGAATAGGGACAGTTCCGCACAGCATGACCGATACCAAAGACATCACGGCCTCCGAAGACCTCGGTGCACCGCTCGACGGCGATGCGGTCGACGGACGAACGATGCGACGCACGCGGAATCGTTCATCGGTCATCGACGCGCTCCTGGAACTGATCCAAGAAGGCGATTTCGAACCGGGTGCGTCGGCAATCGCCGAACGCGCCGGGGTGTCGCACCGCTCCGTCTTCCGGTACTTCGACGACCTCGGCGACCTGGTCCGAACCGCAGTCACACAGCAGTTCGCACAAGCCGACGAACTCGCCGAGATCCCGCACCTGGGCGAGGGATCCACCGACGATCGCATCGAGCGCTTCGTCGCTGCGCGAATCGAGTTGTGGCGGTTCACCCACAACGCAGCGCTCGTCACCCAGATCAAGCGCCTGTCGATTCCGAACATCGAGGATGCCCTCATCCGAATTCTCGAGACCTTCCGTGAGCAGCTGAACCACCATTTCGGACCGGAGCTCTCGCGTTTCGATCCCGACGTGCGCATGCACCTCACCGACATGATCCTCGTGATGTCATCGCACGATTCCTACAGGTATCACCTGACGCTGTTCAAGCACAGCGACGAACAGATCCACGCGTCGTGGCGGTCCAGCCTCACCGAGTTGCTCCGCAACTGACGGTTCGGGCCCGGGATTCTGACACCACAGTCAGGCTCCTACGGATGCAGATCGACGGCAAGAACTCAACCCTCGCAGGGGGGCGGTACAACTGTCGACACCGTGCCAGTCGAGTTCCGTAAGCAAACTGGAGCGGGTGACGAGAATCGAACTCGCCCTATCTGCTTGGAAGGCAGAGGTGCCACCACAACACTTCACCCGCGTGGTTGCGTGCAGATGATAGCGGCGCCGTCATGGCGGTGCGCTCGAAAGCTGTCAGAGCGGGATGAAGCTCCTGGTGGAGAACTCCGACGCCAGCGGCGCCACGAGTGTGCCGCCGCCGAGGTCCTCCACCACGTAGTCGATGAAGCCCTGGGCGTAGTTGATGAAGGTGTCCGTGAAGCGGCCGGCGTCGCGGGCCACCTTGAAGGTGGCGTAGCCGTCGCCTCCGCCCGCCATGAAGCTGTTGGTGACCACGGTGTACTGGCCGGCCACGTCGAGCGGCGCCCAGGCCCCGCTCACTCGGTCCTTGACCTCGACGTTGCTGGCTCGTAGGCCCCTGGCCTGCTTCATGTCGATGTCCCAGCGGATGTGTGATCCGTACGGGAACGCTCCGGTGTTGCCGCCAGGGTTGGAGGCGTAGAAGGCGAGCCCGTCCTCGATGCTGTTGAGCACCTCCTGGCCTGTCAGATCGAGCTCCACCAGGGTGTTCGAGAACGGGAGCAGGGTGTAGGCGGTGGCGATCGTGATCGGGCCCGCCGGGATCGCGATGCGGACTCCGCCACCGTTCTGGATCGCGAAGTCGGCCCGGAAAGCCCGGGCGAGGAAAGCGTCGCTGACGACCTGCTGGCTGAAGCCACCGTTCACCCCGAGCTGGGCACCGTTGAGCGCGAGGGCGTTGCCGTTGCATGGCGCTATGCCCCGCGGGACGGTGGGGACCCGGCGCTCGCACAGGACCTCGCCGGACGTCCCGATCACCTGCTTGCTCAGTTCGGTGACCTGACCGGAGTAGAACGCCAGTGCGGCGGCCGCGCCGGGATCGGGAGCGACGATGCTCAGCTGCGGGTCGGCATCGATCGCCGCGAGAATGGCGGAGCGTTCAGGCTCTGCCACCGGCGTCACCACGTTGGCGACCGTCCTGGTGAAGGCGTCACCAAGGAGCAGGTGGGGCGTTCCGGTGCAGGACGCAGCCCTTCCGTCGTTGAAGGTGACGCCGAGTTCGCCGACCACCCACGAGTACTGCCATGCCTGGACCACACACACCGGGGCGCCATCGGCGTTCGTAGCAACAGTCGGGTAAGCGCCCGCCGACGGCAGGCCGTTTCCGGCGAAGTCGCCGAGGAGCGTGTGCGAGTCGCCGCCGACGATGGCGTCGACCCCACTCACCGCCGAGGCCAGGGCGAGGTCGTTGTCGTAGCCGTAGTGGGTCACGAGCACGATGTTGTTGATGCCGAGGCCGCCCAACTCGTCGACGTATCGCTGTGCGGTCTCGACTTCGTCGAGGAACTGGGTGGTCTCGAACGGCTGCGACGAGAACCGGGTCTTGTTGGCGACGTCGATCCCGATGAAACCAACGGGCTGTCCGTCGAACTCGCGAATCGCGTACGGCTTCACGTAGTCGTTTGGCGTCGTCGGTGCGAGCGGCGTGCCCACCTGAGGCACGACGTTGGCGGCCAGCGTGGTGGTGTCGCAGTTCGGATCGGCGTTGAGGGCATCGAGGAAATTGCGCAGGACCTCGTCGCCGTCGTCGAACTCGTGGTTGCCGAGCTCGAACAGGTCGAAGCAGACCGAGTTCATCAGGTCGGCGTCGGCCTGGCCCTTGAACAGCGAGTAGAAGAGCGTGCCAGTGATGGCGTCACCTGCGTGGATCTTCACGACATTGTCGAGCTGTGACTCGAGCTCGCTGATCTTGGCAGCCACCTGCGGGAAGCCGCCGAACGGAACGTTGAAGGAGCCACCGGAAGTTCCCAGGTTGAGTGCGTTCACCGTCGGCTGGAGGTTCGAGTGGTGATCGTTGATGTGCAAGACGTTGACCGGCAGCGGCGTGTCGTCATCGCGAATCGTACCGGTCGCGTTGGGCGCGCTGAGTTTGGCCTGGAGAGACGGCAGCGCGATCAGTTTGAATGACTTATCGGCTTCGGCGACGTCGTCGTTGACGATGGGGACGTCGATCCGTCCGGTGGTGAAACCTGTGGGGATCACCGCCGAATAGAGGCCCGGGCGGAAGTCGCGCCCAGGCTTCGCAGAGCCGCGGAGCGTGAATGCCCACACCCGGATGTCGCGAGCGGCAGGCGCGCTCAGCGTGACCGGGAAGCTGATCGCTCCCACGCTCTCGCCTGCGGTGGCGTTGCTGAGCGAGAGGCTCGGGCGCGGTGGGAGTCGCCGTGCGTCAGCGGGGCTTGCACCCACCGCTCCTGTCGCTGCGATTGCGACGGCCACCACGACCGCAGCGAAACGTGATCTCTTGGACGTGGCTGCAGTGCGGCGCATCTCCACATCGTGCAGCATGCCTCGTCCGCTGTCTAGGGAACGAAGTCCCTGGTTTCGACGCACAGGCGGCGTTCGTCTCGGTGTTCGCATGCGAAACGGCAACGACTCGATGCTGCAACTTCCAAGCTGATGATGCGGATTCGATCCTCGTTGTCAGGGGGCTCGCCAGTGCGGATCGCGACCCGCGAAGCCGAGCAGCTGGTCGAGCGGTGCATCACCCGTTGCGTACCTCGCACAAACCACCATCTCCAGCGCCTGAGACCACAGAACCGGACCACTCCACCCGAACGGCGCTCCGATGAGGAGCGGGTCGCGGGACCGCTGAAGCGGTGCCTGTCGATCGTCCGCGAGAGACATCATCACCTCCTCGCCCTGCGCGGTAGCCTCGCTCGGACCGACCCATTCACCGACCGAACCCACAGGACGTGCAGATGGGCATCCACATCGGCATCGAGCACCGCACCACGTACCGCTTCGATCGTGCCATTCGACTCCACCCGCACGTCGTGCGGTTGCGACCCGCTCCTCACTGCCGCACGCCGATTCTGGCGTACAGCCTGCGCGTGTCGCCGAGTGAGCACTTCGTCAACTGGCAGCAGGATCCCTTCGGCAATTTCATGGCCCGCCTGGTGTTTCCCGAGCCGGCCAAGGTGCTCGACATCACCGTCGACCTGATCGCCGACCTCACGGTGATCAACCCCTTCGACTTCTTCGTCGAGGAATCGGCCAAGGCATTCCCGTTCGCCTACGAACCACAGCTGAAGAAAGACCTCGAGCCATATCTGCGACCCGACGGACCGGTCGGGCCCGAACTGCAGAAGTGGCTCTCAGGCGTTCTGGCCCCCGACGTCGGCACCCCCATCGCCGACTTCCTCTTCGCACTCAACCGGCGCCTCTACAACGACATCGCCTATTCGATCCGGATGGATCCCGGTGTTCAAGCACCCGAGGACACCCTCACGCGGGGGATCGGGTCGTGCCGCGACACCGGCTGGCTCCTCGTCGATGCGCTGCGCCGACTCGGGCTCGCGGCGCGATTCGTGTCCGGCTACCTAGTGCAGCTCACGTCCGATCAGCCGTCGCTGAGCGGAGCGGACGGACCAGCCGCCGACTTCACCGACCTGCACGCGTGGGCGGAGGTCTTCATTCCGGGTGCCGGCTGGGTCGGCCTCGACCCGACGTCCGGACTGTTCGCCGGCGAAGGCCACATCCCGCTGGCCTGCACCCCACACCCCACGACCGCCGCACCGATCTCCGGGCGCACCGACTACGCCGAAGTGGAGTTCGACTTCTCCAACGTGGTTCACCGCGTGCGGGAGGATCCCCGGGTCACGCTGCCGTACACGCCCGAACAGTGGGCGCGTATCGACGAAATCGGCAAGGCGGTCGACGAGCGCCTCGAAGCCGGCGACGTCAGGCTCACGATGGGTGGCGAGCCCACCTTCGTCTCGATCGACGACATGGAGGGCGCCGAGTGGAACACCGCTGCCGACGGCGACGCCAAGCGCGTCCTCGCCCACGAATTGGCGCTGCGGATGCACGACCGGTTCGCCAACGGCGGGCTGATCCAACATGGCCAAGGAAAGTGGTATCCGGGCGAGGCGCTCCCTCGCTGGCAACTCGGCATCGTTTGGCGCAACGACGGCCACCCGTTGTGGGCGAGAGGCGATCTGCTCGCCGAACCCTCGACACCGGGCACGGCAACGATCGACGACGCTCGACGCTTCTCGATTGCGATCGCGGCTCGCTTCGGACTCGACGTCGACCATGTCATCCCCGCTTTCGAGGACCCGATCGACCAGGTATGGCGTGAGGCCCGACTCCCCGACGGCGACCCACCGGCCATCGACATCGAACCCGCCGACGCCGACCAACTCGACCAACCCGACGCTCGTGTGCGGTTGGTGGAACGCCTCCGCGGACGCGTCACCGACCCAGCCG
>Ga0105047_10020669_pt1 | contig 10104 bp, 12 predicted proteins | sample MAT04_FD_78384 | JGI IMG/M metagenome (GOLD analysis project Ga0105047, IMG submission 78384) | Freshwater microbial communities from Lake Fryxell liftoff mats and glacier meltwater in Antarctica - MAT-04 (megahit assembly) | ecosystem: Environmental > Aquatic > Freshwater > Ice > Liftoff... | reverse complement strand
TACCTGTTATTTTTAAATTAAATAACTATAAATTTACAAGCAACAATGCCAAGTTTTTAGTAAGGGTTTCAAAACAATATGATGACGATAAAATCAAAGAGTTAGTTTTAAAAAATTAAAGCAGAAGTGAAGCATATTGCAGTGGATGGTTTGTCTCAATTATTACGTGACAAAATAAATGCATTTGATGATAAGCAGTTTAACGAGTGGCTTCGTTTTCATTTGTATACATGTGAAAAGGAAGAAATGATAGGATACAGTAATCACATAGTTTTTATTGCAGAGAAATAACTATTATAAACATCAAGTATGATTTAATTAATGCACAATATTCGTATATTGTTAATTAAAAGTTTTAAATAAAATTATAAATAGCTTGCATGATTTGATTTACAATATCCTTTTTTTTAGAGCATGCTAACAAAAGTATATATTGCGTGGAATGCGTTGGAACAAGCCTTAGTAATTCACAATTTATTTTATTTGCAGATGCATGAAGAAAAATATATGTTTGAGCAAAGCGAGTTTATATTTTTTAGCAGCTGCAAATAAAATAAATTTTTGAATTACTTGGCGAAGTGAGCGCATTCTAGCAATATATACTTTTCGTTATAGCATCCCCTGAGGAGAAATGGATATCTTACTTTATGTTTCTGCTACCAGGCTTTACATATGGTGTTCCCGCTTTGCAAAGTGGGCAAATCTCAGGATCATAGCTTTCAATTTCTAGCTTTATAGAGCTGTAGATAGGATAGTCGATAGTGCTACTTCCTCTATCAACAATGCAGCATATTCCAACTACCTCTGCTCCAAGTTCCTTTAAAACCTCTATTGCTTCTAAAGAGGACTTGCCAGTGGTAACTACATCTTCTGTAATTAAAACCTTCTGACCCCTAGATATTTCAAATCCACGCCTAAGTTCGAAAGTGCCGTTTACTCTTTCAGTAAATATGGCTGGCTTTCCTGTTTGTCTACCCACTTCATAAGCTACTATTATTCCACCCATAGCCGGGCCTACTACTACATCAAAATCTATATCTTTAATTTTTTCCACTACTATACTTAGCACTTTTTCAGACTTGTCTGGGTACTGAAGCAATTTTGCACATTGGCAATATCTATTACTGTGCCTTCCTGAGGATAATAGAAAGTGTCCCTCTAGTAGTGCCCCTGATTCCTTTAATATATCTATAACATTAATATTCATAAAATCGCCTCCTGTTTTTTAGTAACTCACCTCGAAAATTCAACATCCAACTTTAAACTTTCATCCTAAATCTTTATCAAATAATCCCTCTAATTTCACTTAAATTTTTAATACCTTCTCTTTGCATGTACGCTTCAATTCCTTCTATTATATCCTTACAAATATCCGGTTTTACAAAATTAGCGGTCCCAATTTGAACAGCCGTTGCTCCTACCATTATAAATTCTATAGCATCTTCATAGCAGCATATACCTCCCATACCTACAACTGGTACATTTACAGCTTTGCACACCTCATGAACCATTCTTAGTGCCATTGGTTTTATAGCTGGTCCTGATAGACCTGCATATATATTATTAAAAATCGGTTTTCTTTTATATATATCAACTGCCATACCTTTAAACGTATTTACAAGTGATATTGCATCTGCTCCAGCTTCACAACATTTGAAAGCCATATCTACTATGTCCTCTGCATTAGGTGAAAGCTTTACCATAAGAGGTTTCTTACAAATGCTTTTCACCTGACGTACTACCTCATAGGCTACCTTTGAATTAATTCCGAAAGCCATACCCCCACATTTTACATTAGGGCAGGATATATTTAGCTCAACTATATCTATAGCCTCATTATTTATTCTTTCTATGGCGGCCATGTATTCTTCTATATCACCGCCCCCAATATTTGCAATTATGGCTGTGTTATATTCTCTCATCCTAGGAAGCTCTTTATTTATAAAATTTTCAACACCAGGATTTTGTAGCCCTACACTATTTAGCATTCCACCACGTGTTTCAAAAACACGTATGCCATCATTTCCTTGTTTTTCATTAATTGTAAGTCCTTTAGAACATATTCCACCCAATTTTTGTATATCAAAATATTGATTATATTCCTCTCCAAATCCAAAAGTGCCAGATGCAGCTATAACAGGATTTTTTAAATTCACACCACATAATTCTATATTAGTCATTAAAAATCAAATCCTTTCCAAAAAAGACCGGACCATCCTTGCAGGTTCTTTTGTTTCCATTAATAGTTTTACAATTACATACAAGGCAAGCACCTATTCCACATGCCATATGAGTTTCCATTGACACATATACTGGTACATTAGCACCATTGCATAAACTTACAACCTTTTTCATCATAATTTCTGGTCCACAGCATATAACTGTTTCGTATTTTTGTGGATTTATTATATCTGTTATATATCCCTTATGCCCTTTTAAACCACTTTCTGTGGATAAATAAAGTTTATCAACATATTTATCTACAGAATCCACAGAATAGTCCACATTTCTAAACCCTGAATACAAATCTATTTCACAGTTTGTGAGGCTTTTAATAAGATATATAAGTGGCGCTATACCGATTCCTCCGGATACTACAGCAACCTTCCCTTTTATTTTTTCTACATCAAAACCATTTCCTAAAGGACCCATTATCTGGACTTCATCATTTTCCTTTAATTTACTAAGAAGTACTGTACCTTTACCTACTATTCCATATAAAAAGCTTATTTTCTCTGCGTCTACATCATACACGCTTATAGGTCTGGGTAAAAGTGGTTCTAAGTCTCCTACCTTTAACATAAAAAATTGCCCTGGCTTTACGTTAAATTTGCCCTTTATAGAAAGCTTGTATATACCCTCACTTATTTCAACATTTTCATATATTTTCTCTACACAACATATCAACTAAACTCCTCCAGTATATTAATAAAAATAATGGATCCTTTCATTGTTATTTTCATTATTTTATATATATTAGGTATTATATTTTATTTTGTAGCTTTCCTTATTTCATCCCTCATCTTTATTGCTTCATCTCTAGCACATTCTTCAAAATGTTTTTCCCCATTTTCTACCTTCTTATATGCAAGCAATATACTTCTAGAAGCATTTACTACTCCACCATTTCCATTTTTCAAATATATCGCCACATCCTCAGCAGCCCCACCTTGTGCACCATAACCCGGTATCAAGAAAAACATTTTCTCTAAACTTTTCCTCATCTTTATTCCTTCATCTATATGAGTGCAACCAACAACTCCACCTAAGGAGCTATATCCGCAATCTCCCATAAATTCACTTCCAATTTTCAATAGTTTTTCCCCTACAACATCATAAACTTTTTTATTTTCTTTGTTTTCAATATATTCTATATCTTCTGCCCCTTTATTAGAGGTTCTTACTAGCGAAAATAATCCTTTTTCCTTATTTTCTAAATAAGGAAGGTAAGGCTCTATGCTATCCATTCCCATATATGGATTTACAGTTATAAAATCACTTTCAAAATCTCCTTCAAAGTGAGCCTTAGCATACATTTGTGCAGTTTTTGCAATGTCCCCTCTTTTAATATCGGCAATTGCTATTCCACCTTTGCTTCTAATATAATTCAAAGTATCACTGTATACTTTTAACCCTTTTAGTCCAAGAGCTTCATAGTATGCTATTTGTACTTTATAACAAGCTGCTACATCAAAAGTAGCATCTATTATCTGCTGATTAAATCTATATAGGGCATGATCCTCATATTCAAACTTATTTCTAAAATCCGCCGGTAAGTATTCCATTGCTGTATCAATTCCAACACATACATGGCCATTCTTTTCTACACTTTTAAATAATTTATCTATAATCAACTTAACTCCACCTTTGCAATTTTATTTGTAAATAAACTATCTATTTGAAGTCCTTGTCTTTATAAACTATATTTCCTGCCTTAATGGTGCACATCACTTTTCCTATTACAGGCTTTCCTTCAAAAGGAGAATTAGCGCCTTTAGATAAAAACTCCGATAGATCAATATTATATTTAGTTTTAGTATCAAGGATAACCAAGTCTCCATCAAATCCTATTTTAATTTCACCCTTGTTAAGCTCCATTATTTCAGCTGGTTTTTTTGACATCAATTGAGATAACTTATTTAGAGTAATATGTCCTTCTCCTACTAATTTAGTAAAGCAAACAGGAAAAGAAGTTTCTAGACCTGATATTCCAGGTGCGCCGTTTATTTTATCCTCAGTGCTATGAGGTGCGTGGTCAGTGGATATAACATCCACAAAACCATTTTTTATAGCTTCGATTAAAAAAGACACATCTTCGGTTTTTCTTATAGGTGGATTTACTTTATATTCAGTTTCCTCAGTTAATGCTAGATGATGTGGCGTAACTTCACAGGTTATTTTTGCGCCCTGCTGTTTACCCAAAATAATATCTGCCATAGCTTCTTTTGTGCTAACATGTGCTAAGTGAAGTTTGCAACCTGTAAATTTTGAAAGAGTTATATCTCTCCATGTCATCATATTTTCGGCAAGCCTAGTATCAATGTCTACCAATTCTTCATTTTCAGCATGGGATATTATTGTTAAATTCTTTTCACTCGCAACTTCCATTGCCTGGAGCATTATTCTACTATTTGAAACTCCTCTGCCATCATCTGATATAAATCTTACTGCATTAGTAAGCTCACTTAGGTGATCAATGGATTGCCCCAATAGGTTCACTGTAATAGATGCACATTGATGAATGTCCACCAGATTTATCTCCTTAGATTTTTTTAACACCTTATTTATCGTCTCCATGTAAGTACATACCGGCTTCGTATTTGCCATAAGGTTTATAGCAGTATATCCGCCCCTTACTGCAGCCTTACTTCCAGACAATATATCTTCTTTGTAAGTATATCCTGGCTCTCTAAAATGACTGTGAAGATCTATAAAAGAAGGGGCTAAAACATATCCTTCTCCATCTATTACCTCACAGTCTTTTTCAAGTTTTTTTCCTATTTCATATATTATCCCATTTTTTATATAAATGTCGCCAATAAAATCCTGTGATGAATCAATTACTCTTGCATTCACAATTAGTAATTCCATAGTTATACCCTCCTTAGCACTGCATTGTTACACAGGTCAATATACTAGTATATTGACCTGTTAATTATTCCAATATTCATAAGATTTATTTGTAAGATTTAAATCACAGCTTAAACCATACATACACTATAAATCAAATTATGTGTTTTATAACTTGCTAGTAGGATTATTTACCTCATCGCAATATACGCATCTATACTCGCCTTTTTCTCTATCCGACAAGTAAAAACTTTCCAAAATTTCTTGTTCTACAGATGTTATGCATCTTGGATTATCACATTTTAAAACATGCTCAATTTTATCTGGCAACTTAAGTTTAACTTTATTCTCAATTTCTTCTCCAGAGATTATATTTATTGTTATATTAGGGTCTATGAAACCCAGGACTGCAAAGTCTATATCAATTTCATTTTCTATCTTAATTATATCTTTTTTACCAAGCTTCTTGCTAGTTGCGTTCATAATAAGTGCCACTGTATAATCAGCATTATCAAGGCCCAAGTATTTAAATATTTTTATTCCAACGCCTGCTTTAATATGATCTATTACTATTCCTCTTTTTATACTATTTATTGTTACCATTATTTATCCACCCCCAAAAGCTTAGCAATAAGTGCCATTCTTGCGTACATACCATATTTTGCTTGTCTAAAGTAACAAGCCCTTGGATCAGCATCAATTTCTACAGCTATTTCATTAACTCTAGGAAGTGGATGAAGAATTATCATATCTTTTTTAGCCTTTTTCATTTTTTCTTTATCTAATATATAACTATCTTTAAGCCTTATATAATCTTCCTCATTAAAAAATCTTTCCTTTTGAACTCTAGTCATATATAGGATATCTAAATCTCCAATAACCTGTTCTAATTTTTCAACTTCTTGGAACTCCATATTATTTTCCCCCAATACATCTGTTTTAATGTATGTAGGAATTTTTAATTCATTTGGTGCAATTAGTATAAATTTTATGTTTTCATATCTTGACATAGCTTTTATTAATGAATGAACTGTTCTACCAAACTTTAAATCTCCACAAACTCCTATAGTTAAGTTTGATAATGTTCCTTTAATATTTCTTATGGTTAAAAGATCTGTTAGTGTCTGAGTTGGATGTTGATGTCCTCCATCCCCTGCATTTATTACTGGCATCTTAGAATTCATAGCTGCAACCTTAGGTGCTCCTTCTTTCGGATGTCTCATTGCTGCAATATCTGCATAACATTCTACAGTTCTTATAGTATCTGCTACACTTTCTCCTTTTGCTGCTGAACTTGATTTTGCCTCAGAAAAACCTAGCACCTGACCTCCAAGTCTTAACATCGCCCCTTCAAAACTTAATCTAGTTCGTGTGCTTGGTTCATAAAATAATGTTGCTAAGATTTTCCCATCACAAATGTGAGAAAATTTCTTAGGGTTTTCAATTATCTCATCTGCATAATTAAAAATCTCCTCAAGCTCTAATAGTGTAAAATCCATTGGGTCTATTAAGTGTCTTCCTTTTAACATATAAATCCTCTCCTTCTCAGCCTCTCCGGACTAAATTTAAAGGTACTACAATACTTTTAATATTAAATTTATTTATTTAATCATTGCTAAATAAATAAAAAACGCCATCTCTATTATGAGAAGGCGTAGCAATACCACTATCTTTTGCTTCCTTCTCAGTCTCCCGGACCAAATTAAAGGTAATATATTATTTATTCTTTATTCATATTACTATATATTTATATTCCTGTCAACCTAATTACAAAAGCAACTTACCTAAAACATCTTCTTGTTTTATTTACTTATTTATTAGTTTATGAGATAATAATTTTATTATTAATACTTTTAATAATATAACATAAAAGAATGTTATTAAAATTTTAAGGGGGCATAAAAATGGGGAAAAACGCTAAATTATTCCAACAATTTATAAATGAAAACACCATACCTATGGTTACTAATAACAATATTGAAGGGTTTACAACTTTTATTATTCCTGAAGAACAAGCAATTAAAGATACCAAAGTTAAAGTTGTGGTAGCTATAACTGATGACGATGCCTATGCTGATATGTACATATATGATATAACAAATGTTATAAACGATGAAACCGTAAAAACAAAATTATATAAGCTTTTGAATGATCTTAATAGTTCTTATAAATTTATATCTTTTTATGAGATGAATAATATCATAAATGCTAAATGCTGCATACCTTTTAGTGACAACTTTGATGCACAATTAGTTCTTAATATCCTTTCAGTTCTATCTAGTGCTGTAGAAGATGAATATGATAATATTATGAAAACATTGTGGGATAAATAGTCTCAAAAATTGATAATTTCAATGTGTATAATAAAAACCATGCTTATAATGTAAACATGGTTTTTATTATACACATTGTTTTTTGTTGAGTTCCTTCTAAATGATGTTGTTCTTGCGTAGAGAATGAGTTCTTAAAATCTATTAACAACTAAAAGGGGGAAATGGACTTAAAAAGGTTTTACTTGATGAATAAAATAAATCTAGATCTTCTAAGTCAAGTATCTCATCAATAGCTTTTTTATACCCTCCCGCTTCTCTGAGTGATTTTCCGATTTTTTCACTGTTTATTCTAAATTTGTTATCTGAAAAAATCTTAACTACTGATTGTTTTAATATCTCAGGAGTAACTTTATCTTTCTCAATAACAATACCTGCTCCAAGTTCTACTGCTCTATTAGCCACAGCAGGTTGATCAACTGATTGAGGAATAAGAACCAACGGAACATTATAATACAGCCCTTCACTTGTACTATTCATACCACCATGGGTAATAAACACATCTGTTTGTTTTAAAACCTCAAGTTGAGGTACATAATTACGAACTATAAAATTTGATGGAATAGATTTAAATATTCCAATATCCGTGTCTTTACCTACAGACATAATAATCTTTGCATCCATATTACTAAAAGCTTTAAAGCAGTTCTCATAAAACTCAATAGAATTATTAAATATACTGCCTAACGATATATAAATAAGTTTCTTTTTATCATTAGTTTGCAAAGAAAAATTCATATCTTCATTTCTATCTGTTATTGATGGACCAATGAATTTATACCTCTCATCAAAGCTTTCGCCACAAATTTGAAAATACTTAGAAGTATATACAATATTAATCATACCAGATCCAGCAAATGCAGTAGATAAATCCGGTAATTTTACTCCATATTTTTCTTGTATATATTTAGTAAATTTTTTGAAAAGTGGACTACTTGAAAATTGTTGTAATTTAGGACCAAGCTCCTTGAATGCTCCTCCCAAAACATTTGTTTTTTCATTTATTGCAAAGGTAGTAACAGAACAAATAGCAGGTATTTCTAATATTCGCCCTAATTCATTACCTATAATACAGATTGAATCGTAAATAATAAAATCATATTTTTCATTCGAATTAAGTGTAGCTTCAATTATTTCTTCAATCATTTCCTTTAACTTATCAATTACTTCAAGTGGTGGCTTATTATTTTCTTGATTTAAGTTTCTATTCTTTGGTGGTGAAATGGTCTTATGTCCTATAAATGCAGCTCCTGTCTTTTCTATTCTATCTCTAAACTCTTCACCAGCAATATACGTAACCTTTTCTCCTCTATTCATTAATTCTTTAACTAGACCTATAGTTGGATTTATGTGTCCATCCCCGAACACATTTATAAATAATACTTTTTTCATTTCTATCCATCCCCTTGTTTTATATTAGTACATTAACCTAATAGATATTAAAAATCAGCAATATCTCTTGGAGTAGAAATAATTAATATATCCCTAATGCCAGATAACATAAGTACCAAAAGTGGACAATATATCATTAGCTTATCGTAAATCGGTATCATCTGTTTTGAAATGGCTTTTGTTATAGGGTATAGTCTAGTTCCGTAACCTCCAGCTAAAATAATACCTTTCATAGTTTTCTAAACCTCTTTCTTTGTTTGTGCTAGTAACTTTTCAACTTCTTAACTACTCGACTTGGACCTCCTGCTGAAATAACATTAATAAATCATCTAAAGGAAACCCGAGGAAAATTAACAACGTGTTGATTTATAATGTAATTGTACTACTTTTAAATTAATATTCAATAAACACTTTGCATGATTTTGTTGATTTGTAATTAAAAAATAGAAATGTTGTACCATACTCTGAATTACTAAACATAAGATTAACTCACTAGGGTCGCATATTTTGTGCGACTCATTTTTGCCTTCAAGAAAAGAATCACTAATCAAGACTTAAGGGTTTAATTAATAAAAATTTAATCTTTAGATAATATTTTTTTAATGTTTAACTAAGGTATTTTTAATATTTACCATGTAAAATAAAATTATCAAATCATTAGTTCATAATTACAAATAAACAGGAGGCCATCATGAAAAAGAAAATTATTATTGGTGTAGTCATAGTAGCTTTAATAGGTACAATTGGGGCAATTCAAATTACTTCAAAAAATAAGAAACAGAGTATAGTTGTAAAAACCTCAAAGGTAGTAATGGGTGATGTTAAAATGTATTTATCTACCACGGGTACAATAAAATCTAAAACTGAAAACGATTATACGGTATCAGCAACTGCTAAGATTTCAAATGTTAATGTTAGTGTTGGGGATAAAACTAAAAAAACTAAACCTTACCTTGACAGGATTCCCACCTGCTAGAATATACGCCCTGTCGCGACGCACCACGAATCGTTGACGTACCCCAATATGAAATTACTTATATCAACGTAAGCACGGACATTCCAGTCGGTCCTTTTATTTTTTAAAATATATCTTGACATAAAAAATTTATGAGAATATAATATATTTCGTAAGCGAAATATACGCAAGCTAAATATACGTATACGAAATATACTAAAAAATATATTTTTAGGTGGTGTTGTAGTGAAAATATTAAATGAGAGCATAGAAGTTGCCAGACTTTTTCAAGAGGTTATGCAGCTATTTAAACATAGCATGAACAAATTGCTTGAAGATACGGGCATGTCTGCACCT
>Ga0105047_10020668_pt1 | contig 10104 bp, 4 predicted proteins | sample MAT04_FD_78384 | JGI IMG/M metagenome (GOLD analysis project Ga0105047, IMG submission 78384) | Freshwater microbial communities from Lake Fryxell liftoff mats and glacier meltwater in Antarctica - MAT-04 (megahit assembly) | ecosystem: Environmental > Aquatic > Freshwater > Ice > Liftoff... | reverse complement strand
TCGGACTGGCAATGGATTGAGCGAGTTCGAGTCGCCCACTGCCATTGGTAAATGCGGGGCTGTTGTTGCCCGCGATGATGCGCGGCGTCCGACGCGGCACTTGCGGTCCACGCCGTCCCGCATTACCGCGTTCGAAGACAACAGGCTCGGTCGGAGAGTCGTTATCCACCATGATCATTCCGTGCGGAGGCGAACCGGGACTGGTGACGATCCAGGCGGCGACCTTCTTCCTCAGATCGCGAACTTTGTCCCCCTGATCGCGGCCAATGAATCTTTCGACTTGATCGCGAGGGATCGCTCCCGGAGAACCTTCGCCGTACAGCACTTGCCGAAGTTGTTCCGCATCCGCATCGGAGAACACAGCCAAATCCGGAGTGGCTGCTTTCTCCTGCTCCCAACGTTCCCGAACCTCGTTCAATACGCGCCCGTAAATCCGAAGGACATCGATGATGTTTTGCGGAGGCTGATCTTTCAGTGCCTGTTGAATTGCCGGATGACATTGTTCCGGAGACCAGCCTGATATCAGCGGCGCAGCGGAGGCCGCGAAACCTTCGCTCGAAACGTCTTTCAATGTGGCGAGTGCGAACCAGACCCGGCTCCCGAGATTGACTCGATCGCCCAGATACTGATTCCACTGATTGATCTGTTTGTCTCTCAGTGGGGGATCAATCTTCACTTCCTGACCGGCGGGAATCAGATTGGTCTTCTGAGCGTAGGCGAGCAGAAAGTCGCCCACCCGATTGCGAGCTTGAGTCGTCAGCTCCCCATGGGTAGAGTCGAGAAACTCGGTCACCGCGTTCTGCCGCTTTTCGTACTCCGCAACGAACTCACGGTACTCAGGTGTCGATTGATCAGCAGCTGCAATCTGCGGCAGGTCTTCGGGCTCGTGGCTGCTGGCGAAGACGCCATAGAGCGAATAATAGTCCTGCGTCGGCAGGGGATCGTACTTATGATCGTGACACCGGGCACACCCCAGCGTCATTCCCATCAGGCCGCGAGAAACCACATCAATCCGATCGTCGATGATCGCATTGATGTCCTTTAAGAACTGCGGCCCCACGGTCAGAAACCCCATCGCCGCCAACGCCGGATCACCTGCGGGAAGTCCGAGTTTGTCGGCAGCCAGCTGCTCGATAATGAAATGGTCATACGGCTTGTCACTATTGAACGCATCGATGACGTAATCGCGGTAGGTATACGCAAATGGAAATCGCCGTTCCTCGGTAAAGACGTAGCCTTTGGTATCGGCATAGCGAGCAATATCGAGCCAGAGACGCCCCCACTTCTCTCCGAAGCGAGGCGACGCGAGCAATCGATCGACGAGATCCTCAACCACTGTCGGGGATCGATCCGCGAGGAACTCCTCCACTTCGTGGAATGTTGGCCGGATTCCATGCAGGTCTGCGTACAACCGCCGAATCAACGCTTCCCGATCAGAGGGGGGTGACAATTCCAAGCCTGCGGCTTGCTGCTGGGCCACGACGAAGCGGTCAATGGGAGAAAGTTGGCGATCGCCGCAGTCGACGGGAGGCGGCACCGGGCGAGTGAGCGGACGATACGCCCAATGAGTGAGGGCGGTCGCCTGGAAATCAATCTCGCCTCCCTCCAGACGCGGGAAGTCAACTTTCTGATGAGCACCAGCAGCAGACGATGATGGCCATGCAGCACCAGCTTTGACCCACTGAGTCAGCAGTTCGATTTGATCCGCTGGGAGCTTTCCCTTCGGGGGCATCTGCGTGTCATTGGGGTCGTACTTGAGAACTTGCAGAAGCCGACTCTTCTCCGGTTCACCGGGAACCACCAGATGGGCGAGGACAGCGTCCCGCTGATCGAGTCGCACGTCTCCCTGTTGCTTCTGATCGGAGTGACATTCGTAACACCGCTCCACAAACAGCGGGCGAATGTGCTGTTCAAAGAACTGGATCTGCTCCGGTGATATCTCCCCGGCACGGATCGTCTTCTGAGACAATCCCATCGCAAGAAATGTCAGCGAGAACAAGACTACAAGTCGCGAGGTGTGTGGCATGGAGGGCAGCAGGCAGGAGGGGCTGCGGTGGGGGGGAGGAGTCGAAATCCACGCGATGGAAATCAACACTGAGATTCTAACCTTCCCGTGGAGCAGAAACGAGAGGAAGCGAGCACACACGAGAAGTTTGTGTATGCGTCTCAAACGTCGGTGAAGAGGGAAGATTCACCACGGAGTTCACGGAGGCACGGAGAAATATGGAGTGTCTGGTAAAAAACGATGGGACAACAACGTCAATGACTGGCGAGTTCAATGAGCTGAGAACGCCTTCTCGCAGCAGCTTGAAAACCGTCGAGATCTCGATCTCCTCCCCCGGCTCTTCTCCGTGCCTCCGTGAACTCCGTGGTGGAATTCCTCCGATAGAGCCTCGCCGACGTTTGGGATGCACATACGAGAAGTTTGATCGCGAGAAACTCTACTCCAGAATCACCCACTGCACGGCATCCACGATCACATGCCCGTCCGTGTTTTCGTTGGTCACGCCCACCACAGCGGTTTGGTTCGTCGTAAATTCATATTTCCCTAACGACACAAACAGACCATCAATGGCCGCTGGGGTGCGTTGATTGACCAGTACTGTGGTGGTTCCTTGCGCATGAGTCACAGTCACGGGAACGTTCGTTGCTCGGTTCGCATTTTGCGAATAGCTCATCCGGACTTCGTACATGCCAGACTTCGGTATTTGTGCCTCAAAGCGGGCGGTCAAGCGGCCGTCGTGTCGATCGCTATCGTGCCGGTAACCTTGGCCCACATAGCGTCCCGTGGAATGACTTCTCGCCCATTCCCCAGTCAGTATCGCGTCCTCATCGTCGATCACAATTCCTTTCAGGCTCTTCGGTGGAACGCCTGGAAACTCCCCTGCGGGCTGATGAAGGCCCACGGGACGTTTGTATTCCAAAATCTGTCCATCCTTCAGCAGTCGATCTTTCAACGTCGAATACGGGACTTCCTGCACACTCTGCTTCGCATCAATTGCCAGTGCTGCAGCTGTGGCGGCTGACTGGCCGAGGATCATGAACACCGGCTCCATGCGGATGGAACCGAACGCGATATGGGAACTCGACACACAGATCGGCACAAGCAGGTTTCCGCATTGCCCCTGTTTCGGAATCAGCGAGCCGTAAGCAATCTCATACGGTCCGGGAGTCGGGACGCCGATGTCTCCCTCGTTCTGGACGAATCCTTCGGGGGTGATGTATCGTTGCACGTTGTGAGAGTCGATCGTGTAAGACCCCATCCCGATCGAGTCGGGTGTCGGACGCTTCTGCAGCAGTTCGTTCTCGGTCATCACATAGGAGCCGATCATCCGGCGGGCTTCGCGAACATAAATCTGATGCGGCCAGTTCCCGTTGTCGGTGAACTCATCCCGGGAGAGCCCCCACTTCAGGAACGGCTGTTGAACATCGGCGGGAACACGCGGATCGTTCGCCAAAAAATAGCACCACCCCTGCTGGTAAGTCCGATGCTCGCGGAGAATTTCCTCGCGGCGTTCATAGGTCGCTTCGGGATAATCGTAGTTCATACCGATGTCGTCGGTGCTGACTGGCCCGTGGTTATTGGTGTCGGTCTTGTGATTCGGAATCGGATCGAACTTATTGAAGGTCTCCCGCAGCCCTGCCTGCAGCACTCGTAACAAGATTTCATACCGCAGTGGGTCGTATCCATCGGGCTTGGGAAATGAAACGCGATTCGGCTCATGATCGGTCAGACACATGCGATAGCAGTAGGCTTGCACCTTGCGGTCTCCCTCGCCGTATTCCCCAGGGGGTTGGTCACTGATTCCGAGCAATATTCCACTCTTGGCATCCCCCGGTATCACATAGGGGCTGATCTTCGCCTTCAAGTGTCCAAAGTGATGGGTGTGATGCAGAACGCCGATCTGGACTCCGTTCCACATCTCGTCGTAGACACCTTGCCCTTCACGACCGATGTGATAATCGACGCCCGCCGCCGCCATGAGATCGCCCTCATAGGTCGCATCGATGAACATCTTTCCGTTCACCTTGAGCCCGCTGAGAGTCGTGATCGAGGCAATGCGGTCACCGATCTTCTGGACTCCGTCCTTGCGGTTGAGCCACTCCTGGCGATGAACTTCGATCTGGTGATCGCGGATCAGGCTCTCGAAGACTTGCTCGGCGACATGTGGCTCAAAGATCCACATGGTTCGTTGAACCCCATCGATCGCAGGCGTCCCTTGCCCCTTGCCACCGTACTCGGACTTCAACTGCCACTTCCACGCTTCAGCTGTGTCGTAGTGCTGCCACACACGGTGGTAGAACTCTCGGGCCAGTCCGCCAATGACCGCCTTGTTTCCCGTGTCCGTATATCCCAGCCCGCTGCTCGATAGTCCGCCCAGATGCGTGTCCGGGCAGACGATGACTACGGACTTCCCCATCCGCTGAGCCTGCACTGCCGAAATCACGCCCGCAGACGTGCCCCCGTAAATCACGATGTCATACTCAGCGGCTGGCACCTCTGGTGAAGTCCCACAGAGACACAACACACAGAGCAGGGCGAGAAGATGTTTCATGGGAATGCCAAGATTCGTTGTGGCGGAAGCACGTCCAGAAGAACTCTACCAAGGCCAGCTCACGGAAGTCACGGGAAGAGAGATCTAAGAGTGCGAGACGCACTTTGTGATTGTCGCCGGATTCTCCGAATCCGGTGTCGCACGCCCTCAGTGGACCTCGGTTTGGAAAGCCGATCGACAAGAGAAGGGAGTCGATCCCCGCTCGACGGATCCCTTTCGACGCGAGTGCCGAAGCACCGGATTCGGAGAATCCGGCGACTTTGTAAACCACGTCTCGCACTCGAGATCTAACGCCCCCTCTGGAATCCGATTGAGAACTTTCACGTTTCGCGGATAGAATCGTCTTGGCATCTCTACTTGTCCTCCACCTCGGCTTCACATGCCCGGCCTCTCCCACGACTTGGAAACCCTTCGGCGCCGCGCGCGACGGTTGGTGTTCGTGCGAGGTGCGGCGGCATTACTTGCCACGGTACTGGGATTCGCCCTCCTGCTGGGGAGCATTGACTCGCTGGTTCGGTGGCAATCTCCCACGCAGCGATTGGCTCAGACGTGTATCTGGGTGGCGGCGATCATCTTCGTCGGGTGGAGGTTTCTGATCCGTCCTCTGCGAGCGCGACTTTCCAATCAGGAACTCGCGCAGATCATTCATCGCCAGTGGCCCACACAGACACCCGATTTGACCTCAGCTGTCGATTTCGAATGCTCCCAACTATCGGCCACCGTGGGGGCGCCTTTGCTTCAACAAGTCACCGTCAGCCGAGCACAGCATCAACTGGCCACCGTTCCGTGGCAATCGGTGGTTGTCCAAGGGCGAGTATATGCAGCTGTCGCGAGTGCTGTACTAGCAGCTGGACTGCTTGGTCTGGCAGTCGTGCGGTCTTCCGAAATGACAGGCGTGGGAGCCTGTCGCCTGGCATCCCCCTGGCTGGACCTCGACTGGCCGCGCCACACCACTCTCGTCTACTTAAACAGCGATCTGACGCCGATCGATACGTCTCGCGATCCGGCCGTTCGAGCGGGGCAGGGCGATCCACTGACCCTGTACATCGAGAACCGCACCGGAGCCCTGCCCACCAAAGTCATCTACAAACGCAAGACGCTGGCGGGAGAGAATGAGCAGGGCGAACTCCGGCAGACGACCTTGCGAGACTCGCAAGGTCGCCCCCACCAGGTCGCAGTAGCCAGCCTGCCCACCACTGAGCCATTCGAGTTTCGCGCTCAGGGCGGCGACGATGACCGCGCTCCGTGGATCACCGTCAATGTCGTTCCTCCTCCGCGAGTTCAGTCGTTCGAAATCGAGCTGACGCCGCCCGCATACACCGGAAAGCCCACCGAGACACTCACCAGTGGAGTCGGCCACCTTCAAGGACTCGTCGGAAGCCAAGTCCACATTCGCTGCCGGGCCGCAGCTCCCTTGCAAGCGGCCTGGCTCAACACGGGAAACGCACCACGCCAGACCTTATCGCTGGGCGAAGGTGGTTTGGAGTTCACACTGGAATGGGCGATCGCAGCTGCGGAACGATCAACGTACTGGATCGACTTAACGGATCCCTATGGGCTGCGAGCGTCGAGCCCGCCTCGCTATGAGATTCGCGGAGTCGCCGATCAAGAGCCTGTTGTGACCCTGCTGATTCCCACATCCGACCTGCGAGTGACCCCTCAAGCTGCGATCTCCCTCTCCGGAGAAGCACGCGACGACTTGGGTCTGCAACGAGTCGAATTAGCTTACGAACCTCCGCAGCAGGCAGTGACATCACCGTCTCAGCCGGAGCACCTCGCTGTCGAGCAGCAGACTGTACCACTGGGCCCCGAACTTCCGGGGGCGCTGGAACAGAAACTCCAAACAACCTGGAACCTTTCTGAACTCGCCCTCCAACCCGGTGCGCAGGTTCGCTTCTGGCTGCAGGCGACAGATGCCTGCAACCTCAACGGATTGAAGGGACAAGTCGGTCGCAGCGCCGTGCGGGTGATTTCGATCGTCTCCACAGAGGACAAGCAGCTGGAACTGAGTGGCCAACAGATTCAAATTGCCGAACGGATCATTCAATTGCGTGACCAGCAGGCGGCGCTCGAACAGTCGACCCAGGAAATTGTTACGCAGTGGAAATCGGTCGGTTCACTCCGACCGTCAGATGAACTCGAATTGGAGAGAGTCCAATCCGAACAGCAGGCGGTTGCTCAAGAGCTGGGGCATAGTTCGCAGGGAGTGCTGGGAGACCTCCAGTCGCTTCAAAAAGAGCGGTCGATGAATCAATTGAACGATCCGCCGACCAGCGAATCACTTTCAAGATGGGAGTCAACGTTGTCTCCTGTGGCGGATGAGGTACTTCCCTCCGTATTGGCACAGCTCGAAGCGGCCCGCAGGGGGGCAGATCAACATCCGGGGAGCAAGACCGCTCCCGGTGAACAGACGACAAAGGCAATGGAACAGGCCCACTCGGGTCAATTGCGGGCGTTGGACGATCTGAGCCGGCTGGCGACAGAGCTGGCCCAGTGGCGACGCGACGAGGATCTCGATAAACGCTTTGCGGAGATCGTGAATCGCCAAGCATCGCTCCGCGAGCAATCACTGGAAGTTGGCCAACAGACCTCTGCCAAGACGCTGGCTGATCTTTCCTCCCAGGAGCAGGCCGACCTCGCCCGTGCCGCGGATCGCCAGGGAAGTCTCGCACGCGAAGTGGAGCAATTGACGACTCAACTCGAAGCCGTGTCACCCCCGACCGTGCCACAGCCCGGCACCGATGCTCTAGCCGGAATGGCCCAGCAGCTGACAGAAATGTCAGTGGCAGCCACCATGCGAGGAGTCTCCGATGCACTCCGCCAAAACCATGTTCAATCGGCCACTGACACTCAGCAGAAACTCATCGATTCACTCGATGCCTTGCGACAGGGGCTCGATCAGCAAAGATCACAGACCAAAAGCAACGATATCGAAGAACTCCGCAAATCGATTGCCAATGCCGATGAACTCGCTGAGCGTCAAGCAGAACTCCGAAGACGCACAGCTGCACTGTCCGCCCCCTCGGCCGACAGCAATCGTGCCGCCGAATCCGGGGAAGCCCAAAGGCTGCAACGAGAGCTCGAAGATCAGACCGCTGAGTTCGCACAGCGACTCCAGCGTGAACACCGAAATGACTCTTCGACAGCTGCCCAGCGAGCGAGCCAGCGAATGCATGAGGCACGCGAAAGCCTGGAACAAGAGCAGGTCACGCAGTCGTTGGATCGCCAGACAGAAGCCATCGATGAGTTAGAGCAAGTTCAGAACTCGCTCGACGAGGATCTCCAAGACGCCAACCAGCGTGCGGATCAAGAGCGACTCAACGCAGTGGCACAACTCGTGGTCGCTTTGCGGGAGCGGGCCAAGACGACTCGAGCAGAAACGATCCGTGTCGAGGAACTGCGACTCGCCAATGGAAAGTGGACTCGGGGGCAGTTGAAATCTGTGCAATTGGTCGCCAACAGCCAGCGTGATATCGCCAAGAGTTGCGAACAAGCCGCTCAGCAACTCGGATCGAATGGGGTTCTCAGATTGTGCATCGACCTCGCCAGTGAACACTTCACCACTGCCGCACAGCACCTGGACGAACGAGACGCGGGACAAATCACCCAAGCCGAACAGAGGTCGGGTGAGACGCTGCTCGATCAGTTCATTGCCAGCTTGAACACCTCGAATCCGCCCGCTGAAACTCCCGATTCACCAGAGACTCAGCCTCCAGCCACAGAACAGGGAGAACCACCGCAACCCTCGTCGCCACTCATGGCTGCCGAGGTGAGACTACTCCTCCGGATGCAGGAAGAATTACTAGCCCGTACGCGCGTGCTGGCCGATCTGAAGTCAAACGGTCATGATCTGACGGCTGATCAGGTGAGCGAGCTCCATCAATTGAGAGATCGCCAGAAGCGGTTGGTGAAGACGGCTCGGTCGATGATTGGGAAGTCGTCCGAGAGCGAGTCAGAAGAGGTCAAGCAGCCATGAGAAACTGGATGACGACTTGCCTGACGAAAGCGATCGTTCCTCGGAAGAGAGCGTGGATGGTGCTCTCGGTCCTGGCGATTTTCGGAGCCACCTATCAACTCGCCGCCGAGGAAGTCCCGAGTGTGACTCCGGCGGCCCAAGATCCCGCGCCCGAGGCGCAGGCTCCAGCCATCCCCCAGAACGTGCCAGCTGTCCCTGACAACGATCCGACGATCAAGCAGTCGAGCGATCCTGACGCACTCCTCAACGCAGCCCTGGAAGCGATGGACCAGGCGGCTCTGGAACTTGAAGGGGAGGCCTCCACCGCGAAAGCCGTCGAGGACCAGCAACTCGCTGTGGATCACCTCAAAGAGCTGCTGGCGGCGGCCTCCCAATCCCCGTCGGGCAAACCAAAATCATCTCCCTCTCATAAGCCCCCATCTTCTCCGGACTCCTCGAAAGAGCAGTCTCCTGATTCAAGTTCTCCCAACTCCCAAGGTGACGGGGCCCGCCGTTCCGATGACCAGAACTCTGCCGAGTCGAGCGAAAACGTCGATGGCCCCACGCAGTCCGACTCGGCGACCAGCGCTCCTGGAACCAGAGCCAACAGTGTCTGGGGTCATCTCCCTCGCCGGGAACAGGAGGCACTGCTGCGATCCCTGAGTGACAACTTCCTGCCTGAGTATGAGGCTCAGATCAAGCGGTACTACGAAGCCCTGGCAGAGGGAGAACGGGTTCGCTGAGAATGAGTGAATCGGGTTGAGCACAAGAGTGACCTCTGCCCTCTTGCCCGAGTCTCTCGCCTGCCAATCCATTTCAGTCGACACAGTAAAATGTGGACATCGATCGCCTCGATCTCGAGAATTCGTTGTCTCTTTCCGCCTCTGATCTGTGCTCTCCTCACCTCTCCGGGTAATCACGTCCAACTGACATCTGCCACTCTCTGAACCTTCAACCCACGACGATCCTCCTCTTATGTCTAATCGCATCGGTCTTTACGCGGGCAGTTTCGACCCCGTCACACTCGGACATCTCGACATCATTCGTCGCGGTGCCCGGCTAGTCGACAAGCTGATTGTCAGCGTGGGTATCAACCCCGACAAACGGCCTCTGTTTTCACCGGCGGAACGCGTGGAGATGCTGCAGACGGTCCTCAGTGATCTCTCGAATGTCGAAGTCGATTGCTTCGAGGGATTGACCGTCGACCATGTCCATCGCCGCAAGGCAGGCATCATGCTTCGAGGAATCCGCACGGTGTCCGACATCGAATCCGAATTCACGATGGCGCTCACGAACCGCACACTCTCTCCGGACATCGAGACCATCTTCCTCATGGCCAGCGAAAAGTATTCGCACATCTCCAGCACCCTCATCAAGCAAATCGCATTGATGGGCAAAGACCATAGCTTAAGTCACCTGGAGCTATTCGTCCCCGAGGCCATCATTACCCCGCTGATGAAAAAGACGAGGAGCTAGTGTAGCGATTCACACAGATGGGACCTTATCGAGGGCCTTGCGGGCGCGGGCGACCTTTTCCAGGATGTCTTCGGCTTTTTTGGTCCACACGAAGGATTTGGGATTCGCGTTGTGGTG
>Ga0105047_10020666_pt1 | contig 10105 bp, 10 predicted proteins | sample MAT04_FD_78384 | JGI IMG/M metagenome (GOLD analysis project Ga0105047, IMG submission 78384) | Freshwater microbial communities from Lake Fryxell liftoff mats and glacier meltwater in Antarctica - MAT-04 (megahit assembly) | ecosystem: Environmental > Aquatic > Freshwater > Ice > Liftoff... | reverse complement strand
TCCGACGCGACTGTCAGCGGGCCGATTTATCGGCCCGCTTTTCTTGATCGTCTGATTACCGCGTGTAGCGGATATAGACATCGGCCCGCCGGTGCAGCGGCTCGACTTGCCCGGCGGAAGTGAGTGCTCCGGATTCCCCATCCGCGCGCACCCGGAACTGAGGTTCAGGAAGCCCGGCCTTGGACAGCGCCTGAGCCACGGCTTCGGCCCGCCGCCGTGAGAGTGCTAGGTTTGCATCGGGGGCGCCGCGGTAATCGGCCAGACCGACTACATTGACAGCCGCAACGGCGCAGCCCTTGGACGCCTCCACCGCCTTGGAGATCACCCGCTGACCTGCCCGCGGCACCTGGGCGGACTCCTCGCCGAAATAGATCTGGACACTGGTGTCGACGCATCGCGGCTCGGCAATCATTCGGCTGCGGCTTGGCGTTGCGCACCCTTGAACGGCCAGGCACGCCAGGGTCAGCCCGGCGGCTGCGGCTGTCTTGCGAAGCATGGGCATCGGACTTCCTTCTCAGCGTCACATACAAAAGGAGCGGTCGACGCGCGCCGACCGCTCCATAGCAGAGTGGATCATAAATTGATCCAGCAAGCGCCTAGTATTTGGCTTCGCCGTTTTCCCAATAGTAGCGGCCGCCGCGCTGATCGTAATAGTAGTAGCGCCCCACCCGCTGATCATAGAACTGACGTCGGTTGGCGTTGGTCGCGCCGCATCCGCCGTCTTGCTGGCAACCCCGCACCGCGCCCGCGGTCCCGCCGATCACAGCGCCGATAGCTGCGCCGGTTCCGGCGTCACCCCCGCCGACGTTATTGCCGATCACCGCGCCAGCCAGGGCGCCCAGCGCCGCCCCGCCCGCAGCGTTGCGTTCGACATTGCCCGTGGTGGTACAGGCGGCGGCCAGAAGTCCGGCCCCCGCAATAGCGATCCATTTCATAGTCATCTCGGCTCTCCTCAACGGGCCCCGTCGTCAAACGCCTGCTTGTCCGGGCGGTTCCCTGCCCCACCCTACCGGAACCCTTCAAACCATGCGCCGTTGATTAAGCTACGGAGCGGCGACGTTCCCAGCTAAGGAAATGGTCATGCAGTTCTTCGGACATCGCAATCGTGTTGAGCCTGCCGGCCCGGCGGTCGTCCACGACCACGCCGACGCCGCAGAGCTCCAATCGGCCTATGAGCGCGGCCGCCGCGACGGACGTCGGCGGCGCCGTCACCCGATGATCGCAATCGTCGTTTCGGCCGCCGCTCTGGTCGGCGCCGTGACCCTCGGACTAGCTGCCCGCGAGGGGTCTTTCACTGCCGGCGGCCAGGTGGTTGATCGCCAACTGTCGATCGCCGCCGGCCAGGCCCAACTGGCCAGCCGCGACGCCGCCGTGGCCACCGGCGAAGCCGTCCGCGGCGCCGGAACGGACCTGCGCCAGCGCACTGCCGACCGGATAGGCTAGATGAGTCCACAGGGGGAGGTCGCCGCGCGCTCGGCGGTGAGCGCGGTCGGTCCCCGCCTGGACCGCATCGAAGTGGTGATCAACCCCGCTTCCGGCGGCGTAGCGCCCGGCGCGGCCGAGCAGATGCAGGCCCTGTTGGCTGAGGCCGGCAGGGCCGCCAATGTCGTTGAAGCCCCGCCTGAAAAGGTCGACGCCGCCCTCAGCGCGGCGGTCGCGGCCCGGCCTGATCTGCTGATCGTCCTGGCGGGCGACGGAACGGCCAGGGCCGCGGCCAGCCTGTGCGGACCGAGTGGACCGCTGGTGGCCCCGCTCGCCGGCGGGACCATGAACATGCTGCCTTATGCCATCTATGGGCGCCGCCCGTGGCAAGAAGCTTTGGTGGAGATCCTGGACAGGGGCGTGGAGAAGCGGATCGGCGGCGGCCGGGTCGGCGAGCATACCTTCTATGTCGCGGCCATACTGGGGGCGCCCGCCCTGTGGGCCCATGCGCGAGAGGCCGTGCGGGAGGGCCAGTTGCGCAACGCCGTCACCAATGCCCGCTACGCCTACCGCCGCGCCTTCTCCACCCGCCTTCAATACTCCCTGGACGGCCAGCCGCGCCGTTCCGCCGAGGCCTTGAACCTGATGTGTCCTCTGGTCTCGCGAGCCATGCGCGAGGAGGAGCAGGCCCTGGAGGCCGACGCTCTGGATCCCCACGGCGCGGGGGAGGCGTTCCGCCTCGGGTTCAGGGCCCTGCTCAGCGAGTTCTACGGCGACTGGCGCGACGATCCCGCCGTCACAGCCCGGCGCTGCGTGTCCGCCCGGGCCTGGGCGGCCAGCCACATTCCGTGCCTGATCGACGGGGAGTCCGTGCGGCTGCCCAGGTCGGTCGAGATCGCCTATATCCCGGGGGCCTTTCGGGCCCTGGCCCCCCCGCCCGCCCCAGCCGCCGCCGACAGATGAGCCGCATCGTCCAGCTGTCGGACATCCATTTCGGGGGTGAACACCCGGTCGCCCTGTCGGCTGTGGGCGACTATTTGCGCGAGCACCCTTTTGATCTGTTGCTGACCACGGGCGACATCACCGCCTTCGGATCGCAACCCGAATTCGACAGCGCCAAGACCTGGTTTGACAGCCTGCCGGGCCCCAAGCTGTTCACGCCCGGCAATCACGATACGCCTTGGGCGGGAGTGATCGATCGGCTGATCAGTCCCTTCGGACGCTACGCCGCGCGTTTCGGCCCAACCGAAGCCGACGGATTCACGCAAGACGATCTTGTGTTGCAGGCGCTCAACACCGCGCGGGGCATCCAGCCTCGAGCCAACTGGTCCAAGGGCCAGATCGCTGCGCGCCAAGTGCGCCGCGCCGTCGCCGGTCTTGCTCAGGCGCCTGCAAACCCGGGCGCCTTACGGGCGATCGCCTGCCATCATCCGCTGGTGGAGGTCGTCGGCGGCCCGATCACCGCCAAGGTCTGGGGCGGTCGCCGCGCCGCGCAAGCTTTCGCCGAGGCAGGGGTCGATGCAATCTTCACCGGCCATCTGCACACGCCCTTCGCCGTCGCCCTGCCCTTTGCAGACGGCCGCACCTACGCCATTGGCTGCGGCACCCTGTCTTTGCGCGAGCGCGGCTTCCCGCCGTCCTTCAACGTCATCGACGTCGAGCCCAGCTGCATCCGGGTCACGGCCCTTGGGTGGAAAGGCTCTCATTTCGAGCCAGAGCGGACCTGGTCCCTTGACCGGCGCGCGCGCGAAGCCGCGCCGCCGCCGGACTAGGTCTTCGGCGGCTTCCTGCTGTCGAAGAACGACTTCACTACAAGCGCGGTGATCGCCGGATTGCGCATGGCGATAATCGAGCCGGCGACCAAGGCCCCGGCGGCGATGACCGGCCGTTCGCGGGCCATTTGAATCAGGCGCGCCATGGTGTCGTCAGACCCCGGCTTGACCTTGGTCGTCCTGGGCCGGGCCTGAGCCCAGGCTGCCAGAGCTCCCAGAGCCAAGAGCAGGGCAAAGCCGCCGGCGACGGCGGCCGCGGCCCCGGCCGGGCCAAGCTCAGGTTTGGCCAGGGCGTATACGGCAAAAGCGCAGGCGACGACCGCCACGGCGACCGCGGCGGCCAAGGCGGCCAGAGCCGCGATCGCCATGACGATCCGCTTAATCAATGACGGCGGCCGCTGGCCAGGATCAAGCCGACCACGACGCCGATGCCTAAGGCGGCCATGGTGGCGCTCATCGGCTTTTCGTGAACGCGGTCCACCACGTAGCGTTGGGCGACGTCGAAACGGTCTCCAGCGGTGTCGGCATAGCCGCGGCTATGCTGGCGCAGGCTCTCGATGCCTTCGTGGATGGCCTTCTCTGCGCGCTTGGCCAGATCCTGGATCGAGCGTTCGGCGGCGGCGCGTGATTCGTCGAGAGCGCCGAGGGCCTCGTCGCGGCTGTTGGTCGCTGAAGTGTCAGGCATGGGGAATCCCTCCAAAGGACCGCGGGGTGAGGTCAGACGCGAAACGCCAAGCAGGGGTCGGTCGTTCCACCCTTACTCCAGCTTAGCCTTAGTATGGGAACTCTTCAGCTCGCTGTGAAGTTCTCGCAACACTCTTGTCCTCCCCTCGTACGTTTTTGGAGAACCCAATGCGCCGCATTCTAGTCGCCGTGAGCGCCCTCGCCCTGGTCGCTGCCTGCAATCAGAAGCCGGCAGCCCCCGCTGTCGACGCCAGCAGTTCGGAGACCCCGGCGGTGAATAACACCGGCGTGCAGCCGGGCACGGGCGCTACCGTCGTTCTGGCCGACTTCGTCCCTCGCGCCGCGGCCAGCGACATGTACGAGATCGAGGCCGGCAAGTTGGCCCAGACCCGCGGGGTCAGCGCCGACCTCAAGGCCTTCGGCCAGATGTTGCAGACCGACCACACAAAATCCGCCGCGGATCTCAAGGCCGCGATCGCCGCGGCCGGCCAAACGGTGGTCCCGCCCACGACCCTGCCGGCGGACAAACAGGCCATGCTCGACACCCTCAAGACGACGGCGCCGGCGGAGTTCGACAGAGTCTTTTGGGAACAGCAGGAAGCCGCTCACGAAGAAGCCCTGAACCTGATGAAGGTCTATGCCGACGGCGGCGATGTGGAGCAGGTCAAGGCCTTCGCCTCTCAGACGGCCCCTGTCGTGCAGATACACCTGGACAAAGTGCAGGCCTCGAGGGCGGCGATGAAATAGGGTCGGCCGGGCGGGGCAGGGGGTTTTCATCGGCGCCGCTTAGCCTCTATGGCTAGGGCCATGATCGACCACCTGCTCCTCAACAATCGCAACTGGTCCGCCGCCAAGGTGCGGGACGACCCGCGCTTCTTCGCCCGGCTTGAGAACCAGCAGACGCCGAAGTATCTGTGGATCGGCTGCGCCGACAGCCGGGTGCCGGCCAACGATATCGTCGGGCTCGACCCCGGCGAGCTGTTCGTGCACCGCAACGTCGCTAACCTGGCCCCGCCGCAGGACGCCAACTATCTTTCGGTGCTGCAGTTCGCGGTCGAGGTCCTGCAGGTTGAGCACATACTGGTGGTGGGCCATTACGGATGCGGCGGCGTCGCCGCGGCGGTCGACAGCCACCGCCATGGCCTGATCGATCACTGGCTGCATCCGATCCGCGAGGTCTATGCCGACAACCGCGGGGAGCTGGAGGCGATAGAGTCTGAAAAGGACCGGCTGAACCGGCTTTGCGAGATGAACGTGATCCGCCAGGTGCGCAACGTCGCTTCGGACATCTTCGTGCGCGACGCCTGGGCCAGGGGGCAGCCGCTGGAGGTGCACGGCTGGGTCTACGCCCTGTCCAACGGCCTCGTGACGGACCAGCAATGCACGGTGACCAGCGAAGACGACTACGAGCGCCTCTACGCCGCTAGCCGCCGGCCTTGACCCGCACCGAGGCCCGCGCCTCGCGCCCGGCTCCGTCCACCACCGTAAGGCGGTAGAACCCCGGCGTGGCGGGCCGCCACACCACCCGCCCGCTGACCGTGTCGGCGGCCAGCGGAGCGCCGTCCACATACCAGGACAGCCCCTCGCCTCGGGCGGCCAGGACAAGGCCGCGGGCTCTGGGACCCGCTTCGGAAATCTGAACCACGGCGCCGTCGGGCGGGAAGATCAGCTGCGGCCCCTGGCCGGGCCGTCCCAAGGCCTGAAGCGCAGGGGGCGCGGCCTTGGGGGCGATGGGCCGCGGGGCGCTGGGGGCGGGGTCAATGGCGTCTGCGCCGTCGAACAGCATCGGCAAGGCCGCGTCGCGTCCGGTCAGCCCGCCTCGCGCACCGCCGTCGGCGCGTCCCGTCCACACCACCACCACGTAGCCGCCGACAACCCCCGCAGCGAGGGCGTCGCGGAATCCGTAAGAGGTGCCGGTCTTGAAAGCCATCCGGGGACCGCGCTGGGTGAGGGCCGCCGGCGCGCGACCGCTCGGGGCGGGGGTCTCACGGAGGATATCGAGGATTTCCGCCGCCGTATCGCCCTGGACCAGCCGCACTCCGCCCTGCCCGGGGCGCCGCCTCGCTTCGGCCTCCGTCCAGGCCAGGGGCTTGGCCAAACCGCCATCGGCCAGGGCCGCATAGAGCACGGCCAGGTCGCGCAAGGTCACCCCCACCCCGCCCAGGGCCAGGGCCAGGCCGGCGTCCCGCGTGGCCGCCTTGGGCCGCTTCAACGTCACGCCGGCGCCCTCCAGCCGCGCCTGGAAGGCCTCTGCCCCGACCTTCTCCAGGATGGCGACCGCGGGGACGTTCAGCGAATAGGTCAGGGCCTCCCGCGCGGTGACCTTGCCGTGAAACACGCGGTCGAAGTTCTCGGGTTGATAGTCGGTGAAGCGGCGCTGGCTGTCATCGATCTGGGTGTCCGCCGCAGCCAGGCCGTCATCAAAGGCGAAGGCGTAGATGAAGGGCTTGAGCGTTGATCCCGGCGAGCGCAGGGCCCGGGTCATGTCGATCCAGCCGCCGCGTCTCTCCAGGCCTGCCGAACCCACAGCGGCGCGCACGGCGCGGCTCTTGATCTCGATCACCAGTATGGCCGCGTTGGCCTCGGCGCCCTGGCTGCGGGCGACTTCGGCGGCCAGGGGCTCCAGCCTCGCCTGTAGCCCGGCGTCCAGGGTGGTGAGCACTGAGGCCTGGGCCAGGGGCGCGGCGCTCGCCGCCTGACCCGCGGCGTGCCAGGCCAGGGCCGGAAAGGCGGCGCGGCCGGGCAGGGGCTCGGCGTCGGCCTCCAGGGCGCTGGCGGGCTCCAGCTGCCGCGCGCGCACGAACTTGGCGATGACTGCGGAGCGGCCGGCCCGGGCGGCCTGCGGCCTGCGGTCCGGCCGCCTGGCTTCCGGGGACTGCGGCAGGGCGATCAGCAGCGCCTGCTCGCCGGGGGTCAGGGTCTCTGGCTCATGGCCGAAATAGGCTAGGGACGCCGCGCGCACCCCTTCGAGGTTGCCGCCGTACGGGGCGAGGGTCAGGTAGAGGGCGAGGATTTGGCGCTTGGACATCCGCGCCTCGAGCTGGGCCGCGCGGACCATCTCGATCAGCTTGGCCGGCAGGGTGCGCGGGCGCGGCTCCAGCAGGCGGGCCGTCTGCATGGTCAGGGTCGAGGCCCCCGAGCGGACCTGGCCGGTGAGCAAGGCGGACGCCGCCGCCCGCAAGACGGCCAGGGGGTCCACGCCGGGGTGCAGCCAGAAGCGCGCGTCCTCGACCGCCACCAGACGGCGCACGAAGGAAGGATCGGTGCGGGTCAGATCGGCGCGGATGCGCCAGCGGCCGTCCTCGACCGGCAGGGCGCGCAGCCACGCCCCTCGCCGGTCGAGCGCCACCGGCGAGGATCGGCCCGCTTTGGCCATGTCTGGGGGCAACAGGGCGTCGACGGCGACGGCGGCGATCTGCGCGCTCAGCAAGGCGGCCAGGGCGATGACCAGTCGGCGGACCGTTCGCAGATCGCGCGGCGGGGCCCTCGTCCGCTGGGAAGAGTCCAGCTACAGCCCCCCGCCGATGACTGTGCGGCCAGTGACCGAGCGGGCGAAAACGCTTGGACGATACATGTCCCGCGCCTCGGCCCCGGGCAGGAAGAAATCGCCTGGGGTGACCGCCCGGGCGATATAGGCGAAGGCGAAGGATTCCTTGCCGCCAAGGTCCATCGCCGCGATGTAGCGATCGTCCCGCGCCTCCTGGACGTCGGCCGCGGAGAGGGTCCCCAGGAATTTGAACGGACCGCTGGCGGCGTCGTCAGCGCCCAGGACCGTCTCGATCTCGAAGCCTGCGGGCAGCGGATCGTCGACCACCAGCGGCACGGTGCGAGCCTGGCCGTTGCCGCCGCTGATCAGCACGATCACCCGGTCCCCCTGGCCCAGGGCCGCCGCGTCGGCCGGCGCGCCCTGAAGGGTGAACAGGCGCTTGGTCACCGACACGCCCTGGGACTGCGCCGCGGGCGCCGAGACCGGCGAGCCGCGCACTGTCACGGTGCGCCACAACGATCCCGAACCGCGATTGACGAAACGGGCGTCGGCTAGTTTGCCGACGCTCCACCGCGGCGCGCCGCCGGCGGCGCTGAGGGGCATGGCTCCTGTCGCCTCGACATTCATCGTCCCGGCCGCCTTCAACATGAACGACGCGGCCTGCAGCAGGCGGGCCTGTTCCTGGGTATTGAGACTGTCCGGATCGGTTACGGAGCCCGACAGCCGACCCTGAAGGTCGCGGGCGACGCCGGTCTCGCCGGCCTCATAGGCCAGGGCGATGACCGCGGCCAGGTCTCGCAGCGGGCTTTGATACCAGTCCTGCTGGTCGCGGAAGCTGAGGGCGCGTGACGCCTGCAGGAACGCGGATCTCGCCCGCGCCCGGTCGCCCATCATGGCCAGGCCGGCGCCCACTTGCGCCTTGGCCAGGGGCGAGGCCTCGGTCCTGAACTGGACGTCGTGGTACCAGCGCAGCCGGGCCAGATCCCCCTGCTTGGCCTTGGCCAGGACATACAGAGCGTAGGCCGAGGCCCGCGAGCGCATCCGGGCGGTGGCCTTTTTAGATTCCTCTTCGGACGACGCCCACCAGCCGGGGTACTCCAGCCGGTAGGAGACCGACGACCATCCGTCGGGTTTGGAGACCTGGCGCATGGCTGACAGCGCGCGGTCGATGGAACCTTGAGGCACGGGCGCGCCGCGGCGCTGGGCCTCGACCAGGAAGTCGGTGGCGAAGGCGCCCAGCCACGGATCCGCCTCGCCGTCCCCCACCCGCCAAAGGCCGAAAGCGCCGTCGAGGGTCTGGCGATCGAGCAGGCGGCCAATGGCCTGGTTGAGCCCGGCCGAGACCGGCTTCATCTTGGGATCGCCCGAGACCTCGGCGGCGTAGAGCAGCGGATAGGCGCCGGAGACCAGCTGCTCGGTGCAGCCGTAGGGGTATCGGATCAGCGAAACAGCGATCGGCCCCGGGTCGAAGCCGCGGAACGGCGAATAGGAGACCTGCATGGTCACGCTGCCCGCCGCAAGCCCGGCCATCATTGAGGAGGGCGGGGTGAACGCGCCCCCCGCCGCCTGTTGCTCGACAAAGGTGTTGGTGATCGGTCCCCAGCCGAGCCGAGTCTGGATCGGATAGTCGCGGGCCGATTTGAATCCGGGCCCGGTGACCGAATAGCCGACCTTGCTGATCCCGGCCGCATTGGGCGCAAGCAGAGGGATGCGATCGGTCAGCCGCTGGCCGAGCGCCAGGGTGAACAGTTTGCGCATCGTCGCGACGACCCCACCCGAGCTGTGAACCTCTGCAGTGTAGTCGCCGGCCTTGCCCTCGACATTGTGCAGTTCCAGCGTCGCCAGGGCGCGGTCTCCCGGCGCCAGGAAGCGTGGAAGGTTCAGTTCGGCGATCACCGGCTCGCGTACCACGACTTCCTGGGTCCCCGACCCGACCGCCTCGTCCGTCCAGGCGACGGCCATCACGCGCAGCTGGCCGTTGAAATCGGCGGCCGGCAGCTTGATCACAGCCTTGCCGTCCAGCCCGGTCTCCACCACGCCGGACCACAGTGCCACTGTACGGATAGGCGTGACCGTCAGGCCCTCGCCGCCCAGTTCGTCGCCGCCGAAGCTGACGTTGGCAGGGGCGCCGAGGTTGGGGTCCAGCAACCTTCCGTAGTCGTCGCGGTAGTCCACCGTCAGGGCGCGTTTGCCGAAATACCATTTCACCGGATCCGGCGCGGCGAACTTGGTCAGCTGCAGTATCCCTTCGTCCACCGCCGCCACCGTCACCTTGGCGCGTTGGCCCAGGCGCAGGCCCCGGACGTGGACGGGAATCTCCACGGCCGCCTTGGCGTGAATCTTAGCGGGGGCGCCGATGTCCACGCTGAGCTTGCGGCTCTTAGGATCGAGAGGAACATGGACCAGCCCCAGGGCCCGCTTGGGCTTAGGCGTATTCTTGGGGTCGCGGGGCTGGATGACCGTCGCCAGGATATAGGCCCCCCCGCCCCAGGCGGCCGAGCTCTTCAGCTTGATGGTGGTTCCCCCCGCCGGGATCGAGAAGGTCTTGAACTCGATGATCCGGTCGGTGGCCACGGCGATCTGGGCCTCGCCCGCGTAAGGCGCCTTGAGGCTGATCTCGACGGTGTCGCCCTGGGCGTAGGCTCGGGTTCCGGCGCTGACGCGCACGAAGTCGGGCGCCTCGGCTTCCTTGGCCGGCGCCCCCCAACCGGCGGAGAACCGCGCCACGGTCTTGGAGCCC
>Ga0105047_10020662_pt1 | contig 10106 bp, 5 predicted proteins | sample MAT04_FD_78384 | JGI IMG/M metagenome (GOLD analysis project Ga0105047, IMG submission 78384) | Freshwater microbial communities from Lake Fryxell liftoff mats and glacier meltwater in Antarctica - MAT-04 (megahit assembly) | ecosystem: Environmental > Aquatic > Freshwater > Ice > Liftoff... | reverse complement strand
GCCGCAAAGCTTGGCAGTGTTGCGGGCGCGCGTTCGATCAGGCGCGTTGGCGCGCTGGCTTTTTGATCGTCCAAGCGCTCAACGGCGGCAAGCGCATCGACCAATTCCGCGGCGCGCTGATAGCGCTCCGCTGGCTTTTTAGCGAGTGATTTTAAAATCACTGCTTCGAGCTCAGGCGAGATCTGCGGGTTCAGCGTGCGCGGCGAGGGCAGCGGCTCGTGAATGTGCTTCATCAACACCGCCAGCGGCGTTTCTGCGCGATACGGTGGGCGGCCGGTGGCCAGTTCATAGAGCACCACGCCGAGCGCATAGATGTCGGATCGCGCGTCGAGTGCCTCACCCATTGATTGTTCGGGCGCCATGTACGCAGGCGTGCCGATCATGCCGCCGGTGGGATCGCTCCCTTGGCTTAGGAGTTTGGCGATGCCAAAATCTGTAAGCAGGCAGTTTCCGCGCTCGTCGCGCAGAATATTGGACGGTTTGACGTCGCGATGGATCACCCCGCGCTCGTGAGCGTAGTCGAGCGCTTCGCCCACGTCGCGCATGATTTTGAGCAATCGCCTGAGCGCAAGCGGCGAGCCGTTCATTTCTTGGGTCAGTTCGCCCGCGCTTAACCACGGCATCGCGATAAAGGCATAGCCATTTTCACGACCGAAGTCGAACACCGGCACGATATGCGGATGCTGAAGGCTCGATAGAACGAGGGCTTCCTGCTCAAATCGCGCCGCAAACTCAGGCGCATCGCCATAGCGTCTAGGCAACACCTTAAGCGCCACGTGGCGGCTCATGCTCGGCTGCCAAGCTTTGAACACGGTGGCCATACCGCCTTCGCCTGAGCGCTCGATCACCTGATAGCTGCCGAGGGTTTGACCAGTTAAATCTTCCATACAGCATTTTTGCCAACAGTGATGACGTGGGGCAAGCTAGCGAAGGCTCGCTGAATGGCAGCGCAATGGCGGCCACGGTGCGTTGGATCAGCCCGTTTCGCGCGCGCTTTCTTGCTGGCGCGCCCACATCGCGGCGTAGGCGCCGGCGCGCGCGATCAGCTCGCTGTGCGTGCCGGTTTCGATCACTTCGCCGTGGTCGAGCACCATGATTTGATCGGCATTGCGCACCGTGGAAAGGCGATGCGCGATCATCAGGGTGGTGCGCCCGATCGCGATGCGGTCAAGCTCGCGCTGGATCGCCTGTTCGGTTTTGGAATCGAGCGCCGAGGTGGCTTCATCAAAAATCAAAATCGGCGGGTTCTTGAGAATCGCGCGCGCAATCGCAACCCGCTGTTTTTCGCCGCCGGAGAGCTTGAGCCCGCGCTCGCCCACCTGCGCCTGATAGCCGTCGGGCAGGGATTCGATGAAATCGTGAATCTGCGCTGCGCGCGCCGCTTGGTAAACCTCATCTGCGCTGGCGCTCGGGCGCCCGTAGAGAATGTTGTAGTAGATCGAATCGTTGAACAAAACGGTGTCCTGCGGAACGATCCCGATAAGCGCGCGCAGGCTGTTTTGCTCGATATCGCGAATATCGATGCCGTTGATTTGAATGCCGCCGGCGTTGACGTCGTAAAAGCGATAGAGCAGGCGCGCGAGGGTGGATTTGCCTGAACCCGAATGCCCAACCACGGCCAGCGTGGTGCCCGCGGGGATTTGGAAATTCACGCGTTTGAGAATCTCGCGTTCAGGCTGGTAGCTGAATTCGACCGCGTTGAATTGGATTTGCGCCGCGTCCGTTTCAAGCGGCTTCGCGCCGACTCGATCTTTGACCTCTTGCTCCTGATCAAGCAGCAAGAACATCCGCTCGATGTTGGTCAGCGCCTGCTTGGTTTCCCGATAGACAACGCCGAGAAAGTTGAGCGGCTGCGCCAGCATCATCAAAAACGAGTTGACCAAGACCAGGTCGCCCAGGCTCATTTGACCGGCAACCAAGCCCTCCGCGGCGCGCCACATGAGCAGGCTGACGCCAAGCGAAATGATCGCGTTTTGCCCGACGTTAAGCACCGCCAGCGATTTAAGGCTCTTGACCTGCGCCTCTTCGACCCGATTTAAGTTGTCATCGTAGTGGCTGGCTTCGTGCGCTTCGTTTGAGAAGTATTTGACGGTTTCGTAGTTGATCAAAGAGTCCACAGCGCGGGCTTGCGCCTGGGTGTCGGCTTCATTCGCGGCTCGGTAGTACCGAAGCCGCCACTCGGTGATTCGAAAGGTGTAGATCACATAGGCCGCAATCGTCGACAGGGTGATGGCGGTGAAGGTCCAGTCGTATTTCCAGATCAAGATTGCGCACACCAACGTCACTTCGAGCAGCGTGGGCAGGATCGTGTAGATGGTCCAATCGAGCAAATCGACCACCGCCGATGAGCCCCGTTCGAGGTCGCGGGATACCCCGCCAGTGCGGCGGTCCAGATGAAAGCGCAGGCTCAACGCATGCAGGTGCCGAAAAACTTTCAGCGTAACCAGCCGAGATGAGCGCGCCATGACCCGCGCAAACACGATCTGGCGCAATTCCTGGAACAAAGCCGAAGACATCCGCACGATGCCGTACGCAAGCAGCAGCGCAACCGGCACGGCAAGAATCGGGTTCTTGACGTCGAGCTGGTCGATCATTTGCTTGAAAATCAAAGGCACGCTGACCGCAGCAACTTTGGCCACCGCCAGCAGCGCGAAAACCAGCGCGATGCGCCCGCGAAACGCCCACAGGTAAGGCGCGAGCGTGCGCGCTACCCAAAGCGTGCTGCGTTGGTCGGCTGCTTTCAGCGCGGAATCAGTCAATGGAACAGGGTGCGCGGCCAAGCAACTGCGCTCGAAAGAAGAAGATGAGTGCCCGAACGTGTAGGCGGAAACAAAAAATTCAAGCCGACTACACTTGCGCGCATGAAATCGAGCCGACCGCTGCACGCCCTGTGGGTGTTGTTTAGCCAATACCGTGCGCGCGCGCTGAAGGCGGCGGCGGCTTCGGTGCTGAACAAGCTTTTCGACATCGCGCCCGAGATTCTGATCGGAATCGCGATTGATGTTGTTGTTAGGCAGAAAGGTTCGTTCGTTGCAGCGCTTGGAATCACCGATCCGCATGCGCAGCTGTATCTGCTGGCCGGTCTGACGCTGTTGATCTGGGTCGGCGAGAGCGTGTTTGAATACGTTTATCTGATCTTGTGGCGGGATCTTGCGCAGTCCGTTCAGCACGACTTTCGCCAGCGCGCTTTTGCCCACGCACAAGCGCTGCCGGTGTCCTATTTTGAAGATGCCTCGACCGGAAACCTAGTCGCCATCCTCAACGACGACATCAACCAGCTTGAGCGTTTTTTAAATGGCGGCATCAATGCCTTGATCCAGGTGCTGACCACCGTGATCGCCGTGGGGGCGGTGTTTTTCTTCATCTCGCCGCTGATTGCGCTGCTCGCGTACTTGCCCATCCCGGTCATCTTGTGGGGAGCGTTTTGGTTTCAAAATCGCGCGCAGCCGCTTTACGCCGCCGTTCGCGAGCGCGCGGGCCGGCTCTCGTCCCGTCTTGAAAACGCGATTCAGGGCATCGCAACCATCAAAAGCTTCACCAGCGAGAGCCGTGAAGCAGCCGCACTGGCGCAGGATTCGGCCGCGTACCAGTTGGCCAACAGCGCTGCGATTAAGCTCAGTTCGGCGTTTATTCCGCTGATCCGGATGGCTATTTTGAGCGGCTTTTTGTTCACCTTTGTGGTGGGCGGCGTCAAGGTGTTGGCAGGCGAGCTGAATGTCGGTCTCTACGGCGTGCTCGTGTTCTTGACCCAGCGCCTGCTCTGGCCGCTGACCGGTCTGGCCGAGACGGTCGATCTCTACGAACGCGCGATGGCGTCCACGCGCCGGGTGCTGAACCTGCTTGATGTGCCGATTGAAGAGGCAGGCGGCGAGTTTGCGCCGCCGCGTGAGCAGGTCCGCGGAGCGCTTGAATTTCGCGAAGTGGATTTTGCGTATGCGCGCGGCGAGCGCGTGCTCAAAGCGCTCTCTTTGCAGGTTAAACCGGGGCAGACGATTGCGCTGGTCGGCGCCACCGGCTGCGGCAAATCGAGCGTGCTCAAGCTGCTGATGAAGTTCTACGCGCCAACCTGCGGCGAGATTTCAATTGACGGCGTCGCGCTGGCGCAGTGGCGCACCGCCGCGCTTCGCGAGGCCGTGGGTTTGGTCAGCCAGGATGTGCTCCTGTTTCCGGGCACCGTGCGCGACAACATCCGCTATGGGCGCATGGATGCGAGCGATGAGGAGATCACTTGGGCCGCGCGCGCGGCTGAGGCCGATGGGTTCATTGCGGATCTGCCGCAGGGCTTAGATACTGAGGTGGGCGAACGCGGCCAAAAGCTCTCCGGTGGGCAGCGTCAGCGCTTGAGCTTGGCCCGCGTGCTGCTGCGTGATCCGCGTATTTTGCTTCTTGATGAGGCCACCTCGGCGGTCGACAACGAAACCGAAGCGGCGATCCAGCGCTCGCTTAGAAAAATCCGCGGCAATCGGACCACGCTGATCGTCGCGCATCGGCTTTCAACCATCGTCGATGCAGACCTGATCCTGCTGCTCGACGGCGGCCGCATCATTGAACGCGGAACCCACCAGCAGCTCTTGGCGCATAACGGGATTTACGCGGCGCTCTGGCGCGTGCAGACTGGCGTTTAGACAGCGGGGGTTTGGGGCATGAATTTTTTGGCGGCGGTTATTGGCGGCATTCTGGGCGCGATCCTCTGGAATACCGACGAGTTTGCTGGCTTTTTGATCGGTGGCGCGCTCGCGGTGCTGATCCGTTACGCGGTCAAACAAAGCACGCGCCTAGGCGAGTTGGAAAGCGAGCTCGAGGGCCTGCGCATCGTTCAGCGCGTGCGTCTTCCCGACGCTGCAGCAGCGCACGAGCCCGCGCCGATTCATGAGCCGGCGCCGCCGCCTGAACTGCCCGTCGCTGAACCGGCTCAACCGGCGTGGTCGGCGCCAGCGGCCTCGCCCAAGCGCGCGGTGTTTCAGATCGATGAGCAGACGCCTGTTCCGGCGCGTGCGCCGGACCTGCCTGCATTCAAGCTGCCATCTAAGGGCGGCCAGCAGGCGCAGCCGCAAGCGCAAGTCGCACCTCGACCGCATATCACCTCGGCACCGGCTGCGAGCGCTGGTGCTCCGGGGGTCGAACGGCAGCTCCTCGCGTTTTTCACCGGTGGCAACTGGCCGGTTAAAGTCGGCGTGCTTTTGCTGTTTGCAGGTGTTGCGGCGCTGCTTAAATACGCGATCGAAAACGAGCTGTTGGTCCTGCCCATTGAGCTTCGCTTGCTTGGGATTGCGGCGCTCGGGGTATTCGCGCTCGGGTTTGGCTTCCGCAGCAGCGCGAAGCGCCGAACCTTTGGCTTAAGCATGCAGGGTCTGGGCCTGGGCGTGATTGCGCTGACGACTTACGCCGCGTATGCGCGTTTTGGCCTGCTCAGCACCGAGATTTGTCTGGCCTTGGTGATCATTTGTATCGGCATCGCGGTCGCGCTTGCGCTGATTGAAGATGCGCTGGCGCTGGCGTGGCTGGCGGCGTTCGGGGCCTTTCTCGCGCCCTGGATCGCGCAAGTCAAAGATGCCCCTGGCGCGCTGTTTGGCTATTACCTGGTGGTCAATATCGGGGTGCTGCTGATCGCGCTGAAAAAGGACTGGCGCTCGCTCAATCTGCTCGCCTACGTGGCCACGTTCTTGTTCGGTTCGATCTGGGGCGCGCAGTTTTACACGCCGGCATACCTCGCCCAGACCGAGCCGTTTTTGCTGCTGCACGGCGCGCTATTCGTGTTTATCGGGTTTTGGTTTGCCAAGCGCGGTCCAGATGAGGGTTTGGGTCGGATCGAAACCACTTTGGTTTTTGGCGCGCCGCTGGCGGTGCTGCTGCTACAGGGCCTGATGCTGACCGATCAGCCCGAGGCGCTCGGCCTTCGCGCCTTCGGCATCGGCATCGTTCATGGCTTGCTCGCCTATTGGCTGTTTCGTGGCCAGCGCTTGGTCACGCTGCGGCGCTGCTATACCGCCATCGCGGCGGCCTTCATCACCCTCGCGGTTCCGCTTAGTTTCAGCGCGCCAACCACCGCCCTGGTTTTTTCTTTGCAAAGTTTGGCAGTCATGTGGCTTGCGGTCGGGGAAGGGCGCTCGCGCCTGCTTCGCTATGTGTCGGCTGCGCTGTATGCCTTGGCCCTGCCGGCTTACGCGATTGGCTTTGCTTTCAAAGAAAACGACGTCGCGCTGCTCAATGGACCAGCCTTCGGCGCGCTTGCATTGACGCTTGCCGGCCTCGGCAACGCTTGGCTGCTCAGTCGCGCGATTGCAAAGGTTTGGCCTGTTCCGGCAACACCACGCTTTGCCGCGCTGGCCTTCTTCACCATCGCAACGCTTGCGCTGCAGATTGGCGGCATTGCCCAGATCGAACGCTTTGCGCAGGGGCCTGGCTTCACCTACCTGCTGCTGCTATTGGCTGCATTTGGCACCGGGTTGGGCGCACTGCTGGCGCGCGGTCTGGCTTGGCCACTGGCGCGGCGCATGGCCGAGCTCAACCTTCCGCTGCTGCTGGTGACCACGGCAATGATCGTTTTTCAAAGCCTGCCGATGTTTGCCGACTATCGGGGCTTGGGCTGGATCGCCTGGTCGCTCGCGATCGTTGTTGCGTTAAGGCTGCGCGCCGCCGAAGACGGCAGCATGTGCACCGCAATGCGCTTTGTTTTTCCGCTGCTGTGGCTGCTGATTGTGAGCATCGAGCTTGCGCGTAAGTGCGAGATTTGGGGCTTCCCAGATAGCTTGAGTCTTTCCATTGTTGCAGCGCCGATGCTGGTGCTGTTGGCTGCGCTGCTGGCGATTCCCGGCTGGCTTGATCGGCTGTATGCGCGCGAAGGCGAGCAAATGAACGCGCTGCTGAGCAGCCTGCTCAGTGCGCTTTCGATAGTGCTGGTATTAATCGCCTGCTTCTTTGATGGCAATCCGGCCCCGCTCGGATTCGTGCCGATTCTCAATCCGCTGGAGTTGACCATCATCGGCGCGCTGGCGCTGATCTGGTTTGGGCTGCGCGAGCGCATGAGGCGCGAGGCCCTGCAAACCCTGCTGCTGGTGCTTGGCTTTATTGCGCTCAGCGCCGCCGCGCTGCGCTGGACCCATCAGCTTTTTGCAGAACCCTGGGGCGCGGGGCTATTGGGCTCGATGCGGGCGCAAAGTGCGCTCAGCATCGTCTGGACCCTGGCGGGCGTTGGCGGCATGTTGGTCGGCGCGCATTTGGGTCGGCGCCGACCGTGGCAGCTGGGCGCCGCGGTGATGGCGCTGGTGCTGCTCAAACTCGCCTTGATTGACCGCAGCTTCCTCGGCAACTTGCCGGGGATCGTCGCTTTCTTGGTGGTTGGCGGTTTGCTGGTTGTGGTTGGCTATTTCGCCCCGCAGCCGCCGGCCGTCGAGAAGCGCTAGCGCTGGCGAATCGCTTTCAACTGCCGGTCGGGGATTTTCAAGAGTTCGCCGACGCGCATCAGCAGGAGATCTTCCTGCTGGTGCACCTCGCCGTCGGCCAAGGCCATGTCCCACAGCTGGCTTAACACCTTTCTCTTTTGCTCGGCATCCAGCCGATCATTCAGAACGGTGGTGTAGAGCCTGAGCGAGACCGCCACATCCGCCTCGGCTTCGCACAGCTCCAGCAGCTGCTGGGTGTCGCCGGGGTTAAGATTAAAGCTCTCGCGAATGCTCGCGAGCATCGCTTTGAGTTCTTCGTGCTTGACTTCAAAATCGGCGCGACACATTTCTAACAGCAGCGCGCCAATCGCCACGCGGGTTTCGTGGTCGTAGTCCTTCAAGCCCGGTACTTGGTCGAGAAAGGCGTCCTTGAAGCGCCGCCAGAAGCTCATCGGTGCAGGAACCCGCTGCGTGCGAGTGCGCTTGAATAGGGCCGAATCACCGCCGCATCCAGCGCCAGCAGCTTCTTGTTCTGTTGGGGATAGCTGAATTGGCTAAGCAGGTGGCGGATCAAATTCAGCCGCGCCGGTTTTTTCTTGTTGGCATTGAGCACAACCCAAGGGCCAAAGGCGTGGTGCGTTCCTTTCAGCATGAGGTCGCGGGCTGCCGTGTATTGATCGAATTTCTCCAGCGCCACGGCGTCGATCGGCGAGATTTTCCACTGCTTGAGCGGCTCGGTTTTGCGCGCCTCCATGCGTGCGGCTTGCTCGGCTTTGTCGATATCGAGGTAGTACTTGACCAGCTTCATTTCGGATTCGACCAGCATTCGCTCAAACATGGGCACCGCGTGCATGAATTCGCGGTACTCCTCGTCGTTGCAAAAACCCATCACCCGCTCGACGCCAGCGCGGTTGTACCAGGAGCGGTTGAAGAAAACGATCTCGCCTGCGGCGGGCAGGTGTGCGGTCCAGCGCTGAAAATAAAACTGACTCACTTCGCGATCGGAGGGTTTGCTCAGCGCAACCACGCGCGATTCGCGTGGGCTCAAATGCTCCACGATGCGCTTGATCGCGCCGTCTTTGCCGGCGGAGTCGCGGCCCTCGAAAATCACCAGCACCTTCAGCTTCTGGTCGATCACCGCGCGCTGCAGCTTGACCAGCTCGACCTGCAAGTCATACAGCGCCTCTTCATAGCCATTGGAGCTCTTGATTGCTTTTTCGGTCATGGGAGGCGCCTCATTTGGGTTCGTCGGAATGGTCGATTGTCGTTGATTCAGCGGCGCAGTGGCCGCAGCTTTCAGCGCATGCACAGCGCGCTCGCTTTTTGCGGCCCATACAAGAGGCGCGTGTGTCGTGACGCGTTCATCTCGATGTCGTTGCCCGTCAGCGTTTGAAAATCGAGCCGAGCAAGCCGCGCACCACTTGGCGCCCCAGATTGCTGCCCACTGAGCGCATTGCGCTTTTCATAAACGCTTCGCCCGCCGACTCGCGGGTCGATGTTCTTGCTTTTGGGGCTGCTTTCGCTACAGGTGCAGGCAGTCCCGGCCACCCTGCAACGCCTGTGCTTGGCGCTGCAGCAGCCGCCGCGCGCTGGTTCAGGAGCTCAAAAGCCGACTCTCGGTTGGACACGGTCTGGTACTTGCCGCCCATCGGCGAACGTGCAGCGACCGCAGTGCGTTCCGCGTCGGTCAATGGCCCAAGGCGCGAGCCCGGTGGAATCACGAACACGCGCTCGACCTGACTGGGTACGCCGCCCTTTTGCAGCGTCGATACCAGTGCCTCACCCACGCCAAGCTGGGTAATCACCGTTTTGACGTCGAGCAGCGGGTTCGGTACGAAGGTTTCTGCGGCGGTTTTGACGGCTTTCTGGTCGCGCGGGGTGAACGCGCGCAGCGCATGCTGGACGCGGTTGCCGAGCTGGCCAAGCACGCTGTCGGGCAGGTCGGTTGGCGACTGGGTGACAAAGTAGATGCCGACGCCTTTCGAGCGAATCAGGCGCACCACCTGTTCGATTCGCTGCACCAGCGACGCGGGTGCGTCGTTGAACAAAAGGTGTGCCTCATCGAAGAAAAAAACCAGCTTGGGCTTGTCCAGATCGCCGACTTCCGGAAGCTGTTCAAACAGCTCCGAAAGCAGCCAGAGCAGGAAGGTCGAATACAGCGTGGGCTTGAGAATCAGCGTTTCTGCGCGAAGAATGCTGATCACCCCGCTGCCGCTGAAGTCCACCCGCATCAAGTCATTGATGTCGAGCGCCGGTTCGCCGAAAAAGCGCTTGGCACCTTCGTTTTCAAGCGCCAGAAGGGCGCGCTGGATCGTGCCGATCGATACCGCCGAGACCTGACCATACTTGGCCGAAATCGACTTGGCGTTTTCGCTCATGTGGCTGAGCAGGGCGCGCAGATCGTCGAAATCCAAAAGCAGCAGGCCTTCCTCATCGGCCAGTTTGAACGCCACGTTCATCACCCCGGCCTGCGCATCCGACAACGACAGCAACCGGGTCAGCAGCACCGGCCCCATCTCAGAAATCGTGGTGCGCAAGGGCAGGCCGCCCTCGCCCTGCAGATCCCAAAACTGCACCGGGTTGGCGCGCAGCTGAAAGTTATTCAAACCAAGCTGCCCGACGCGCTCGGCCACTTTGCCGGTGAGCGTGCCGGCCATGCTCAATCCAGCCAAATCGCCTTTGACATCGGCCATGAATACCGGCACACCCAGCCTGGAAAACTGC
>Ga0105047_10020661_pt1 | contig 10106 bp, 6 predicted proteins | sample MAT04_FD_78384 | JGI IMG/M metagenome (GOLD analysis project Ga0105047, IMG submission 78384) | Freshwater microbial communities from Lake Fryxell liftoff mats and glacier meltwater in Antarctica - MAT-04 (megahit assembly) | ecosystem: Environmental > Aquatic > Freshwater > Ice > Liftoff... | reverse complement strand
TCGGTGCACACCGGCATCGACCTGTTCATCGCCGACGGCACCACCGTGCACGCGATGCTGCCCGGCACTGTCGAGACCGTGGTCGACAACGCGGTCGAGTACGACTACGGCCCCACGATCATCCTGCGCCACGCCACCGACGACGGCACCCCGTTCTGGGTGCTCTACGGCCACCTGTCACGGGCAACGCTCACCCACGTGCGCCCGGACCAGTTGGTGGCCGCCGGCGACGTGGTGGGATTCATCGGCGACCACACCGTCAACGGTGGCTGGGCGCCACACGTTCACCTGCAGATCATGACCGACCTGATGGCCGACCCCGAGCTCGGGCCCGACGGGAACTTCGAGGGGGCCGGCGAGCCCAGCCGGATGACCATCTGGCGCAGCATCGTGCCCGACGCCAACCTGCTCGTGCGGCTCGCACCCGAGACCTTCGCCGACCACACCGCCGACGACCCGGCCACACTGCAGCCACGCCGCCGCGCCGACCTCGGCCCGTCGCTCAGCACGAGCTACCGCCGCCACCTATCCATCATCCGCGGCGAAGGCCCCTGGCTCTACGACCACACGGGTCGCGGGTACCTCGACTGCGTGAACAACGTCGCACATGTCGGCCACGCGCACCCCCACGTCGTGCAGGCCATCGCCCGCCAGGCCGCGGTGCTCAACACCAACACCCGCTATCTGCACCGCACCATCCTCGACTACGCGGAGCGGCTCGCTGCAACGTTCCCGGCCCCGCTGCAGGTGGTCTACTTCACCAACTCCGGCAGCGAGGCCAACGAGCTGGCGCTGCGCATCGCCCGCACCGTCACCGGTCGTCACGACATCGTCGCCGTCGACTGGGGCTACCACGGCAACACCAACGACCTCGTTGAGATCAGCGCCTACAAGTTCAACCGCAAGGGCGGCGCCGGCCGGCCGCCGCACACGCATCTGGCGGAGTTGCCCGACCCGTATCGCGGGGCGCACGGCAACAACGGCGCCATCTACGCGCAGTCGGTGGCGCTCGCAGTGGCGGCAGCGATCGAACGCAACGGCGCCGGCCCTGCCGCGTTCATCGCCGAGAGCATCAGCGGGTGTGGCGGGCAGGTGGTCTTCCCCCCCGGCTACCTCGCCGCTGCTGCGCAGCACGCTCGGGCTGCCGGCGCGCTCTACATTGCCGACGAAGTGCAGGTGGGCTTCGCTCGCGTAGGCACCAGCATGTGGGCGTTCGAAGAGCACGGCGTGGTGCCCGACATCGTCACGCTCGGCAAGCCAATGGGCAACGGCCACCCGCTCGGGGCCGTGGTCACCACCCACGAACTCGCCGCCACGTTCGCCAATGGCATGGAGTGGTTCAACACGTTCGGCGGCAATCCGGTCAGCTGCGCTGCAGGTATGGCCGTGCTCGATGTCATCGAGGGCGAGCAGCTCATGGCGAACGCCGCCAGCACCGGCGAGTTCCTGCTGCGACAGTTCCACCTGCTCGCCGAACGGCATGCGTCCATCGGCGATGTGCGCGGCCGCGGCCTCTACCTCGGGCTCGATCTGGTCACCGACCGAGTCACCAAGGAGCCTGCCACCGCGCTGGCCAGCGACATCGCCAACAGGCTCAGCGAACGCGGCGTGCTCGTTTCCACCGACGGCCCGCACGACAACGTGATCAAGATCAAGCCGCCGCTGGTGTTCAGCAACGAGAACGCTCGCGTGCTGTGCGCCGAACTCGACGAAGCGCTCGGCCACCTCGCCAGCCGCTGAACGGCCCGCAGCAGCGCCCTCACGCGACCCCGGTCACAGAGGAACGGCCCTGCAAGCCTCTATCGTTGAGTGATTCATGAAATGAGAGACACGTGTCTGACTACAACGCGGAAGCGCACACCGACGATGACAGCGAACACGCTGCCCCCACCGATACCGACGCCACCACCTCCAGCGTCGAAGAACTAGCTCCCCAGGAGAACGGTTTCGCCACCCTGGGCCTTCGCCCCGAGTTGCTCCAGGCACTCGACGACCTCGGCTACGAAGAGCCCACTCCCATCCAGCAGGAGACAATTCCGTACCTCATGCAGGGCCGCGACCTGCTCGGTCAGGCCGCAACCGGCACCGGCAAGACTGCGGCGTTCGCGCTGCCGGCGCTCCAGCTCATCGACGGCCGCCCGGCCTCGAAGCCGCTGGCCATGGTCCTTGTACCCACTCGCGAGCTTGCAATGCAGGTCAGCGAAGCGTTCTTCCGGTACGGCAAGACCCTCGGCGCGAAGTGCGTGCCCGTGTACGGCGGCCAGCCCATCTTCCGCCAACTGCAGGCGCTCGACCGCGGTGTGCACATCGTCGTGGGCACCCCCGGCCGCATGATCGACCACATCGGTCGCGGTTCGCTGCCGCTCGACGCGATCAAGATGGTCGTGCTCGACGAGGCCGACGAGATGCTCGACATGGGTTTCGCCGACGACATCGAGAGCATCCTCGAAGCCATCCCGCATGCGCACCAGACCGTGCTGTTCTCGGCAACGATGCCGCCGCGTATCAACTCCATCGCCAAGCGCTACCAGACCGATCCGGTGAAGATCAACGTGGTGCGTGGCGACACCAAGGCCAGCGCCGGCAAGGTGCGCCAGAGCGCCTACGTCGTGCAGCGCAACCACAAGCCCGCTGCGCTCGGCCGCATCCTCGACATCGAGTCGCCCGGCGGTGCGCTCGTGTTCTGCCGCACTCGCACCGAGGTCGACCAACTCACCGAAACGATGAACGCCCGCGGCTACCGCGCCGAGGCGCTGCACGGCGGCATGGACCAGGCTCAGCGCGACCGGGTCATGGCTCGCCTGCGCGACGGCACCGCCGAACTGCTGGTGGCCACCGACGTGGCAGCTCGCGGGCTCGACGTCGACACGCTCACCCACGTGGTCAACTACGACGTGCCGTCGGCGCCCGAGAGCTACGTGCACCGCATCGGTCGCGTGGGTCGCGCCGGCCGCGAGGGTGTGGCCATCACGCTCGCCGAACCGCGCGAGCAGCGCCAGCTGGCCAACATCGAGCGGCTGATCAAGCAGAAGATCACCATCGAGAAGGTGCCGTCCATCGCCGACCTGCGCGCTGCGCAGCTCGAGCAGACCGTCAGCTCCATTCGCGAGTCCATGGCTGCCGACGACCTCGACGACTTCTGGCCGGTGCTCAACGCGCTGTCGGGCGAAGCCAACCCGCAGCGCATTGCGCTGGCGGCCATCCGCCTGTTCCACGAAATGGCCGGCAATGTGGTCGACGAGACCGAGATCCCCGACATCAGCCACCGGCTCGAGCGCCGCCCCGACGCAGCTGGCGCCTCGGCCCGTCCCGGAGGCAAGCCGATCCGCGGCGGCGAACGTGCCATCGGCGGCGACAAAGGCGCCACTGGTTTCATCTACGTCGGCTTCGGCCGCGCCGCCGGCATTCGCCCCGGCGACCTCGTAGGTGCCATCGCCAACGAGACCGACCTGGTGGGTCGTGAGATCGGGCCGATCAAGATCACCGAGAAGTTCGCCGTGGTGGGTGTGCCCGACCGCAGCGTCGACAAGGTCATCGCCGCGCTGAAGAACACCACCATCAAGGGCAAGAAGCCCACGGTGCGCCGCTACACCGACTGAATCGCTCGGCACAGAACGGCACCGGCCCACCTCAGCCGGCGCTGGCAGGAACTGCACATCATGAGTCTCGTCACCTGTGTTCGAATTCGATTCGGTAGCCGACTCACGTCAGGACTCCTCGAAATCGGAATCGAACACAAGTGACCGGGGGTGTTACGGGCGCTCAGGGAGAACGCCGACCCGACCAGCAGCGCCAGGCTCTGCGAGCTGAGGCCGGCCGCTGGCAGTGAGGGTGAGCGTGCCCTCGACGAACAGGTCGAAGCCGTTGAGGTCGACCGTGTGCGACAGCCACTGCTCACGCGTGTTGAAGACCGGAGCGCCCGCGGCAGCCATGTCGCGAGCCAGCGCTTCCCGAAGGTGCTCACGGGCGAAGTCCAGCGCCAGCTCGAGTTCGGTGAACATCGCCGGCGCCTCGCCGGTGACGTGCACCAGGAACTGCCCCTGCTGCGGCGCGGTGACGACGCACTCGTGCGCCAGGCGCACGCGACCAACTACCGCACCCACCGCGTTGGCCACACCGGCGTGCGGCGGCACGATGGCCGCTGCGCCGAGGAGCGCAGCAACCATCGGGTAGTACACCGGAGCCGACGCGCCGAGCCCGACCAGCGGCAGCGCCAAGCCGACGCTGACCTGCGCGACGGTGAATCGCCGATCCAGCGCAGCCTGCACCACCTGTTGCCGTACGGACTCGCCCGGCAGGCCGTCGTGAGCGAACGCTGCGGCCAGCACCGCTTCGCCACTTCGTCGAACGAGCGTGTCGATGGTGAGCTGCGCCAAGGCGGCGGCATCGGTGGCGATGGCTTTGCCGAGCCGATCGCGTCGACGCGCGAACAGCGTGGCAGCCTTCCGTGCGGCCGACGCGTCGTAGGTGTGCTGCAGCCCCAGCACATGCGCCGCATCGGTGGGGGTGAACGCTGCTATCTGCAGCACACCGCGCTGCACGAGGCGTTCCATCACGCGTTGCAGCTGCAGTGTGTGGAGCGCAGCGGCCGCCACCGCCACGCGACCGCCCATCGCCACCAGCACCGCCCGCTCGGTGCCACCGAGCGCGGCGAGCCGCTGCTCGTAGTGCTCGGCGATCAGCAACATGCCGTCGAGTTCACCCGCCATTTGGTTGCCCAACTGCAGATCGAGCATTCCGTGCACCAGGTCTGGCAGCTCCACCGCCAGCTGGCACAGCGGCACCACCCTGCGCGGGCCCAACTGCAGCACGGCACCCGCGGCTCGTTCGTCGTGGTGGACATGGCTGTCGCCGCCCAGACCGTGGGTGTGCATCGCCACCGCCGACACCATCGTCTGGTGCCCACCGACCACCGCACCGTCGGCACTCACCTGCGGAGCGCCGTCGAGCAGCACTGCGATGTCGGTGGTGGTACCGCCGATGTCGGCGATCACCGCATCGCGCACGCCGGCCAGGTGTGCAGCGCCCACCAAGCTGGCGGCCGGCCCCGACAGGATGGTTTCGATCGGGCGCTCGCGCACGAAGGCCGCCGACACCAGGGAGCCATCACCGCGAACAACCATCAGCGGGGCATGCACCCCGCGCGCCAGCAACGCTGCTTCAGTGGTGCGGACCAGCCCGTCGATGATGGAGATCAGCCGCGCATTGAGCACGGCGGTCACGGCCCGCTTCGGCCCGTTGAGCCGGGCCGACAGGTGATGGCTGAGCGTCACCGGCTTGCCGGTGACCTCGCGCACCACGGCTGCAGCAGCCAGCTCGTGCTGCGGGTTGCGCACGCTGAACTGGGAGGTCACTGCGAATGCCTCCACACGGTGCGCAACCGCAGCCACCTCGGCCGCAAGTAGCTCGACGTCGAGTGCCGCCACCTCGCCACCATGCGGGTCGTGCCCACCGGCGATGACGATGGCCGGGTCGCTGCCAAGTGCATCTCCCAGGCCAGCCCTCTCCAGCACATCGCCGTCGAAGCCGATGATGACGGCGCACACGGGCCGACCCTTGCCCTCCACCAGCGCGTTGGTGGCCAGCGTGGTGCTGAGCGACACCAACTCGATCGCCGACGCGGCTGCCCCGGCGGCAGCGAGCACCGCATCGAGGGCGCCGCAGATGCCCAGCGACAAATCGTGATGGGTGGTGGGTGACTTGGCGGTAGCCAACACCGTGGCCGATGCCTCATCGTAGAGCACGGCGTCGGTGTAGGTGCCACCGGTGTCGATGCCGAGGAGCATCCGGCCACGCTACAGACCGCCGCCGCGGCGGCCTCTGTCGTCGATCACCTGTCGTCGATCACCTGTCGTCGATTGCACGACAGGGCACGCGCTACAGTCGTGCGAGGGACGGGAGCGTCCATCCGCACGGCGCGCTCTGGCGTGCCGCTCCAGGAAGGTGAGACACCACATGACAACCACACCGCGCCACAGCGCCCGCAGCCGAGGTGCCCGCTGGGCAGCCGTGCTCGGCACCATCATGATCGGGCTCGCCACGACGGGCACGGCAACGGCAGGTCAGGAAGACCCCGACCCCACGGCCGTCGCCACGTTCGAGTGCCGCGACGGCCAGGGCTACATCGACGTCAGCATCGACGCCGTCGGGAAGAACGACTGGACGTTCCACATCGACATCGCTGATGATCGCGTCGACACGAGCGTCTACGCAGATGACTACGAGTACGGCCCGTACCCCACCGGTGCCTACCTCGTGGAGGTGTTCTGGACGAGCGGAGAGACCACCATCTTCAGCGAAATACTCACATTCGTGTGCGGCGCCGTCAGCACCGAGCCTGCGCCCGACACCACCGACGTCGGCTCCGGCGGCGGCGGCATCCCCGAGACCGGCCAGGCTTCCACGACGCTGCTCGTGCTCGCCGGGCTACTGATCACGTCCGGCGTTGCGCTCGTCATGGTGCGCCGGCGCCCCGAACACATCTGATCTGCGACTGATCTCAGCAACGACGATGGCCCGCCGGTTCGCCGGCGGGCCATCGCTGTTGGTGAACGGGGCCAGGGTCGTCAGCCGCCGAACCAGCCTTCGAAGATGCTCTCCAGCACCGGGTCGGCTGGGCCGCTGAGACCACAGGTGAGCACCTGGCCGTCGAGCACGGTGACGAGGTACTCGCCGCCGACGACGAATTCGACGCCGTCGAGCGCGGGAATGGCCACGTCAGTGGTGTTCAGTTGCACCTGGTCGGCGTCCCCGCCGGCGAACCACTTGCTCACCTCGACCGTGACGGAGGTGCCGGTCGTCGCGACGACCGTGCCCTTGAAGCCGATCAGTCCCGGCGTGGGCATGTAGTCGGTGACGGGCAGGCACATGGCCATGGTCGGGTCGACTGCCTCGCCGAACGAGTACGTCACCGACGCGGCCGTTTCGCGCGTGCCGTCGTCGCCGGCAGTCAACGCCAGCGCGCCGACGCCCGCCACCACGACCGCTGCCCCTGCGACAGCAGCGGCTGCCCACCGCCGGGTGCGGCGGGGGCGGGTCGAGGACGGGGTCTCGGGAATGTGTAGGGGGGTGTCCATGATGGTCTCCAGGAGTGCAGCGGCACGAGGGCCGGCGACGGGGTGGTTGGACGACCGCGCGGCAGGGTCGATGCGACGAAGTCGCTGTTGCAGTTCATCGTCGTTCACGTTGCCTCCTCACGGTGTCCGAGCACCTTGTGTTCGGCACCCTCGTCATCCTTTCCCGGCACGCCGGCATCGGTTCTCAGAAGTGCGGCGAGGCGCTGCTTCGCGCGGTGCACGCGAATCGCCGCTGCGTTCGGTGTGATGTCCAGCACCACTGCGATCTCCCGTGGCTGCAGCTGCTCCCACGCCCACAGCCGCACGATCTCGCGATCGTCGACCGCCAGCTGGGCGAGCACCGCCTCGAGCTCCTCGTCGTGTTCTGCGGGGGACGGCGGCAGGATCGGCTCTGCCTGCAACCTCTCCACCAGTGCGTCGCGACGCTGATCGCCGCGACGATGATTGGCCAGGCAACGACGGGCGACACCATAGCTCCAGGGCAGGGCCAGACCATCGGGAACGTCGTCGAGCCGGCGCCAGACCACCAACAGGGCATCGGCCACCACGTCATCGGCCGACGCCGGGTCGCAACGGCGGCGGACGTACGCCTGCAGCGGCTCGTAGACCTCGCGGAACACGCGTTCGAATCGAGCCCGCCGAGCGCGGTCGACCGGGGAGGGTTCGGCGCGCCGACGACTCATGACAGTGCAATGTCCGGCACGGCCGAGATCCTTTCAGACAATCACCACGAGCTTCGCCGCTTCTGGTTGGTACAACTGTGATCTGTGACTGTTCAGGCCCAGACCCCCACGTCGTTCCGGTGGGATCGCCTCACCTACGCGTCTGCCCTCGGCTACTGCCTGCTCGTCGCCGGGCTCAGCGTAGGCGTGGTGCTCAGCGAACTGCGCGCGGAGTTCGGTATCAGCGGCGTGGTCGCTGCGCTCCACGGCAGCACGTTCGGCATCGGGTTGCTGGTGGCCGGCTGCTTCGGCGTTCGGATGGTCGATCGCTTCGGTCGTCGTCCTGCGCTGCAGGGGGCCGCCGTCGGCGTTCTGGTCGGCGTAGTGCTGTTCTGCCTCGGCCCGAGCTGGCCGATCACATTGCTGGGCACCGCCTTCTCCGGCCTCGGCGGCGCACTGCTGGTGATGGTGATGCCCGGCCTCATCAGCGACCATCACGGCTCGCACCGCGCGGAGGCGTTTGCCGCAGTCAACGGTGCGCCCGGCGTGGCAGGCGTCGCGTTCAGCCTCATCATCGGCGGCGCGCTCAGCGCCGGGTGGTCGTGGCGCCCGCCATACCTGCTGCTCACCGCCATCTTCGGAGTGGCGCTGGTCGTGGTGGCACTGCCCGTCGTGGTGCCTAGCGGCGAGCGCCACGGCACGTTCTCCCTGCGCCACTTCCGCAACCGGCACGTGCTGGTGCCGTGGACGCACATCGTCAACGCCGTACTCGCCGAATTCACCGTCGGCATCTGGGCAGTCACCTACCTGCGCGAGGTCGGCGATGCGTCGGCCGGGCTGGCGCCCATCCTCGCCAGCGTGTTCGGCGTGATGATGTTCGCCACCCGTCTTGCGCTGCCCGCACTGCTGCGCCTCTGGGGCGATGCCACCATCAGCTACAGCTTCATGGTCATCGGCGCGGGAGCGCTGGTGATGTGCCTGGCACCGGGGCTCGGGTGGAAGACCATCGGGCTGGTCGTGGTCGGCTTCGGCGGTGCCCCGCTCTACCCGCTCACGGTCGACCGCTTCTATCAGCGCGCCGGCCACGCGCTCGATGCCGTCTCGCTGGGCGCGTTCTGCGCGCTCGCCTCGGGCGTCGCGGTCACGCTCGGGCCACTTGCGCTCGGGGTGTTGGCAGATTCGGTGGGGCTGCGCTGGGCATTGCTGGTGGTGCCCGTGCTCGCCAGCGTCGGAGCGTTCACGCAGCGTTCACGCCGCTGATATTGACTACATCAATACTCTGCTACAGTCGCCGACAGAGTCGTCCGAGCAGGGAGTAGTGCATGAAACTGGGAGCGTTCTTCTTCGGTGGTGTCGAGATGACCGACGCCGGCGCCGGTGCACCGAACCCGATGGACCGGTACTACGACAACGGCGCCTGCTGGGACGCCACGCTCAAGTACATCGATGCTGCGGTCGAGGCCGACAAGCTCGGCTACGACAGCTTTTGGACCACCGAGCACCACTTCCAGTACGAGGGCTACGAGGTCATCCCCAACGGCATTCTGATCAGCGCCTGGATCGCCGCCCGCACCCAGAACATCCGCCTGGGCACGATGTTCAACGTGGTGCCGCAGTGGAACCCGTTGCGCCTCGCCGAGGACTTCGCCACCATGCACAACCTCAGCGGAGGCCGCGGCATCCTCGGTGTCGGTCGCGGCACGGTGCCCCGGGAGATCCTGCACCTCAACGAGCAGCACATCTCCATCGGGTCGCACGACAACCCCGACCAGGCCGCCGACGACACCCGTAACCGCGAGTACTTCGAGGAATCGATGGAGATCATCCGCACCTCGCTGGCCAACGATCGCTTTTCGTTCAGCGGTAAGTACTTCCAGCTTCCTCAGCCCGGCATCCCCGACCGCGGCGAAACCGTCAAGCACCTCACCCTCGTGCCGCGCCCCATCTACCCCTACGAGATCTGGCAGGCGGTCACCAGCCCGCCCACCGTCGAGTACGTACCCACGGTCGACCACGGCGCCGTGTTCTGGAACCAGAACCCGGCGTTCATCAAGCGCATGTGGGATCGCTACGGCGAGCTCTACGCGCAGTGCCAGAACACCGAACTGGGCCGCGGCGCCAAGCGCATGCTGGTGGTCAGTATGCGCATCGAGGACACACACGAGGAAGCAATCCGCACGGCGCGCAACGGCCACGACGAGTTCTGGAAGTTTCTCGGGCCCTACGGCTGGAGCCGCGGCTACATGGGCGACGACGGCAAGCCGGTGCAGCCCGGCCTCATCCCGTCGCTGGAGGAGTCGATGAAACAGCGCACCATCCTGGTCGGCAGCCCTGAGGAAGTGGCCGCGCAGGTGCAGGAGCTCAAGGA
>Ga0105047_10020659_pt1 | contig 10107 bp, 8 predicted proteins | sample MAT04_FD_78384 | JGI IMG/M metagenome (GOLD analysis project Ga0105047, IMG submission 78384) | Freshwater microbial communities from Lake Fryxell liftoff mats and glacier meltwater in Antarctica - MAT-04 (megahit assembly) | ecosystem: Environmental > Aquatic > Freshwater > Ice > Liftoff... | reverse complement strand
TCGGCCTCTACGCCGAAGCCGGGCACGCGGAATACTGGGTGCTGGATCTGAAACATCGCACGATGTTGATCGATCGGAACCCCATCCCACTGCCGAACGGCGAGCACGGCTATCTTTCGCGTTCGACAGCCGGCGAAGCGGAATCCGTCACCCCGCTTGGCGCCCCCCACGTGACCATTCGCGTCGCCAATTTACTGCCCTGAGTTTCACTTCCGCTTCGCGAGTTCCGTCGTCAAGACTTTTTCCAACGCATCGCGATCGGCTGGCTTGCCAGACCACAACACCGCACCCTGACTCTCAATGAGCACAAGTGTTGGAATCAATTTCACATTATACTTTTTCATGACGGGACCGGGGTCCTTCGTCGGTTCCGCATACAGCAAGAAATTCAATCCCTCGGCCCGTTGATACGCGGCTCCGAGCACTCGGCGCTGGGTGGAATCCGAATCGTCGCAAACGATGCCGATGACCTCGACACCGTTCAATCCGTAGCGGGCTTGCAGGTCCTTGATAATCGGAATGGACTGCTTGGAGGGCAGCCCGGTCGTGGTCATGAACGCCATCAGAACCAACTCGCCGGGTTTGCCCGAGGGAAATCCGCGTTGAACTCCGAGGGTATCCAGCAGAAGAATCTGCCCCTCGGGCGGCGTGGGTTTGATCTCCGGTTTCTTGGGTGGGGATGGGGCCACCGCGGATGGAATACTCGCCACCGGAGGTTTCCAGGTCGGCTCGCCGCGGTCGGCAGTCAAGTCGGTTCGCGTAGGAACCGGGGCCGGGACGACCACGGGTTTCGGCGTCGGTTCCGTTGGGGCTCGGGAGGGCAAGCCTTCATCCGCGGACCGGGTCAGGGGTTCGGGCTTCGGCGTCCCGGAGGGAATCACGGGCGGTGGTGGCACGACCGTTCCGGTTCCGCTCTTCGCGCCGTCCGTGCCACCGGGCAAATCGCGGCCGGTTGTGTCTCCCGGGAAGGTCAATCCATCGATGAGCGCGAGCCGCACGAACTGGCTGCGTTCGTTGCCGGTTTTCGCGAAGACTCGCCCCGCGAGATCGCGGCCATCCAGCTTGATCCGGGCCGTGAGTTGATACGTCTGACCGGGCTGCAAACCCTTGATGAGGAACTGCCCGAGTTTATCCGTTTGAACGCCCACGGGGGCACCGTCCGCGGCACCTCCAACAGGTTCGACTTCAATGAAAGCATCTTTGACTTTGCGACCGTCGGGGTCTTCGACGAACCCGCCGAGGACGCCGCGAACTTCGCGCTGCACATCGTAGAGCGGGTCGCGCGGATTGGCCCACGAGTCCGCTGGGGGCGTGCCGACTTTACCAACCCCGGGGGTCGGGCCGCCGAGCCAGCCCTGGGTGGGTTTCGATTTGTTCCGCGACGCGGTGTCGGCCGCAGGGTGGTCGCGCTCGAAGGCTTTGCACCCGGTGAGGGCGAGCCCGGTCAGCAGCAGTAAGACCATCCGCCGACGCATGGGATGCCCCCGCCCACCGATGCCCTGCCAATCCCCCGGCAGCGCAATCGGTACGATCCGAATAAACGTCCGTGCGTTTGAATGTCCCCGGGGCATTCTTCCCGCAATTGCTCAAGACGTCAACCCCGAGCGGCGAGTGCCGAAACCGCTTGTCAAAACGGTGTCGGCCCGGTCTGCGCCGTCGTCATAGCTTGCCCGAACGGTCGGGCTTGCAGGTTCGAAGCGGGTGCGGTTATAGCGATTTCACTGGCCGGGTCGGTTCGGGTTTCCTTGACGGTCCCGCCTGACCCGGCTAACGTGCGTAAAGAGATTGTTTTCCCCACCGGGACGAAGATATGGCACAGCGCTCGTACCGATGGATCATGGTGACCCTGGCCGTAACCGGCCTCGCGGCCGACCAGGGGTCGAAATACGGCATGTTCAACTGCCTGTACAACGGCACCCCGCGGAATGATCGCGACGTGATCCCCGGCTGGTTCAAGTTCACGGCCGAATATGATTCCTCTGTGCAACCGTGCGATTGCTGGGTTCGTTCGCTGCAAACGGCGTCGGCCCCGGAGATGCCGCGGGTCAACCACGGTGCCCTTTTCGGCCTCGGCGGGGAGCACAAAGGAGATGCGAATCAGATCTTCGCGGGCATTAGCATGCTCGCCGCGGCAGGTATCATGGTCTGGGCGAGCCGAAAAGCCACCGCACAAGACCGCTGGCTCTGTGCGGCCCTTGGGCTGATCCTCGGCGGCACTCTGGGCAATCTCTACGACCGCCTCGTCTTCAATGGTGTTCGCGATTTCCTGTACTTCTACAAGATTGAATGGCCCGTCTTCAATGTGGCGGATTGCTGTCTCGTCGTCGGGGCAATCATCCTGCTGGCCCATGCTTTTTTCAGCCGGGAGAAGCCGGCCACGCCTCCGACGACTCCGGCCGCGTGAGCATTACTTGAGCTTTTTCGCAATGTCTTGCAGGTCCTTCTTGATCTTGTCGAGATCTTGAAGGATGACCCCCAGGGTCGTCTGCGTGGCTTTGTGCTGCTTGGTTATGTCCTCCAATGCTTCGAGTTTCTTCAGGATCACTTCTTGATCCGTTTGGATTTTGGTCAACTGTTTTTTGATCGCCTCCAACTGATCCCCCAAACTGTCGGCTGGCTTCACGACCAGGGGTTTCGCGCCCGGCATCCGTCCGAGGCGCCGCTTGGCCTGATCGAGGCGAACGCCTGTTTCCCGCGATTCCGCGACGCGAATCTGCAACTGCGCCTTGGCGGACTCAAAGGCCGCGGCACTGCGGTCGAGTTCTTCCCGGCTGACAAGGTTCTGGTTACCCAGTTTCTGCAATCGAGCAGAGTCGGCCTCCGCGACTTTCAAGCTCGCCTCGGCGGATCGCACGATCGCTTCGGAAGTCTCGTGCTTGGCCGCGAGGAGTTCGATTTCCTCTTTAAGACGTTCGATTTCATCGGCCGGGCTATTTGCGGGCGTCTGTCGAGCAAGTACCGCGGGGCCGCTCAACGCGACCAGGGCGATGGCCACCAAACGGTGAATGCGGGTCATGATTGCTCCTCCGAAAGGGTTGTTGAATCGGAACGCGGAAGTGGCAAGCGTGAAGCACCTTCCTTGGACCGACCTCCGAAGCCCGTGCCGCGAACACTCGAAAGGAACATCATAGCCGATCTTGCGTATTACCATTAATGGACCCCCAGGCAATTCTTGCGGCGTGAGCGTCGGGAATCAGAATTGGGCTGCGACTCTGCGAGATTGGTGGACGTGAACGTCGAGCGACAGGTCCTCCAGATTGGTGAGTTTCGCCACAGATTCGAGCCCTTTATCGGAAATCTGTAGACAACCCGAGAAGTGTAAGGCTTTCAATTGCTTCATGTCCTCAAGTTCTTCGAGCCCCGTATCGGTGATGTTCGTGTTGTTCAGTGTGAGCACTTCGAGGGTCTTGATCGATTTGATCGGTTTCAGGGCCTCGTCGCCAATGGTGGCACAGCAGAACAAGCTCAACTTCTTCAGCTTCGGAAACCCGGCGATTCCCTTGATGCTTTCACTCGTCACAAGCTTGGACGAGTTGAATGCCACACCGACAACGGGTTTGTCCGTTTGCTTCTCATCCCACGTCACTTTGCCGCCGAGGCCCTCGGCCCACTTCACGGCTATATCCTCGGCCTCGTCGGCCCACACCGGAGCCGCGACGAAAAGTAGAACTGCAATTCCGACGAGCGCTCGCATGGCAAACTCCTGAAATGGCGACGATTCCCGATGGTACACGCTCGACGCGAGCGATGCGAGTTCTCTGGTTCCGAAATCCGCAACGGAGCCTGCGCCATAGAATCTTTGCTTGACCTACTTCCGCCAAGGTTGAACGGATGCAACTCGACCCCACTGCTGTCGGCCCCCCCGCGAATGTCGTTCGCCAACGACTCGACGAGCGCGTTCACACCCGTTCGCTGTCGCAGGGCTTGAAGTCGTTCGTGCCCGCAGGCGGGCTCTGGCTGCTGACGCTCGTCGGGATCATCTTCCTCCCCTGGTGGGCGAAGGTGCCCCTGGGGATCCTCAATGGCGCGTTCGTCGGTGTCGTCTTCCTCGTCGGCCACGATGCCTGCCACGGGATTCTGTTTCCTCACCGTTGGATGAACCGCATCGGCGGGCGGATGTGCCTGATGCCCGCGTTGCACCCGTTGGCCGCGTGGGTTCACAATCACAATGGCCTGCACCACGGCTTCACGAACATCCGCGAAAAAGACCCCGGCTTCCCGCCTTTGAGCGTGGAGCAATACCGGGCGATGTCCCGAGTGCGCCGCTGGATTTACCGCGTGGGCCGGACCTGGTATGGCCTTGGCGTGCTCTACTTCGTCGATATGTGGATCAAGTGGGAAATCCTGCCCCGCGGGAATCGCTCGCCGCGAAACTGGCGGGCCTATCAAATCGACCGGGCATTCGTGCTGCTGTTCATGGTTTGTTGGATCGGTTTGCTCGTCGGCACAGCCCTGATCAACGACGAGGGCGTGCTCGGAGCCGTCGGCATGGTAGTGGTCGGTTTTGTGTTACCGCAGTTCATCTGGAACTGGTTCATCGGCTTCATCATCTTGCAGCAGCACACCCATCCGCGGGTGCCGTGGTATTCGGAGTTGGATAAGCCGATGCCCTCGTACTTTCAATCGCAGTTGCGGGCCACGCCCCACTTGCACTTTCCGAAGCCGTATCGGTTTGCACTAAGAAATGTGATGGAACACACCGCCCACCACGCCGACCCCGGGGTGCCGCTCTACCACCTGGCAGAGGCGCAACAAACGCTCGACAAAGCCTATCGCCGCGAGATCGTCCGCGTGCTTTGGACCCCTGGGAACTTTCTGCGGATGTTGCGGACCTGCCGGCTTTACGATTACAGCACTCACCGCTGGCTGGACTATGATGGAACGCCGACAACGCCAGTGCTGTTGAAAAGCCCGGCGGAAACGCCTGCGTAATCGCAATCCGATAATCCGAACGGTTTGTCATTCGTTCCCGAGTTGCCACGGCAATCAGGCATACTCAGTACGAAGCAATGCCTTCAATGCCACGGTGGCGACCGCGGGGATTTGTTGGGGGCATTCTCGTATACGTTGCAGCCGGTGAAGTGATTGATTCGCGATAATTGCCCCTTCTGAGCTCAAATGTGACGGGCTTGCCTTCCCTGTGTATCCACAACTCGGCGGACCGACCGCATCATCGGGGTTGACCGCCCGAACCCAACTCCGCTAAAGTTCCCGACTCACCTGGGTTCGCAGCCCCGGGCGATGGATCGCCGCTGTGCCGAGGATCGGTCACCGATGCCCCTGTTCGCGCAAACTCCTCCGACCGACCCCAACGCGCTCACCCCCGAGCAGGTCGCCGCGTTGACGCAGGATGAACTGCTGACGGTGCCGAAGAAGGACATCCCGGTTTTGATGCAGAAGCTCGAGCAGCACCGCTGGGCGACCGAATCGCCGTATTTCCGCGAACTGCATGACCTGTTGCCCGAACCGTTCTTTCAAACGCAGGGCTTCGTACTCTTTTTCCTGGTCGTGGCCGGGATCTACTGGCTAATTCCGCGACGCTACAACACGGCCCGCGTGATGGTGCTGGTGGTTGCCAGTTTCCACTTTTACGCGGCCTGGAATGCGAGCCTCGCGTTTCTCGTCACCGGAACCGCAACTCTTGATTATCTGTTCGCCCGCCTGATGGAACGCACGCAGAAGAAGCACCTTCGCTTTGCGATCATGTGGATTAGTATCCTCATGAACCTGGGCATTCTCTGCTACTTCAAATACCGTGGGTTCTTCCTCAATGAACTTCACGATTTGACCGATCAACTCGGCATCAGCCCCGGCTTCAACCGTGTGATGCCGTGGGATATCCTCATACCGTTCGGTATCTCGTTCTATACATTTGAAGCGATTTCGTATGCGGTCGATGTGTATAAACGGAAGATCAAAGCCGAGCGTAGCCTGCCCCACTTTTTATTGTTCATATTGTTCTTCCCCCACCTGGTGGCCGGGCCGATTGTGCGCGCGGGAGACTTTCTTAAACAGGCTCACAAACCTAAGCGCTGGAACTGGGTTCGCGTGCAAGTCGGCGTGCAATTCTTCTTGTTAGGCCTTTTCAAGAAACTTGCCATCGCGGACCGCATGGCCGTGTTCTGCGACGGCTCGGCGGGTACCCCCGGGCCGTTGATCGCCCCGGAGAACTATAACTCGTCGGCGATCTGGCTCTCGGTGTTGGCCTACGCCATTCGCATTTACGCGGATTTCTCCGGCTATTCGGACATGGCCATCGGCACGGCCCACCTGTTTGGCTACAAGTTGACGCAGAACTTTAACATGCCTTACCTGTCGCCGAACGTCACCGAGTTTTGGCGACGCTGGCATATTTCCCTTTCGACGTGGCTTCGCGATTACCTGTACATTCCGTTAGGCGGTAGCCGGTGCGGACCCATCCGCCGGAACGTGAACCTGTTCATTACAATGGTCCTCGGCGGCCTCTGGCACGGTGCCAACTGGCCTTACATTATCTGGGGGATGTTGCATGGAATCATGCTCATCATCCATAAGCAGTTTGCCTGGTATTGCGAAGACAAGCCGCGATTGAAAGCGGTGTTAGACTCGGTGCCCGGGACAGCACTCCGGGTATTCATAACATTCTTTTGTGTCGGGATCTGCTGGGTTTTCTTCCGGCCGGATCTGGATAAATCCTTGATCATCTTGCACAAGATGTTCTTCATCGCCACGGAAGGGGCGAGCCTGCCCTTGCACAATCGTAGCTTGTGGTACACGGTGATCTTCATCCTGATCTGCCACCTACTCGTTGCGCGCGGGCTCTGGCAACGCTTCTGGGCCAAGGTGCCCCCGGTGGTGGCCGGCCTGGGTTACGCGGTGACCTTGACCGTGGCGATGGTCCTCGCCCCGGAGCAGGGGCAGACGTTCATTTACTTCACTTTTTAACGTGCTTCGTTTGGCGAGCCGGGAGCGTGAGCGACCGGAGGAACCGGCCCGTATGGCAAAGACATCCCCGGTCGCTCACGCTCCCGGCTCACCCAGAAAATCGCGGCGTCGCGCGGCGCGAGCCATCGTTTGGGGCTTCGCGATCTTCGCCGGAACGCAATTCGCCCTCGGCCTCGCCTCGGAACTCTATCCGCGCATCCGCGACCCGCTGTACGGCGACAAGAAAGTGAAACTCGCCCGGCGATTGCCGAGCGAGGGGGAACGACCGACGACTATCGTGATGCTCGGCAGCTCGCGAACGGGGCTCGCATTCCATGGAAAACGGGTCGAAGAACGCTTTGCGCAAGATCTCAGCCAACCCGCCGTCGCATTCAATATGGGCGTTCCCGCGTCCGGGCCGATCACACATCTTGTCTATCTCAATCGGCTGATCGATGACGGGATTACGCCCGATATCGTGGTCGTCGAGGTGTTCCCCTCGATGCTCACCGACGGTCCGGTGGCCCCGTTAGAACAGAACTGGTTCTATGCCGACCGGCTTCGGTATCGCGAACAAGACATCGTCATTCGCAACGGTTTCAACGCCGAGAAAGTCCACGACCGGTGGTGGCGGTCAACAGCCTTGCCAGCGTACACCCTGCGCTTTCAATTGCTCTCGCGAATCTCCCCGAGTTGGATTCCCTGGCAGGTCCGCTTCGACTGGAGCCGCGGGACGGACGACTCTGGTTGGGGCAAAAGCGTCAATCAGACGCCGACGGAATCAGAACGAGCCGCGGGCCTCGCCCGTGCCCGGGCGGAGTACGCTCCGCTGTTGGCCAATCTGCAACTGGGTGGTCCCGCGGTCGGCGCACTCGCGGAACTCGTCCAGCGGTGTCAAGAACTCAAGATCCCCATTCGGCTGGTGTTGATGCCCGAGGGGTCGGAGTTTCGCAAGTTTTATCCACCGGTCGTGAATGAGCGAATCGATCGGTTTTTTGCCGACTTTACCGCGAAGCATGGCCTCGCGCCGGTGGTCGATGCGCGAACCTGGCTCGGCGATGAAATGTTCTGGGATTCGCACCACATGCTCGTCTCTGGGGCCGAGAAGTTTACGGATCAGTTGACGACCGAGGTGATTGTGCCTGAGTTCAAGAACGCATCTTCGAAGCGTCGCTGAACTTTCGGAGTGTTGCATGGATGTGGTCACGAGTTTCCGGTCGCGGATCGTCGGGCGCGTCGCGATTGTGACCGTCGCTCCGGCCCCGGGTCGGCGCGTGCGGTCCGCACGCAGTTGCCGGGCCGTGCTTATCGGCGTACTCGTGTTCGTGCTATTTCAAGTCGGGCTCAACCTGGCCATCCAGGAGAACATCGTTCCGGTCCGCGACCCGGTTTACACGGAGAAATACGACTTTTTGGCGCCGCACGAGGATTACTACGCGGAGCCCGCGGAGCCGGTGCGGGTGATGGCCCTTGGCAGTTCGCGAACGCAACTGGCGTTCGATTCGCACCGTTTCGAAGAGAATTCCCCGCGGCCCGTGAGTGCGTTCAACTTCGGTTGCCCGGCCGCGGGGCCGATCACGGATGCCCTGTATTTCCGACGGTTGCTCGAAGCGGGGGTGCGGCCCGATTTGTTGCTCGTCGAACTTCATCCGGGTTTTTTGGCGAAAGCCGACCCACCGTTCGAAGCTCGTTGGTTGCACACGTACCGCTTGCGACCCGAGGAAATTGAGACTTTGCACAGCTACGGTTGGGACGTGCCCTCCCCGCCGCATCACGGGTGGAAGGGCTGGCTGGCGTCGAGCCACGGTTACCGAATGGGCTTGCTGAATCGGTATTGGCCGACGATGTTGGCATGTCCCTATGGGCTCACGGTGGGTATTCGCAGCGACGATCGCGGGTTCGTCCCGGGCATCGAGTTCCCCGCTCACGAACGACCGCGCGCTTTGCAGCGAACTCATGCGGAGTACGCTCCGGTTTTAGCCGATTATCATGTGGGTGGGGCCGGGTGTGCGGCGGTTCGCGATGTGCTCGCCCGCTGCAAAGAGCACGGGATCCAAGCCGCGGTGGTCTTGATGCCGGAATCCTCCGAGTTCCGCGGTTGGTACGGGGCCGCGGGCTATGCGGAGATTACCGAGTTTGCCGAATCGTTAGGCGTACCGGTGCACGATACCCGAACGTGGGTTCCGGACACTGAATTCGCCGACGGCCATCACTTGACCGCCCGCGGGGCCGAGCGATTCACGGTTCGTTTGGCCAAGACTGTAACTTTGCCCCAGAGCCTGAAGGGGAAATGACACCGAGCCCTGCGAAACTTCGAATCGTCGCCACCTTGATCGGGTTGTTCCGCGGCGGGGCGCTGTGGACCTCTGGCACGACGCCGTGGGTCCGCCCGACGCGCCGCGGCGCGGTCTGGACCGTGCTGTCGTTTCTCGGCATTTATTTGGTGTTTCACTTCGGCTTCTGGCTCTGGCTCGATTACGGCCCCCCGCGGGTTCGCGACCCCGAGTACGGCAAACGCTTGAAACGGGGTATGGATCGCACTGCCGAGAATCCGAACCGGCCCGTCGTGCTCGTCATCGGCAGTTCCCGCACTTCGATGGGCATCCGCCCCGGCGTGCTCATGGACGACCCCGATTCACCGCTGCTCATCAACCTGGCCCTTGCCGGCAGTGGCCCCATCATGGAGCGCATGGCCCTTCGCCGGGCGCTGGACGAGGGGCTCCACCCCGATGCGGTGATCATTGAATACTGGCCCGCATTTCTTCGGGAAGACAACCAGTATCACGAGGAGTCGCGGATTGACCCCGCACGACTTCGGCCGGGCGATTCCGTGATCGTTCACGATTACTTCCGCCACCCAGAAGTCGTCGACAAAGTCCAACGGCAATACCTCATCAACCCGTTGTCCATGCATCGCAAATCGCTGATGAATCAGGTCGCCCCCGGCTGGCTCGGTTACGGCCAGCGCTCGGACACGCTGTGGGACAAGATCGACAACTACGGCTGGTACCCCGGCCGCGTCGCGGTCACGCCCGAGGAAATGCGCTCGGGTCGCAAGGCCGCGGCCGGGTATTACAAGCCACTCTTCGACAATTACGAAGTTTCCGAAGTGGCGGAACGGGCGTTGCGCGATCTCATTGGCGAATGCCGGGCGAGGGACATTCCGGTCGCACTCTTCTATCTTCCCGAAGCCGCGGAGTTTCG
>Ga0105047_10020658_pt1 | contig 10107 bp, 8 predicted proteins | sample MAT04_FD_78384 | JGI IMG/M metagenome (GOLD analysis project Ga0105047, IMG submission 78384) | Freshwater microbial communities from Lake Fryxell liftoff mats and glacier meltwater in Antarctica - MAT-04 (megahit assembly) | ecosystem: Environmental > Aquatic > Freshwater > Ice > Liftoff... | reverse complement strand
TGCCCGACCGGCAGCACGCGCTGCGGGGGTCGCTGTGTCGCGCTCTCGAGCGACGAATCCCACTGCGGCACCTGCGGCAACGCGTGTGGCGTTGGCATCCAGTGCATCGCCGGGACGTGCGGCTGCCCCAGCGCAGGCGACACGGTCTGCGACGAGATGTGCGTCAATCTCTCGCGCGACAACGAGCACTGTGGCTCTTGTATTACCGCATGCGCGGGCGGGCGGATCTGCTCGAGCGGACGCTGCAGCTGTCCGCCCGGCTCGAATGATTGCGGCTCCGGGTGCATCGACACGCGCAGCGATCGCCTCAACTGCGGCGCCTGCGGAAACACCTGCATCGCCGTGGAGATGTGCCTCGACGGGGCGTGTCGCTGTCCGAGCGGACAAACGCGCTGCGGAACGCAATGTGTCGACACCGACGTCAGTACACTCAATTGTGGCGCGTGCGGCGTCGGCTGCCCGGGCGGCGCGAGCTGCGTGGACGGCGCGTGCGACTGCCCCGGCAGTCAGACGTATTGCGGCGGTGCCTGCATCAACACCGCCACCAGCACGGTCAACTGCGGTGCATGCGGCAACGTATGCCCCGCGTCGGCGACCTGCGTCGCTGGCGCGTGCGCCTGTCCCGCGGGACAGCGACTGTGCGGCTCGACCTGCGTCGATGCATCGAGCGACGCGTACAACTGCGGCGGGTGTGGCGTCGTCTGCCCGTACGGGCAGTCGTGCATCAGCGGTGAGTGCGACTGCCGCACGCCGTCGGAGACCTATTGCCCAGGCTCACTCGCGTGCGTCGAGCTCAGCTCGAACCGCGACAACTGCGGCAGCTGCGGGAACGTGTGTTCGGCCTGGGACACGAGCTGTGTCGCTGGCCTCTGCGCGTGCGCGACGCCGGGCCTCACCAACTGCGGCGCTGGTATCAGCTGTGTCGACCTCGCGACGGACGAGCGCAGCTGTGGCACGTGTAGCAACGCTTGCGCGATCGGCGCGACGTGCCTCTCGGGGAGCTGCTATTGCCCCGGCACCCAAGTGATCTGCGGTGGACGCTGCGTCGACCGCAGCAGCGACGCGGCCAACTGCGGCGCCTGTGGCGCAGCCTGCCCGAGCAGCGCGAGCTGCAGCGCGTCGGCCTGCGTGTGTCCGTGGTACGTGCCCGACGCCTGCGGGAGCACGTGCGTCGACCGTCGCAACGACGAAGCCAACTGCGGCGCCTGCGGCAACGCCTGTGCGGCGGGCGCGACCTGCCTTGAAGGTGCGTGTACTTGCCCAGCTGCGACGCCGGACGTCTGCGGCTCGAGCTGTGTCGATCGGCTCAGCGACGAAGCCAACTGTCGAACCTGCGGCAGCGTGTGCGCGGACATCTGCAGCAATACGGTCTGTGACCGAACCGTGGGTCTCGAAGGCTCGGGCACCCGGACGTGCGCGCTGCTGGAAGCCAGTGTGCAGTGCTGGGGATCGCCGTCGGGCCCTCGTCCGGGACACCTCCGCTACTCGAGCGTCAGCGTGAGCGACTGGTCGATCGGGGTAAATCATGCCTGCTACGTGGGCTCCGGATATGCCACGTGTTGGGGGCAGAACTCGTATGGCCAGCTGGGCGACGGGACGACGGTCAGTTCCGATGTGCCGCGCATCGTCGGTCTCTACACGGACTACACGTCGATCGATACGACGTCCTACAGCACCTGCGGTGTCCACGCCGACGGGCAGCTCTCGTGCTGGGGACTGAACGCCAGCGGGGAGCTCGGCACCGGCGCTGCCGACTACTCCGCGCACTCGTCGCCCGCACGAGTTGCGGGGATCTCGTCGGCCGCGGAGGTCGTGCTCGGCGCGACCCACGCCTGCGCACGACGCACCGACGGGACGGTCTCCTGCTGGGGCGCCAACGGCTCCGGGCAGCTCGGACGCGGCACCGTGTCCGCGGGCGTGTTCGCGCCGATGAACGTGGCGCTCTCGGCGGCGGCCACGCGGATCTTCGCGGGCAACAACACCACCTGCGCGCTGCTCGCCGACGCCACGCTGAGCTGTTGGGGCTCCAACGACTACGGCAGTCTAGGCGATGGCACGCGCACGAGCCGAGGCACGCCGCTCGTCGTGCCGGGTCTCTCCGGCGTCGTCTCCGCGTCGGTTGGTGCCAACCACGTCTGCGTCGCGCGGACCGACCGCAACGTGTGGTGCTGGGGACAGGGTAGCAGCGGGCAGCTCAATCCGGCGACCTTCAGCGATCAACTCTGGGCGACGATTGGACCGAGTGTCACTGGTGCGGTCGAGGTCAACGCGGGCGACTACCATAGCTGTGCACGGCTCCTCGATTCGTCCATCCTGTGCTGGGGCAACAACAGCTACGGCGAGCTCGGCGATGGCACGTATACGCGTCGCTACGTACCCACCGCGCCGGTCTTCTGATGCGCGCGAGTTCACGATACGGCTCTTCGCCGCGCCGCGCGAGCTCACGATACGGCTCTTCGCCGCGCCGCGCGAGCTCACGATACGGCTCTTCGCCGCGCCTCTCGAGTCAGCTTATGCTGGCCAGTCTATTCGCCCTCGCGAGCGGATGTGGCGACGAGTGGCGCGTACAGCCCGAGCTGCTGCCAGACGGTGGTCCGCTCATCTTCGACGCCGCGATGATCTCGCCGCCCGATGGCGGTGTCCGTGACCTCGGTCGCGACGGCGGTTCGGGATTGCCGCCCGCGGTGATGCGCCCGCAGGGAGTGCTCACGCCGTATCCAGGCCTGCGCTTCGACGTCTTGCCGACGGACCTTCGCGTGGTCACTGCGAACTTCAATCTTCAATCTTCAATCTTCAATCTTCAATCAAGTCGATGATGGCGATTCTCGTGGGCCCTTGTTGCAGGGGTACATCGGGCTGCGCAACGTCGGCTCGACCATGGTGTGCACTGGCGCGCCCTCGGTCGAACTCGACTTCGTGGAGCTCATCGGCACCGTCTACGGCGACCCCTACTACGAGCGCTACAGCCGAGGCATGGTGGGCACCGTCGCGAACGACTGCATCGTCCCAGGCGGTGTGGGCGTGCTCGACGTGGTGACGCGCAGCATCACACTTGGTGCGCTCGCAAGTGCGGTGTCCATGTCCATCGACATCTTCGTCTACAACACCACGTATTCCGTAGCCGTACGAGACGGAAGCGTCGTCGGCGACGTTCTCCACCTATCTGAGCTTCCCCAGCTGGATCACCCGATGACGCGGGGTTCCACCCGTGTAGCGCTGGTATTGTCGCTGCTCTCACTGGTCGCATGCGGCGACGAGCGGCGCCACATCACCGAGCCTTTTCCAGACGGCGATGTGCTGATGTTCGACGCGTCGATGATCGGTGCGGACACCGGCCCACCGCGCGACCTCGGCCTCCGAGACGCAGGCACGGACGGACCACGCGTCGCGCGCGACACATGCAGCGTGAGCGCTGACTGCAACGACGACATCGCGTGCACGACCGACGTGTGCACACCGGAGGGCACGTGCTCGCGCACGAAGGTCGACGCGATGTGCGGCGCCGGGCAGACGTGCGTCGCCACGACCGCCGGGTCGGGCTGCGGCTCTGGCGCGCGCTGCGGCGGCAGCCTCGGGCTCCCTTTGCGAGCAGCTCATTCTCGGTCGCGAGAGTGATCTCAGCTATCCGGTGCGCGTCTGCAGTCGGCCGTGCAATCCTGTGGACGGCGTCGGCTGCACCGCGGGCACGACCTGTCTGCTGTTTGGCATCTTCGGCGTGCCGGACCGCAACTTCACGCACTGTCGTCCTCGCCCCCGACGGTGATCGATGGTCAAGAGTTCGGAAACTGCGGCGTTTTCTGAGCGCCGAGAGACCGCCCACACGATCTGCCGAGGGAGAGCGCGCTACCGCGCCGCAGGTCGGACCGGCGCCGCCGTCGGTGCGCTCGGCGGCGCAGCGGCGTCGTCGATCGCGTCGGCCTCTTCCGCTGCGCCGAGAAGCTCGCGCAGGCGGGCGCGGCGCTCCGCTTCGGGCAAGCTGAGAAAGCGCGTCGACTCGACGGTGAGCATCGGTATGTCGCCGCTGGTGACGACTGGCAGATGGCCATCCCAGCGCTGCTGGACGCGGTACTGCATCACCTCGGGCGTCATGCTCAGGCGCACGATCTCGTTGGCTTGCGCCTCGCCACGCGCGCGGATCAGCAGCGAGTCGGCCTCGCCGCGGGCGCGCTGTCGTGCGGCTTCGGCTTCGCCGCGCGCTGCGGTGATCGCTTGGTCAGCCTCGGCGCGGGTCTGGCGCACGCGATTCTCTGACTGAATGGCGCTCTGCGTGGCTTCGATGGCGCGGTTGATCGCGGCGACGACGTTGTCGGGCAGGCGCAGCGCGCTGGCGAAGCTCAGCTGATCGATGATGAAGCCATCGGGCGAGAGCCGCGCGCTGATGAGCGCGAGCGCGTCGTGGACGACTTTGTTCTTACCGGCGCCGTAGATCTCTTGCACCGGCAGCTGCGACGCGACCTCGCTGAGCGCCTCACGCACCACGTTGCGCACGTAGCCATGCGCGAGCACGAGCACGTCGCGCTCGCGGAAGCGGGAGTAGAGCTTCGGCGCTTTTTCGCCCTCGATGTGGAACGCGAGGCCGATGTCGGCGTTGATCGTCACGCCCTCGGACGACGCAAAGGTGATCGACTCGTCGACCGGGCTGCCCTCGTTCGTGTCTCTGGTCCAGACGATGTTCTGCACGTTCGTCGGGAACTCGATGACCTGCTCGGTGAGCGGGTTGTAGACGACCCAGCCGGTCACGATCGGCGCGTTCTGCACGCCGCGCGACGAGCCCGCGAGGCGGATGCGAATGCCGACATGACCCGGCTCGACGCGCGAGCAGCTTGCCGAGCCGACGATCACCACCAGCAGCAGCGTGAGCACGGTGGCGACGGTGGCGATGATGCTGCCACGCGAGGGGAAACTGTACGTTTGATAGGAGGACACGCCGCGGACTATGCGCCCGCGCGACCCGCTCGGTAAGTGGCGGCAGCGAGCGCCTCAAGAGCCGCCGAAGAATAGGAGCCTGTTTTTGGCCGCGCGTCAGACGTTGAACAAGAAGTGCATCACGTCGCCGTCTTTGACGACGTACTCTTTGCCTTCGCTCTTCAGCTTGCCGGCGGCGCGGACGGCGGCCTCGGTCTTCATCGTGATCAGGTCGTCCCACCACATCACCTCGGCGCGAATGAATCCGCGTTCGAAGTCGGTGTGGATGACGCCGGCGGCGCCGGGCGCCTTGGTGCCGCGATGGATCGTCCAGGCGCGCACTTCTTGTTTGCCGGAGGTGAAGTAGGTGATCAGGTCGAGCAGCTTGTAGCCGGTGCGGATCACCGCGTTGAGGCCCGGCTCTTCGAGGCCGCTCGCGTCGAGGAAGTCTTTTCGATCGGCCGGGGGCAGCTGCATGATCTCGGCCTCGATTGCGGCGCAGATCGACACGCACTCGCTGCTCTCCGCCGCGGCGAGCGCGCGCACTTTGGCGACGAGCGGATCGTCGTTGCCGGCGGCGAGCTGGTGCTCTTTGACGTTGCACACGTAGAACATCGGCTTGGTCGTGAGCAGCATCATCTCGCGGACGATCTTCTGCTCTTCGGGCGACTCGATCGGCACGTGGATCGCACGCTTGCCGCTCTCGAGCGCAGCTTGCAGACGACCACACACGGCCTCGGCGGCGTGCTCGATTGCGCTGTTGGCCTTGGCGAGCTTGCGCGCTTTTTCGGCGCGCTTCAGCACGATGTCGAGGTCGCGCAGGATGAGCTCGAGGTTGATGATCTCGACGTCGTTGACCGGGTCGACGCGGTTCTCGACGTGGACGATGTTGTCGTCCTCGAAGCAGCGCACGACGTGGGCGATGGCGTCGCAGTCGCGGATGTTCGAGAGGAAGGCGTTGCCCTTGCCCTCACCTTTGCTGGCGCCTTTGACGAGGCCGGCGATGTCGACGAAGTCGACGGTCGCGGGCTGCTGCTTCAGCGGCTGGACCAGCGCGACCAGCGCGTCGAAGCGCTTGTCGGGCACCGGGACGACACCGACGTTGGGGTCGATGGTGCAGAACGGATAGTTCGCCGCCTCCGCCTGTTTCGACGACAGCGCGTTGAAGAGCGTGGACTTTCCGACGTTGGGCAGACCGACGATGCCGACCGAAAGACTCATGGCGACGCGCGTTTAGCAGGCGCGCCGCAGCCCCGCCATGCGCCGGCCGAGCGCCTGCACAGCTTGGCTCGAGCGCGGCTTGAGCGCGGCCCGTGCGCCGCCTGGGTGGGTCGGCGGCGATCGACCCGGCTGCGATCGCTCACAGATGCAGGGGCTTGCCCCATTGCCACCCCGGCGTCACAGAACGTTCACGTAGGCGCTGAACACTATGTGTCGGAGCAAAAGCCATGAGTGAGCGAATTCTCGCGGTCGATGACGAGCCCGATCTGCTCGAGCTCGTCGAGTACAACCTACGTGAAGCTGGCTACACGATCTCGACCGCGAAGGACGGCGCGAGCGCGCTGGCCGAGGTGCGGCGGCAGCGGCCCGATCTGATCTTGCTCGACCTGATGTTGCCGGACATCTCGGGCACCGAGGTCTGCAAGCGCCTGCGCCGCGATCCCGACACGGAGAGCATCCCGATCGTGATGCTCACCGCGCGGGGCCAAGAGATCGATCGCGTCGTCGGCTTCGAGCTCGGCGCCGACGACTACATCGTCAAGCCGTTCTCGCCGCGAGAGCTGGTGCTGCGCGTCGGCGCCGTGCTGCGCCGCGCGCAGGCGCCGCAGACGACCGACCCGTCGCAGCGCATCGTGCTCGGCAAGCTGTCGATCGACGTCGCGCGGCACCGCGTCGCGGTCGAAGAAGAGGACGTCCCGCTCACCGCGCTCGAGTTCAAGCTGCTGCTCGATCTGGCGTCGCGCCGCGGCCGCGTGCAGTCGCGCGACTCGCTGCTCGATCGCGTCTGGGGCTATTCACCCGGCATCGAGACGCGCACCGTCGACACGCACGTGAAGCGCCTGCGCGAGAAGCTCGGCGCGGCCAGCGACTACATCGAGACGGTGCGCGGCGTCGGCTACCGCATCCGCGAAGATCTCGCCGCCACCGCGAACGCCTGAGTGTTGGCGCGCGTTTCGGCATAAGGTACGCGCGTGCTCGGGAGCCTGCGTGGGCGCATCGTCGGCGCGATCCTGCTCGTGACTCTCGCGGGCATGGTTCAGTCGCTGCTCATCTCCGATCCGCTCGTCGAGGGTCAGGAGACGCGACGTATGGAGCGCGAGCTCGCGGCGATCGCGCGCACGACGGTCACGCGGCTGGTGCGCGGTGGCGAGGCGCACGACGTCGCCGAAGAGGTCGGCTCGCTGGCGAGCGCGCACGTGGTGATCTTTGGGCCCGAGGGCGAGCTGCTCGGCGACAGCGCGCAGCTGCGCCCGACGGGCGAACGCCTCCGCGAGACGCTCGACGAGGACCGCCGTGCCTCGGAGGTGATGTCGGCGCGCACCGAGGGCAGCGGAACTTCAGTCCGCGCGCCGCTCGGCAGCCGCACCGATCGCTTGTTCGTCGCGGTGCGCGCAGAGCACGGCGTGGTGGTGAGAGTCGACCGCGCGCTCACGCCAATTGACGAGATGCGGTCGAATCTGCGCTTCGTGATCGTCGGTGTCGGCGCCACAGCGCTGCTCGTCGCGTGGCTGTTGTCGGAGCTGCTGACGCGCTCTCTTGCGCGGCCGATCGCCGAGATCGCGCGCGCCGCGGACTCGCTCACGGCCGGCGATATCGGGGTGCGCGTTCGCAGCGAGCGTGACGACGAGCTCGGCGGGCTCGGCCGCTCGTTCGACCGGATGGCGGACGCGATCGATCAGCGCATCGCACGGATGGGCTCCGAAGAGGCGCAGCTGCGCACGATCCTCGACGCGATGGTCGAGGGCGTCTTCGTGACCGATCGCGAGGGCCGCATTCAGCTGACCAACGCCGCACTGCAGCGGCTCGCCGGGCGCGTCGAGGGTCGCACTGCCGTCGAGGCGATTCGCAGCGCGGACCTCCACGAAGCGGTCGAAGGCGCGCTGCGCGGCGTCGAGTCGAGTGTCACCATCGAGACGCGGCTCGGACTCGATCCGCGAATCTTGGCGGCGCAGGTCGCGCCGCTGCCGGGCAGGAAGGGCGTCGTCGCCGTGTTGCACGACGTGACCGAGCTGAAGCTCGCCGACACGGTGCGCCGCGACTTCGTCGCCAACGCGAGCCACGAGCTGCGCACGCCGCTGACGGCGATTCGTGGCTTTGCGGAGACGCTCGCCGATGGTGCGATCGGCGATCCGGTGCTGGCCAAGCGCTTCCTCGGCCGGATCCTCGAGCACTCGGTGCGGCTGCAGCGGCTGGTCGACGATCTGCTCGAGCTGTCGCGCGCCGAGTCGCCGGACGTCGTCTTCACGCTTGAGCCCGTCGACGTCTCCGGCGCGGTCGCCAAGGCGCTGCGTGGGCTCGAGCGCAACGCGACGGAGAAGCAGATCACGCTCGGCGTCGAAGGGCTCGGCGGCGCCGCGCTGTTCGTGCACGCGGATGCCGTCGCGCTCGATCACGTGCTGGTGAACCTGATCGACAACGGCGTGAAATATACGCCCGAGGGTGGCCACGTGACGGTCCGGGTGCGCGCGGCCGACGATGACTACGTCGAGCTCGAGGTCGCCGACACCGGCGGCGGCATCGCGCAGCAGCACCTGCCGCGCATCTTCGAGCGCTTCTACCGCGTCGACTCGGGGCGCGCGCGTGAGATCGGCGGCACCGGGCTCGGCTTGGCGATCGTCAAGCACTTCGCCCAGCGGATGGGCGGTGAGGTCTCGGTCGAGAGCAAGCTCGGCCGCGGGACGACGTTCCTCGTGCGACTGCGCCGCGCGCGGCTGTCTGACGAGAGCTAGGCGCATGGCGAACTCGGTGTATCTATCTTGGCGGGCTGATCGAATTCAGCGAGACTCGGAGACGGGATGAGTGGCCACACTAGCCAGCAATACGAGGCCGAGCTGCGCGCGCTCAAGGACCGCCTGCTCGCCATGGGCGGGCGCTGCGAGAGCATGTTGCGCCAGTCGATCTCCGCGCTGCAGGGCCAAGACTCGGAGCTCGCTGCGACCGTCGCGCGCACCGATCACGAGATCAATTCCGACGAGCTCGCGATCGACGATCTCGCGGTGCGCATTCTCGCGCTGCGCCAGCCGGTAGGGCGTGACCTGCGCTTTCTGATGACCGCGCTCAAGGTCGTCACCGATCTCGAGCGCATCGGCGACGAGGCGGTGAACATCGCCGAGCGTGCGGCCGAGCTCGCGCAAGAGATGAAGCTTCCGTCGACCTCGTCGCGCCTCGGTGAGATGGCGGACGCCGCGGCGACGATGCTTCACGAGGCGCTCGACGCGTTCGTCGAAGAAGATCCGGTGAAGGCCGAGCACGTGCTCGCCGCCGACGACGCTGTCGACGCACTCTACGGCGAGACGATGCGCGCCACGTTCACGTTCATCTCCGCCAACCCGGAGCACGTGAAGCCGGCGATGGCGGTCGCTTCGTGCGCGAAGTACACCGAGCGCGTCGCCGATCACGCGACGAACATCGCGGAGATGGTCGTCTACATGGTGCGCGGCGTCGACGTGCGGCACACGCACGCCAAGAAGAAACTGTAACGGTCGCCGCGCGTCACGCGACGATCGGCCGCGCCCGCGGACATGCCGGGGGCGCGTCGGCGACGCTCACGTGAAGAAGCGTTCGCAGGCGTCTTCACCCTTGAAAGGCGCGGCGTTCCGCCCAACCATCAGGCCGCCATGACCTCTTTGCCCCGGCGAGCAGCCCTCGTCGTCGCGCTCCTCGTGCTCTCTTCGCCGCTCGCTTCCGTCGCGTCTGCGCAAGCCGCGCCCGACGGCGGCGTCGCCGCGGCGCCTGCGCTGACACCGCCCGCGCTCAGCGCCGACGTCGACCCCGGCTATCCCGACTCCGCACGCGGCAGCGGTCTGCATCCGGTGGTCACGCTCGAGCTGACGATCTCCGCCGCCGGTGAGGTCAGCGAGGCGCGTGTCGTCACTGCGGGCGAGACCGCGTTCGATGAGCTCGCGGTCACAGTGATGCGCGCCGCGCGGTTCGAGCCGGCGCGGCGCAACGGCACGCCGATTCCGTCGCGTATCCGCTTTC
>Ga0105047_10020657_pt1 | contig 10107 bp, 6 predicted proteins | sample MAT04_FD_78384 | JGI IMG/M metagenome (GOLD analysis project Ga0105047, IMG submission 78384) | Freshwater microbial communities from Lake Fryxell liftoff mats and glacier meltwater in Antarctica - MAT-04 (megahit assembly) | ecosystem: Environmental > Aquatic > Freshwater > Ice > Liftoff... | reverse complement strand
TGGCTGTGAATGTGGGAGCGACAAAGTACGATTTGTTGTTCCACTACGACACGAAGATTTCGGTGGCGGGTGCCGACGCGAATTTCTACTTTGCTCCAGTGGTACAACGAGAAGCGTTCAAGCTCCGCCCCCTGATCGGTGGCCGTTACATGACCGTGGATGACCAGTTCTCGTTCCGCGGCATCGACAGCGGATTCAACTACGGCATCACTCTCGTTCAAGCCGCTGGAGGCGGCGGGGGCGGCGGCGGTGGTGGCGGCGGCGGCGGAGCGGCAGCTGCCAATACATTCCGTCCGAACCCCAACTCTTTGCTGAGGGCATATGACCTGTATGTTGCCACATTGCAGAACAGCGTCCAAACCAACCTGGCTGGTCCACAAGCTGGGTTTCGTTACGACTTTGGGGACGGTGATGAGTTCAAGATGTGGGGCCAGTCGACCTTCGGTTTGATGGCGAATCGCGAGGATTACCATCTCGCCGGAAACAACATCGGGAGCGAGCAGGATTTGATTCTGTTCGGCAACGGGCTCAGTATGCTGGAGACGGACGCTCGCTTCAACAGTAAACGCACTGTCAATCACGTCTCTCCATTGTTCGAACAGACGATCAATGCAGAGATGAAGATCCTGGACATGATCCCGCTCATCCGACGCTTGCCCGGCATCGAAGACACGACGTTCCGGGTCGGCTATACCGTCACGGTCGTGGGGGGAGTCGCCCGAGCTGCGGACTCGGTCCAGTGGCGAGGCTTTCCCAACGTCTCCAGTATCAGCCCCGGTCGCGAGACTTGGTGGACGAGCCGGTGGAACTTCGGTATCGAGAAGCGGTTCTAAGTTCACGGCACAGACTGACACTTCTCACACGGGGGTCGCGAGCGAATGCTCTCGGCCCCTGTGGTCATTTTGAGACCGCGTCGTCCATGCATTACAGAATCGCCAGCGGGTTTCGTCGTTCTTCCAAGGTGCCGCGTGTTACACCGACGCGGTTCATCGCCTCTAAGGTGACCCACACCTCTTGACCGGTGGTGCGTCCGGCCAGTAGCTCGCGATAGCTGCGGATCACCTGCCGCATCTCGCTCGGACTGTCGTTCAGGAACTCGATGCGGAACTGGCGAATGCCACGCTTGATTAAGTCCGTGACGACCTCTGCCGAACTCTGTGGCGTGGCGTTGTATAAGGTGTTCCGGCACCCGACATCGGCCTTTAGCGGATGCTCCATTCCGACTCGGTCCCTCAGCCGGACTTCATGCCGGTCACACGGGCGACCACAGTTTGTCTTATTCGTTCCGGGAGAAAGCACCGCACAGAAGACGCAATGCTCCATGTGAAACATTGGCATGTGCTGGTGGATCACGACCTCCAGCCACTGCGGCGGGACCGATTCGACTAGCTGTAATAACTGCTCCCGATTGAGGTCATACGACGCGGTCAGCCAGCTGGCCCCCTGGTCCATCAGAAACTGGGCCGTGAGTTCGTTCGTCACGTTCAGCGAGTAGTCGGCCACGAAGGGAATCTCGGCCTGGGCACAGAACGACATCCCCGCCAGATTGCGGACCAGCATCCCGTCCGGCTGGGGCTTGGTCATCGCTCGAAAGATTCCGATCTCGCCCGGCTTCTGGATGCGCGGGGTCGCAATGAGCAGCCGCGCTTTGGCCTGCCGCGCCATATGGACTGCCTCGCCGTACTCCTTAATCTCTTGGAAGTCAGCCAGCAGATCGCGCTCCCCGGCGGTCAGTGCGGTATCGACTTGCTTCAGCGACCGGCACATCAGCGAAAGCCGTACGGGATCGGTCGAGTGCTGCTCGCGCGCGGGCAACGTCCGGCGCATTGCCGTCAGAGCCGACTCGCTCGAAATTCGTCGCACTGGTGGCTCGCCCGATCGCCGCAACAGCTCCTCAATCAGCCCCTGCCGCAGCTTCGACAACACGCTCAGCGGCACCATCGGTTCGCCACGGATCTCCGCCCGCAGTTCGCGCAGCTCATACGGACTCGCTCCCAGTCGCGACAGCTGCTCACGCAACGTGTCGAGCGTCAGCGGGTGCTTGCGAGCCGCTTCGAGTGGTTGATCGCTGGTGACCTCGGCGCAGGGAGATTCACCACGGAGGCACGGAGGCACGGAGGAGGAGGTCCACTCCGCTAGGGAAACACCAAAGCTCCTCATCGCAGCGGACTCTGCGTCAATGAGCGATTCATGCCATGAATCACCCTTCACGCTTCCGTCGGTCGATGACACACATAACAGATAGCCCATCCCGTCAAATAGAATCTCAAGGTTCAGAACAACATCTCGCTCGGGGGTGGGAAGCGGCTGAGAGGCATTCTGTGGTAACCATCCGGAGTGCGACTCTCCCCCCATTCGCGCAGATCGTTCTTGGATGGCCTTCATCGAGACGAGTTCCTCTGTCTTCTCCGTGCCTTCGTGCCTCCGTGGTGAACTCTGACCTCCCAACCGAGCCACGATCCGCAGCGGTTCACCCACCACTGCTCGGACCTCCATATCAACCGGCAACCGGCGCAGCGGGTCAGCTCCCGTGAACGTCTTTCGCAACCGGGCATTTAATTGCGGGTCATCGGTCTTCCACAATCCTTGCCCGACCCACAGCTGGTCGAGGTCGATGGCCTCGCGACCGAATTCGAGATCGACGATCCCCGACGTGACCATTCCCTCGACCATCAAGCCCCGGCGGCGAATGCCGTAGACGCGGCCCCCTTGTTCGGTCTGGGCGACACGATCCCCGTCGAAGACGACGCCATCGCCCTTCGACACTGGAGAGGCGAGTTGCACCCGCACGGCCCCGCGACCCGTGTCGATGACCTCACCGAGAAAGACCCCGCGCTTGGCCGACGACAGCCCCGGCACCAACCGCTTGTGCTCGCACCCCTCGAGCCAGCCGGGCGAGAACCCACGAGAGAACGACAGCTCCATCTCGCGTTTGTCCGTCGGCGAAAGCACGACCGGTTGGCCCGCCATCGCCGTGTCGATCGCGTCGCGATAGTGCCGGGTGATGTTCGCCACATACTCCGGCGTCTTCAGTCGACCTTCAATTTTGAACGACCGAATCCCTGCATCAATCAGCTCTGGCGAGTATTCAATCGCCGACAGATCCTGCGGACTGAGCAGATATTTTTGCTCTCCCAGCTCCACGTCTTCGTCATCGCAGATGACATCATAGGGGAGTCGACACGCCTGGGCACACTGCCCTCGGTTCGCACTTCGTCCCCCGAGTGACTCGCTGGTCAGACACTGCCCCGAATAGGCCACGCACAGCGCCCCATGCACGAACGCCTCCAGTTCCATCGAGGTCGCCGCGTGAATCTCTCGCATCTCGTCGATCGACAGCTCACGCGGCAACACCACCCGCGTGATCCCCAATTGGCGTGCGACCTCAATGCATTCCGCACTGGTCAGCGTCATCTGCGTCGAGGCGTGCATCGGCAGATCGGGACAGATCGCGCGGATCAGCCGCGCCACGCCGAGATCCTGCACGAGCACCGCATCGACCCCCGCTTCCGCGATCTTCCGCACCAGAGCTTCGACCTCGACCAACTCCTCAGAGAAAATCAGCGTGTTGAGGGTCACATAACCCTTCACCCCTCGCCGATGCAGCTCCGACATCGTTTCGCCTAGCTGCTCGACCGGGAAGTTTACGGCTCGGGCTCTCGCATTAAACCCGACATCGAGCCCAAAATAGACCGCATCCGCCCCGTTTTCGACAGCTGCGCGGATGCACTCGATCGACCCCGCTGGGGCGAGAAGTTCAGGACGGGTGCGAAGGGTTTTGGACATGGAACAGGTGCCAGAAGGAGATTGTCTCCCCGATTGTACCCGCTCCTGCCTCATCCCTGTAGCAACGATCCCCAGAACGTCGGTGAACCGGGGTGGGCCTTGTTCAGGAGCTCCGCACGTTCTCCGAATCGCTCCGCGTCCCGACGGATTTTCTACGGCCTAGCTCAGTTTCGTATGAATCTCCGTGATTGCCGCCAGAAATGTATCAATCTGGGAGTCGGTTCCGACAGTGATTCTGAGGCCGTCCCAGACTTGGTCCGCGCCGAACTCGCTGGTCCGGCTGATGCCGGGGAACTTCATGAACCGGACGAGAATCTTGCGAGCCCTCAACTGGTCGTAGATCGCCTGGTGCTGGCCGGTCGGGTGGGTGACCCACACGAAGTTTGCCTGGCTCTGGATCGCATCGAATCCCATCCCCCGCAAGGCAGCGGTCAGGCGAGTCCGCGTCGCGAGGATCTTCGCCCGGTTGGTCAGCATCCACTCCTGGTCGAGAATGGCGGCTTCCGCAGCTGCCAAAGAGAGCGCGTCGCAGTTGTAGCTGTCTTTGACTTTTCGCATTCCCGCGATCAAATCGGGATGGGCGACCGCGAATCCGAATCTCAAGCCCGCGAGGCTGTAGCTTTTGCTAAGAGTGCGGGTTACGACCAGCGACTTGCCGATCGTGGATTTCAACATCTCCATCCGGTGCGGGTGATCGGCGAAGTCACCGTAAGCTTCATCGAGGACCAGCACCCCCTGCGGAGGGACGAGTTTCGAAATCGCCTCGTCCGACCAGCGGTTCCCTGACGGAGAGTTCGGATTGGGACAGAAGACCATCTTTGCCCGACGGATCACGGGAGCTGCGGCCTCCATGTTCCAGCTCCAATCGGGCCGCAACGGCATCCGTTGGTGATTGGCTCCCTGCAACTCAGCGAGAGTTTCGTAGAGGATGTAACTGGGATATGGATAAGCGATCAATTGGCCCGAGTCGACAAAGGTGCGAACCAAAATCGTGAGCACCTCGTCGCTGCCGTTTCCTGGAAGAATCCAGTCGGGATCAACCCCGTAGAGATTCGCTGCCGCTTTCCGAAAGGCCGTCCCCAGCGGATCGGGATAGACGTGCAGACGCTGGGCTGCCATCGCCACGGCTTCAGCGACCCGGGGCGAAGGCGGGTAGGGGTTCTCGTTCGTATTAAGCTTGACCCAGCCGGTGTCTTGCGGCTGTTCTCCGGGGATGTAGCCAGCGATGCGGTCGATGTCGGGCCGAAACAGAGACATGTGGATTCCGAGGGTGAAGTGCTCGTGCGAAACCGGGCCAGGCTGAGTACGCGACAAGCCGTGGACTCATTCTCTATCACCTGAAGAGGGAGTGAGCATCGTTGCCAGTCGATCGCTTGTATGTCGCAAAGTCATTGTATTCGATGTTATTCCATGTCCAAGTCGATGCATTGGCTCCGCCGGGTGAGCTGGAGGTGTTGTTGTCGACGATGTTGCCAATGGTCGTTTTGAAGGGATTCGAGATGAAGACGTTTTGGTTGGTCGACCAAAACGTGTTGTTCTGGATCATGTTGCCGGTGACCTGATACTGCAGCTGAAGTTCGCCGCTGCCGTTGGCATCGGTGTCGTTCCCTCGAAAGGTATTTTGCTGGATGATGCAATTGCGAGTGCCACCCCGACGGGTGTCATAGCCACCGAGCGACAGGCCGACCGTGTGACAATTCGAGACAGGGTTGTTGATGACGGTTACCTCACTGGAGAAGACGCCTTTGTGTTCGCCCGCGACTTCGATTCCGATATTGCACAGCCTGACGGAATTGGTATCGATTCGAATACTCTTCCCGCCATCGACGTAGAGGCCATCGGCACTGCGGCCATTGCCGTAGGCTGGATTCCCTCGAGAGTCAATCCGTGCAATCGTGTTGTGTGCGATCACTCCATTGCGGGTCTGGTCGAAGGGGGCAATGGATGTTCCCTCGAAGCCGATCGCGTCGATGGCAATATTATTGCAATCGTGGACCGAGTTCCCTTGAATCGTAAAACCATCGACGTTGCCGTTCACCACCAGCGACTCGCTCGCTCCGAGTTTCAAGGAGTGCAGTTCGTTGTTGGCAATCAAGAGATCGTGGATCGCCGTCGCTGCCGTTCGACCCGTCCCATAGACCGCGATGCCGTGAGCGTTGCTATTGGCGTTGATGTTGTTCGTGATGTGGTGGATCAGATTGCCGCTAATCTCAATGTGATGCGCCGCCCCACGCACATGAATCCCTACGGGAACTGCAGTTGCGGCTTTGGCAATGTCGTTGCGTATCTCAAATCCAGAGATTTTGAGGTATGACTTCCCGTCGATGTGAAACGCTCCGGTTTGCCCGGCCTTGATGGGGTGTGCCGCGAAATCGAGTACGGCATTCTCCCCCGTGAAAGAGATCAGACCGAGAGCGGCATTCCCCGAAACGCCGACAGTCACTTGCTCGGCAGACATTCCCGCCAAAACGTGGACCGTACTTCCCGGGGTCGCCGAGTTCGCTGCTTTTTGAATCGACTTCCACGGCTTCGCCTGGGCCCCAGTGTTCTGATCGTTACCGGTCGGAGAAACGTAAGATGATGTCCCGGCGGCGAAGGAGAAAGTGGCACCCGACAACAGTAATCCAGCCATCATTCCTCGCCGCACGAGCGGAATCACCGATTCGAAACGTGTCATGCCATGCTCGGAGCTGTGGTACGGTGGAAGTGGTCTAAACCGTACCAAATCGTAGGCGGTCTGAGCTCTCTTGAACAGCCGTTTTTCGTCGGGGCGTTCGTCTCTTCTTATCAATCAGACGCCGTGAGTTTCCAGCGACTGTGTCGCTCTGTGGCAATACCTGCCACTTCGATTCATTGACGTTTAGAGATCACGGAGCGGGACCAGTGAGTCGCTGCGAAGTCGGGCGTCGGTCCGACAGGATTGTCTGACCGACGTTTTGATGTCAGGCTCTGTCACCTGCGTCTCGCCTCCCCTCCGATCATCGGTTCTCGACTCGACACAATTCCGGCGATCATGCAGGCGACACAGAGGTTCCTCGAGACCGGCGCTCTCCGTGCCAGTGGACTCCGCGAGCCGATACCCTGAGATTGCCTCCATGACTCATCATGAACCACTCACCCTTTCAGCGGTCAGTGGTGGAGCTCAAAACTGGTCAATGCGACCTAATTGTCTGGCCCAAACGGGCCTGACTCCTCTTTGGGAATTGAACGAAACCGGGAGAACAGAAAGCCCTCGTTGCAGCGAGTACAGACTGCTTCGACTCCAAATCGTACGGATTGGAGTCGAATTGCCTCACGCAGCCGGGTGACCCCGCATGCCGCAGAGACCGAAACGGGATTCCCGCAATGAGGACAGAAAATCTGGGCTGTAACCATGAGTGAGAGCTCCCGTGCTTAGGAAATCACCGGATGAAGGAATCTTCCGAGAGTGACTGACGCTGATTTCATCTCGGCATTAGAACCACTCGCGTGACAGCTAGTTGGCATGCCAATTCGGACAGTGCAGGAGAAAAACGCAGGCGGATGTAGTTGGCCTGTGAGTGACTGGCGAGTTATCCTGCACCACTTGCAGTTGCGACTCCTCTCAAAACGAGGGACTCGGAACTGTCCCACGGAGGGTGAAGCATGGCGCGTGAACCTGTTTTTCAATCAGATGTCCCCGAAGAGACGCCGCCACCCCAGGCATCCGTCGCCAAACTTCCACTCGCATCAAGCTTCAGTCCTGACGACGACAGCTTTGATGAACAGTTGCGGCCGCAGCGGCTCGACCAGGTCGTGGGCCAGAAGAAGGTCGTGAACCTGATTCGAATTATGCTGGACGCCTGCAAGAAACGTGGCGACACGCTGGGGCATTTGCTGCTCGATGGACCTCCGGGAATCGGCAAAACAACACTGGCGACGGTGATCCCCAAAGAGCTGGGCGTCGATTTCCAGATCGCGGCGGGCCCTGCCATCACCGCTCCCAAGGACTTGCTCCCCTACCTGACCAATGCCTCGCACGGGTCAGTGCTGTTCATCGACGAGATCCACCGCCTGCCGCCCGCTGTCGAGGAATTCCTCTACCCGGCGATGGAGGACTTTCGGGTCGATATCGCGCTGGGGGATGGCCTCAATGCACGCACGATCAACATGCAGCTGAAGCCGTTCACCGTCATCGGAGCGACGACCCGTTCGGGAATGCTGACGGCTCCCCTGCGGGATCGGTTTCCTTACCGCGAGCATCTCGACTTCTACGAGACCGAGGATTTGACGGAGATCGTACGCCGCAATGCCAAGAAGCTGCGGACTTCAATCAGCGTGGAAGCCGCGTTGGAAATCGCACGTCGCAGCCAAGGGACGCCGCGCAAGGCGAACAACCTGCTGATGCGTACCCGCGACTTCGCGACCTTGCAAGACCCGAACGGGGAGATCACCGACGCGATCGCCAAGGACGCTCTCCAAATGCTGGAGATCGACCAGCTGGGATTGGAGCGGCAGGACCGGCGGTATATGGAGACGCTGTATAACGTCTTCGCGGGTGGGCCTGCGGGTTTGTCATCGCTCGCGCACAGCATGAGCGTGCCACCAGATACCCTCGAAGATGATGTCGAGCCATTCCTGTTGCGATCTGGTCTGATTCAAAGAACCCCGCGCGGGCGAGTGCTGACCTCGAATGGGTACGAACATATCGGCAAGACCTACCCGCTGGCAGGGATTCAAGGGATGGTCCAGGCGGGCCAGCGTAAGCTGTTTTAGAAGCGTGCTGCCACGCGAAGAGTGCGGCCAGCGAGTCATCTAAAGATCGGAACTTCCGTGCGAATCAGAACTCCTTTCGCGCTCTGCTCAATGAGCCTGGCCCTCCTCGGCCACGCGGTCGCGGGCGAGAACTGGCCCGAGTTCCGGGGTCCGACGGCGGATGGCCATTCCGACTCCATCGGGCTGCCGACCACATGGAGCGAGACGGAGAACATCGCGTGGAAGACGCCCATCTCCGGTAAGGGGTGGTCCTCGCCGGTCGTCTGGGGGAAGCAAATCTGGGTCACGACCGCGACCGAGGACGGGAAGACGCTGACAGCGTTTTGCGTCGATCGGGATACCGGCAGCGTGATTCACGAACTGCCGCTGTTCACCGTCGAAAAGCCATCCTACATCGACCCCTTCAACAGCTATGCCTCCTCGACACCGGTGATCGAAGCCGGCTTCGTCTACCTCAGCTGGGGCAGCTATGGCACCGCGTGTGTGGGGACGACCAGCGGTCAGATGCATTGGGTCCGCCGCGACCTGTTGTGCGAGCACTTTCGCGGGGCTGGGTCGTCGCCGATCCTGCACGGTGAACTGCTGATCCAGCACTACGACGGGTTCGACTACCAGTACGTGATCGCGCTCGATAAACGCACAGGGAAGACTGTCTGGAAGACCGACCGGCCCACCGATTTCGGGACCGACAACGGCGACATTAAGAAAGCCTATGCGACACCGATCGTGATTACCGTGAATGAAAAAGAGCAGCTGATCAGCCCGACCTCGAAAGGGATCTTCGGGTATGACGTGCAGACCGGTGCGGAGATTTGGCGGGTCACCTTTGATCCATTCTCGACACCGGCGCGTCCGCTCTATCATGACGGAGTGTTGATTTTTTCCGCAGGCTTCAGCAAGGGAGTTCTGTTCGCCGTGCGTCCCGATGGGCAAGGGGATGTCACGGAGACTCACATCGTGTGGAAAGAGGAGAAGTCGATGCCGTCGAAGCCCTCGCCGCTCCTGGTCGACGGACTGATCTACACGATCGAGGACCAAGGCGTCGCCATGTGCCTGGAAGAGCAGACCGGCCAGACCGTCTGGAAAGCTCGCCTGGGCGGGAACTATTCCGCCTCACCGGTCTCTGCCGATGGCAAGCTCTACTTTCTGAGCGAAGAGGGGAAGGTCTCAGTCGTGTCCCCCGGACGAGAGTACAAATTGCTGGCCGAGAACAGTCTGCCCGACGGGTTCATGGCATCACCCGCTGTGGCCGGCAAGGCGTTGTATTTGCGAACGCGGACCGCGTTGTATCGCGTGGAGACGAAGTAGGTCGATTTGCAATCCCGGAAGGCCGGGTCAATTGACGAGTGTGTGCGTCCAGAACGTCGGTGGCTTTTCTAAAGGGCCCGAACATCCGCGAAGACCCGAACATCTGCGAAGACCAGGAGCAGACTGATCAAACCGGCCTCTTCAGACCCGAAGCGGCGACAGCCTAATCGCACTGACTTTTCCAGTGCGGCGGCGGGCTGAATCCCGAGACGGGATTTTCGCAATTTTTGACTTCCCGAGAGCGGGAGTCAAATTGGCACGGACACAGAACGAGCAGAG
>Ga0105047_10020656_pt1 | contig 10107 bp, 12 predicted proteins | sample MAT04_FD_78384 | JGI IMG/M metagenome (GOLD analysis project Ga0105047, IMG submission 78384) | Freshwater microbial communities from Lake Fryxell liftoff mats and glacier meltwater in Antarctica - MAT-04 (megahit assembly) | ecosystem: Environmental > Aquatic > Freshwater > Ice > Liftoff... | reverse complement strand
TACCCGCAACACCGGCGGCGCGGAGCGTGTCAGTCGGTGCGCGACGACCGCAACAACGGGTCGATTGGCCCACGTGCGCCTTCCAGCGCCACCGTCGAGTCGTCGGTCGCCGCCGGCTCGACGACCGTAGGCAGAACCGCAAGCTCGGCGACTGCGGGCTCGGTGACTGCGGGCTCGGTGACTGCGGGCTCGACGACTGCGGGCTCGACGACTGCGGGCTCGACGACTGCGGGCTCGACGACCGCGGGCTCGACGACCGCAGACCCAGCCGCCGAGGGGGCGACGACCACGTGCATGTCGGCGATGGAAGCGCCGGCAGCCGCCAGCAGCGCATCGAGGTCGGCCATGTCGCCGCCGTTGGCAGCGTCGACGTGCACCATCGGCGCCACATCGGCAAGGTCGTCGAACTGCGGCGGCGAGCCGCGGCGCACCGCGTCGAGATCGACCGCCTCCAGCACCACTGCCGCTGCGTCGCCGGGCTCTGTGGCCGGGCGAGCGGCATCGAGGCGCCGGCGGCGAGCGGTGTAGTCGCCCTTCCACCACCTGCGGCTGCTCATCACTTCGAGCGGCGCCAACGACGGGTGCTCGACCTTGCTGGTACGCCACCACCACACCGTGCCCACCAAGATCAGCACCGCAAGCAGCACCAGCCCGCCAGACATGAGCAGGATGGTGCGAGCATTCTCTGGGTCCTCGAAACGCTCGGCGCCCAGCACGCCCGCCACTGTGTTCGATGCGTGCCGCGCCGCCACTTCCACCACTGTCACGGGCCACAGTGTCGCACGCGAACTCGCAAATCCGCACGCGCTGGCGTGCACAGTTGGCCAGCGTCAGCCATGCTGTGCGCCGTGGACTTCGTGTGGATCTCGCTCACCGTGCTGGTGCTCGTGGGCATGTGGTGGCTCGGCTACAAGATGGAGCCGCACTGGGCGTCCAAAGACGGCACCAGATTCCTGTGCAACTCCCAGGAGATCGAGAAGGGCGAGCCCGTCGGTCGACTGCGTGAGACCCGCATCACGGTGATGCCCGACGGGCTGCTCATGGTGTCGCGCAAACGGCTCGTGCGACGCCGCTACAGCAAGTGGCAATTGCTAGGCAAGTCGCCCGACCCGCCCAAGAAGCTCGAGGTGTACCTGGCCCAGCTCCGCGAGGATGGCCAGACCATCCCCAGCATGCTCTCGATGCGAGTGCCCAGCAAGAGCCGCTGCGTGCCAGTGCTCGACGCCGCGCTCGCCAGCGTCAGCGCCCCGGCTTCGAGACGGCCTCCAGGAAGCGGCCGATCGGCGGGCCGACCTGGTCAAGATTGATCAGGAAGGCGTCGTGCCCGTGCGGCGAATCGATCTCCAGATACTCCGCCGGCGTGCCAGCCTGCGCGATGAGCTGGTGTATTTGGCGTTGCTGATAGTTGGGGTACAGCACATCGCTGGAGATGCCCATCACCAGCGACGGGGCCTTGACCCGCGCCATCGCGGCATACAGCCCGCTGCGACCGCGACCGACGTCGTGTAGGTCCATGGCCTTGCCGATGACGAGATAGCTGTTGGCGTCGAAGCGCCGCACCAGCTTGTCGCCGTGGTACTCGAGGTAGCGCTCGACCTCGAAGCGCTGCCACAGATCGAGCCCCTCACCGTGCATGGCGCCGTCGGCCAACTCGCGCCCGAAGCGGTCGGTGAACACGTTGTCGCTGCGGAAGGTGACCTGGGCAACCATTCGCGCAACCGAGAGCCCTTCCCACGGCCCGTCGCCATCGACCGCGTCGTAATAGTCGCCGCCCAGCCACTTGGGGTCGAGCCGCACCGCGCGCCGGCCGATGGCACCCCAGGCGATCTGCTGCGCCGTGGCCTGCGCACACGTCGCAATGGGCACGATCGAACGCACCCGCTGCGGGAACGTGATGGCCCATTCGAGCACCTGCATGCCGCCCATCGAGCCGCCAACCACGGAGCGCCAGCGCGCCACGCCGAGGTGGTCGGCCAGCCGCGCCTGCGCACGCACCATGTCGCGGATGGTGACCACCGGGAACCGGCTGCCGTACGGCAGACCATCGACCGGGTGCGCCGACGCCGGACCGGTGGAGCCCTGGCAGCCACCCAGCACGTTGATGCACACGACGAACCAGCGCTCGGTGTCGATTGCCAGCCCGGGCCCCACCACCGCTTCCCACCAGCCAGGCGCCGGGTGCCCTGCCTCGGCCGGGCCAGTGGCGTGGCTATCGCCTGTCCAGGCGTGGCACAGCAGGATGGCGTTGCCACCATCGGCGTCGAGCCGACCCCACGTTTCGTAGGCCAACGTGACGCCGTGCAGCGTGATGCCGCCGTCGAGCGCGAACGGGCGGTCGACTGCGAACGTGTGGAACTTGCGCGAGCCCGCCGGGTGGCCGGGCATCCACGCACCCGTCGCAGGGTGTGGTCGTGATGCCATCGTGGTCCCTCCTTCGTGCGGGTGGGCAAGTTGCCGAGTCGGTTGGTTCAGCACGCCGCACGAGCGGGAAGCCTCGTTGCCCGGCAGCGCCGGACCACATCCCCGCCGGAGCGGGAAGGCACCGTGGGGCTTCCTCCCCGGTTGCCGGAACACCCCCGAGAGGCTGCTCACTCGTGATGCATGTCGGCTGGCACGATAGCAACCAAACGTGCGCGGGCAACGGCTATTCGTCGACGGACTCGACCGACCGGTTCGGTTGGTAGCGGGTCTCGGTGGCGTAGTGGCCGTCGAGGTCGACCAGCCGACCGAACTGACCGAACTCGACGAGCCGGTCGAGGTGATCGCGCATCGTGCCCTCGCGGTGGAGCACATCGAACGACGTCTGCAACGCCTGCACCATCGCGAACAGCCCCGAGAGCGGCGACACCACCAGCCGAAACCCGAGCTCAGCCAACTCGGCAGGCGTGAGCAACGGTGTGCGACCGGTCTCGACCATGTTGGCCACCAGCGTGATGTCGGGTAGCGCCATCGCGATCTGTTCCAACTCTGCCACTGATTCGGGAGCTTCCACGAACAGCGCGTCGACCCCGGTGTCGCGTGCCATCTTCGCTCGCTCGATGGCCTCGGCGAGCCCCACCGCTGCACGCGCATCGGTACGAGCAGTCACCAGCAGCCCCTGCGCGTGGTCGACCCCAGCGCGTAGCTTGGCCAGCCAGTCACCGCGCTCGACTACCTGCTTGCCTGCCATGTGGCCGCACTTCTTGGGCCACACCTGGTCTTCCAGGAACAACCCCGACGCGCCCGCCTGCCGCCAGAGATCCACGGTGCGAATGGTGTTGAGCGGGTTTCCGTAGCCGGTGTCGGCGTCGACCACCACGTCGAGGCTGGGGTTGGCGGCACACACGCGCCGCGCCACCTCGGCCATCTCGGTCTGTGTCAGGTAGCCGAAGTCGGGAAGGCCCAGCAGCGTGCCACTGACGCAGTAGCCACTGAGGAACACCGTGTGGAAGCCGGCACCCGCCGCCAGTCGGGCCGAGAGCGCGTCCCAGACACCCGGCATCACCACCGACTGCCCCGCCGTCAACCGTTCGCGAAGGGAGGTACCGCTCATCGGGGGCAGCGTAGTGTGCCGGCCCCTACCGCCGACGGCTGACCGCGCCGTCAGCCTGACTGATCTCCACATCAGCCAGCCTGACCAATCAGAGAGTAGACGTACCCGGCTTCCGCCGACAGGATGTTCAGCGATGAGCGCCAGTTACCTGTCCCCCAAAGCCCGCCCAGTTGCCGTCGGCGCTGCCGGTCGCGGCTGCCTTGCCGTCGAAGCCGTCGCTACCGGAGAAGTCGTGGCAGCCTTTGGAGGTCGTTGCCTCACCCGCGACGAGTTCGATCTGTTGCCAGCAGGCCAGCAGGTGCGCAGCATCCAGATCGACGAGGAACTGTTCCTGGCCGGGTCACCCGAGCCCGAGCCCGCCGATTTCATCAACCACTCCTGCGAGCCCAACTGCGGCTTGCGCGGCAATGCGGTGCTCGTTGCGCTGCGCCCCGTCGCCGTCGGGGAAGCCATCACCTACGACTACGCCACCACCGACGGCTCCGGGTACGACGAGTTCGAATGCGCCTGCGGCAGTGCCCTTTGCCGCAACAAGGTCACCGGCAACGACTGGATGCTGCCCGACCTGCAGGTGCGTTACCGCGGCTCGTTCAGCCCCTACCTGGCGGCACGCATTGCCGGCCTGGCCAGCGTGGGCGCCGAGCGCCGCGCCTTCTCGTACTGACCCACACCCCCTGCTCGCTCACACCCGTCCCGTCTGACCACGCTCAGGGCTCCGCGGTCGCTGCGCTCGCGCGGCTATGGTCGGCTCATGCGAGTTCTGGTGGTAGGTGCCGGCGGCGTGGGTTCATCGATCGTGTCGATCGCAGCACGGCGGGCGGTGTTCGAGCAGATCGTCGTGGCCGACGTCGACCTTGCCCGAGCCACTCGGGCGGCCGCGAGAGTGGGTTCGCCGCATGTCATCGGCACCCGTGTCGATGCGTCCGACCGGCTCGATCTGGTGGAACTCGCCCGCAGCAGCAAATCCGACGTCGTCGTCAACGCCTGCGACCCGCGGTTCAACCCGGCCATCTTCGACGCCGCGTTCGAGGCCGGCTGCCACTACCTCGACATGGCCATGCACATGTCGGAACCGCACCCCACCGACCCCTACAACCAGTGCGGCGTGAAGCTCGGCGATGCCCAGTTCGAAGTGGCAGCACAGTGGGAAGCACGCGGGCTGCTGGCACTGGTCGCGATGGGCGTCGAGCCCGGCTTCAGCGACGTCGTGGCCCGCTACGCCAGCGACCACCTGTTCAGCCGTATCGACGAGATCGGGGTGCGCGACGGCGCCGACCTGGTGATCGAAGGGTTCGACTTCGCACCCACGTTCAGCATCTGGACCACCATCGAAGAGTGCCTCAACCCGCCCATCATCTACGAGCGCGACCGCGGCTGGTTCACCACTGCGCCGTTCAGTGAGCCCGAGACGTTCGTGTTCCCGGAAGGCATCGGCGCACTCGGCTGCGTCAACGTGGAGCACGAGGAGGTCATCCTGATGCCGCGCTGGCTCGACGTGGGTCGGGTCACGTTCAAGTACGGCCTCGGCGACGAGTTCATCGACGTGCTGCGCACGCTGCACAAGCTGGGCCTCGACAGCACGCGCCCCGTCAACGTGCGCGGTGTCGACGTGGCCCCGCGCGACCTGGTGGCGGCCACGCTGCCGAACCCCGCCGAACTGGGCGACCGGATGCGTGGCCGCACCTGCGCCGGCTCGTTGGTCACCGGGCTCGGGGTCGACGGTGCCCCTCGGCGCACGTACCTGTACCAGGTGGTCGACAACGAGTGGACCATGCGCGAGTACGGCCACCAGGCCGTGGTCTGGCAAACCGCGGTGCACCCGGTGGTGGCGCTGGAGATGTTGGCCACCGGCGAGTGGAAGGGCGAGGGCGTGAAGGGCCCCGAGGCCTTCACCGCCGACCCGTTCCTGGCGCTGCTCGACGAGCACGGCGCACCGTGGGCGATGCAGGAGCTGCCGACATGACCGGCCTCGGCAAGGCTCACGTGGAAGCGCTGCTGGAGGGTTACGACGCCGACCCCGTCGGTGCACTCACCGCTGCGCTCAGGGTGGCGCTCGATCGGCCCGACCTGGAGTGGACTGGCCTGTTGCAGCTCGCCGGCATCTCGTGCGCCCGCCGCATCCGCCTGCAGGGCAACGACCCAGCTGCGCTCGACGAGCTCGTCGCCGAGCTCAACGAACTCCGCACCCTTACCCAAACCACCTTTACGTAAAGGCTGTCGGCTGCTGACCTGGGGCCCAAGCTCCGGGTTCTTGACACGAACCGGGGTGATGGCGAAACGGCGGCTCGACGCAGTCGCCGTCGAAGATCAACAGCGGCAACCGGCCTCGCTCACGACACCGCGCCTACGACCGGCTGCGCCAGCACCATCCTGCGGTCGAAGCCGATCTCGGTGGGCAGGAAGCCATTGCGGTCGGGCCACAGCAGCTGCGCGGCCCGGAAGGGCGCACCCTTGCGCCACGCCACAGCCGTGCCCAGCAGTTCGGCAACCATCTCGTCGGCGAGCGGCGCGAACACGCTGCGCAGGTCGTTGTCGAACAGACCCGTCAGCTCCACTCCGAGCGGAATTTCGGTGCCCCCGCGCAAGAGGTCGGCGATCATGTCGAACAGGCCGCGAGTAGCGGACGGGGTGAGCCCGAACACGACCACCTCGGGGAAGCCGAATGCCTCGGGATAGCCGATGGTGTACACGTATCCGGCGAGCGGAGGGTCGGTGTCGGTGCGGGCCGCGACGGGTTCCATCGCCCAACCATGCGTCTCGATCATCCACTCGATCTTCTCCGCATGCGGAATGTGGAAGTCGGGCAGCTCCATGCGCCGCACGCTACTGGGCACCAGGCACGGACAAACCCGCCTGAACGGCCGGACACCGCCGAGTACGGTCACGACGTGGCCGAGTCCAGCTACTTCCACAGCACGATTGCGGCGTACGACGCGACGGCCGACCTGTACGCCGAGTTGATCGGCACCGAAATCAGCTCCGCGATCGAGGGCCCGGTCGATCGCGCTCTGCTGGAAGCGTTCGCGGAGCTGGTTGTGCGCTCCAACGGGCTCATCGCCGACATCGGTTGCGGAACGGGTCGCGTCGCTGCGTTCCTGGCGACGCGTGGCGTGAACGTCGTTGGTGTCGAGCCATCACCGGGCATGCTCGCACTCGCTGCCGCGGCGCACCCGCACCATCGCTTCGAGTTCGGCGCGATCGACACCACGACCATCCGCGACGCCGACGGCGCGCACGAGTCGACACCGCAAGCCTTCCTCCTGGCCCTCCACAGGGGGCCAACCGCCTGACTGACCGTCGGCCCCGCGACCTCGCGTAGAGAGCTGCGGGCCCCGTTCATTCATCAATCGGCGTTCACGCGCGGTACCACCGCAGCTCACCGCCGACTTGGGCTTCGTGCGCGGTCAGATGAGGGCTTCGGCGCCTACGTCGAGAGCGTGGCGGGTGTGGCGGATGGCCATGGCCGCGAACATGGCCTCGCTGCGCTCGCTGCCGCCCACGATCTGTGACGCGACCACCGACATGATGATGCCGGCGTAGGCGTCGCGGCAGTACTGCTGCCAGAACTCGGCCTCGTCGACCTGCACGTCGTACGGCTCGAGCGCCGCGCAGTAGTTGGCCACCAGGTCGCGTTCGATCTCGCGCCGCACCTCGGGCAGCGGGCCGGCGCCGAGGAAGTAGCTGACGTCGCCGCTAGCGCCACCGTGGCCGGGCGTCTGCCAGTCGACCGTGGCCACCGGGTGACCGCCAGCCTCGCTGGCGAACATCAGGTTGTCGAGTCGGTAGTCGCCGTGCGTGACAGTGAGCGGCAGCGTGTGACCGTCGATCCAGGCGGGAATGCGGGCTCCGAAGCGCTCGATGAGCTCGATGCCCTCAGCGTCGAGGTACTTCCGGTAGCTGCCGAGGAAACCGGGCAGGAACATGCCGTACAGCATCTGCAACTGGTCGGCGTCGCCGGCCGAGCGACGCGACAGGAACTCGATGTCGTCGAGCGTGGGGTCGCCCCAGCGCGGGCCGTGCAACCGCGCCAGTTCGAGCACCGAGCGAGCGGCGAGCTGGGCGCTGCAGCCGGTGACCTGGTTGCCCTGCTCGCCCGGCGAGAGGTCTTCGAGCAGCAGCACGAAGTCGCCGTCGCTCTCTTGCCACTCGCCGTGGAAGCAGCGTGCCACCCGGATGTCGACCGTGGGGGCGATGTGCTCGTAGAACTTCACCTCGCGCTCGTAGTTGCGCAGCGCGATGCCGGTGGCGCGGCTGGTGGGATTGGGTGACGGCAGCTTGGCGATGAGGGAGCTGGGCAGGCCGGAGCCGGCTGGTACCACCAGCTCGTAGCGCATGTTCATGCCCACCAGACCGTCGCCGATGCGGCGCTCACCGGTGACGGCGACATCGGCGCCCAACACTTTGCTGAGCCATTCGGAGGTGATCTCTTCAGGTGCCATCGAGCACGACGGTAGCCGTGCAGTGTGCCGTCTGACACAGTGGGCGGATGAGCGTCCCGGTCGACCAGCTGGCCACACACATCGAGCGGCTCGATCGCGACGGCTACACCGTCGTGCGCGACGCGTTCGAGCCCACGCTGGCGCGCGAGTTGCACGAGCACATCGACCACCTCGAGCGTGAGCTGGGCATCGGGTTCGCCGGCAACGGTTTCGAAGGCCGTGCCACCACTCGGGTGTACAACCTGCTCGCGCTGGGCTCGATCTACCAGCAGGTGCCGGTGCACCCGGTGGTGCTGGCGCTGATGCACCACCTGCTCGGCGGCGATTGCCTGATCAGCAGCATCTCGTCGATCACCATTCACCCCGGCGAAGTGCCGCAACCAATCCATGCCGACGACCAGGTCATCCCCATTCCCAAGCCGCACAAGGCGGTCACCGCCAACAGCATGTGGGCCATCACCGACTTCGACGAGGCCAACGGTGCCACCCGAATCATCCCCGGCAGCCACCTGGCCGACCACTCACCCGAGTACGGTCGCCACTACGCCAGCATCTGCGCCGAAATGACGGCCGGCAGCATCCTGGTCTGGGACGGTGGGCTGTGGCACGGCGGCGGTGCCAACACCACGCAGGAACGCCGGCGCGGCCTCGCAATGAACTATTGCGCCGGATTCATCCGCCAACAGGAGAACCAGCAACTCGGCATCCCGCTCGCCACCCTGGGAACGTTCTCGCCGGAGCTACAGAAGCTGTGCGGGCTCGGGGTGTACAAGGGGCTGATCGGTCACATCGATCGACAGGCGCCCTCGGCGGTGCTGTTCCAGGCCGACCCGGCCGGTGGAATGTTGTGGGATCGCACCTGAGCAGCCGCCACGGTCACCACCATCAAGCTGGTCGTGTGGTCGGCCGATCACATTCGGTGAGAATATCTTCCCTTTCGCGTCAGAGATTCGTCGTCGGTGTGCGTCGTAGTAGGTGATGATCGTGCACACCGTCGAAACGCATCGGGGCGAACCCGCCCCCACGCTGCGGCTGGTCGTCGACAACTCACGCACCGGTACTGCCCGCACCGGCGTCGTGACGTTGTACAACGAGCAGTTCCGCAACGTGGCTCGGCTCGCCTACTTGCTGTGTGGCAACACGCAGCAGGCCGACGACCTCGCTCACGATGCGTTCGTGCGGCTGTACGAGCATTGGGATTGCGTGGACGACCCGGCCAAGCGCCTGGCGTACTTGCGGTCCATCGTGGTGAACCTCGCCCACAGCGCGCATCGGCGGGCCGCGACGGCCCGTCGTCATGCCGGCTCACCGATGCTCGCTGAGGGCGGGGCCACCACCTCCGCGGAGGACGAAGCCATGGCTCGTTCGTCTCGGCCCGACGTGATCGCAGCGTTGGGCACGCTGCCCGATCGCCAACGCACTGCCGTGGTGCTTCGGCACTGGCTGCACATGACCGAGAGCGAGATCGCCGAGGCCATGCACTGTTCCGTGGGTTCGGTTCGCACCCACATCGCTCGCGGGCACCACACTCTGGCGCAACGCCTTGGAGGAACTCGATGAACGAGCCCCATTTCCCTCTCGACCGTCTGCTCGACGAAGCAGCCGCCGCCTACCACCCGGCGCCCGACCCGGCTCGGCTGGAGGCGATGCTCGGTTCGTACCACCGGCGTCGCGGGTTCGTGGTGTTCAGCAGCGCCGCTGCCTGCCTGGCATTGCTGGGCGGCACGGTGCTCGCGTTCCGCAGCGACGACTCGTCGGCGAAGCTGGCACCAGCCCAGCAGCAGGAACAACCCGACTCGACCGAACCCAAGGTGACCGAGCCCAAGCTCACGGTTCCGAAGACCACCGAGCCGAAGACCACCGAGCCCGACGACACCGAGCCCAAGGTGACGGAACCGCCGACCACCGACGAGGCTGACGCACCGAAGCCGACCGACCCGCCCGCAGCGGAGCCGAAAACCACGGAACCCAAGTCGACGGAACCGAAGTCGACGGAACCGAAGTCGACGGAACCCAAGCCCACGGACCCACCGAACACCGAACCCAAGCCGACCGACCCACCGACCACCGACCCGACAACCACCAACCCGGAAGGTGACGGCGAGGGTGAAGGCGTGGCATGGAGCGCCCATCAAG
>Ga0105047_10020653_pt1 | contig 10108 bp, 8 predicted proteins | sample MAT04_FD_78384 | JGI IMG/M metagenome (GOLD analysis project Ga0105047, IMG submission 78384) | Freshwater microbial communities from Lake Fryxell liftoff mats and glacier meltwater in Antarctica - MAT-04 (megahit assembly) | ecosystem: Environmental > Aquatic > Freshwater > Ice > Liftoff... | reverse complement strand
GCGCCATTGTAGCGGCGTTCCACGGCAGCTAGCAGCCGAAATACCTCCGGAGCAGCCGTAGAGAAAAGAGCTAACGGCGGCAGGATCACGGTGCGAGCCTCTCGCGGACCCAAGCACCGTCCCCGCACCGATAACGCAACCGGTCGTGGAGCCGACTGGGGCGGCCTTGCCAGAACTCGAATTCCGAAATCGCCACCCGGTAGCCTCCCCAGGTATCTGGCAAAGGGACCTCACCTTCCGCATAGTGCTCGAGCTTGGCTTCGAGTTCGGCCCGCGAGGCGATAACGGAGCTTTGTGGGGACACCGCGGCGCCAACTTGGCTGCCCCGGGGCCGGGAGCGGAAGTAGGCCAGCGTCTCTTCGCGAGAGACCTTGGCGGCAGTGCCACGGAGGCGGACCTGGCGTTCCAGCTCGTTCCAGAAAAACAGCAGGGCCACGCTTGGGTTGGCGGCCAGTTCGCGGCCCTTGGTGCTCTCGTAGTTGGTGAAGAACGTGATGCCCTCGGGGCTGTAGCCCTTCATGAGGACGATCCTGGCATTTGGCGTGGCGGTGGCGAGAGTCATAGCGTTGGGTTCGCGGAGGCCGGAATTGACAGCTTCCTGAAACCAGGCCTCGAATTGGGCCCACGGGTCATCCAGCGCTTCGGCCTCCGATAGGCCGCCGCGAGTATAGCTTTCGCGAAGGAAGGCGAAATTGTTCATATTCCGTTATACTAGTGGTTTCGTATCCCTTTCCGCGAGGAGACTCTCCCTTTATGTTTGATTTGTTTCGCCGGCGTGACAAAGCCGTGCGGTATTTGTTGGGTGGCGTGCTGATGATGATTGCGTTTTCCCTGGTGGTGACGTTGATTCCTGGCTTTGGTTCGAGCACTCCGACCGACGACCGCAATGATACGGTCGCAAAAATTGGCGACGACAAGATTACCGTGCGCGATGCCGTGACGAGCATCCAGAATGTGATGCGGCGTCAGAACGTGCCGCCGAGCGCTGTGAAGAGCCTAGTCGATAACTTCCTGGACTCGATGATTTCGAGTCGCGTCATGGCCTTACAGGCCGGTAAATTGGGCCTTGCCCTGTCCGATAAGGATCTCGCCGAAACCATTCGTTCACGCGTGCCGCAACTGTTTCCGAACGGCCAATTCATGGGCCGCCAAGCTTACGAGGCCTTTCTCTCCCAGAACGGCATGAACGTGACTGAGTTCGAGTTGAACGTGCGTCGCAGCATCGCGGTGGAGCGCATGGGCAAGATGATCGAGGACACTGTACTCGTCACTGACAAGGAACTAACCGCTGAGTACCGGGCGACCAATGAGAAGGCCAAGATCGACTACGTGTCGCTGGCGGAGGACGCGTTCCGCGACAAAATCCAACCGAGCGATGCCGACCTGAAGGCCGCATACGACCGAGAGCCCGGAGCTTATATGCACCCGGTGCGATACAGCTACTCGGTGGTGGTGCTCGACGAGGCCCGCACCGCCATGCTGTTCCCGGTCAACGACAACGAACTGAAGAAGCTCTATGCCGCAGGCCAGGACCGTTTCCGTCAGCCGGAGCGGCTGAAGGTACGGCACATTCTGATCAAGACCACCGAGAAGTCCCCGGCGGACCTGGTAAAGGCAAAGGCCACGGCCGAAGATGTTCTAAAGCAGGTGAAGGGCGGCGGGAACTTTGGCGAATTGGCTAAGAAGTATTCGGACGACCCGGGCAGCAAGGATAACGGAGGGGACCTCGGGTTCATCGTCCGGGGCCAGACCGTGAAGGAGTTCGAGGCTTCGGCTTTCTCCTTGAAGCCAAATGAGATTTCGAACTTAGTGAAAACTGACTTCGGTTATCACATTCTGCAACTGCTCGACAAGCAAGAGCCGCGGCTGCAGCCTTTCGAAGAGGTGCGTGACCAGTTAAAGGCCGAGTACAACAAGGACGCGGCGGGCGCGAAGGTGAGCGCGAATGCGGACTTGGCACGGGCAGAACTGATAAAGTCGCCCAGCCAGGCGGAAGCCATTGCGGCCAAGTACGCGGGCTCGGTGGTATCGGCGGACAAGGCCGATCCGCGGAACGGTCTCGAAGGTCTGGGCCCAGCCCCGGAAGTGGCGGCGGCCTTGACTTCCCTCAAGAAGGGTGAAGTAGGCAGCACGATCACCTTACAGGGTGGCAGAATCGCGATTCCGATCCTGCGCGACACGATTCCGGTAAGCCAGATGACGTTCGAGGAGGCAAAGGGCCTCGTAAAGCAAGGCGAGCAAGCCCGCAAGTCGGTGGAGATGTTTGCCGCGAAGTTCGCGGAATTGTCAACTGCGGCGACGTCGACTACTTCCGACTTTACGGCGTTGGCTAAAACGTACGGCGGGGAGAGCAAGTCTCCGGCCGAGTTTGGCCGTTCGGGGTTCGTGGAAGGCCTAGGCGCGGCGAGCGCGTTCAACGAAGCATTCACGGCGCCGGTTGGCAAAGTGATCGGGCCCGTATCGGTGGACCGCAAGCATATCTTCTTCAAGGTGAAGGAGCGCACGGAGCCGGATATGGCCAAATTTGCGACCGAGCGCGCTTCGCTGGTGGACAAACTACGCCAGAAGAAGGCGCGGGAGCGAATGGACCTGTTCGAAGCGGGCTTGCTCGAAGAACTGGTGCGCAAAGGCACGGTCAAGATCTACGAGGATGCTCGACAAAAGGTAGCGGCGGCCTTCTAGCGGGGGCCGAAGTTTTCGGCGATACGGGAATGGGCCCGGAAGAAGCACTTGCGGGTGCGGCTTCTGGGCTCTCCGTTTTTGAAGGTGACGAAACGAACCCGGGAGTCTTTGATTCTACAGGTGATTCAACGGGGGCGGGATCGATTTTGGGGGACTGAGAGAGGGCTTGGCGGGTCCGGTGGAAGTTGGCTTGGATGTCGCGGGAGTAGCGGAAGTAGTTGCGGAGGAGGTGATTGTGGGGATCGCCATGGTGGGGCTCGAAGGTGAGGGCGAGGCCCGCATAAGGATTTTCGGCGAGGGCGTTTTGGGTGGGGAGGCCCTGGGCTTGGAGGTCGTGGATGACCTTTTTGAGTAGCACTTCCTGGAGGCCGATTTCGACCTGCTGGGCGCGAAGCGTACGCCATGCGTGGGTGGCGAGCTGGACGACCAAATAGCGCTGGTAGGTAGTTTGGGGGGCGAAGTCCTGAAGGAACCCATCGCGGAGAGCTTCGAAGTCGGCGGCGGATTCGAAGGAGAGGACGGGGAGTTTGGCGGTGAGCCCGTGTTTGACGGCGTTGAGTCGGGAATTGGCTTTGCCGGAGGGGGTCCGGGGGCCGGTGGATTGTTGGGCGTTGCGCTGGTAAGCGGCGCGTTGAGCTTCAGAGATGGGTCTTGCCATGGTTTTAGGGTGGCATGGGGTGGATGGATTTTTGATTTTGGATGGGGCGACGTTTGAGTTTATCTCATTGTGTTTGATTAGTTTAGGAATATTTTGAATTGATGTGATTGGCGCGAATGGGGGGATCGCGCGATAGAGGCAGACGGGTCACGGGCCATCCCGGAAAAGCCCGTGGAATCGGGTTGGTAAAGAGGTTCGAGCCGATTAGCGCTTGGCCCTGAAAGGCGAAGCTCCGGACGCGCTGAAAGTCTACTTACGAGGCCGGCGAACCGAGTACGAATTCGTTGATCAAGTTTGGCCGGATCGTCCAGTTGGCCCCGGTGGAGTAACCTGAACGGATCCCGCCCTCAGTACCATTGGGTTGGCCCGGGAAGGTGGCTTCGGCATTGTACGGGCTTACCCCAGAAGCGTCGCCAAACGGACGAAAGCGGGCGGCGAGGCCAGGGGGGACACGTCTTCGTTGGCGGCGTAAGCCACGATGGAGCCGTACTCGCCTGCCTGCGGATCTCGGTGCACCACGATGCGCTGATCCGCCAAGTCCAGTACCCAGTACTCGACAATGCCAGCGCTGGCGTACAGCGCCTCTTTGGCGCCCAAGTCATAATCCTGCGTGGTGACGGTCACTTCGGCCACCAATCAGCTCGAAGCGTTCCCAGTCGAGTAAGCCGGCTTCGGCCAGCGCCTCACAGTCCGCGCGCGTCAGCTTCCTGCGGGCGTCCCGGGGGAGTTGGGCGGGATGGGATGCGACAGCGACGGGCATGGCACATTCATTCTACCCAGGCGGGTGCCGATAGTGCCCCATCCGCCTCGCCTTGGATTCTCTTTTCGATTAGCTTGGGGATGTAACTCAGCTGCCCGCCCAGACGCTATCCTTAGTTGTTGACCCTGCCCTACGCCCTCCTCTTCTTGCTCTTTGCCGCGCCAGTCCTCGCTACCGAACTCCGCGGCCGCGTCGCTGACGAGAGCCAATCTGTCGTGCCCGGCGCGCGGGTAGCCATCGCAGGAACCGCCAAGCGAACCACCACCGCTAACAACCAAGGTGAATATCGTTTCATTAACCTGCCACCGGGCCGCTACAGCGTCGTCGCCATGGCCGCGCAGATGGCGATGGCCGCGCCGGTCTTCGTCACCATCGGCGCTCAACCCGTCACCGCCAATCTTGAGCTGAAAGTAAGTGGCGCCAACCAAAGCATCACGGTAGAAGAAGTGGCGGCCAACGCCATCGCCGCTGACACGCGCAATAACCCCGCCGCCCTCATCCTCCGCGGCGACGACCTTGACGTGCTAAGCGACAAACCGGAGGACCTCGCCGCCGACCTGATGGCCCTGGCCGGACCTTCCGCCGGCCCCAGCGGCGGAGCTATCTTTGTCGATGGCTTCAGCGGGGGCCAGTTGCCTTCGAAGGATGCCATTCGCGAAATCCGCATCAACCAAAATCCCTTCGCGCCTGAAAATGACCGCGTTGGTTTCGGCACTATCGAAGTCTTCACTAAGCCCGGCTCCGAAAAGTACAAAGGCGCCCTGTACTACAATTTTGCCGACGCCGCCTTGAACACTCGGAACCCTTACGCGGCCGCCAAGGCGCCTTTCAACTTACACGAATTCGGCGGTAACTTCGGTGGCCCGCTCGGCAAGACGTCGTCCTTTTTCGTCGACGTCCGCCGCGACGATATCGACAATGGCGCCGTTATTAATGGCACCATCCTCGATCGTTTCAACAACGTCATCAATCCTTACTCCGACGTTCTCCGCATACCGCAGCAGCGTCTGTCGATCTCCCCGCGTGGCGATTGGCAAATTGGCGCGCAACATACGCTCACAGCGCGCTACACGTTTCTAGGAGCCGGGGTCGATAACTCAGGCGTCGGCAGTTTCAACTTACCCGAACGAGGCCTGCGCGCCCGCAGCAAAGCCAACACCGCCCAGTTCAGCGATACCTGGATTCCGAACGCCAACACGGTGAACGAAACGCGTTTCCAGTTTCTGCGCCTCTCCGCCGACAATCAGCCCAACGTCGCCGGCCCCGCCATCCAAGTACTAGGCGCCTTCAACGGCGGCGGCGCTCCGCTCGGTATCTCGGCTGACACGCGCAATAGCTTCGAGCTGCAAAACTACACCTCTCTCAATCGTGGCCGGCATACCGTACGCTTCGGTCTTCGGCTACGCAGCGAGTTCGCTGACACCACCGTGCGCAATAATTTCAACGGCACTTTCACCTTCGGCGGCAATGCCCAAGGGCTCACTTCTATTGAGCAATACCGCCAGGCTCTGCGCGGAACGGGCAACGCCACGCAATTTACGCTCACCTCCGGGCAGCCGAATCTGAACGCCTCGCAAGTCGATGCTGGACTCTTCGTAGGCGACGACTTACGGCTCCGCCCCAACCTCACCATCGGCTATGGCCTGCGCTACGAGCGCCAAACCAACTTGGGTGACAGTACTAACTTGGCCCCGCGCTTTGCCATCGCCTGGGCGCCTGGCGGCAGCAAAGCGAAGAGTAAGAGCGCCTTTCGCGCCGCTACCGGCCTTTTTTACGATCGCTTCGGCCTCGGCAATACCATCAATGCCGCTCGCTACAACGGCGTCGTCCAGCAACAGTACGTCATCACCGATCCTGACTTCTTTCCCCGCTTGCCCACCTCCGCGCAACTTGCAGCAGCGAAAACTTCGCAGATTATCCAAACCATCAGCCCCGCCTTACGCGCGCTGCGACTTTGGCAAACTGCTGCTGGCTACGATCGCGAACTGCGCAAGGGCACCACGCTCTCACTTACTTATGCCTTCGCTCGCGGTGATCGACTCCTGCGCTCCCGCGCCACCCAGGGGCCCGTTTTTCAGGCCGAATCCACAGGCGATTATCGTCAGCACCAATGGATCACCAGCGTCAATTCGAAGCTGAATAACAAGGTTTCTTTATTTGGCTCCTATGTACTCAACCGCGCCCGCAGTAACACCGACGGCATCGGCACTTTCCCGGCCAACCCCGCCACGGATATTGGCGAATACGGCCCCGCCGCAACGGACATTCGCCAACGCGGCACCTTCGGCGGCACCATCGTCGGCTGGTTCGGTGTACGGCTCAATCCGCTTTTCACCACTGAAAGCGGCCCGCCCTACGACATCACCGTCGGCCGCGACCTCTACGGCAACACGCTCTTCAACGGCCGCCCTGCCTTAGTCAGTGGCGGACCCCGCCCCGGCCTGATCGCCACCAAATACGGCCTCTTCGACCCGAACCCCGCCCCCGGCGTCGCCACCATTGGCCGCAACTACGGCCGCGGACCCGGCAGTATTCTCTTGAACCTTCGCCTCAGCCGCACCTTCGCCTTCGGCCTTGGCGAAGGTCGCGAAGCTCCCACCAATATCCCCGGCGGAGGCGAACAGCGTGCGGCCACAGGTGGCGTCTTTGCGGCCGGTACCGGCACTGCCCAGGGCGGCGGGAGGACTTCGCGGAAATACAACATCACCATCGGCATGTCCGTCCGCAACTTACTCAACCATACGAACCCCGGCCCGATTATTGGTAACTTAACCTCGCCCCTTTTCGGCCAAGCCAACCAAGCCGCCGGTTCAGCCGTCCCGGTTGGGACTACTTTCTCCGAATCGGCCAATAACCGGCGGCTGGAGTTACAAATGCGCTTTACCTTCTAAGTCACTTTATGCACCTTACAGCCTGACGCCCCTTACTTTTTGCCGCTCTTTTCACTTCGGACTTACTCGCATAGGTCACGGTTCTGTTTTGAATTACTTGCCCCAAACAGAACCCCGACCGTGAGGGAGGGGAAGTCAATGGATTTAGCCCTGAGCTATTTTTTCACGGTCCCTCACCCGAGGGCTCGGTCATCTTCCGCTTTACTGGTCCGCCGCTTGGCCCGTCAGCCACCCCAGAATCTGCTGCACATAGTTCTGCGTCTCCGCATACGGTGGGACGCCCCCGTGCTGATCCACCGTCGTCGGGCCGGCGTTGTAGGCGGCTAGGGCGCTGGCCAGGTCACCCGGGTAGCGATCCAGCAATTGGCGCAGCAGGCGAGCCCCGGCGTCCACGTTCTGGCGCGGGTCCATCGCGTTGCGCACCGAGAACTGCCGCGCGGTGGCGGGCATCAATTGCATCAGCCCCTGGGCGCCTTGGCGCGACACGGCGCAGGGGTAGCCGGCGCTCTCCTGCCGGATGACGGCGCGCAGCAGGTCCGGCGCTACTTGCTCGCGCAGGGCGGCATCGTGCACGATGGCGTCGAGCTGCGTGGCTGCTAAAGGTTCACAGGCAAAGGACGCGGGCTGTGCAGTGGGCGCGGGTGCGGCGGGCGTCAGCGGCTGGGGACGGGGCCAAGGGGTGGTGAAGAACACGGTCGGCTCGTCCTCGCCATGGAGCCCCAATGTTTTGGTCTGCCGCTTGGCCGCCTCCCGTTGCTTCTCAATCGAAACCGCCATTTTGTCGCGCGCGGTGGAAGGGGCCGGGGGCTGAGGGGGCTGCTGAGGGGTCTGGTCAATAGGTGAGGCCTGAGCTAAAAGCAGAAGCAAAAAGATCATCTGCTCTCACTATCGAACAGCGAACGCCGAATGGCACTTGGGGAAACTCTCTAGTCCTCAGTAATCCCGGGGGGTCGGGGCTCTGTCTGAATGGCCACTCAACGGTCTGTCTTCCGCGACGGCCAACAGAGCCCCAACCGCCAGGGAGCCCCGATGGAGCTACTCCAGCCGATAGTTCGGCGCCTCTTTGGTAATAATCACGTCGTGGACATGGCTTTCCCTGAGTCCAGCGGAGGTGAGGCGGCAGAAGCGCGCATTCTCCTGTAATTCCTTGATACTGGCGGAGCCGCTATAGCCCATCCCCGCCCGCAAGCCGCCGACGAGTTGAAACACCCAGTCGGACAGCGGACCCTTGGAAGGCACCCGGCCCTCAATCCCCTCAGGAACCAGTTTATCGGATCGGGCCTGCCCGTAGCGATCGGCATTGCTGCCCTCCGCCATCGCCCCCAACGAACCCATCCCCCGGTAGCTTTTAAAAGTCCGCCCCTGGTACAAGATGGTCTCACCCGGACTTTCGTCCGTGCCCGCCAACAAACTCCCGATCATCACACAATCGGCACCCGCGGCGATAGCTTTAGTCACATCGCCGGAAAACTTAATTCCCCCGTCGGAAATCAGCGGGATGCCTGCCGCCCGCGTCGCCTTCACCGTTTCGGCGATCGCCGTCACCTGCGGCACGCCCGCGCCCGAAACCACCCGCGTTGTACAGATAGAACCCGGTCCGATCCCCACCTTTACGCCATCGATCCCCAATTCCACCAGGTCACGGGCGCCTTCGTAGGTGGCCACGTTGCCCGCCACCAACTGCACCTGCGGGTAGGCCAACTTCACCGCTTTCACGGCCGCTAATACCCCTTCGCTATGGCCATGCGCCGAATCGATTACGATGGCGTCCACTTTTTTGCGCACCAGTTCGCCGGCCCGCTCAAGAAAGTCGCCGGTCGAGCCGATCGCCGCCGCCACCCGCAGACGCCCCTGGTCGTCCTTGGCGGAGTTCGGATACTTCAGTTTCTTCTGAATATCTTTCACCGTAATCAAGCCCTTCAGGGCCCCGGTCTCGTCGACGACGAGCAGCTTTTCCACCCGATGCTTACGCAGCGCGCGCTCGGCGTCCTCAAGCGTCGTGCCGACGGGCACCGTAATCAGCGGATCCTTCGTCATGCGATTGGCGATGGGCTGGCTGAAGTCGGTTTCGAAGCGCAGGTCGCGGTTGGTGAGGATGCCGACGAGCTTGTTATGCGTGTCGACCACCGGGACGCCCGAGATGCGGTACTGCTTCATCAGGTCGAGCGCCACCGAGATCGGCTGATCGGGGTGGGTAGTGAACGGGTCGACGATCATGCCGCTTTCGGAACGCTTCACCCGGTCCACTTCTTCGGCCTGCCGCTCGATGGTCATATTTCGGTGAATCACGCCCATGCCGCCCTGCTGGGCCAGCGCGATCGCCAAATGGCTCTCGGTCACCGTGTCCATAGCCGAGCTCACGACGGGAATATTCAAGGGGATCCCGCGCGTAAACCACGTCTTTGTATCGGCTTGGGAGGGCAGCACCCCACTGCGGGCCGGTACTAATAGAATGTCGTCGAATGTAAGGCCTTCAGGGATGAACTCCGGAATCATGCTTGTCTCGCATTGTAGCTGATAAACTAACGAAGATAGCTATGCAAGCCACACAGATTCGCCCAGGAATGGTGATCAAATTCAATGCGGAGCTCTACTCCGTCGTCAGTTTCGTGCACCGCACGCCTGGCAACCTCCGCGCTTTCGTCCAAGTGAAGATGCGCGGACTCAAAAGCGGCTCCTTCGCCGAGCACCGATTTGCGTCCACCGACAGCGTCGAAAAGATCAGCCTCGACGACCAGGACATGGAGTTCCTCTACAAGGACGGTACCGACTACCACTTCATGAATGTCGAGAATTACGAGCAGATCCAGCTCAGCGAAGAGCTCCTGGGCGACAACGTCAACTACTTGACGCCGCAGCTCAAAGTGAAGGTCACCTTCTTTGAAGAACGCCCCATCAGCATCGAGTTGCCGGCCGCGATCATCATGACGGTGATGGAAACCGAGCCGGGCCTCAAGAGCGCCTCCGTCTCGAACGTCGGCAAGCCGGCCACGATGGAGACGGGCCTCGTCGTCACGGTTCCGCCCTTTATTAACCAAGGCGAAAAGATCCGCGTCTCCACCACGGACGGCGAATACCTCGAGCGCGCCTAGTCTTCCCGGAAAACTTCACTTACCG
>Ga0105047_10020651_pt1 | contig 10109 bp, 12 predicted proteins | sample MAT04_FD_78384 | JGI IMG/M metagenome (GOLD analysis project Ga0105047, IMG submission 78384) | Freshwater microbial communities from Lake Fryxell liftoff mats and glacier meltwater in Antarctica - MAT-04 (megahit assembly) | ecosystem: Environmental > Aquatic > Freshwater > Ice > Liftoff... | reverse complement strand
GCAGCCGCTTCGTCGAGACCCTGCTGACCATCATCGAAACCTGCCGCCAACAACAACGCGACCTGCTCGACACCCTGACCACCGCCCTCGAAGCCCAAAACCACCACACCCCCAGCCCCTCGCCACTGCCCGCCATGTGATGGGACATACCGCTGGGGTGTGAATGGTTACGCAGTCGAGAGCCAGCCGTCGGATGGAAGATATCTTTGGTCCGGATGCCATGAACAAATACAAAAGTGTCTTTCAAGGTGATGTCAAGCGGGGGTTCAAGAAGTTTTTTGAGGATGGAAGTCGTGACATTGAAGGCATCGCCAACTCCGATGAAGACAATGATTTCAAAGAAAATGAGCTCGACTGATCATCAAAGACTGAATAGTCATATTCTTAAGTCAATTGCGTCGAATGAGATTTATGACAGTCGCCCGAACTGACTTTCTGGCCGTGACATACAGAGCCTCTTGATTTTCCTGGGGGTATTTGTGAATGACTGCCGCTGCTGTTGGAAGCACGTTCCCACCACGCAGCAGGAAAGGTTCACAAAATGGCAACCGGCGAGAATATCCTGATGGGCGTAATCGTTCCGGACGAGCTCTACACTCTCAGAGCCTTCACGCAGCGGCTCGGAATTCGGGCCTCGACGTTGAGATCTGCGCGCCGAGCGGGGTTGAGGGTCTACTACGTCCTCAAGCACGCCTACATCTACGGGCGTGACTGGATCGACTACGTCCTCAATTCCACGGGCGGTCCTTCCAACCAAACCAGATCAGAATTGGTCTGACCAATCTTCGGCAGTCGTAATTCCAAGACTGGATCGCGGAGGAATTGAGGTCATGGCCAAACGTAAAAATCAATCAACTCCTGCTCGGAAGATCCCAAAGGTTCGGATCGTTCGAACGCCATCCCGTCCCCATCAGTTGCGATACGAGTGCCCGACTGAAAAACGAGAATTTCGTATTTCAACGGGAACAAGGGACGACGAAGAGGCTGAACGACAAAAGGCAGAACTGGAGGCAAAGTTATTTCTGGGCCTGTCGGTCTCTGGTCGTCGAGCAAAAGTTCTCGGCCCTGAAATGGAATGGTCCGACTTCCGGGAGCAGTATCGGACTCTGCACCTGGCAATGCTTCGTGACAGCACCGCCATGCATGCGGAAAGCCGATTGGACCTGGCGGAACGCATCGTCAAACCCAGGACTCTCGGTGACATGGCTGACACAAACACAATGCAACAATTGCAAGCCAGACTTCCGGCTGGTGAGCAGAGTCTGCGGAAAAAGCCGAGATCTCCGCATACCGTCAAGGGCTACGTCGCTTGAGTACTGGCTGCTCTGAACTGGGCCCATTTGCAGCACTGGCTACCGACACCGACCAAGATTCGGAAGCTCAAGACGCCGAAGATGAAAGTGATGAAAGGTCGGCCAATTTCAGAACAAGAGTTCGGGGCCATGCTCAATGTGACGGCCACTGTCGTTGGAGAAGTTGCGGCAGAATCGTGGAAACAGGTTCTCAAGGGGCTATGGACATCAGCTCTTCGGTTGGAGGAGTTGATGCACGTGTCGTGGGATAAGCCGGGGAGCATCCGTCCGGTTTGGAAGAGAGGTCCATTTCCAATTCTTGAGATCCCCGCTGCAATGCAGAAGAACGATACGGAAGAAAACATCCCACTCCTACCGTGGTTTGAAACCCTTCTGTTGGAAACTCCCGTGGATCAACGGCATGGATGGGTGTTCAACCCTTTGTCACTGCAATTGAAGGCGGGGCGAACAATACGTCATCAACGCCCCGATGCGGAATGGGTCGGTGAGGTTTTGACCCGGATCGGGAAAACGGCAGGCATTGAAGTGGAAGTGGCGAACGAGCGAACAGGGCATCCGGCCAAGTATGCCTCAGCTCATGACCTGAGACGCTCATGCGGAGAGCGGCTGCGGAATGCAGAAGTACCACCACTGGTGATCTGCCGGGTGATGAGGCATTCGTCCTGGGAAACCACACGGAAACACTACGCCCCCGGTGACATCCAAACGGATGCCAAGGTTCTCAATTCCTGCCTCGCGGTCCCGCAAACCGACAAGTGACAGATTGGATGTGGAATCATCAAGTGCGTTCGCCCCAGACCTCGTTCAGTGGGTCGAATTCGTAATCATCGAGAGAGCTGACTGGAATGAAAGGGTTGATCATCCGTCTTCCGGATTTATCACACTTCCATCCGTGAATGATGGAGTTTTCACATTGTTCAAACTCGAACAGGAACTTGCGGTAACGCATCTGCCACTGATTCTCGCCCACTTGGACCAACGGTGGTTGAACTGAACGTGGACCGATCACCTTGATCATTCGCTTGAAGAACTCTTGATTCTCCAGCGGATCGACACCAGCAAGTGCAGCTGAAATCATGTCTGCCTTCGTTCGGCTCCGTCTCTGGAACTGGCTGAAGTTCCGCTCTCGAGTCGCCGCGAATTCAAACACATCCCGTCCTGCCGGGTTTGTTTTTCGCCTGCATACAGACTGGACTTCTTCAGCACAGAAGAACAGTTCCGTGGGTTCACCCGGCTTCTTCGCCGCATGAACCGAGACGAAGACCTCTTTCTGTGTTTTACGATCCAACCGCTCCACAAACAGCCTGGGGATCTCTGCGGTACTATCCGCCCCGCAGAACACCGATAGGAGAATTGAAACCGGCTGTGCGGTCGGTGGCTGACTCAGGGTTTCGACGGAGCGGGTCGGGGATTGGATCAGGAATACGGCACCATCGAGGTTCACCAAGTACTTCAGAACCCAGAAGTGATCCAGCAGGAACGCTTCAGTACGATACTCTGCCCGACGACCATTATCATTCCGCTCGGCTAATCCTGACATTGAGGAGTTCCGTCAGAGGCACACTTCAATTCACGCCTGAAGGCGAATTCCAGATGTACCCAGGTACAACTGGCCAGAAAACAAAAGAGCCACTCGACGTAAGTCGTTGTGGCTCTAAGTGCACCCGGAGGGAGTCGAACCCCCAACCCTCGGTTCCGAAGACCGATGCTCTATCCATTGAGCTACAGGTGCCTGTGGGCGGGAATTGTCTATGTTTTGGGGCGATGATGCAAGGATGGCTCGTTTTGGTGGCGGTTGGCCTGCGGGGCGAGGCGGGAGGAATTGCCGGAACCGGTGTTCCCGGTGAGTGAAACACGTTAGCCTATGGGTGAGAGACCGAGGCGTGTTCGCCTCATTCGCCGGGGCGGGCCTCTCCAGTTCTCAATCACATTTCAGGAATCGCATGGATCCGTTGGAATCTCGGGTACGAGATTATCTTCAAGGGCCGGGATACCGGCCAATCAAGTTTGCTCAACTCGCCAAAAGAATCGGGGCCCGCAAGCCTCAGCTGGAACCGCTGAACGCGTTGCTCAACCGAATGGTCGATGAAGGGGCCATTCTGTTTGCCGAATCGGGCCGCATCGAAAGCCGCAAACAAGCGGGCGGGATCATCGGCACCGTCCGGCGGACGGCGATGGGGGACGGGTATATCACTCCGATCGCATCGACGGTCCCCAAGATTGTGGGCGACATTGTCGTTTTTGCCGAGGACATGCGCGACGCCCAAGATAAGGACGAAGTGCTCGTTCGATTGACCGGACAACGCCGGTTCGGCGAGCAGCGGATCGCGGTGGTCGAGAAGGTCCTCAAGCGTGCGACGACGACTTTTGTCGGGACCTATGACGAAGACGCCCACGGTGGATTTGTCCGGGTCGATGGCCGCCAGTTCAGCGACCCGATCACGCTCGACGATCCGGAAGCTGGCGGCGTGCGGCCCGGCGACAAGATCGTGGTGGAGATGCTGCGTTTCCCGTCAGCGCGGCGGTCGGGTGAGGCCGTCCTCAAGACGCGGCTCGGAGCGACCAGCGACATTGGCGTTGACACCGCTTCGATCATTCACGAGTTCGGGTTGGAGACCGATTTTCCGGACTCGGTGCTCGAAGAGGCCCGTCAAGTGGCTGCGGCCTTTGACGACATGGATCTGACGAACCGCGAGGATCTGACCGGCACTACGATCATTACGATCGACCCGGTGGACGCCCGCGATTTCGACGATGCGATCTCACTTGATCGGCACGACGATGGCAGCTGGACCTTAGGGGTTCATATCGCCGACGTGTCGCACTTCGTGGCGGTCGATTCGGAACTCGACAAGGAGGCGCGCTCGCGCGGGAACAGCGTGTACTTGCCAGGGCGCGTGCTGCCGATGCTGCCGGAGATCCTGTCGAACGGACTGGCGAGCCTGCAAGCGGAGCGAGTGCGGTTCACGATGTCGGCGTTCCTCGACATCGATAAGGACGGTGCGGTGACGGCGACTCGCTTCGCGAATAGTGCGATTCGCGTGAAGCATCGCTTTGCCTACGAGCAAGTGACCGCCCTCATCCATGGTCCGAAGCAGCGCCCGGACGAACTGCCGAAGGATGTGTGGGACACCGTCTGGAGGATGCAAAAGCTGGCCCGCGTGTTGCGGACTCGGCGGGTGCAGCAAGGGGCGATCAATCTGGAGTTGAGCGAGGTAAAGATCGACCTCGACCGCGATGGGCGAATGACCGGTGCCCATCTCGTCCAAGGCGACGAGAGCCACCAGATGATCGAGGAGTGCATGCTGGCGGCCAATATTGCCGTGGCTCGCAAGCTGGCGGAAGCCCGGCTGCTGTTCCCCCGGCGCATCCATCCCGAGCCCACCCCGGCCCGACTCCAAATCTTGCAGGACTTTGTGAAGGCAATCGGCTGTCCCGTGCCGCATCTGCGATCGCAATCCGATATGCAGTCGTTGCTGAAGAAGGTTCACGGCACTCCTCAAGAGTACGCGGTGAACTTCGCGCTGCTCCGCAGCTTGAAGCAGGCGACTTACTCGACGAAAGAAGAGGGCCACTACGCTCTGGCGACACCGGATTACTGCCACTTCACCAGCCCGATCCGGCGGTATCCCGACCTCGTGATCCATCGTCAATTGAAGCAAGTGATTGCCCAGCGACCGAAGCGAGAGGGGTTCAGCACCGAGTACCTCGACGGGGTGTGCGACAACTGTTCGCAGACCGAGCGGCGAGCAGCCGATGCCGAGCGGGCGCTGTCGCAGATCAAGCTGTTGTTGTTTCTCCGAGACAAGATCGGCCTGCGGATGGAGGCGACGATTACGGGGGTCGACCGATATGGGTTCTTCGCCCGCGGGATGGAGATTCCAGCGGAAGGGCTGGTCCCCGTGGCCACGCTGCCGGGTCCGGAGGCATACGAGTATGACCGGTCGGCTCAACGTCTGATCGGTCGCAAGACGGGCCGCACGTTCCAACTCGGCGACCGGGTGGTGGTCGAGATCGCCCAGGTTGACCCCGGTCGCCGGTCGCTCGATTTCAAGCTGATCGATGACGGGACGAAGAAGCACGGACGTAAGGCCCCCGAGCCGGGCCCGCGCACCACTCACCGCGACTCTGGTCCACCGAGCGACAAGCAGACCGGCAAGCACGCCGGTAAACGCCGCCGCGATGAACCTGTTACACCTCCCTCGAAAGCTGCGAAGAAACGCCAGCGACCGAGGTAAGCGAGTGAGCCGAAGAAGCCCAGGGATAGCAATCCCTGGGCGTTGAAAATCACCGCAGCGTGAGGGCGACGCGATGGCATTCTGCATGCAATGCAAAGAAGAGATTCCCGCACTCACGATTGTGTGTCCACATTGTGGATATGATTTCCTGGATCGAGAGACACCTTCGCCCCAGCGGGGGTGGGAATACTCCGGGGCTGCCGACATGATGTTGCTGGTCGGGGCTGTGGCCTCGGCTCTGGCGGCAGCTGTCTTGGGGTTGATCACGGTTGTGACATTCGTGACGACGATTTTCAATCCCGTGTCTCTTTGGAACTCCGTCTGGCAATTCCTCACAGGTCTGGTCGGCTTCTGTCTGTCCCTGGCCAATTTGATTGTATTTCTCCGAGTCGCCAACCTGAGCCGCGATAAGCAGTCGGTCTATTCGAGGAATGAGTGCCGGTGATTCGCTGGCCGGCCGATTCGATAGAGTGCTCTGATCTGGGATCGTCCGACACGAGGGAGTTGGCCTATACTCTGTTGAGACAGCCCCCCAGCGACGGTGGAAGGAATCCCTCATGGCCAAGAAATCGGTCAAGACGCAAGTGGCAGGTAAGCCCTCCGTGAATGGTCGTTCAGCCAGGGATGGAGTCGCTCCCGTCGGCCACACGATTGGGAGCTACTTGATCCAGCGGCTGCAGGATCATGGGGTCCGGGACGTGTTCGGAATTCCGGGGGACTTTGTTCTCACGTTTTACGACCAATTACAGAAGAGCCCGTTACGAGTCATTGGTGCCACCCGCGAGGACAACGCGGGGTACGCAGCCGACGGATACGCCCGGGTCAACGGAATGGGGGCGGTGTGCGTGACGTACTGCGTCGGGGGTCTGAGTCTGTGTAACTCGATCGCGGGAGCCTATGCCGAGAAGTCCCCGGTGGTGGTCATCAGCGGGGCACCGGGGGTTGAGGAGCGGCGCAATGACCCGCTGCTGCACCACAAGGTCCGCGACTTCAACACGCAGCGAGAAGTGTTCGAGAAAATCACTGTGGCGCAGGCTTCGCTCGATGATCCGCAGACCGCCTTTCGTGAGATCGATCGCTGTCTGGAGGCAGCTGTGAGGTACAAGCGGCCGGTCTATCTGGAGCTGCCCCGCGATCGCGTCGACGCCCGCCCGATGTACCCGTACCAAGCGGTCGTCACGCCGCAGGTCAGCGATGTCGAGGCATTGAAGGCTTCGCTCGTGGAGGCCCTTGAACGGCTCCAGTCAGCCCAGAAACCCGTCCTCATCGCGGGGATCGAGGTCCACCGGTTTGGGTTGCAGAAGTGGGTGCTGCAGCTGGCCGAAAAGTACAACATCCCGATGTGCGCGACCCTGCTCGGCAAGTCAGTGGTCAGCGAAAAGCACCCGCTCTATCTGGGCATCTATGAAGGAGCCATGGGCCGTAAAGAGGTGACCGAGTATGTCGAGTCGTCCGACTGTGTCGTGCTGCTCGGGGCGTTCATGACCGACATCAACCTCGGTATCTTTACCGCGCATCTCGAACCGGGCCGCTGCATCTCGGCGACGAGTGAGAAGCTGCGAATCGGGCACCATCACTTCCATGATGTGCTGTTCGAGGATTTTTTGATTGGGCTGACCCGGCTCACGATGAAGCCGAAGAAGAAAACGCCGCTGCCTACGCGGGTTTCCTCTCCGATCGTAAAGCGCCCGGCGAGCGAACTGGTGACGATCGCGTCCCTCTTCGAGCACATCAACTCGATCCTCGACGACGAGATGGTCGTCGTGGCCGATGTTGGGGATTCACTCTTCGCAGCCAGCGATCTCACGATCCACAAACAGACCGAGTTTCTGAGCCCGGCCTACTACACCTCGATGGGCTTCGCGATCCCCGCCAGTGTCGGCGTGCAAGCCGCCAACCGGAAACTGCGACCGATTGTCCTCGTCGGTGATGGGGCGTTTCAGATGACCTGCATGGAACTTTCAACAGGTGCCAAGCACGGGTTCAACCCGCTGGTGATCGTGCTGAATAATAAGGGCTACACGACTGAGCGCTTCCTGCTCGAAGGGCCGTACAACGATATCCCGAACTGGGAGTACCACCGGTTGCCCGATCTCCTGGGAGCCGGTTGGGGGTTCGAGGTCCACACGGTCGGCGAACTTCACCAGAGCGTGAAGGCGGGGCTGGCCAAGACCGACGGGTTCAGCCTATTGAACGTGCATCTCCAGCCCGATGACACCAGCCCGGCGCTGAGGCGGCTGGCGGAGCGGATGTCGAAACAGGTGTAGGCTGCAATTCAGAACGAAAGCCAACCACGATCAAGCCCACCGGTCCGTCAGCCTCCGCTGACAGGGGGAAAGCCCGCGAACTCGCAGGACTCATGCAGTACCGTCGTGTCGGTCGCATAGTTCCCGTCGACTGCGATTAACAGGGTCTGGATCAGCTTCTGCAGATCGGGGCAGTGTTCGACGAGTGCTGCTTTCGCTGTCCGCACATCGCAGCCATCCGGGACATTCAAAACCAGTGCCCCCGTTCCCGCCAAATCTTTAGCGCGAGCGAAGAGCTTCACGTTGATCTGCATGGCCAAGGGTATTCCTGAGAGCGATCTGTCACGTTGTCACTCCCCGATCTGTTCATCCAGAAAGAGCGGGGCCGAAAAGGAATACTAACCCGAAGCGTCGGCGAGGGCGACCGGATGGTCGAGACGGACTCGTGAATTCTAGCGAAGCGTGTATGTGATTCTGGGGGTCCGGTGACGCAATCCCCCCACTCGGAGATTCGGGGGACTGACGACCGCATCGGAGATTCGGCATAACCGTTATTTCGTTAAAAACAGTCCCGCCGACACGGCCAGAGGCACTGCCGATCATGAAATCGAGTTGCGTCGTGGTAGCGGCAACCTAGTATTTCATGATCGTTCTCTGGACACGCGAAGGCAGAAGCATGCAATCCACCATCGAGCCACAGTCACCCACCGCAGAGTTGCCTTTCGTCGACCGCCGCCAATCCCGCGGCGATGGCCAGGCCCCCCGTGAACGCCGTCAGTTTCAAGACTCGCGCGAGGCGGGGCGTCCCGAAGTCAATGAATTGGCTTCCGCTGTCGACCTCTATAAGCTCAGCCATCACCGCCGGTTTATCACGTTCGAAGAACTCTTTGACGTGATGGTTTCGCTGGGATATCACAAGTAAAGTTCTGAGCCAACCAAACGGGAAGGCCCAGCTGAGCAGCAATTCAACCAGTCACGAGCGGGTGTCATCACCCGCTCGTTTGGCATTTCTAGGGGGCTGCCTCGCGCCCACGGCTTGCGAGTGTCGACCGGGCCGATCTGCGCGGTGGGGCGAGCGCTGGCGAGCCCGATCACGTGGCTGGCCCGCTGGCCGGCTAAAAAGGGTTCCCGATCTGCATCGACTTTCTTGACTTACCCTGTGGTTGCCTGTCGCGGAAGAGGTTATTGCGTTGAACGCCGCCACACAGGATGCTCTCGTGCGCCTCCAGCAGATTGAACCCCCGCTGCGTCAACCTGAGACCCCGTGTGGACGTTGACATCACGTGACGTGGGTGCGGGAAGGCCGCGACATGCAACGACCATCAGTGATCCCGGCCTCGATTCCGCTCGATTTCGAAATCGTCGAATTGTTGTTCGATCAGATGTCAGATGTGGTGTTTTTTCTGAAAGATGCCGAAGGCCGATATGTCTGAGTCAATACTGCATTTGTCGAGCGTCACGGCTTGAAGTCGAAGAGCCAAGTCCTCGGCAAGCGCCCTTTGGATCTCAGCGGCGGGGATCTGGGTATTCGCCCGACACAGCAAGATGTGCAGGTGTTGCGAACCGGACGTCCGCCGCTGAATCACCTTCAGATGCAAAGGAGGTCGCCGCAAGAACCGGGTGGGTGCCTGACCACGAAGTTGCCGATCCGCGATTCCCAGGGGGCGATCATCGGGCTGATTGGCGTGTCCCGAGATGTAAAATCCCCCATCAAGCTGCAGGAGATTCCCGTGGCAATGGCTGCGGCATTGAATCACTTCGAGGGGCATCTGACCGAGTCCGCCACGCCGTCAACCTTGGCCGCGGCATCGAAGCTGTCGTTGTCGCGGTTTTCGCGACTTTTGAGACGGCTGTACGGGGTGACTCCGCTGCAGCGGATCTGTCAAATTCGGTGTGCTGCCGCAGAGCACCTGCTGATTCACACGACGCATACGTTGTCCGAGATTGGGCAGGCTTGTGGGTTCTACGATCAGAGTTCTTTCGCGCGGTCTTTCCGCAAGATGACCGGGCTGGCCCCGTCGCGTTACCGCGAGTTGACAGCCGATCACGCCTTGCGAAGTTCCTTGCACCGAGCAGATTTCGACAATTTAGTGAAGATTTTCGCCAAGAAATGAGGTCGACTCGGCGATATCCTTGGCTCTTCACAGACATTGCGTGTATGTTGCGGCTTAATGAACCCTTATGCGTCTTCTCGCAACGGGGGGCGAGTTTCTCCACATCCTATCGAAGAACGGACAAGCACATGCTCAGGCGCTCATTGGTTCGCCGAGGTTTCACTCTCATCGAACTCCTCGTGGTCATCGCGATTATTG
>Ga0105047_10020649_pt1 | contig 10110 bp, 8 predicted proteins | sample MAT04_FD_78384 | JGI IMG/M metagenome (GOLD analysis project Ga0105047, IMG submission 78384) | Freshwater microbial communities from Lake Fryxell liftoff mats and glacier meltwater in Antarctica - MAT-04 (megahit assembly) | ecosystem: Environmental > Aquatic > Freshwater > Ice > Liftoff... | reverse complement strand
TAGCTTGAGAGTAACTTCGACTTGCTTGGCGTTAAGGATCTGCCCCTCGGTTCGCTTCTCGGGCGGGGTACTGACGGCTAACTTCATGTAGTCGGGCAGGCTCCCGCGCTTGGCTTCGGTGAGGCGATCGCGAGTGGGTTTCAGAAAATCCTGGACGGCTAGCTTGGCCGGCTTCTGCAACGCGTCGACGCGCTTGTTTTCGGCGACATTTCGGGCGATAGTCTCGGCGTCGGTAAGCGGATGATTCGCGTATTCGGTGTTGTAGAAGACGGCTTGTAATTGCTGGTAATCTTTTTGAGGTATAGGATCGAACTTATGGTCGTGGCAGCGCGCGCAGCCGACGGTGAGGCCGAGGAAGGCGCCGCTGGTGGTGGAGATGAGGTCGTCTAACTCGTCCAGGCGTGTCTGCTCGTTACGGATATTGGCTTCGACGCCATGGCGGAGATAGCCGGTGGCGATCAGTTGCTCGGGCGAAGGCTTCGCGGCCTCATCGCCGGCGAGTTGGTCGCGGATGAATCGGTCATACGGCTGGTCGGCGTTGAGCGAATTGACGACATAGTCGCGGAAGCGCCAGGCGGTAGGGCGATCACGGTCGAATTCGTAACCGGCGGAGTCGGCGTAGCGGACTAAGTCGAGCCAATGGCGGGCCCAACGTTCGCCGTAATGAGGTGAGGCGAGTAACTGGTCGAGTAACTTAGGCCAAGCATTCGGATCCTGGTCGCTCACGAAAGCCTCGATCTGAGCTGGGGTGGGAGGTAGGCCGAGTAAGTCGAGGTAAGCTCGCCGCGCCAAGGTGCGCTTGTCAGCCATTTTGGTGGAAGGGAAGAATACGTCAATGGCATTGCCGCCGTAGTCCTTGTGCACAGGGGGCACAAAGGCCCAGTATTTCGGGGTAGCTCTCTTGCCTAAGGCGAGTTCCGGAGCGCCGGAGTTGATCCAGCGCTCAATCACGGCCACATCTTCCGGTTTGAGCGCTCCCGATGGCGGCATGACGGGCTTACTGGTGCCAGCGACAAAGCCATAGAGTAAGCTGGCGGTGGCTTGGCCGGGGACGATAGCTGGTCCGCGGGTGCCGCCCTTGAGTAACCCTTCGCGCGACCGCAAATCAAGGCCGGACATGGCCGCCGGACCGTGGCAGCCGAGACAGTTCTTCTGCAGAATGGCGGCCGCGTCACCCTGGGCCCAAAGGCCGATGCAACTAGCGAGAAGAACTGGCAGCCTCATGCGTTCAATCCCGCCAACACGCCGCGCATAAAAGCGAAAGACTTCTGCATGCCGGGCAAGGGCTCATCGGCGTTGATCTCATATTCGAGTAACACGTTGCCCTGATAATTCATCTTCTTCATCTGGCGTAACATGCCGGCGATCGGTAAGATGCCGTCGCCCACCGCACATTGGCTGTTGCGATCGTTAGCGACCTTGAGGTCCTTGATGTGAAAATCGAGTAACCGGGAACCACAATAAGCCACGGACTCGACTAAGTCATTTCCGGTACGCACTTCGTGCCCGATGTCGATGCAAACGCCAAGGCGCGAGTCCATATCCTTGATAGCTTTGATGGCGTCGCGGCAACTGGGGAAGTGTTTGTCTTCGGGGCCATGGTTGTGAATGGCGGCCTTAATGTCGTATTGCTTCACGAAGCGCTCGATGACCGGCAGCGTCTTCATTGAGGGGCCGATGATAATCATCGGCATGCCGCATTCCTTGGCGTATTGGAAATGGAAGCGAATATCGGCTTCGTCTTCGTTGAGTAAGTAGATCACGCCACCGCTGGTGAGTTCGAGACCGGCGGCCTTAATTTGCTGGGCGGCTTTGGCACGTTCTTCGGTGGTGCTCTTGTAAGGCAGGTGCATCTCTTTCACGCTGAGATACTTTACGCCCAGTTGCTTAGCGCCGCGCAGCATGGCGCCGCGCTGAAACTCGCGGAAGGAGTAACTGGCAACGCCTAATTTGAGGTCCGGAGCGCCGGTACGCGGGGTATCGGCGGCAGCGAGGGCGGCTGAAGCGGCGAGGCTTCCGGAAATGAGGGAACGGCGTGTGGGCATCGCCCTGATTTTATCACCCGGCGGGCGCGAGTTCCGGGTGCTGCTTCGCCCAGTCGAGGTACTCAGCGACGGTGTAGAAGGCGCGGTGCTTGTACAGACGGCCTGCGTCTTCGAGCGGCTGGGACCAGTTGTAGCTCCAGGAGTCGCCGGTTTCCTTCATCCAGCGGGTTAGGCGCTGGTCGAGCTTGGTCTGCAGCGCGGTAGTGGCCGGTTGGCCGATGAGGTTGTTCTTCTGAAAAAGGTCCTTTTCAAGATCGTAGAGGACCCACGGTTTGTCCTGGTAACGGGCGTACATGTGGGTGGCGGTGCGGACGCCGCGCCAGCCGCCCTGGGTGCCGTCGCCGGCGAAGGGGCCGAAGATCTGAAAGAAGGCCGAGTCCGGTCTGCGGCCTTTGCCGGTGACGAGCGGGCGGGAAAGGTCGCGGCCTTGCATGGCTTTGGGCACCGGGACGCCCGCCATGCCGAGCAGCGTGGGGGCAAAGTCAACATGGGTGAAGAAGACGTCGCTGCGGGTTTTAGGCTGCACCTTGCCGGGCCAGCGCAGAATACCGGGGACACGAATCGATTCTTCCCAGGGCTTGCGCTTGAGGCGTTCGCCTTGCGAGCCGAGCATATCGCCGTGGTCACTCGAGTAGAGAACGATGGTATTCTCGCGGAGCCCAAGTTCGTCGAGCTTGGCCATCAAGCGGCCGACTTGGTCATCGAGGGCGGTAACCATGCCGTAGTATTCGGCAATTTCATTGGGCGAAGGTATATTCTTACCGGCGGAGTAATTGGGCCGCATGGTGAGTTTCGAAGGCGAGTAATTCGCCGTGTATTTGGCCGGTGCTTTGTAAGGGTCATGCGGAGGGCCCCATTGGACGGTGAGATAGAAGGGGCGCGCATCGAACTTTGTTTGGCCGAGGAATTCAACGGCTAAGTCGGCCCAGCCTTCGGCTTCGAATTTGCCTAACTTAATGGCTTGGTCAGTATCACGGAAATAATGGTTGTCGAAGTGGCGATGGCTGCATTGGTGGGCGGCCCAGAATTCGTAACCGTGGCGGCGGGGGCCGGGAGGCACGTAGCCGGGTTCGCGTTGGCCGCCGTCTAAGTGCCATTTTCCGATGAAGCCCGTGCGATAACCGGCGTCCCGCAGCGTTTGGGCGAAGCTGACGGAGCCTTCGCGGAGGCGCAGGTCGTTGGCGACCATGCCGTTACGGTGGCAATATTGGCCGGTGAGCAGGATCGAACGGGCCGGGCAGCAAACGGGCGTGTTGGCAAAGACATGATCGAGCAATGCGCCTTCGGCGGCGAGTTGATCGAGGTGGGGTGTCGCAACGTCGGGGTTGCCGGTGCATCCGAGCGCGTGGTAGCGATGCTGATCCGGCATGAGAAACAGAATGTTGGGGCGGCTGGTAGCCGCCCCTGCCACTGAACCTGCGACCGAGGCAGCGACGAACTTACGGCGCGTGATCGGCATCAGCTAGGCCTTGAGTTTGGTGATAATTTCCGTGGCCCGGTCGAATAACATGGCCGAGTCGTTACTGCAGCCAAGGAGTAACATGCCGCGTTCTTTCCAGAATCGGGCGAGTTCAATGTTACGGGTCTGGGTGCCGGGCGCGACATTGTATTTTAGGCAGGTGTCGCGGATTTTCTCCATGGCGTCGACCATTTTGGGATGAAGGAAGTCGCCGGGAACGCCGAGGGAAATCGATAAGTCAGCAGGACCGATCATAACGGCATCAATGCCGGCGACGGAGATGAGTTCATCGCGGCGTTCGACACCTTCGGCGCTTTCGATCTGGAAGACGACCATCTGTTCGCGGTTGAAGTGCTCGATGACATCGGGCATCTTCTGGACCGTGTAGTCGTAATTACAGGGAGTAAGTCCATAGCCGCGGACCCCCAGGGGAGGGAATTTGGCCCAGGAGACAGCCTTGCGGAGCACCTCGGGGTCGTCGACGCGAGGGAAAAGGATGCCGCCAGCGCCGGAATCGAGAGCGCGGGCGACGAGGGTGTATTGCAACTCTCCGACGCGCCAAAGGGGCGTGACCCCTGCGGTGGTACAGGCGGCACAGAGGTCAGCCATGGTTTCCGTGGTGAACGAGCTGTGCTCGCCATCGACGAAGGTCCAGGTGAAGCCGCAAGCGCCGAGGATGCGGGGGAACTCGGTAGAGCGGAGCGTGCCGAAGCCGCAGCCGTATTGAATTTCGCCGCGTTTGAGGGCGGCCAGAAGTGGATTTTGTTTCATAGCACCAGTACTTGATGATCGGGACAGTCGAGCCGGATATGGTCGAGCAGGCGGGGGATGAGTTCCTCACCGTGCGCGGCCAGAAACGGAAGCATACTATAAAACCGCTCCTGCAAGTGCTGGTGGGGGAAAAGTTGTTGGTGAATCAAGGTCGCTTCCTGGGTGGCGCGGGCATCGCGGCGGAGGGCTTCGCGGCCAACTTTGCGCTCGAGCTTGCCAAGTTGGTACGCCATTTTGCGCTCGCTGGTGGCCAGCGCGACGACCAGCGAGGGGTCGTAAGCAGTAAGTGCCGCGCGTACTTCGGAGAGGGCAGCAGTTAGTCGTATCTGGGCCGTAGAAATGGAGGTAGTGACGCCCGGGGGAACTAATTGGACGGCGATGCGTTCGCGGAGCGTTTCTTCATTGGCCCAGGTATTTTCGACAGTGAGGCCATAACGGCCGAGTAACTTGGCCACGCGGGGCGAAAGAAGAGTAAATGCGGCGCGCGACAGAGATACGGGCATATGGCCGAGTAAGTGCCGGTAGAGGACTTCGCTTTGGGCGAAGTAAGCGATCTCGGCGGGTCCTCCGACGACGGCTACGGTGGGGAATAAGTAATCTTGCAGGACGGGGCGCAGGAGAGCGTTGGGACTCAAAGTTTCGGCGCGGGCAGCCATTTCGGCGGCGGTTAACTTACGATCCTTAGTGGAATATTCGCCAGCGCGGTATTTCAGGCTGACGCGTTCGCCGTTTTCCAAAAGGAAAAACAACGACGTCTCGGCTTCTACGTGGACCTGGGCATGATAGTGGGCAGCGGCTAATTCGGTGTTGCGCTTGAGTAAGGCGGCGGAGAGGGCGGAGGCGTCGTGGGCGGCCCGCGCGAGAAGCGGCGCGCCGATGGTCCGCAAGGGCGGATGGAGAGGGTCCACAAAGAGTAAACCGTGGGGGGCGAGATATTCTTTGAGTAGCTCCAAAAACGAACTGCCCCAAGTACCGGAGGAGTAACATCGCTTGACGCGCGCGATCACTTCGTCGGCAAAAGGGAAGCCGGAGAGGGCGCAGGCAAACTCGTCCAGCGGGGCGCCTTCGAGCGGCAGCGGGCCGACTGGGTGATTGGTGGTGCCGGAATCCGTGGCGCGAAAGGAAACGGGCGCCGATTGGCTGTCGAAGGCCCAGGCTTGGTTGATCTCGGCGAAGTCATGATCTTCGGTGGCGAGCCAAAAGACGGGGACGGCTTCGGTGCCGGAGGCGGTGAGTTGGCGCGCGGCCTGAATGGCGGTAAGGGCTTTGTAAAGTGTGTAGACGGGACCCGAGAAGAGGCCGACCTGCTGACCGGTGAGCACGGCGACCGTGCCGGGTTGGGCGAGGCGTTCGAGCGACGGGTGATCGCCGTTGAGGGGCCTGAGCGCCGCGACGAGGGCAGCGCGGCGATCATCGGGGAAATTCAAGGACGAAGCAAGGGCGGCGGCGGCACCGAGATCCCCCGCCGCGTGAGGATAAAAGGCCTTTACTCGCTCGGGGTGATAGAGCAGGTCAGTAAAGAGTGCGGACGCCCCGGGCAGGGCAGTCTGGCGAATGCAATGAGACTGGATCGGGGGCGAAGCCATAAAGAGGAAGATCTAACACTAAGGCTACCAGATTCACTCAGATGCACTTTGGATGCCGGAATCTGCGGCCCGATCGGGATCGGCAACGAAACGGTAACCAATTCCCCTGACGGTGAGCAGGTGGCGGGGCCGGGCGGCGTCATCTTCGACATACTTGCGCAGGCGGACGATGAAATTGTCGATGGCGCGCGTATCGGTGTCCTCATGGACGTCCCAGACCGTTTCGAGGATCGATTTACGGCTAACGGCACGGCCTTCGTTGCGGATCAGGTAACGCAGCAGGCTGGCCTCCATTTGGGTCAGCGGAATGCTTTCGCCTTTGGCAATGAGCTCGAGGCGGTCGAAGTCGAGGCGTTTGCCGGCGAATTCAAAGACGTCCGCAGAGGGCTTTTTGAGCCACTGTGCGCGGCGCAGCAGGCCCATCACGCGGGCCATCAGGATTGCGAGGTCAAAGGGTTTGGGCAGGTAGTCGTCGGCGCCGGCCTCGAAGCCTTTGAGGACGTCCTCGGGGCGGCTGCGGGCGGTCAGCATTAGGATGGGGGCGATGTCGCCGCGGGCGCGCAGGGCCGTAGCGACGTCGAAGCCATTCATGCCGGGAAGCATGACGTCGAGCAGGACGAGGTCGAAGCCTGAGTGCTCCAGGGCGTCGAGGCCATTGTCGACGGTCTCGACTTCGTAGCCTTCGGCCTCAAGGTTGAAGCGCAGACCATCGGCGAGGTGGCGCTCGTCTTCCACGATTAGGATGCGGCCTTTGGCAGAGCTCATACGGGCACGCGGTCCTCAGTGGGGAGGGGAAGTTCGAGGCTGAAGGTGCTGCCGTGGCCGGGGCCAAGGCTTTCAGCGTAAGCGCGACCGCCGTGGCGGCGGGCGACGGAGCGGACGATGAAGAGGCCGATGCCGGTGCCTTTGATGCGCGCGGTGACGGCGCCGGGGATGCGGTAGAAACGCTTGAAGATGCGCTTGAGCTCGGTGGGGGCGATGCCGGGGCCGGTGTCGGTAACGCGGACGGCGACGGCGGGGCGGCCGGGCACGCGGTCAAGCTTTACGCGTACATGGAGATCGGCCGCGGAGTACTTAATGGCGTTGTCGAGCAAGTTCGAGATGGCGGCCTTGAGCTCCTCGGCATCGCCCACCACTTGGGGCCGCTCGTGCTCGCCGAAAGCGCTCGCGTACTCCACGGCGGCGGGCGGCAGGTGGTGGCGGGTGCGGGCGAGGCCGATCAGCTCTTCGACGAGGGCGCCCAGGTCGAGCCGGGAGCGGGATTGCGTCGCGTTCGAAGTGGAGGTGCGGGCGGCGTTCAGCACCTGATCGATGGTGGAGATCAGCCGATCGGAATCGGAGAGCATGATCTGGTAGAACTCTTGCCGCTTGGCTTCGTCGAGGTCACGCTTTTGCAGGGTTTCGAGATAGAGGCGGATGGAGGCGACGGGCGTTTTGAGCTCGTGCGTGATGGCGTTCATGAAGGCGTCGTGCTGTTCATTACGCTTGATTTCGCGCACCAGGAAGATGGTATTCAGCACTACGCCCGCGATGATGATCAGGAAGAACACCAGGCCGAAGAAGAACATGAGGCTGGTGCGCCAATTGAGGATCATGCCCCAACTGACGTTCAAGGCGATCGCCGCCGCCACCAGGCAGGCGCCCAGGGCGGTGAAGAAGTAGACGGACTTGCGCCGGCGAGGGACAACCACTGCTAGACACTAGGATGCCTTAAACGGCGGGTCACTTCCAGGGCCATCTGCCACACCGAACCGAAGGGGGTAACTTCGACTTGTGCATTAGGTGGTTATGCCAAGCCGAAACGCCACCCAGTTTCGCCGGGCGCAAATGTAGGAAATCGAAGGGTAGCCGCGGCGTTGGGCAGCCGAGCGTTTTCCAGCGTCGAACTGGTATGGTTCGATGACGCGTACCAGTCTTCTTTACCCTGCGCGACTTATCGTGATCTATCCTGTTGTTGCTAGACCTGCGAGAGCATGTCAATTGCTGCCACCCTCCTCACGCTCGCGCTTGCCGATTGCGACGACATTGTGGCTGCACGTTCCGGCGACCTTTTTCTTGCCTGCCACTCCCCGTCAGACAAATTCACCGCACCAGTCAATGGGCACAAAGCGGTGAATGACGAGATGGATGGTTATGTCATTCGGTTGAAAAAAGACACCCATCAGATTTTGTACGTGACTCGGATGGGTGGCAGTGCCTACGATTCCGCGTCCCGAGTAGCGATCGATAAGGAAGGCAACGCATGGTTTGCGGGCTTCACCAAGTCCGCTGATTTCCCCGTCACCGCCGACGCTTGGCAGAGAACATACGGGGGAGACGGAGACGCATTTCTGATGAAACTGTCTCCTTCCGGCCGTGTACTGTTTTCGACCTTCATTGGCGGCCCGAAGTCTGACTTCGGAAACGCCATCGTGATGGTTGGCAATCAAGCCGTGATCGCTGGCAGCAGCGACGGAGACGGATTCGTCCAAAGTGGGCCGTCGAGGCGCGTGACCTTCGGCGGCACAGGGATGAGAAGCTGACAGGACTCGCCCACCACAAGGGAAACCTGCACGCAACCGGCTACCGCAAGTCGAACGACTGGAAAACCCTTCGTGGTCCGAGGCGTTCGTCGTGGGGTTGAACGCGCAAACGCTCGCGATCGAGAAGGCCGAGTAATTCGGCGGCAATGGAGACGACTCCGCCTGGGGTATCGCGATTGACAAGCGTGGCCGCGTCTTCACAGATGGCCAAAGCAGTTCTAGCGATCTTCCCGGTACAAGTCGAGGCTTTCAGCGACAGAACCGAGGGCGCACTGATGCTTTCGTGGCCCAGATCGGAGGCCCGGCAACCTACTTCGGCGGCTCGGAAAGGGACGAGGCTGGGGATACGATGGCCAGAACATCGCCATCGATAATGACGGGCGCGTTTGGATCGCAGGAATGACGTACTCGTCAGACCTCCCAGCCGAAGGCTCATACGGCGGGGGCGAGGGAGACGGATTCATCGCCAAATTTGCGCCAGCGCTCACCCGCCCCTCACTCCCAAGCCCCGCAAAACGGTGCAGGGATCCGAAACCCTGTCAGGCAGGAAGTTCAACTTCGATTTCGCGCAGTTCGGAAGTGGGCGACCGCTCTGCCCTAAGGACTTCCCAATAGATTTGGATGGCCTCGGCGGCCCTCGCCGCTAACTCCTCGCGGGAACTTCCCGTGACGAGAATAGACGGAAGTTCCGGCACATAGGCGGTTAGTCCGGTCGGGCCAGTCTCCATCACCAGAGAATACTTGCGGGTCATGTTTTGTCCTCCTCGATTCCAGTCTGCTTCAAAATTGCGCGATACGTACCCGGCCGAACATCGTCCCCAAGTCTGCCCGATACGACGGCAATGCGACCATCCGGGCTACGATAAATCCGGTGGTCACCAGAAGTGCGAGCAAGCCGCCAGCCCGAATTTTCAAGTTTCTCGATAACCTCTCGAACCTTCAGCGGCACCCTTTTAGTCTAGCGAACAGGAGTCGGCATTACACCCGATCGACGGCGCAGGGGGCAGAAGAGCAGTACGAGCCGGGCCGCCGTGCCGAATGCGTCATTCGATTTTGTCCGTGTGCAGTTTTGCGGCGATCTTCACCACCGCGATCGCGGCCGCCTGGAATCCGCGAGGGATTGGTCCGGAGGCGTTCTGGACCGCGTTCGTGGGGAGTGCGTTCAGCTCAATGTCTCTACCGGCACTGGCCAAGGCTTGGCTTGAGGGCGGGCAAGACCGGCTGCGCTAACCGGTAGACTAAGAGCCGGGAGAATGCGAATGACCGGCTGGCGAACTTGGCTACTTGGGGCGAGCTTGGGCTGCACCCTGGCTTCGGCCAAAATCCTCTTCAAAGCGGACTTTGAAACCGGCGACCTTAGCGAATGGAGCCAGACCGGCACCCGCGGCCAGAATGCGACCGCCCGCAATGTCCAGGTAGTGACGGATATCGTCCAGCAGGGCAAATACGCGGGCAAGTTCACCATCCACGAGGACGACGTCTTCAACGCCGGCCAATTGCGCGTGCAAGTGGGCGGGCCTAAGGTGACGGTGGAAGAGGGCTCCGACACGTATTTTTCCTTCTACCTCTATGTGGCCGACGCACCCAAGGATCGCGATAACTTCTTCTATTGGGAAGGCACGCCACCGCCGCGCTACAACAACGTGATGACCTGGTGGCTGGCGCCCAAGGAAGGCGGCGGGGCGACCATCGCCTACGGCACCGGCAACCTGGGGCGCAACGGCACG
>Ga0105047_10020647_pt1 | contig 10110 bp, 10 predicted proteins | sample MAT04_FD_78384 | JGI IMG/M metagenome (GOLD analysis project Ga0105047, IMG submission 78384) | Freshwater microbial communities from Lake Fryxell liftoff mats and glacier meltwater in Antarctica - MAT-04 (megahit assembly) | ecosystem: Environmental > Aquatic > Freshwater > Ice > Liftoff... | reverse complement strand
ATCTGGTGTTCATCGGGCTGTTGCCGATCCTGCTTGGCATCTCGATGTGGTTGCAGCAGACGCTGAACCCCGCGCCCACCGACCCGGTGCAGGGCAAGATCCTGGCCTGGATGCCGCTGATCTTCATGTTCATGCTGGGGGGGTTCGCCTCAGGTCTGGTGCTGTACTGGATCACCAACAACACCATCACCTTCGCCCAGCAGTATCTGATCATGTGGAGCCACGGGAAACGGCCTGACATTTTCGGCAACATGAAGAAGCCCGAAAAGGTTGTTGCCGCGAACACCGGTCAGAAGCCGAAGAAATGACACGCGCGCTGGCCCAAATCTTCCGCCACCCGATCAAGGCACACGGACGCGAGGCTCTCGCGTCCGTTTTGCTTGCCGCGGGAGAGTGCCTGCCCTGGGATCGCCGCTGGGCGGTAGCACAGGAAGCGGCGAAGCTGGTGCCGGGTTGGAACAGCTGTGTGTATTTCTCACGCGGGGCGAAGTCGCCGCAACTGATGGCGATCACCTGCGCGTTGGATGAAGCGACCGGGACGGTGGTGCTGGACCATCCGCAGGCCGGGCGGCTGAGTTTTCGCCCGGATGATCCAGCGGACCTGCCGGGATTTCTGGCCTGGGCCGCGCCTTTGGTGACAAAAGGCCGCCTGCCGCCGGTCGGCATTGCGCGGCACGACGGCGGGATGACCGACAACAGCGATCCGACCGTGTCGATCCTGTCCACGGCCTCCTTGGCCGATCTGTCGCGCCGGATGGGGATGGATCTGTCGATCCACCGCTGGCGCGCCAACTTCTGGATCGAGGGGGCAGAGCCCTGGGCCGAGTTCGGCTGGGTCGGGCAGAGGCTGGAGATCGGCGGGGCGGTGCTGGAAGTGACCGAGCGGATCGGGCGCTGCAAGGCGACCAGCGTGAACCCGGAGACCGGGGCGCTTGAGGGCGACACGCTGGCGGCGCTGGAAGATGCTTTCGGCCATACCGATTTCGGCGTCCTTGCCCGGGTGGTTCAGGGCGGGCGCGCCTCGGTCGGCGACAGATGGAGCCTGACATGAACCAGATGAGTTTCCGCGTCGTGGACGAGCCCGAGGATGGCGCGCGCGAGGCGGGTCGGCTGCTGTTCGCGGGGCCGGTCGATTTCGTCAAAGGCGTGGTGGCAATGTCGGGTCTGCCGCAGGCGGACCGGCTGGAGGTTTGCTTTGCGGGCCGGTCGAACGTCGGCAAGTCCAGTTTGATCAATGCATTGACCGGGCGGAAGAACCTCGCACGCGCGTCGAACACGCCGGGGCGCACCCAAGAGATCAACTTCTTCGCGCTGGGGGACCAGAAGGAACTGGAGGATCAGCGCTATCTGGTGGACCTGCCCGGCTATGGCTATGCCGAGGCGCCGGTGGCGGTGGTGGCCAAATGGCAGGCGCTGCTGAAGCAATATCTGGCGGGGCGGGTGACGTTGCGGCGGGCGTTCGTGCTGGTGGACATGCGGCATGGGGTCAAGGATGTGGACGAGGAAATCCTGACGCTGCTGGACCGGTCGGCCGTGACGTTTCAGGTGGTGTTGACCAAGGCCGACAAGGTGAATGCGGTCACGCGCGAGACGAACATCGTGCAGACCATGGCGGCACTGGCGCGGCATCCGGCGGCCTATCCCGAGATCATCGTGACATCGTCCGAAAAGGGCGAGGGGATCGAGACGCTGCGGGCGGTCATCGCGACGATGGAGTGATCCACTCGCCGCTTGGCAGGCGCGGGCAAAAGCCCTAATGGGGGCCTGACCCCGGAGGCCGCCATGCAAGCCCAGACCTTGAGCCTAGACGACGCCCAGAGAACCGCGAAAATGCTGTCCGAGGCGCTGCCCTACTTGCAGCGTTATACCGGCGCGGTGGTGGTGGTGAAATTCGGCGGCAATGCCATGGGCGATGAGGCCGCGATGGCGGAGTTTGCCCGCGACATGGTGCTGATGCGGCAGGTTGGGGTGAACCCGGTCGTGGTGCATGGCGGCGGGCCGATGATCAACGAGATGCTGGCCAAGCTGGGCATCAAGTCGGAATTCGTGCGCGGCAAGCGGGTGACGGACAAGGCGACCGTGCAGGTGGTCGAGATGATCCTGTCGGGTCTGGTCAACAAGCGGATCGTGCAGGCGATCATGGATGCGGGCGGGCGCGCGGTGGGGATTTCCGGCAAGGATGACGACCTGATGGTTTGCGTCGCCGATGATCCCGAACTTGGCTATGTCGGCCGCCCGGTCGAGATGAACGTGCAGGTGATCCGCGATCTGTATGGCGCGGGGATCATTCCGGTGATCGCGCCGGTTGCAACGGGGATGGCGGACAACGAGACGTTCAACGTGAACGGCGATACGGCGGCGGGTGCCATTGCCGGGGCGCTGAAGGCGGACCGGTTGCTGATGCTGACCGATGTGCCGGGGGTGAAGAACGCCGCCGGTGAGGTGATGACGCAGATCACACCCGATGAGATCAGGGCGATGATTGCGGATGGCTCGATTTCCGGCGGGATGATCCCCAAGACCGAGACGGCGCTGATGGCGCTGGATCAGGGGGTGCGGGCCGTGACGATATTGGATGGGCGGCTGCCCAACGCCTCGATCCTGGAACTGTTCACCGACCACGGCGCGGGCAGTCAGATCCGATCCACCGAACCGACGGTAAAGCCGCGCGTGCGGCGGTGACAGAGCTTGCCGCAGCGCTGAGCCGGCATCGACTGGAGGTGCTGGGCGGGTTTCATCCCGAGGACGGCGAGGCGGGGTTGCCGGCGGGCACCAGGACTCTGCTGCTGATCGGGCCGAGCGAGCCGGGATTTTGGGCGCATGTGCGGGAACAGGCGGACTGGACGCATCCGGACCCGATCGACCACTGGTCGCGGCAGGTGATCGGGAGCATCGCCTGCGATCTGGGGGCCAAGGCGGTGTTCCCGTTTGGCGGGCCGCCGTATCATCCGTTCTACGCCTGGGCGCTGCGGTCGGGACGGGTCTGGGACAGCCCGGTCAAGCTGCTGGTGCATGCGACACAGGGCCTTCTGGTCAGCTTTCGCGGCGCTTTGGCGCTGAAAAGCCGGGTGGAACTGCCGCCGTCTGCGGTCAAACCCTGCGACACCTGCCCCAAGCCCTGTCTGACCGCCTGCCCGGTGGCTGCGCTGACCGGCGCGGGCTATGATGTGCCGGCCTGCCACGCCTTTCTTGACCAACGCCAAGGAAGTGATTGCCTTTCAGGCGGTTGCCTTGTGCGCCGCGCTTGTCCGGTGTCGCGAACCTATGCAAGACTGCCAGCACAGTCGGCCTATCACATGAGCCGATTCCACAAGGCGGGCAAAACCGCCTGACCCGGGAGGTGGGGAATGAAACGGCTGATCCTGACGCGGCATGCGAAATCCAGTTGGGATGACCCGCTGACCCCCGACCACAACCGCCCGCTGAACGAGCGCGGCAAGACCGCCGCTGCCGATCTGGGCCAATGGCTCGCCTCGCGCGGGTATGTGCCGGATGAGGTCTTATGCTCGGACGCGCTGCGCACCCGCAAGACCTGGTCGGGCATTGCCCCGGCCCTGCCCGGCACCCCGGTGCTGGAGTTGAAGCCGGCGCTATACCACGCTGGGCCCGATGTGATGATGGCAGTGCTGCGCCATGCCACGGCGGATTGCGTGATGATGATCGGCCACAACCCCGGCATCGCGGAATTTGCCGAGCGGTTGGTCGCGGCGGCCCCCAAGAACCCGGATTTCCTGCGCTATCCAACCGGGGCGACTTTGGTCGTCGATTTCGACGTCGAGACCTGGGAGAAGGTGCAGTGGGGCATCGGCGTCGTGGATGATTTCATGATCCCGCGTGAAGTTGACGCGTGACATCGCCGCGTGATTTCACCCGGGAGTGTCGGTTGACCTGTTGATTTGACGGGATTCTGGAAATCCCACCTGGATCGCGTTTGCCATGATCTGCGCGTTTTCGGGCCTGTCATTCCAGGCACATAAAGCGCAGGAGGCGTTGCGCGCGCCGTGCGGCCGGGGGCTTTGAAACCGCCCAGCTTTCCGCGGTCCTAATGCCCCAGAATCTGGCTAAGGAACAGCTTGGTCCGGTCGCTTTTGGGGTTGTTGAAGAACTCTTTCGGTTCGTTCTGTTCGACGATCTGGCCCTGATCCATGAAGATCACCCGGTTGGCCACGGCCTGGGCAAAGCCCATCTCATGCGTCACGCACAGCATGGTCATGCCGTCTTGTGCCAGTTCGATCATCGTATCGAGGACTTCCTTGATCATCTCGGGGTCCAGCGCCGAGGTCGGCTCGTCAAACAGCATGATGCGCGGCTTCATGCACAGGCTGCGGGCGATGGCGACGCGCTGCTGCTGGCCGCCCGAAAGCTGGCCGGGGTATTTGTGCGCCTGTTCGGGGATTTTCACCTTGTGCAGGAAATACATCGCGGTTTCTTCCGCCTCGCGCCTGGGCACCTTGCGGACCCAGATCGGCGCCAGCGTCAGATTCTCCATGATCGTCAGATGCGGGAACAGGTTGAAGTGCTGGAACACCATGCCGACTTCCGAGCGGACCTTGTCGATGTTCTTCAAATCGTTGGTCAGTTCGGTCCCGTCCACCACGATCTTGCCCTGCTGATGTTCCTCCAACCGGTTGATGCAGCGGATCAGGGTGGACTTGCCTGAACCTGACGGGCCGCAGATCACGATCCGCTCACCCTTTTGCACGGTGATGTCGATGTCGCGCAGCACATGGAACGTGCCGAACCACTTGTTCATGCCCGTGATCTGCACGGCCACTTCGTCAGAGACTTCCATAGCGGCGTTTTGGGCAGCGGCGTTGGCCATGTCAGGCTCCTATCGGTGATCGGTCTTGAGTTTGCGTTCGAGATACAGGGCATAACGGGACATGCCATAGCAGGCGAGAAAGAAGATCGCGCCGACAAAGAGGTAAGGCTCCCAGTAGATGCCCTTCCATTTGATGTCGGCGCGGACGATGGCGGTGACGCCGCGCAAAGGGTCCATCAGGCCGACGAAGGACACCAGCGTGGTGTCCTTGAACAGGCCGATGAAGGTGTTGACGATGCCGGGGATCGAGACTTTCAGCGCTTGCGGCATGATGATCAGCCGCTGCGCCTGCCAGTAGTCAAGGCCAAGGGCGTCCGCCGCCTCATACTGGCCCTTGGGCAAAGCGGCGAGGCCGCCACGGATCACCTCGGCATTGTAAGCCGCCGAGAACAGGGTGACGAGGATCACCACGCGCAGGATCAGGTCGAACTGCACCTGCGGCGGCAGGAAGTATTGCAGCAGCAGGCTGGCGGTGAACAGCATGGTGATCAGCGGCACGCCGCGCACGAATTCGATGAAGCCGACCGAGATGCCGTGGATCAGCGGCATGTTGGATTGGCGGCCCAAGGCGAGCAGGATGCCGATGGGCAGCGAGATGGAAATCGACGACACGCCGATCACGAAGGCCAGCATGAAACCGCCGAACTTGTCGCTGTCCACCGAGGTGATGGCGAAGGGCAGGACGGCTTGCAGACTGTCTACTGCATATCCCGCGATCACCAGCCACCAGACCGCAGCGGCAATGACACCGGCGCTGGTGGCCAGCACCACGCCGATCCGTTGCGAGGTCAGCCGGTAGACGGCCCACAGCACGACAAAGCCGAACAGCGCGGTGGCAACCCCCCAGACCGAGCCGCCCCACAGCATCCAGACAGTGAAGAACGGATACAACAGCGTCACCGGAAGCAGGCCCAGAGGCCGGCGCATCCCGACCCAGAGGCAGCCGGTCAGGCCAAGGCCGGCGATGACGAAGACCGGCGCCGGGGTACCTGCGGCCACCAGCACCAGCAGCGTCAGCAGCACCAGCGGGATCAGGACGCGGCCCACATTGCGCGGGTCGTCGGAATACAGAACCGGCATCAGCGCCACGAACATCAGCGCAAAGCAGATGATCGGGCGATACCACAGTTCGGGCGGGTAAAAGCCGAAGATGAACTGGTGCCAACGGGCGCGGATCACCGCCCAGCAGGCGCCGCCCGCATCAGGCCCGAAGTTCTGCGCGATGATATCGCGGCATTCGCCAAGCGAGCCTGCGTACCAGACGCCGTGCAAGAGCCACGGCAGCGCCAGCATGACAAATTGATAGACCGCGAAGATCGCCAGAACAGTCAGGATGGCGTTCAGCCAGGACGAGATCAGGTTGGCCCTGATCCAGGCGATGGAACCGGAGGTTCTGACCGGCGGCGCCATCGGTGGCAGCATCTGGGTGCGGATGAAGGGGTCGGCCAAGGCTTAGCGCTCCTTCAGTTTGACGGTGGAGTTGTAGAAATTCAGCGCGCTGGAGATGAGCAGGCTGATCGTCAGGTAGATCGCCATCATCAGCACCATGCATTCCAGCTCGCGCCCGGTCTGGTTCAGGGTGATGCCGCCAAGGGTGCCGCGCAGGTCGAGATAGCTGACCGCGATGCCGAGGGAGGTGTCCTTGGTCAGCGACAGGTAGTTGGAAATCTGCGGCGGGATGATCACGCGGAGGGCCTGCGGCAGGATCACGAGGCTCATGGTTCGCCCGGGGCGCAGGCCCAAGGCGAAGGCGGCTTCGGATTGCCCGCGCGAGATCGCCTGGATGCCGCCCCGCACGATCTCGGCGGTGACGGCGGCGTAATACAGCGACAAGGCCAGCGTCAGGGCCGTGAAAGCATGTGAAAGGCGGATGCCGCCCTGGAAGTCAAAGCCCTTGAGCACCGGATATTCCAGATTGAAGCCCATCGCCACGAGCAGGACGAGCGTCGGCAGCACCAGCACGGCCAGGCTTTTCCACCAGGTGGTGGGGCGGATGCCCGTTGCCTCTTGCACCGCAGCGGCGCGGCGGCGGATGCTGTTGTTCACCCAGAAACTGGCGCCCAGCAGGATCAGCACGGCCAGGAACGAAGTCGGCATCCAGCCGATATCGGGCAGCGGGCGCGACAGCATCGGGGCGGGGATGTTGGTGCCACGGTTGGTGATGGCGAACGAGTCCCAGAACATCATCGAGGCTTTGGCCACACCGTCGACGGGTTTGAAATCCTTGGGCTGGGGTGCCACTTCGGAAAACACCACATAGACGAGGATGATCCACAGGACCAAGGGCACGTTGCGGAACATCTCGACATAGACCGACATCAGGCGCGAGACGATCCAGTTGCTGGACAGCCGCAAGACGCCGATCATCACCCCCAGCACGGTCGAGATGATGCAGCCGAAGATGGCCACGACCAGCGTGTTGGTCAGGCCCACCAGCATGGCGCGGAAATGGGTGTCGTCGTTGGTATAGGGGATCAGGTGCTGCGCGAGGTCATAGCCGGCCCGGCTCCACAGGAAACCGAAGTCGATGTCCTTGCCCTTTCTGGCAAGGTTCTCGATCACGTTGTTCGCCAGCCAGGATACGAACAGCAGTCCCAGGATCAGGACGACGACCTGAATGGTGTAGGAGCGGTAGCGCGTGTCGTAGATAAGCTGGCTCAGCCGAAACACAGGTTTCGGAGCGTCCGTGGCAATGGCCATCAATTGCCCCCTGAGCGCCGATGGTGCCGGTTATCCGGTCATTGCCCGCCGAAGATACGGCGGAACGGTGCTGCGAATGGTCAGTCGTTCGAGAAAGGGCGCGACCTTTTCAGGTCGCGCCCAGGGATCAGATCAGCGGAAGGGCGGCGCGTATTGCAGGCCGCCTTGGGTCCACAGCGCGTTCAGACCGCGGGCCAGCTTGATCGGCGTGCCGATGCCGATGTTGGCTTCGAAAATCTCGCCATAGTTGCCGTTGGCAGCAATGGCCCATTTCGCCCAGGACGGGTCCAGCCCCAGGAACTTGCCGAAGTCGCCTTCAAGGCCAAGGATCCGGCGGATTTCCGGGTCGGTGGTCGAAGCGGCAACTTCCTCGATGTTGGCTTTGGTGATGCCTTTCTCTTCGGCTTCGACCAGCGCATAATAGGTGAAGCGCACGACATCGCCCCAGGCGTTGTCGCCATGGCGCACGACCGGGCCGAGCGGTTCCTTCGAGATGATTTCCGGCAGGATGATATAGTCATCCGGGTTGGGCAGGGTGGCGCGGGTGGCCGCAAGGCCGGACGCGTCGGTGGTGTAGGCATCGCAGGCCCCGGCCGAGAACTGGCGCAGCGCTTCGGCATCGTCCGCCACGTTGACCGGCGTATACTTGTTGTTGTTGGACTTGAAGAAGTCCGCCAGGTTCAATTCGGTCGTGGTGCCGGTCTGGATGCAGATCGTCGCGCCGTCAAGTTCCTTGGCCGAGGACACGCCGAGTTCCTTCTTCACCATGAAGCCCTGGCCGTCATAGTAGTTCACCGCGACGAAATCGAACTTGAGGTCGGTATCGCGCGAGAAGGTCCAGGTCGAGTTGCGGACCAGCAGGTCCACTTCGCCCGAGGCAAGGCCGGTGAAGCGCGTCTCGCCGGTCAGCGGCACGAACTTCACCTTGGTCTGGTCGCCGAAAATCGCGGCGGCAAGGGCCTTGCAGACATCGACGTCAAAGCCGTGCCATTCGCCCTTGTCATCCGGAGCGCCAAATCCGGTCAGGCCGGTGTTGGAGCCGCAGTTCAGAAAGCCTCGCGCTTTGACGTCATCAAGCGTCGCCGCCCCGGCAAGGCTGGCAGTCACTGCCGCCGTCGCCAAAGCGCCGAGGAATAGGGATCTTTTCATAGTGACCTCTTCCTGTGGGTCCGCCCCTTCGGGCGGAGTGGGGCCCCGCCCTTGATGACGGGTGCCGGTTTTCTTGGCAGCAAAGGGCCACCAGTGTCGGGCATCTTCGGGCAAAGCGGTTTGAGAGGTCAAGCGAAACCGGGGCGCGGGGTGCAAATGGCGCAGAAGGTTTGGTTTGAGGGATTTTTGGGCGAATATTCTTACGAAAAGCCGCATCCGCCCGGAAAGAGGCTTATCCGCAATAGTGGAAGAATCGCGCTGCGGCGGTGAAATCGGCGCGCTTTCGGGCTTCCGTGGCGATGGCCTCGCCGTCCTGGCCCCAAAGCTCGGCCTGCCAATGCTCATCGATTCGGCTGAGATCGAAGGCTTCGTCCGGGTTCAGCCGCCCCCGCGCGGCCGCCAGACCCAGAATGAGAGAGCCCGAGATCGCCACGAGGTCATGCAACGCGACAAGCCGGAACACGGTCTGGGCGGCGACGGCGGCAGTCAGGGCAGTCAGGCTGGCGTCCGGCTGCGGCACCGGCATGACGCCTTGGGTGACGGTCAGCGGGGCAGCAAAGGTCTGCGCGGCCCAGCCGAGGATCGGATCCCACCCTTGGGCCTGCCGGTCCGCCAGCGCCGGCGGCTCGGTGGCGCGGTAGCACAGAAGATCGCTCGCGCCATAAGAGGCGACTTCGCCCACAACCGCCATGAACTGGGGCGCGACCTTCTCGATGGCGGAGTTGGCAAAGCGGGTCATCGGCATCTGGGCCGGGTTGATCTGTCCGGTCTGGGCGTCCCATTCGGCGGCAATGGCTTCAGCCAGTGCCTCGGTCGGAAGGATCAGGGGATGCTTGCCGGGGGTCTTGACGCTGCTGGCGTCAAGCCGGACTTCATAGCCGCCGGGGGCGGGGTGGGCCGAGGCCGCCGTCCAGAATCGCTTGACGCGCCACTGGCTCATCGAACCCCCCTTACCTGAACACCGTGAACGGGTCGGCGGGGACGTCTTTTTCGTTCCAGTCCAAGGCTTTCCATGTCCGCGCCATATGGTCGGGCAAGGGCGCGGTGAAGGTCATGATCGCCTTGGTCACCGGGTGTTCGACGGTCAGCGAGCGGGCGTGCAGGTGCAGTTTCTTTGACATGTCGCCACCGATCCCCGCGCCCCAGCCATCGCCCATGTTGTCCATCGACGAGCCACCGTATTTGCCGTCGCCAAGGATCGGGTGGCCGATTTCGGCCATATGGGCGCGCAACTGGTGGGTGCGGCCGGTGATCGGTTCCAGCGCCATCCAGGACATGCGGGTGGCAAGGAACCAGAGGACGAAATAGTCGGTCTGGGCGCGTTTGGCGTCGGGGAAGTCGGCCATCTTGGCGGGGTGGACGCAAAGCATCTTCTCGCCCTCGCCGCGCCCGCCGGGGGCTTTCATCAGCGCGAACTTGATCGAACCCTTCTTGGGGTT